>Ga0209063_1000137_pt1 | contig 81314 bp, 78 predicted proteins | sample KloWWTmeKNB19Kit_FD_187177 | JGI IMG/M metagenome (GOLD analysis project Ga0209063, IMG submission 187177) | Active sludge microbial communities from Klosterneuburg, Austria, studying microevolution and ecology of nitrifiers - Klosterneuburg... | ecosystem: Engineered > WWTP > Aerobic digester >... | reverse complement strand
GGATCTGGTCGTTGGTGAACACCTCTTCGAGGTATCGCTCTTGTGCCAAAGCCGGAACCAATGCGGCAGCCGTGGCCATAGCGAGCACAGGGCGTAAGACTTTTTTCATTTAGGGTTGTTTGGTTTTATTTGACCTTCTGTGGGACCGAAGTTATCGATCGTTGAACTCATATTGGATCTGAAGGTACGCCAGCCGACCTACACGTGGTCCTCCGAAGACCAAATAAACGTCGTTGTTGATCGCACGGTCCAGTCTTTCACTAGCAGGAATGTCCTTGTCGAAGAAGGGCTGGAGGCCAAAAACATTGCTCGCACCCAACTTGAAGGTGAGGTCGTATTTCGGCACTTTCAGGTTCACTTGTACGTCCACCATGTCGTAGGTCGTGATCGGCCCACTGAATTGCGGCGAGCCTTCGAAGGTATAGCCTTGCACCCATTTGTAGTTGAACCCGTAACCCAATGTTCGCTTCGCGGAGAAGGGGATCTTGATCTCATGGGCATTGAGGCCCACGTTGAATTTGTGCGCAGGTGTATTGAATGCCGGGATGATCGGGTCATCGCCACCGGTGGTGAGTTTATTGTAGCTGTAGTTGCCGTTGTAGGTGATCCTTCGGCTGTAGTAGTTCACACCGAAATTGAGGCCTTGTGTGCGCACCTCGGAAGTGGCGTTGGCGGCCAACCGATAGACCTGAAGCGTGCCCGCAGGGATCCCCGACGGAGTGAATTCCCCCTGGATCCCGATCAGGTATCCGATGAAGTCGTTGTACCAGGTATGGTAAGCGGACACATCGAAGTAGAACCGCTCCCATTGGGTGCCTCGGTATCCGATCTCAATGGTGCGCGCTTGTTCCGGGCGGATGCGTTCCACATTGAAGTAATCCAATTCGCGAAGCCCAGCGATCGCTGTGGTCGTATTGCGGTAGGCTTGGAAGCTGGAAATGGTGAATAAACTGTCCCTGCCGGCCTCGAATTGCCCCTCCACATTGCCCAAAAGAATGGCCCGCCCCACGTTGTAGTAGAAGTACTGATCGGCCAAGGTGGGATTGCGGACGGCGCTGCTGAAGGAAAGTCGGAATATCTGGTCCGGGCGTGCGGTGTACACGAAGGAAGCGGCCGGCGAAAGGATCGCATTGAAGTTCTGGTTCTTGTCCATGCGCAAGGTCACCGTCGCTTTCAGCTTTTCCGGCACCAGTTGCTTCTCCAAGCCAGTGAACACCCCGAATTCGAAATTCCGGATGGTGACATCGCCCGTATCCCTGAAGATGGTGCCTCCACTGTTGGGCACGTACTGCCGCACATTGCCACCGACCACCACCTCAGCGAACTTCGGCTTGAAGCGATATTCACCCATCGCATGGGCCAACATGCTACGGTCGAAGAACAGCGACCCACCATCCGTGAACCTGCGGCTTTTGATGTCTTCGAAATTCTCATCGAATCGTTCGGTCCCTGGGGCGTAGAACGGATCCAGCGAAGAGGTATTGGCCGCATTCGTAGCGTTCAAGGTAGCCGCGTGGAAGCCCTGAAAGGTGGTGAGGTTGTTCTGGATGAATTCGTTCTGCCAAGCGGTCCACTGTTGCGCATTCATGCCTTGGGCGATGGCTTGGGAAACGGTCAGGTATCCCGGCATGGCCAGCACTTGCGGTGTAATGACATTGCCCCAATAGGTCGAATAGCGCGTATTCCAATCCAAGGTGGGACCGGCCAAGCCTTGCAGCCGAAGACCCGTTGTGTAGATGTCGTAGGTCTTGCCCGCATCCTCATGCGTAACGTAGCCCCGTACGAACCAGCGCCCCGTTCGGGCCAACTCCAATTTATGCTGATAGAACCGTACACCATCCAGCCGGTAGCGATTGTCGCCTTGGTAGACCGTGCTTCCGGTACTGAAGTTGGTTGCGAGGATCACCTCCAAGCTGTCCTTCAGGCGGTGGTGTACACTCAGTCCTGCTTTGAAATTCTGCGTTCCGTAGTCCACCAATTCGGTCTCCTTGTATCCGTTGCGCAAGAACCTGCCCAGTCCGGGGTACGTTGCCCGGTCGCTCGTACTGCGGGAGTAGTCGTTGTTCGTGGTCACTTCCTCGTCGCCGTAAATGTTCACAGCATCGTACCGCCCCGGATTCGTAATACCGGTAGGGGAGTTGCTGGTGGCATCCAGATTCTCGGCCCGCCAATCATCGGCCCGCATGCCGAACAGATTGATCTTATAGGCCCACCGTTCTTTTCCATCGGCGTTCTTGAAAACGTGCGCATACCGCACAGCGGCTTCACTCAGGTTCCGCTCACCCACCTTCAAGCTGGCACTCAACCCACGGAACGCCCAGGGACTTTTCGTGGTCATGTTGATGACCCCATTGAAGGCACCCGGCCCGAAATACGCTGTGCTGGCACCGGCGATCACGTCCACCTTCATCACATCCAGATCACTGGCACCCAAGAAATTCCCCAAGCTGAAGTTGAGTCCCGGACTCTGGTTGTCCACACCGTCGATCAACTGCAACGAACGCACTGGACTGGTACTGTTGAAGCCGCGTGTGTTCAGCACTTTGAAGCCCATGCTCGCGGCCGTCATGTCCACGCCCTTCAAGGTCCCTAAGCTCTCGTAGAAATCGCCGCTCGGCGCTTCGCGGATCGCGATCAGGTCCATGCTCTCCACCGTGAGTGGCGCTTGCTTCTGCTTATCGCTGATCCGACTGCCGATCACTTCAGCTTCCCTCAGCAATACCTGATCGGTGCTCAGTTTGAATTTCAATTCCTGATCCAAGCTCTTTACCTGGATCTCCTGAGGCGAATACCCGATGAAGCTGATCACCAACGTGTAGGGCGGCGTTTCGTTGGTGAGGATCTCGAACCGGCCATCGATGTCGGTGGTGGACCCCACCGTAGTGCCTTTCATCACCACGCTGGCACCGATCAAGGTCTCGTTGGTGCTGCCATCCAGCACGGTGCCCCGCAACTTGTATTGCTGGGCCGTGGCCATGAAGGAGATCAGGATCCCGAAGGACACCACCAAGCAACGGAGCATGGAAAGAATGGGTCGCCGGGAAAACTTCAAGGGCAAATAGGAGATGTTGCGCTGACCGGTCCGGTACATGGGTGCGAAATATACACGGCACTTGCGTTGTTTCCGCGTTTGTGCAGATCAAGATGTTACTACCGTCACGTTGGTCATCTTTGCCCAATGGCGATCACCTTAACAAGTCACGGTGCAGCAGGTACCGTTACAGGCAGCAAACACCTCCTTGAAGTTCAGCACAGCAACGGCACCCTGACCCGCATTCTGTTGGATTGCGGCATGTTCCAAGGCGAAGCCGTGCGCGATGTGGATACCGACCCCAACCGCAGTTTCGGCTTCGAACCGAGCAGCATCGATCTGTTGGTACTGAGCCATGCGCACATCGACCACAGTGGCCTGATCCCGCGCTTGGTGGCGGAAGGGTTCGCTGGCCCGATCTACAGCACGCCTGCCACGCACGACCTCTGCACTATCATGCTGGCGGACAGTGCACACATCCAGGAGTACGATCATGCGTATGACCTGAAACGTGCGCGCAAGAAAGGCAAGGAACCCGAAGCCGATGGCCCCTTGTACACCGTGGCCGATGTGGAACCGGCCTTGGACCTGTTCGTGGAGTTGGCCTATGAAACCACGGAGGAGATCCTGCCGGGCATCACACTCACCTATTCGGATGCGGGCCATATTCTCGGAAGTGCTGCCGTACACCTCACGTTGAATGATGGTGAACGGACCGTGCGGCTCACGTTCACTGGCGATGTGGGCCGTTACGTGGATCGGATCCTTCCCGAACCGGTGCCTTTTCCACAGGCCGACGTGATCATTTGCGAGAGCACCTACGGGGATCGGGACCATCCGCCGATCGCCGATGCGGAGGACGAACTGCTGCGCTACGTCAAGGAGATCTGCGTGGCGAACAAGGGCAAGCTGATCATTCCGGCCTTCAGCATCGGGAAGACGCAAGAGATCCTCTACACACTGAACTCCTTGAGCAACGATGGCAAGCTGCCACGCATACCGGTGTTCGTGGACAGTCCGTTGGCGATCAGCGCAACGCAAGTCGCGCGGGAACACAGCCAACTCTTCCGTGATGTAGTGCGCGCGGAATTGGAAAAGGATCCGGACCTATTCTCCTTCCCAGGAACTGAATTCGTGCGGGCGGCTGAGCGCAGCAAACAATTGAATGATATCGAAGGGCCCTGTATCATCATTTCTGCGAGCGGAATGATGGAGGCCGGTCGCATTCGCCACCACCTGCGCAACGAATTGGGCGATCCTGCGAACGGGCTGCTGGCGGTGGGTTTCTGCGCGCCCGGCACCCTGGGCGCACGGATCCTGGATGGGGCGGAGGAAGTGAAGATCTTCGGCGATACGATCCCGGTAAAAGCCCGCATTATGCGGATGGAGTTCTATAGCGCGCATGCCGATCGCCAAGAGCTGGTGCGCTACCTCTCCTGTCAGGACCCGAAGAAGGTGAAGGAGGTCTTCCTTGTACACGGCGTGGACCACAGCCTAGAGGGTTTGAAAGGACTGCTTGGTTCCAAGGGCTTCAAGAAGATCACGATCCCGCACCGCGGACAGCACTTCAAGTTATGATGCGAGCCTGTTCGGCAGGCATCCTCAACCCGCGAAGCCCAGCGAACTCCGCAAGCTATCCGGTAATGCAGGGAGCTTTCGGCGCTCGAAGAGGAAGCTGCTGAGGTCGGCGATCTCGCTGAAGATGTAGTGGCTGTCCATGGCCCCTTTCAGGTAGGCCTTGCCCGTGCTGCCTCCGGTGCCCACGCGCAGCCCGATCATGCGGTGTACCATGTTGACGTGTCGGCTGCGCCAAGTGGCCATGCCCGCGTCAAGGTCCAGCAAGGCAGCTAAGAAGCGGAAGGGCTGTTGGAAGATCGGCTCATCCCGATAGAGCATGATGAACAAGGCGCTGCGGCAGGCGGCCGGAGAGAGCTTCCGTTCTGCCGAACCATCCACGAAGATGGTGCGCCACAAAGCGGCGTTCGCTTCTTCGCCCTTCACCAGGCTCTTGGTGTAGAGTTCTTCGAGTTGCTGGAAGAAGGGCTTGTCGCCGGCGGTCCAGTAACGCTCCTCCAAGAAAGGCATGCGCTCCAACCACGCGTTCACCAATTCGAACAGGGTAGGGAGCTTCTCCAAGGCATCGATCTCCGCCTTGTGTGCCGGAGTGAGCTGGCTGGTGTAGTACTGCTTACCGAAGCGTGCTTCCATGCGCAATCCCAGCCGGGCCTCGAGGATCTTGAACTGCATGCTCTGGAAACCGGAGGCCGGACGGAGCAGGTCGCGGAAGTCCAGAAAGTCCAACGGGGTCATGGTCTCCATGACATCCATCTGGTGTACGAGCACATCGAGGATGGTCTTTACACGTTGCAGCCGATGCACCGCGATATTCAACTCACCGCCGTTGTCGTCCACGTGCTTGTCGGCGAACATGTCGATCACGCTGCCGGCCTCGTGCAGGATCTGCTTGAACCACAATTCGTAGGCCTGGTGGATGATGATGAAGAGCATCTCATCGTGCGCCTTCACCCCGTGCTTGTCGCTTTCAGGAGCTTGGGCACCGAGGATCTTATCGAGTTGCAGGTAGTCGGGGTAGTATACGTTGGACATGGGCTTCGGGGCTTTCGATGGAAAGAGCCAAATGTAGCGGGCGGCACCTGGATCCGCGTCTGTTCGCATCCTCGCTTAGTTGTTTCTGCGACCCCGCTGGGGTCGAACACGTTCGTCCGACTCTAAATTCTATGCTCTGTGACCCCTCTGGGGTCAACCCACAAGGAGAATGACCAGTGCTGCGTTCTGATCCCAGAGGGGTCACAGAAAATGAGAGGCGATAGCCCTGGGTCTGCCCGAAGTCACTGGCGTGGTCCTTGTAACTTCGCATCGATCATGCGTAAACCATCACTTGTCCGCTACTCGCCGCGCTCGCTCGGAGCTATCCTCTTGATCCTTTTGGTGGGCCAAGTGTTCGCCCAAAGCGGTGTGGAAGGTTTGATGAACGCCTCCGATGCCGGACAACGGATGTTCGACCAACGTTCCAGCACACCGCAGTTGCATACCGGAAGGATCTACGAGCGTAAGAAGGTGGACAAGGAAGCGGAGTATCCGGGAGGGGAGGATGCCCTGTTGGACCACCTTCTGGAACCCGCGCTCTGTGGTGTATTGCCGAAAATGGAGACCTGCTTCGGTACGTCCAAGATGACCTTCGACTTCGTGGTGAATACGGACGGTTCGGTCTCTGATGTGGAATTCCTCAAGGACGGCTGCCCGGTGTTGCAGCCTCACGTGCGCTGTGCCATTCGGGGGTTGAGCATCTGGACGCCAGCTGAATTGGACGGGTTACCGGTTCGCATGCGGTCACGCGCCTCGGTGAAGTTCGACCTCCGCTGATCCGGACCTGCGGATCCCCACCGCCTTTCGGTCGGGTGAGTTGAACACATCACCATGAATGAAGAACGCCCTCCCGGACTCCGGTTGGGCGTTCTCCTGTGAGGGTGTGCCGATCACTTCGATTGGCGCATCATCGGGCTGTTGTTCGCCTTCTTCGGTTCAGCCCGCTTCTCGGAAACTTTGCTGTCCTCGATGAACTGCACGAATTGCTCCTTGTTGAGGATCTGTTCCAGGTCCTTGTCACGCATGTCCATCAGAATTTGGGAACGCGCGTCTGCGGCCTCGCCCTCCAGATCCGCGCTCTTCAATTCCTTCATCTGCGCGTTGAAACGATCCATGACGGGTCTGGTCAGTTCGGCTTGTTTGGGATCGAGGCCGTATTGATCCGCCCATTGTTGGTGGGCGGCAGCCGCTTGTTCAATGGTTGCCTTATCCATTTCGGCATCCTTGCTTTCTTGTGCGTTCACGGCGGTCAGCGTGGCCAACAATACCGTGGTGAGTAGGATCTTCTTCATGGTTCGAATTTAGGTACTCGTTCACAAGTTCCGTTCCAAGACAGCGGTGCGCATCGAACTTTTTCGCCCGTCAGCGTTTTCCGACCGACCAATTTCGTCTTGGAGGGAGCGTTCGTGCGTTCGCACGGCCATGTGGCGCGTTTCGCCGACAAGGCGATCATCTTTGCTCCATGCAACGCATCCGATCCTTCCTGCTCATCGCGTTCGGCTTCTCTTGGGCTGTGGCCGGTGTGATGGCCTTGTTCGGTATCCATGCCAGCAGCGGAATGGCGTACATCGCTGGTGCCGCCGCCTTTATGCTTGGCCCGGCCGTGGCGGCTCTGGTTCAGCATGTGCTGATCGACCGCTCACCTGCTTCGATGCTGGAGTTGCACCCACGTTCCATTCGGATCCCCGCCTTGCTTTGGACCGTGCTGCTCGGTGTGGCGATCATTCCGTCCTTCTTGGTCGTGGATCATGTGTTGGGGGATCGACTCGGGGTCGCTGCATTCGGGCATGTGTCCATGGCCAGTGATCACCTCGAAGAGGTCGTGGCGCAAATGGCCAATGAGCGTGGCGTGGTGACCACCTCGGAAACGATGGATGCACTGAGGGACGTGCCCGGTGCTGTCATCCTGCTCCTCGTGTTGATCGCCGCGGTCTTTGCGGCCTTCACGGTGAATGTCCCCTTCATGCTGGGCGAGGAATTGGGCTGGCGGGGGTACCTCTTTCAAGCAACGTCCACTTGGAGCGCGGGTCGACGGATCCTCTTCACTGGAACGTTCTGGGGACTGTGGCATGCACCCCTCATTCTGATGGGCCACAATTATCCGGAGCATCCATGGCTGGGTATTCCGTTGATGGTGGTGTTCTGCATCCTGCTTGCCTTCCTGTTCGATCATTGTCGAACGCGTGTGCAAAGCGTATGGGGTCCCGTTGTGCTTCACGGCTTGATCAATGGTTCGGCGGGTGCTACGGCTTTGTTCGCCTTTGGTGGTCATTCGCTGGTCGCATCGCCCGTTGGTGCAGGTGGCTTCATCGCGATCGCACTTCTGGTCGTGATCGTACTGAGTATCGATGGATCCTATCGCAGAGCCCTGTGGGTGGTTCCAAGGTCCAACGAGAACGGATCCGTGCCGGGATGAACGATCTTCGTCCCATGGTGTCGCGTTCTCTGTTCTGCTTATCCCTTTTCGCAAGTGCTGTGGCGTGTGCCAACGAATACGTGGTACCACCCGGTGATGTGGCGGGCTTCTTCGCGGAACTTCCTAAGGATGCAACGGTTGTCTCCTTCAGTGCGGCGGACACCTACTATTGTGAGGGAGACATCGTACTGCCACCGCGCAGACTCTTGGTCATCGATGGCAAAGGGGCTACGCTGAAACTGGGACCGAAGTCCAACGGATTCACCATGGTCATTGCCGATCAGGCGGAAGCTATGCGGCGCACGGGCAGTCGGTATGTGATCCGCGATTTCGCTGCGATCGAAGGAGGGCGAAAGGCCATCGACTTGAAAGCGACCTTGAACAGCGCCGTGATCAATTGCCGAATGACCGGCCAGTCCGTGGCGGGTATCGATCTGCGTTTTTGTTTGATGGCACGCTTGCAGAACGTGCTGGTGACCAATCCGGCACGCAAAGGCATCGTGGTGCGGTGTGGCAATTGGCCCGGGGCCACCACATACAACAGCCAAAGCAACCACACGGTGCTGGATCAATGCCGGGTGTATTGCACGGCCACCACGACGGCGGCCTTCACGGTGTTGAACACGGGTGGGGTCCACCTTACGGATTGCATCAGCGAAGGTGCCATGGCGGACTACGACCTCTTCCTATCCGCGAGCACCAAGGGTGATGAGGAACGGGGAGCGAACAACGCGGTGGTGAAGTCCTTCACGCTGGACAATTTCCATGTGGAACATCGTTTGCGGAAGGCAAGCATCTATGTGAACATGCCGCCGAAGTCCACGGTGAACTTGAGCAATGTCTATTGGAACAACCCGATCGGTGCGCCGGTGCTGCTGTACGTTTCCGGGCAAGTGAACGTGCGGAACATCGGTTGGTGGAACCCCGATTTCCGGATCCACACACGCGTGGCGATGCCTCACTTGAATTTTGAAGCGTGCCACAAAGCACTCGTCATTCCGGATCATCCGGATGCGTCCGGCACGCGATCCGGAGCGTTGGAGTTGGTGGATCCGCTAACGAACCAACACAAGTTGGACATGTCCTTCGTGCGCATCACGCACCGGGCGATGTGAATCATTCCTCTTCCGTGGAAGGCACCACGCGGATCAAGCGATCGTTGAATTCGACTTCTTGGCCGGGGCGGATCTTGCAGGTCTTGCGCAGTTCGGTTTCGCCATTCACGCGCACCAAGCCTTCGGCAACGATCTGTTTGCCTTGTCCACCGGAGTTGCACAGGCCCGCCAATTTCAGGAGTTGGTTCAATTCCACGTATTCTCCTTTCACCTCGAAGATGATCGGCTCCATGTTCTGCTTTTCGGTCATCGGATGTTCAGGATCTCCAAGTGTTGTATGGTCGCGCCGAGTTGAAAGGGAACACGATCCCCAACGCGGGTGCCGATGAGGACCCTGGCGATGGGCGCTGTGAAGGCGATGCGCAATTCCTTCACCGACGCTTCATCCACCCCAACGATGGTGAAGGTGCGTTCCGTGCCACGCTGGGGTCCATCGGCGTGCCGATACGTGACCGTACTGCCGAAGCGTACTTCTTCCGGACTTCCTTCCGCGCGCTCCACAACGTGCGCCGTGACGATGCGTTCGTTCAACAGGGCAAGGCGCCCATCGAATTCGGCATGCCTTCGCCGCCGTTCGTCATCACTTCCCTGCAATCCAGCACGTTCCTCCATCAAGGCGGTGCGTTCGTCCTGTAGCAGTTGAAGTCCGCGCGGTGTTACGTGGTTGGGCACGCCATCGGGCAAGGCCGCGCGCGGTGGTATGAAGGGCGCTTCCTCCTGGTCATCCTCTTTGACGAATCCGCGGCTCATGGGCAACACGGTCGCAGGCGACCGCGTGGCCGAAGCTAGTGGAGAACTACAGATAGGCATCCGGTCGGACGTTGGTGGGGGACTTCATTCCTCGTGCGGGCTAGGCTTCACTGGGCATTGATCGGATGGTGTCCGTGGGTTCTTGCCATCGGGAGGTTCATAAGAATGATGCAGTGCTTGCTTGGATTTGATCTTTCGTGGCGTACTTTCGGAACGTGACCAAACCAACCACAGATCGAAGTCGTGTAAGTACCCGAGTCAAGCGGGTACTAGGAGAGTTGTTGGTGGCGCCTCCTAAAGGGCGTGGCCGCAAGCCGGAAACGGTGGCCTTCCAGTGGCATGATGGAGCAGGGGAGTTGCACTACGAGGTGTTAAGTCCGGCCCAAAGCTGGCCGTACCTCTCCAAGAACTGAACAGCCCTCCGGCAATGGCGGACCTGCGCTGGATCATGCTTGCTTGTTTTCTCGTTTCCTGTGCCCAAAGCGCATCGGACGAACAGTTGATCCGTGCGGTTCTTGCCGAACAAGAAGCGGCATGGGACCGAGGTGATATTCCGGGCTTCATGGAAGGCTATGCCGATCCGGTCTGCTTCATCAGCAAGAAAGGGATGACCTGTGGCAAAACAGAGGTGACGGCGAATTACCTGCGTTCCTACCCGGACGAACAGACCATGGGCGATCTGACCTTCGACATCCACGAGGTATTGCCCGCTGGTAAGGACCATGCTTGGGTCACCGGTACGTGGCAATTGGACCGCACGGTCGATACGGTCGGTGGGGGCTTTTCGCTCCTTTGGGTGAAGGAGACCGCAGGCTGGCGGATCCTTCGTGACCATACCTACTAGTCCGGTATCTTCGGCGCATCGAAACCCTCCTTGAAGCTCCGATCACGTTGATCCTGGTGGTGTTGACCACCTTGGTCTCCATTGCGGCGCTTCAACAGCGCGCGCTCTTCGGATCCTTGATGTTCCGCCCTTACGCGGTACACGCGAACAACGAGTGGTATCGGCTCATCACCCATGCATTCGTACACGCGGACTGGGGACATTTGTTCGTGAACATGTTAGTGCTCTACGTCTTCGGCCGTAACGTGGAGCAGACCCTGGTGTTCGTTTCTCCTTTGCCGGTGCAGTTGGTCTATCCTACCTTATACCTCGGCGGGGTCCTCTTCGCCACCTTGCCTGGTATGGCGAAGCATCGCTTGGATCCCGGATATGGTTCCGTGGGTGCTAGTGGTGCGGTCTCGGCGGTCCTCTTCGCCCAGATCATCCTGATGCCGACGCTTTCCATTTCGGTCCTGTTCATTCCGGATATTCCCGCTTGGTTGTTCGGGATCCTCTACCTGATCTACTCCTATGCCATGGATAAGCGCGGCGGTGACAACATCGCACACGATGCCCACTTCTACGGCGCGGTATTCGGTGTGGTCTTCCTCCTCGCGCTGCAACCTGCGCTCTTCTTCAACTTGCGCGCCATCGGCGCATCGCTCGGCCTATGAAGAAGAAGGGCCTCTTCTTGGATCGTGATGGAGTGATCAATCGCGAACGCGGTGCGCATACGGTCCGGCTCGCGGATTTCGAAGTATTGCCGGACGTGCCCCAAGCCATCGCAGCGGCCGTGCGTGCCGGTTGGGTCGTGGTGGTGATCACCAACCAAAGCGGGATCGATCTGGGTTTGTACGATCGTGCGGAAGTGGAGCGAATGCATCGCTACCTTGGCGACATGCTCCGCGATCAGGACACCGCCGTGGCCGATGTCCTTTACTGTCCTCATCATCCCTCGGTGGGAAAGTGCCTATGCCGCAAGCCGGGTTCCTTGTTACTGGAACGCGCAATGGCGAGACACGGCATGGACCCCGCATCGTCCCTGATGATCGGCGATCGTGATCGGGATGTGGAAGCTGCGACGCGTGCCGGTGTCCGTGGTATCCTTGTAGCACCCAATGCCTCCCTGCTGGAAACCCTTCGAACACATGGCGTGATCCCATGAAGGACCTGGTCAACATCAATGGCGAAGTGGTGCATGGCGATAAGCCGGTGATCACACTGGACAACCGCGCCTTCCATTACGGCGATGGATCGTTCGAGAGCATGCGCGTGGTGAATGGGAAACCACGCTTCTTGGATCCGCACTGGGCCAGGTTGACCTCCGGGGCCGAACTCTTGCGGATCGAACTCCCGGAAGGATTGGATCGCACCAGTTTCGAGCGGTACATCGTGGAACTCGTGCAGCGCACGGGTCATGTGAATGCGCGTTGTCGCTTCACCCTCTTCCGTACCGGCGGCGGGCATTACCGACCGGCGAGCAATAAGGGGGGGTTCACCATTGAGTTGAATCCACTTATCGAACCGACCTATACGCTGAATGAACACGGCCTCATGGTGGACATCTGGCCGGAGATGCGCAAGCCGATCAATGATCTGGCACGCCACAAGACGTTGAATTGCCAGTACTACATCATGGCCTCGCTTTGGAGCCAACAACGCGGCTTGGATGATTGCTTGTTGCAGAATGAACGCGGCAACATCATCGAGAGCAGTTCCGGGAATTTGTTCATCGTGAGCAACGGTGTGCTCTATACGCCTTCTTTGGCCGATGGATGTGTGGGCGGTGTAATGCGCGCGCAGGTGATCAACTTGGCCATTGCGAACGGTGTGAAGGTGTATGAATGCGCCTTGAATCCGCAGAACCTGTTGGCCGCAGATGAATTGTTCTTCACGAACGCCGTTGCGGGTCTGCAATGGGTGGGTACCTATCGGACCAAACGCTATGCGCACCGCTTGTCCGGGTTGCTCACGGAACTGCTTCGGGAGGCAACGGTCAGTTGAGCGAAGGGTCCTCCGGGAAGTTGGCCAACGGAGCGAAGCTGCGACCCATACCGCGCAACGTGGTTCCCCAGAGATCGGAATTCTTGATGTCCATGATCCGCTCCTTGCTACCCCGTGCCACCAGCCAAGATTTCTCACTGAGTTCCATTTCCAACTGGTCTTTGCTCCAGCCGGAGTAGCCGACGAAGAACCGAACGTGACGCGTGAGTCTTGCGTCGGCTTCCAGCACACCGCGCAACTGGTCGTAATCGCCTCCCATGAAGACACCGTCCACCACCTCTTGGCTGCCTTCGATCCGTTGGCCTAAAGTGTGTATGTAGAATAACGAACCACTTTCCACAGGACCGCCGATGCCCACTTGCGATCCGATCGGGGGCATGTTCTCCATCAGGTCGTTCACGGCGAGGTCCATGTGTCGGTTCAGTACGAAGCCGAAGGAACCCTCCTCGTTGTGTTCACACAAGAGCACCACGGTCCTACGGAAGTACGGATCGGTCAAGTACGGTTCGCTCACCAGCAAATGTCCGCGTGCGGGTGCGTGTTGATTATCGGGGTCGAGATCGAGGAATTGGCCGGGCATTGCGATCGGAAAGTAACCCCCACGGACCGAACCGTGCAAACACATCCGAACAACGGAGGCTGGAAAGGCACCGATGGATACCTTCGCCGAGCACGATCAATGAACAATGGATAAGCTCAAGACCGACCGGATCGATTACTCTAAAATGACCCTGACCGAAGAGCAAGCAGGTATGGATCCCATTGCCCTGTTCGGCACTTGGTTCCGCCAAGCCCAGGATGCCGGGGTCGCGGAACCGCATGCCATGACCTTGGCCACGGTAGGAAGCCTGACCATCAGTTGCAGGGTGGTGTTGCTGCGTTCGTTCGACGCAGATGGGTTCCAGTTCTTCAGCAATTACAACAGCCGTAAGGCCATGGATCTGGAACGTGATCCGCGCGCTGCACTCAACTTCTACTGGGCAGAAACGGAACGTCAGGTGCGCATCGAGGGGAAGGTGGAGATGCTTCCGGCTCCGGAATCCGACGCCTATTTCAATTCACGTCCACTGGAAAATCGCGTTGCCGCTTGGGCCAGTGACCAGAGTCGCGCGGTGGAAGGGCGGCAGCAACTGGAAGAACGCTTCGAACGGTGGAAGGAACGCTTCGCGGATGGTGATGTGCCTCGCCCTTTACATTGGGGTGGTTACCGTGTAAGGGCCCAACGCATTGAGTTCTGGCAAGGACGTCCCAATCGGTTGCACGACCGTATCGCGTTCGAACATTTCGCGGATGGTTCGTGGGGTCGTGTTCGATTGCAACCTTGATCCTGGGTAAGAACCAGCTGAACGCAGAAGACCCCGGCGTGAGCCAGGGTCTTTGCATCTGTGGTCAGGGGAAGACTACTTCTTCTTGGCAGCAGCCTTCTTCGCCGCCTTCTTCGGAGCCGCCTTCTTAGCAGTCGTCTTCTTGGCAGCGACCTTCTTAGCAGCAGCTTTCTTCGGTGCTGCTTTCTTAGCGGCCTTCTTCGGTGCAGCCTTCTTTGCGCCAGCCTTCTTGGCTGCAGCTACACGTGAATTCCGCTTGGCAGGGCGCGACTTACCAGTGCTTCCGGCGGTACGCTTGCCTTTCTTCGTCTTCTTGTCACCTTTTCCCATTGTATGGATCGTTAAGGGTTTGGTCAAATGTATCGGGGGTGCTATACGCAGGATCCTAAGGTCATGTTCCAATTCTCAACCTGTATTTGTCAATAACCACGTCGCACTTTCAACGGTATTCGCCCAGCACGAGGGTTCGACTTCAACGGTTCGATCAACAACCGATCACTTCATATCCGATCCGTTCGTCGTCCGATCATCGGCCTGCTCGCGACGGAAACGCTCTTCCAAATGGGCCGCGCTGTGTACCACCTTTCGTGCCCATGCAAGTTTCAAGGCCGTTCGTTCGTCGGTAGGTAAGGTGTACGGTACTTCACTCGCCCGCAACCGCTGCATCACGGTGTACAAGACGATGGCCGCTGATGCGGAGATGTTGTAGCTCTCGGTGAATCCGTGCATCGGAATGCGCAAGTGGATGTCAGCAGCATCCATCAATGCAGGACTCAATCCGGTCAATTCGGTTCCGAAACAAAAGGCGAGAGGTCGATCCAGTTCGATGGTGTCGGGAGTGATGTCCTTGCTGCGCGGTGAGGTGGCGACGATGCGATAGCCTTTGGCACGAAGGGCTTGCACGCAAGCCGCCGTATTGTCGTCATGGGTTCGGTACCGATGGATGTCCACCCATTTCGAAGAACCCAAGGTGACATCCGGATTCAGTTGGTACGCGTTCTTGTTCTCGATGACGTGGATGTCCTGGATACCGACCAGATCACTGGTGCGCACCACCGCGCTTGCATTCTGGGACTGATAGATATCCTCCAAGACCACCGTTACATGTCGGGAACGCATCGGCGCAATTCGATCGAAGAGCTCCTGCTTGTTCGGTGAAATGAACGGGGCAAGCCGTTCGTAGAGTTCGTGATCGGTCATCGTGCAAAGGTCTTCACCTGTATCCTGAAAAAGAAAGTCCCCCGCTTTCGGCAGGGGACTTTCCAGTAGAGCGGTCGTCGCTTACTTCACCTTTGAGGAGAGGTCTGCGCCAGCCTTGAACTTCACTACCTTCTTGGCAGCGATCTTGATCTCCTTACCCGTTTGTGGGTTGCGGCCTTTGCGAGCAGCACGCTTGGTGATGGAGAAGGTGCCGAAGCCAACGAGGGCAACGCGCTCACCTTTCTTCAGCGCCTTGGTGGTGCTGGTCACGAATGCATCCAATGCACGCTTTGCATCAGCCTTCGAGATCTTTGCGTCTGCGGCGATCGATTCGATCAATTCTGCTTTGTTCAAGCCCATGGTGTTGATGTGTTTGAGTTGGTTTGTTTTTGTGAACTCAGGAGCAAATGTACCCTAGGAACCGCGTCTGTCAACGGTTTCCGGCCGGATGTCCGGAAAATGTTGAAAACAAAGGGGGTTTGTTGATAAGTACGCCTGTATCCCGCCCCCAGCAAGGGTTTGCGAAAGCCTCACGATTCCAATTCCAAGCCGTTGAATCAACGGGAAGATCGGCACCATTCCTCGATCGCTCCGAGCGGTCGTTCACAAGTGGCCATCAGGTTAGCACGGTGCCTTCCACGTTGCGTGAACCGCGAAGGAAATCGTTGGTGGACATGCGCTTGCGACCTTCCAGTTGAAGGTCCAGGATCCGCAGTTCCCCATCCGAGCAGGACACGGTGAGCTGTTCGCCCCGCAGGTGGATGGTTCCCGGGCTACCCGCTGCAGGCCCAGTGGTAGCGGTGCTTCGCAAGAGTTTGCAGTGCAAGTTGGTGCCCGTTGGGTCGGTCCATTTGCACCATGCTCCAGGGTATGGGGATAGGCCTCGCACCTGATCGTGTACGGCTTGTAAGGGTCGGTCGAAACGGATCCGCGTATTGGTCGTGTCGAGTTTCGGAGCGGATGGTGGCGGTGCGTTGGAGTCGAAGTCCTGCGGTGTTCCGGTCAAGGTGCCGGTGAACAATCCATCCACGGTCCGAACCATCAGCTTCGCGCCGATCGCCATCAACCGGTCGTGAAGGTCACCGGCCGTTTCATCCGGACCGATCGGGGTGGTTTCTTGCAACAACACATCACCGGTATCGATGGTGTGCTGGATCAAAAAGGTGGTGACACCTGTGCGCGATTCGCCATTCATCACCGCCCAATTGATCGGTGCGGCTCCGCGATATGCGGGAAGTAATGATCCATGCAAGTTCACCGTTCCCAAGGTCGGTTTCGTCCAGACCACTTCCGGCAACATGCGGAAGGCGACCACCACGTACAAAGCAGCATCGAGTGCATCCAGTTCGGCCAAGAATTCCGGTGCTTTCAATCGTTCCGGCTGAAGGATGCGTAGACCCAACTCCAGCGCCCTTTCCTTCACCGCCGAGGCCTTCAACTGTCTGCCTCGCCCGGCCGGTCGGTCCGGTGCCGTGACCACTGCGCGCACATCGTGTCCGCCATCGATCAGTGCATTCAGCGTGGCCACCGCGAATTCCGGAGTGCCCATGAAGACGATCCCTTGCTTGCTCATTTTCCTTGAAGGTGCGAAGGTGCGAACCGGAAGCGGTATGGCAACAAAGCATCGGATCCGGCGTATTCCACACCGATCCGAGGACCGGTGGTCACCGCTTCATCGGGGATCCAGATGCCGCGATCCTCGATCCAGATGCGTTGACCATTCAAGTCCGTTCCGTTGTCCGCAGTGGTGATGCCCAACGCTTGTGTTAGTGTGCCGGGGCCGTTGGTCGTACTTCTTCCGTTGCGTCGTGTGTTCATTCTTGCAACACCGTCCCTCGGGATCACGGCGCGGATCAACACGGCCTGTGGCTCATCGATCTCGCGGACCACCACATTGAAAAGGTGATGGATGCCGTAGCACAAATACACGTAAGCGATGCCACCGTTCCGGTACATGCTGGCGTTACGTTGGGTGCGCTTTCCACCGTATGCGTGTGATGCCCGGTCGCCTCTCCCCATGTATGCTTCCGTTTCTGCGATGATCCCGGCGGACCGCCCATCGTCATCTTGTGCCACCAGGACCTTGCCCAATAGGTGTTGCGCAGCAGCGAGTGCATCGAACTCCTGGTAGAACGAAGGCTTCAATTTCATGTCCCGCTCTGGTTGTCCTCCTCCTCATCCGAGTTCCATCGGCGAATATCCACATCGGCCGTTACGCTGATCAATGGCTTTGCCACGGTGTACAGGTTCGAAGCAACACGCGCTTGGCAGATGTCGCAGATCCCGCAATCTTCGGCATGCTCCTCTCCGAAGTAGTGGATCAGGCGCTTCGCCCGGCACAGCGTTGTTCCTTCCATGTATCCGATCATCGCGGCCATGCGTTCTGTTGCACGTTGCTTGCGGGTGGCGAGTGCGGCCGGGTCCAAGGTGAGTCGGCTGGCATCCAGCCGCGGAAGTAATAGCGTGGCGGTCGGCGAATCACTTCGTTGTCGATAGGCAATGACCTTCTGTCGATCCAATTCTTTCAATCGGGAGATCACCGTGCTCGCCTGCCATTCCATCGCACGTGCCATGCGATGTTCATCGATCACTACGGGTTCTTCATACAAGCCTCCGTACATCCGAAGCAGCGTTTCCATGACCGGCCCTAGGCGCGTGTCGTTCAACCGGATCCCATACACCACGCGCTGGTCGGCAAGGATCAGCACGCGCGATGGCGTACGGAGCCCATCGGATAGGCTGAGTTTACCGTCCAATTCCAGCGCTTTGAGTGAATGGGTGATGGTGAGCGGCGGCAACTTGGTGCGCGTGACCAGTTCTTGGAGTTCCACTGCATAGGCTTGGAGTAGGCCGGAACCCAAAGCGATACCATGCAGGTTTGCGAATGCTTGATACACTTTGCGTACATGTTCCAAAGCCGGGAATGAAGCGAGCAGTCGCTCTTCCATGCGTTCCACATCACCAGGCCCGGTGAGCAAGAAGGCGTAGGACGACCGGCCATCACGACCGGCACGACCGGCTTCCTGGTAGTAGCTCTCGAGATCAGCAGGTGGTTCCATATGGACCACGGCGCGCACATCGGCCTTATCGATGCCCATGCCGAATGCGTTCGTAGCAACGATGCACCGCACTTGTCCCGAGGTCCATTCCTGTTGGATCCTATCGCGCTCCTCGGGTGGAAGGCCAGCGTGATAACCCGCAGCGGATATGCCATGCTGGCTCAAGAAGTTCGCGATCCGGATGGTGCTTCGCCGATCGCGCACATACACGATCGCGGTGCCCGGAACATGGTGGAGTATGCGCAGCGATCGCCCTTGCTTGTCTTCGCTTCGGCTCAACCACAAAGTGAGTTCTGGTCGGTAGAATGATCCGCGGATCAACGTGGGCTTCGCGAAAGCCAACCGCTGCATGATGTCCGCAGCGACCTGCGGTGTGGCGGATGCCGTCAATGCGATCACCGGAACATCGGGGCGTACAATGCGCACCTCCGCGATGTTCAAGTAGGCCGGCCTGAAATCATAACCCCATTGCGAAATGCAATGCGCTTCATCCACGGCGATCAGACCAAGTGGTAAACGTGGAAGCCGGGCCTTGAAGAGTTCGGAGGCCAACCGTTCCGGCGAAACGTACAGGAACGCATACTTCCCCAGAGCGGCACTTTCCAATGCATTGTCGATCTCTTCCGGCCGCATGCTGGAGACAATGGCACGTGCAGCCACACCTTGCTTCTTGAGCCGTGACACCTGATCCTTCATCAAGGCGATCAATGGCGAGATCACTAAACACATGCGGCCCATGGCCAAGGCTGGGACCTGAAAGCAAATGCTTTTGCCTCCGCCGGTGGGAAGCAAGGCCATGGTGTCCTTTCCAGCCAGAACGGAACGGATGATCTCTTCCTGCTTGGGTCGAAACTGCGTATAGCCCCACACGCGTTCCAGTACGGCGTGGATGTCCTGATGCGCAGTAGGAATGGGCTTCGAAGGCATTCGGTTCCAAAGGTGCGAGGGGAAAAGGCCGTCCACAAAGGCAAGTGGTTACATTTGTTCCAACCTCATAAAACAAAGTCGATGATATCGACCGGGCAAAAGATAGCGACACAACGTATTGAGCGGTCCAAACTGGCGGATACCGATCTGGACAACATCAAGTTCGGCAGGGTCTTCAGCGACCACATGTTCGTGATGGAGTACGCGGATGGTACATGGAAAACACCGAACATCGTGCCCTTCGCTGATATGCGAATGAGTCCTGCTGCTTTGGTGCTACACTACAGCCAGACCATTTTCGAAGGACTCAAGGCCTATCGCTCTGTGGATGGAAGCGTGAATATCTTCCGGCCGCAAGCGAACATAGAGCGGATGAACCGCAGCGCGGAACGCATGTGCATGCCGACCATTCCGGAGGAACTGTTCATGGATGCACTCATCGAACTGGTTCGTTTGGACAAGGAATGGCTTCCGAAAGGAGAGGATGCGGCGTTGTACATCCGTCCGTTCATGTTCGCGAGCGACGAGTATATCGGTGTACGACCCAGCGATGGATACCGCTTCATGATCATCACCTGTCCCGTGCGCGCCTATTATACCGATGCGGTGAAGGTGAAGGTGGAAACGGAGTACAGTCGGGCATTCCCCGGTGGCACTGGTGAGGCGAAGTGCGGTGGGAATTATGCGGGCGGTTTGTACCCCGCGATGTTGGGGACGAAGCAAGGGTATCATCAGTTGGTATGGACCGATGGTCTTTCGCACAAGTACATCGAGGAGAGTGGGACGATGAACATCTTCTTCAATATAGATGGCACTTTGGTCACCCCTGCATTGGACGGTACGATCCTCCGCGGCATTACGCGGGACAGTATCATTCGGATCGCAACGGATGAAGGAGTGAAGGTGGAAGAGCGCCGCGTCAGTGTGGAAGAGATCCTGGTTGCTGCACGGAACGGACGTCTGCGTGCGGCTTATGGTGCGGGTACTGCGGCTACGATCGCGCACATCGCGAGTATCGCCTTTGGCGATGAGATCTTCTCCCTTCCGAATGTGGAGGACCGGAAGATCGCGAACATGGTCGGTGAGAAATTGGATGATATCCGTCGTGGTCGCATGGTCGATCCGTACGGTTGGATGGTCCCGGTAGGTTGAAAACGAACCGATCGATCGAAAGCCCCTTCCGAGGGGCTTTCTTATTTCAACCGTAACCCGGAAAGGCTGTCAGGAATGATGGCCAGACCCAATGCACAGAACACCAAAGTGAATGATGGCCATGCGAAGAACGTGATGCCCAAGAGTATACCGGTGACCAGTGTTACCCCGAAGCAAAGGCCCGTAATGTGCAAACCAATGAACGCGAAACGGTTCACCGGACGATCCCGGGCTGTGCGGTAATTCGTGGAGTGCGGGCGAACCGGAGGTGCGGCACAAGTGGTCAAGGGCCGATAATGGCGCAACCGTTCGTCGTAGTTGCGCCGACGTACCGGATCGCTCAATTCCTCGTAAGCCCGATGAACGGCATGGAACAAGGAGGCTGCTTGTGGAGCTGGATTGCGATCGGGGTGGCAGCGCTTCACCAGCGCCCGATACGCCTGCTTGATCTGCCGAAGCGAAGCACTGCGTTCCACACCAAGTACTTTGTAGTGGTCGTATCGTATGGTTTCGGACATCACTGGTCGAGACGCTAGGACCGTTCCTCAAGTGAAAGTATGCGATCCGTGGCCTTCGTGTATCTTAACGATGCAACGCAATGTGTATGACCCTCCGTATCCTACCCATTCTTTTGCTGCTGAACGCGGTGTACTGCTCTGCGCAAGGGCCGGTGCTGGTGCGTGGCATGGTGCGTGATGCGGGTTCCGGTGTACCACTCGCGGACGTACACATTCGTTCCTCCGCTGCAGATCCAGGGACGGTCTCGGCTCGTGACGGGGCCTTTGTGCTATCCATTGCCGATCCCAAAGGAGTGGAACTGGTCTTCTCTTTCGTGGGGTACGCCACGCAGCACTTACCGGTAACGCAACAACGACTTGCCGACCCGAAACCGCTTCAGGTCCGTATGGTACGGCAAGCCGTGGAACTCTCGGGCGTTACCATCGAGCGACCTGCACCGGAAGTGGTCTACCAACGTTCAGATCTTCATGTGGGGGATCACTTCATCAACGATCAAGGAGTCTGGGTGCTCACCTATGAAAAGCCACGGCTGTGGCACCGCGAGGCGGAGGCCGGTAGGCAGGTCTATCGGGATGCCAGATTGCATTTACTGGATACCAACTTCGTGGAGCGCTGCTCGGTCCGGTTGCCCACCGAGGTGGAGCGACTGCACCACGATCATGCGCAACGCACCATCGTAGAAGGTCTGCGAAATGCTTGGGTCGTGGAAGTGCGCAACGGTGCTTTGGTGCTTCAGGAGTTGGCGCTGAGTGCGCTACGCGAAAGTGTGTTGCCATGGACCGATAGCATCCAAGGTCTACTGCTGGGGAGCAACCGCAGCTTGACCTATCCGGCATTCGACCATTTCGCGGTGGATCGCGAAGGGACCTCGCATGTGATCTGTGCCGTGGAGGACAAGCGTCTGATGGAATTGTTCCGGAGCCAGTACAAGTACATGAGCGGTGCGGACAAGGTGATCGCCATGGACCTGGGGTTCGAGACCGGTGTGGATCCGGAAGTGATCGCCGGGTACATGACGGCATTCTACAACGACCCGTACTTCGACCCACCGTACGCACCCTTGTTCGTCGTGTCCGATACGCTTTGTGTGTTCGATCACTATCGCCGAACACTTCGCAAGTTCCTGCCGGATGGATCGTCGGTGGGAGAGGTACCCATCACGCACCAAGCGGACAAGGCATGGTGCGATCGTTTGGTACAGGATCCATCGAGTGGCATGGTCTACGCGCTGTTCGCACGGAACCTCCATACTTGGCTTCGTATGATCGATCCGAGAACGGGTGCTTTAGGTCCTGTGCGGATGTTGGATCATCCGTTCCCGGAGGATGTGCGGGTACACGATGGCCATGCCTTTTACATCTACAGACCTTACGGCTCCTTGCAACACCGCACGTTGTATCGCCAGCGGATCAAGTGAGTTGGTGGTCAGCCTTGGCCGGGATATCGCTTCGGGTAGTCGATCCAGACCAGGGTACCGCTTGCCTTGGTCACCAAGGACCAATCATCGACCATAAGATCGATGCGCACCAAACCACAGGTAGGCAACGCGCTGATCCCGGAATCGGTGAGGTGATCCACCAATAGGCCGAATCCGGGCATGTGTCCGAAGAGCATGACGCGATCCGATGCATTCGGCAGGTTGTTCACGATGCGATGCAAGGTGGAACGCTCGGCATGGTGGATCGCACGGTCCTCGCGGTAGGCATGGTCGCCGATCGACATTGCGGTCTTGAAGAAATCAGCGGTGGTCTTCGCACGTAGGGCGGGGGAGCTTATGATCAGATCCAACGGCTCGCCACGATCCTTGAACACCTTGGCCATGTGAGGTGCATTGCGGAAACCGCGCTCGTTCAAAGGGCGGTCGAAGTCGTCCATGCCTGCATCGGCCCAACTGCTCTTGGCGTGCCGACAGAGGTAGAGGACCTTCATGCGCGCTGCCCGTAGGCACTAATGACCGAAACGGTTGAGTCCGTCGAGGATGGCGAGCAACAAACGATTCGCGTCCATGCTTACCGCCAAAGTGACGTGCGCCATGCGTGCATCACTGAACTGTTCAGTACGACGAAGGCCTTTGCTGATCGTCAAGTACAAGGTCTCGGGATAATCGCCGGTGAAATGCAGATTCAACACTTCGCCACCAGCGATGCGCAGCAGGTACAGCGGATAGCGGTTCTCCGGATCCTTCCACGACGTATCGTGCTCGAGCACGTGCCCTAGTTCCTTCAGGTCCTTGGCGCATTCATCCATCACGTAGTGGAGTACATCTTCCACGAAGATCTCAGGGTCGTCCGGCAATTGATGTTGTCGAAAGTCGAGCGGAGCCACGAGGCGATCACGCGTGTGGCGGATGCCGATCTGCAATTGGTCCAGTTGGGAAGCGAAAGTCATACCGTGTTTGTAGGTTCGATCACGAGTGCAAACTAGTTGAAGCGATCCTATTGACAAGGGAAAACAGGAACGGGTTATGCACGATCCGATCAACGATCGGCCATGAAAAGCAGAGGGCCAGCAACTTGTGCCGACTCTCATAGTTTTCCACAGCTTGACCGGTCAGAGATCGGTACGAACGGTTCGCTCTTTCTTCCCTTTTCCATTCTTCCCCTCCTCCTCGATCGGTCGTCTTAGTACGATATTCCCATCGAACACATCGATCACCTGCGGCACACCGGTCTCCAAAGTCCCCGCGATGATCTGGCGACTCAACTCGTTCAGCAGTTCCTTCTGGATCATGCGCTTGATAGGACGTGCGCCGAATTGTGGGTCAAAGCCGGTGGTACTGATGTGATCGATCAGCTCTTCGCTCGGTAGCAAGTGGATGTCCTTCTCTTCCAACTTCTGGAGGAGCATGTGCAGTTGCAGCTTCACGATCTCGCGAACATCGGCTTGGCTCAGCGGACGGAACATGATCAGTTCGTCCACGCGGTTCAGGAATTCCGGGCGCACGGTCTTGCGCAGCAGGTCCATCACCTCCTCTCGGGTCTTCTCCACCACGGCATCGATGTCCTTGTCCTTCAGATTCTCGAAGTTCTCTTGAATGATATGCGAGCCGATGTTGCTCGTCATGATGATGATGGTGTTCTTGAAGTTCACCACGCGGCCCTTATTGTCGGTGAGGCGACCATCATCGAGTACTTGAAGTAGGATATTCCAGACATCAGGATGCGCTTTCTCGATCTCGTCGAGCAGCACCACGCTATAGGGTTTGCGACGCACGGCTTCGGTCAATTGTCCGCCTTCATCGTAGCCCACGTATCCGGGAGGCGCACCCACCAAGCGACTCACGCTGTGGCGCTCTTGGTACTCGCTCATGTCGATACGGGTCATCGCGTGCTCGTCGTTGAAGAGCACCTCGCTGAGGGCTTTTGCAAGTTCCGTTTTTCCAACGCCGGTCGTGCCTAAGAAGATGAAGGATCCGATCGGTCGGCGCTCATCACCCATCCCTGCACGGCTTCTGCGCACGGCGTCGGCTACGGCATGCACCGCTTCGTCCTGACCGATCACACGCTTGTGCAGTTCGTCCTCCAACTTCAGAAGTTTGCTGCGCTCGGCTTCCAGCATGCGCGTCACAGGGACACCGGTCCAGCGGCTCACCACGGCGGCGATCTCCTCCACGTCCACTTCCTCTTTGATCATCTTGCTGTCGGCCTGCATGGTGATCAGTTCATCCTTGGCGGTGGCGAGTTGTTTCTCGGTCTCTTGGATGCGGCCGTAACGGATCTCGGCCACTTTACCGAAGTCGCCTTCACGCTCGAATTGCGCAGCCTGGTGCTTCAGGTCCTCGATCTGGTCCTTGGCGCTGTTGATGCGTTCCACCAGTGCGCGCTCACTTTCCCAACGGGCCTTGAAGCTATCGCGCTGGCCGCTGAGTTCCGCGATCTCCTTGTTCAGTTCATTGAGCTTGGTCTCGTCGTTCTCGCGTTTGATGGCCTCGCGCTCGATCTCCAGCTGCATGATGCGGCGGTCGATCTCGTCCAGTTCCTCGGGCTTGGAGTTGATCTCCATCCGCAGTTTACTGGCTGCCTCGTCGATCAGGTCGATGGCCTTGTCCGGTAGGAAACGATCGGCGATGTAGCGTGTGCTGAGTTCTACCGCCGCGATGATCGCTGCATCCTTGATCAGCACTTTGTGGTGGCTTTCGTATTTCTCTTTAAGCCCTCGAAGGATCGAAATGGCATCCTCGCGGTTCGGCTCGTCCACCATCACTTTCTGGAAGCGACGTTCCAAGGCCTTGTCCTTCTCGAAGTACTTCTGATATTCGTTCAGCGTGGTTGCACCAATAGCGCGCAGTTCGCCTCGTGCCAACGCAGGTTTCAAGATGTTGGCGGCATCCATCGCACCATCGCCACCACCAGCACCCACAAGGGTGTGTATCTCATCGATAAAGAGGATGATATTGCCTTCCGCACTGATCACTTCTTTCACAACAGCTTTCAGTCGTTCTTCGAATTCTCCTTTGTATTTGGCACCGGCGATCAATGCGCCCATGTCCAAACTGTATACCTGTTTGTTCGCTAGGTCTTCTGGAATATCGCCACTCACGATACGCTGCGCGATACCCTCTGCGATCGCGGTCTTACCAACGCCGGGCTCACCGATCAGGATCGGGTTGTTCTTGGTACGGCGGCTGAGGATCTGCAGCACGCGACGGATCTCCTCGTCGCGCCCGATCACGGGGTCGAGCTTGTTGTCCTTGGCGAGTTGGTTCAGGTTCTTCGCGTACTTGTTCAATGCGTTGTAGGTCTCCTCTTGGCTCTGGCTTGTGACGCGCTGGCCCTTCCGCAATTCCTTGATCGCGGCAACGAGATCACGCTTCGTGACGCCGCTGTCCTTCAGAACCTGCGACATCGTATCACCGGTCTCCAGAATGCCGATGAGGATGTGCTCCACGCTGGCATACTCATCATCGAATTCCTTCAATGCGGACAGTGCTTTGTTCAATGCTGTGCCCGCGTTCCGCGATAGCGCGAGCGAGCCGCCCTGCACTTTCGGGTAGCCGTTCACGATCCGGTCGAGCGCTTGCTGCAACGTGGGCAGGTTCACGTTCATCTTCTTCAGCAGGAAGGGGGTCACATCTGGATCCACTTCCAGAATACCCTTGAGCAGGTGACCATTTTCCACCTGTTGTTGGCCGAGGCCGGTGGCGATGGTCTGCGCTTGCTGAATAGCTTGCTGCGAGCGGATGGTGAATTTGTTCAGGTCCATGTTCTGTATAGTTGGCTGTTGAGTGGTTGAGTGTTGGAATTCCCGACCGTGCTCGCGGTTCATCAAGCACCGCTCCGTGAAGGTAGAACGGAAGAAGTGGCAGTTCAAGGTCCGTTGTAACGTCAATTCGTCCAGTGGTTGCAATGTCTTCCGGACGGATTGGCGCGGTTCATCGACCGTGCCTGACCAGTCGAGACGTGGATCAGAAGGATCCTAGGCAGCGTTTTGCGAACTCACGCTATCTTGGTAGTATTCCACGCATGGTCACCATTAGATCCGTTTCGCTCCTTTTCGTTGGTTGGTTCTTGGTGCATGGGCTTCAAGCGCAGTATTGGGCCAAGGGTGTGGGTGGCCCCAGCAACGATTCGTTCACGGATCTTGTCGTCGATGCCAGCGGCAATTCATACGTCACCGGGGAATTCGGCGGTGTGATCACCTTCGGCACCACCTCCACAATGACCACCTACGGCAGCTTGGATGCGGTGGTGGCAAAGTTCGACCCATCGGGAGGGCTGATCTGGTCCACGCATTTCGGTGGGCCGGGGTTGGACCGTGGAGTGGCGCTGGAATTGGGCCCGAATGGCGAACTGGTCGTCGTGGGTCAATTCATGCTAGCGGCTAACTTTGGAGGAACGACACTGACCTCCCAGAACAACACACAGGATGTCTTTGTGGTCTCGATGAACGCATCGACCGGCACTGTCAATTGGGTGCGGCAAGGAGGAGGTGGCGAAGGTGTCGATCAACCGAATGGAGTGTCCATCGGTCCGGATGGGAGCGTCGCAGTGGCTGGGGAATTCAGAGGCACGGCCACGTTCGATGGAGGTACCCTAACGAGCGTGATCGATCCAGATACGGAAGAACCAAGCGTCGACATCTTCCTACAGATCTACGCCGGTGATGGCACGGCGGGTTGGCTCAAGCACGGTGCTGCGGAATTCGCGGATCGCGCGATGGATGTGGAGCACGACGATGCAGGCAACATCTATCTCACCGGTCAGTTCTCCGATACCATCACCTTCGATGGGGTCCACAACAATGCGATGTACAGCGCGGTCTTCCTGATGCGTTACAGTCCTGCTGGTGTGGAGGAATGGTTCCGCGTGTTCGGCGGCGGCACGTACAACCAGGTGTTCGATCTGCTGCTCGTGGAAGGCAACAGGCTCTTCCTCGTTGGAGATCTGCAAGGCACCGTGATCTTCCAGGATAGCCAACCGGACATCTTCTCGGCCGCAGCACCGCGTTCCTCCTTCTTACTGGATGTGACCTTGGATGGTGAATTGACCCAACACCATACCTGGGGTTCGGCGAACGAGATCAGTACGCGGGCGGTGGCGGTTTCCGATGATGAAGTCGTCGTCTATGGCCGCTTCGCTTGTCAACTGACGGACTTCAGTGCACTGTATGGCACTGGAACATTCCTAGCGACCGGGCAGCATGACCTCTATATCGCGCGGTTCAACCTGAACAATTTCGTGTACAAAGAGGCCCAGCAATTCGGTGGGGCAGGGGATAAGGGTGTCGGCGGGATCGCATACGATATGGCCGATGAACTTCAGTTCTGTGGAGCGTTCGATGAGTTGCTTGTACTGCCGAGTGATGGCGAAATGCAAGTGGAGCCTAGCGTTTGGGATTTCATGTCCAACTACGCACTTTCTGATTACTGTGGCGACCCGAACTACAGTGATCAGGCGGGGTTGGAATCTCGAGGGCTGAAGGATGCGTTCATCACCAAAGGATATGTGAACGGTCGTCAGCCTTATGATTTCTTCTTCCGCGACGGAACGGACTGTGACCGTTCGATGTTGGGTGTGGTTCTGCGAGGGGTGAACGGATATTCAGGTATGGTCGGTCCGGATACGCTGGAGATCTGCGGACAGGAGAATCTGCTGGCGTGGACGAGAACGTCCTATGCTGCGTGGGTGATGGAACCGAATTACAGCGGTCCTGAGTTCAGCTTTCTGTGGCAAGATGGCAGTATTTCGAGTTCGCTGAGCGTGGAGACCACGGGCTGGTATTCTGTTCAGGCTTCTTCCCAAGCCGGTTGTTTGACCAGTATCGATTCGCTCTACGTCATTGTGAACCCGTTACCCGCACGTCCCCTCATCAGCGATGATCAAGGGGTGAATGTGGAGGCATCCCAAACTGTCACGATCATACGTTGCCTTCCGATACAACCATGGCTTTGGGCAACAGGTGTGGACCCTGCGGATCAGGTGTCTTGGAATGGTCCGGACTCCATCCCGAACGATTCCATTCAGGCCTTGACCTCGGGTTATTACACCGCTACGGTCATCACTCCCGAAGGTTGTTCTCGAAGCAATACGGTCCAAGTCATACTTCAACCCAACGGAACACTACCACCACTTGAAGCGCAGTATGATCTGTGGTTCCCCGAGGATACCGACCAGAATGACACGGTCACTGTCTGCCCATACCAGAACGTATCGGTGTATGGTGATGTCACCTTCTTGCTGGATGGGGATGCCGTTGATCTGCCCTTTGGAATACGGATGTACCAACGATGTGGAGGCAATTGGTCCTATACGAACGGGGACGTGTCTTGTACGGTGCCCGGTGGCAGTGGCGCAAGCTGGAGATACGTTACCGTGGAGGTTCTGCTTACCAATGCGCCCTGCGGGACAGATAGCCTCTTCTTCACCCGAACGGATAGCATCTACGTGATCCCGATCACAGTGCAGCCACCCGTTGTTTCGCTCACCGGGCCGACCATTCTTTGCCCCGGTGATACCGCTACGTTGGTCGCAACATGCGTCGGCTGTGATTCTACCGTCCACTACTACAGTGGACTTGTCTCGTTATTGCCGAACGGAGCGTTGGTCAATGGTCCAGGCACGTCGTCCTATACTGGGTTTACCGAGAACGATGGCTGTTTCGCACACTCCACGGTGTACCACACTATTGATTCCTACCCACGCCCGACCCTCGGCAACTTCCCGGACGATGCCATCATTTGTCCGAATTCCACGGCGATCGTCTATTCGGATACGCCCGGTCAATCGTATCAGTGGTATGGTCCGCTGGGACCGATCCCTGAACAGAACGACAGCATCTTCACCAGCCAGCCCGGCGAATACTATTTGGAAATGGTGGACCTGCTTGGTTGTGAGGTGGTCTCGGACCCGATCTTGATCACCGACTATGCCACGCCATATTTGAACGTCCTTCCCGATGGTGTTCTTTGTGAAGACAACGAGACCGCCGAATTGCAAGTGGTCACCACCGGCTCGGCCAGCTTGGTATGGGCATCACCACTCAGCGGTAATTCAACGGTTCAGGTGGTGAGTCAACCGGGCACGTATTCGTGTTCGGTCACTGCGTGCAGTATTGTCACCACGGTGTCCACCATCATCTATGGCAGCGTGGCCAATGCCAATTTGATGGATCCCGGACCGTATGAAATGTGCGAAGGATCATCGCTCGTGTTGCAGGCCGTCGGTGGGCAAGCATTCTACTTGTGGGAACCCGAACAGGTGGTGGGGCCGACACTGACCGTGAACGCGGCGGGCACCTACACACTTCTGGTCAGTGACTTCTACGGTTGCACAGATACGCTTGCCGTGCAAGTGGGCCTGATCCCGGTGGAAGTGCCGCTTACCACCAATGCGCCGCCGGTCTGCTTCGGTGCCGAGCTGCTTTTCGGGGCAACGGGGGCGGGAACCATCACTTGGTATGCCGATGCTGAGGCAACGCAAGTGATCGGCACTGGAACGAGTCTATCGCTGGGCATTCCAGCGTTGGGTCCACATGTGGTGTTTGTGCAGCAGGATGCGGGCGCTTGCCTAAGCGATATCCAGACCGTGATCGGTCAGGTGAATGCCGTGCCGGCCGTACCCATGATCACCGCACCGGATAGCACGTGTGTAGGTGAAGCAGTGAGCATTTTCGTTGCGGATGAAGTCGGGACCACCTTCACGTGGAACACACCGAATGGTGCGCAGAGCGGATCCGCCATCGTACTCGATCCTGTTGTTTTGAGCCACGCCGGAACCTACAGTGTGCTCGCCTCCATCGGAATGTGTACAGCAACGGGCGCGTCGCACACCTTGATCGTCCACAGCCCGATCCCGTTCTCCTTGGGAGCTGATACTTCTTTCTGTGTCGGTGCATCGTACTTGCTCGTGGTGCCTGATGGCTACACCGATCCGCTCTGGAGCACCGGATCCACCGCCGATTCCATTGTTGTGCAGGACGAAGGCATGTACACCTTGTACGCGCAGGACGAGAACGGCTGCATCACCAGCGCACAGATCGGACTCACCCTGCGACATTGCGATGTACTGCCACCGAACATCATTACTCCGAACGGCGATGGCGTGAACGATACTTGGCAAGTGGTCTCCGGCGAATTCGCCAGCGGCTCCTTGGAGATCTTCAACCGCTACGGTGACCTGGTGTGGTCTGCGGATCCCAAGCGCAAGGCATTCGCTGGCGACCACGGAACCACCGGTGAGCCGCTCGCCACTGGTGTCTATTACTTCGTGTTGCAACTGGATCGCGGAACCAGCGAGCCCGAAGTGCAGAAAGGGTATCTGCAGATCTTGCGGTAAGGGGACCACTTATCCGTAAAACGGAAAAGACCGACTTGGGTGCAATAGAGTCATCAGGGTCGCGGTTCCACTTCGCGCATTCTTCCTATTCCGACCCCACCAATGGGTCCGGCCCGAAAGAACAGGAGTTCTACTTTAGACCTTTCATCCAACACCCGTGGAATTCGCCCCCATAGCCGCCGGAGATCGCAACGCCTTTGAGGCGGTGTTCCGCCTGCACTATGGACCGTTGTGCGCCTTCGCTCGGCAGTATGTGAAGGACAGCGACAAGGCCGAGGACGTGGTGCAGGAACTCTTCGTGCGGCTTTGGAAGGATCGCGAGAAGACCCAAGTGAATAGCTCGTTGAAGGCGTATTTGTTCACGGCCGTGCGCAACCGTAGTCTCAATGCGGTGAAGGTGCAAGGCCGCATGCAAGTGTTGAATGAAGAGGTGGATGATCGACCAGCTACGGAAGAACGCAGCGAGGAGGAGCATGCGGAACGAGCCGCGCGGGTGTATGCAGCGATCGAGGCTTTACCGGAAGAACGGCGGAAGGTCTTCAAACTAAGTCGGAACGAAGGATTGAAGTACCACGAGATCGCCGAGCGTTTGGGCATCTCCGTGAAGACCGTGGAGAACCAGATGGGAAAAGCCTTGAAGACCTTGCGGGAAGACCTTTCGGACCTGATGCCAGCAACGGTTATCGCATGGATCGTATGGTGGTTGAATAGAGGAGGATAGGGGTATTGGGAACGTGGATTGTCATACCAGTGAACACGTGAACGAAGGACCACATAGCACAAGCGAGCAACTCGGCCGGTACTTGGCAGGGGAGTCTGATGCTGCAGAGCACCAAGCCGTAGAGGCCTGGGCCGCGGCCGACCCTTCCCATGCGCAGGAATTGGAGGCGTTGCGCAAGATCTGGGCGTTGAGCGCAGGTACACCTACGCCCGAAGTGGATGTGGACCGCGCTTGGCTCGCCGTGCAAGCGCGTATCGATGCAGCGGACGGGGTGAAGCGGATCGTTCCGCAATTCGCACCGGCCAAAGCATGGCGCTGGGCTGTTGCTGCTGCGGTGCTGATCGGTGCTTTCGCGGGTGTTCGCTATTTGACGAATCCACCAACCGAACAGCTGATGGCTACCCATGAATTCCTGCGTACCGTTCTACCGGACAGCAGCAGCATCGTGCTTTCACCCGGCTCACGCGCAGATGTGCGCATGACACGGGATCGACACGTCGCGCTGACCGGCGAAGCCTATTTCGAAGTGCAACGCGATGTAGAGCGGCCTTTCGTGGTGAAGACCGACGACGTTACCGTGACCGTACTCGGCACCGCCTTCGAGGTGAGCGCATTCGACACCAGCGCCAGTGTGCTCGTGCGCGTGCGACACGGTCGTGTGCGGGTGGAAGTGGACGGGGATAGTGTGGTCCTGAACGCCGGAGGTTATGCCCGGTACAACAAGGCCGCACATCTGCTGGAACGGATGCCCGCACCACCGGCCGTGGTGTTCGGAGATCGCATCATCCAGTTCCAAGAAGCAGCGATGACCGAGGTGGTTGCACAGTTGCAGCAATTGTTCCCGGTGCGGATCGAATTGGCCAAGGATGCCTTGAAGAAATGCCGCTTAACGGCCACCTTCGAGGACGAGCCGATCGACTACATCCTTCGGGTGATCGCGGATACGTATGGCCTCACCCTCACCGAAGTAGCACCTGGATACTATGTGCTGGATGGTGAAGGCTGCTGATCGTATCATCGTTTGGGCATGTTGCGTGTTCTTCTCGAACGTTGCGGCAGCCCAGTCCATTCTGCAACGCCCCGTGCGTGTGGATGCAGCCCACCTACGGCTTTCCGAAGCACTGGCCTTGATCGCGCGCGAAGGCGGATTCAAGTTGAGCTACAACGCCATGGCTGTAAGCGGTGACAGTCTCGTGACCGTGTCGGTGGATGGAACGGTGCAGAGCGCCTTGCGCACGGTGATCGGTCCACGTTTCGAGCTGAAGGAGACGGGGAACCACATCATCCTATTGGACCAAAGTGGAGCGCGTCGCAAGTACGTTGTACGAGGTGCCATTTTCGATGCAAAGTCGGGAGGTCCTGTTGCACAAGCTTCGGTCTACGAAGTGGATGGGAAGAATGCCACGGTCTCCGATGGGCTTGGCACTTTCGCGTTGGACGTTTCCGGTGAACGCGATCGAACGGCGATCCTCGTGATGCGTAAACAGTACCACGACACGGTGGTGTACGTCGGTCGCGGTGGGGTGATGCCGCGACTTGCCTTGAAGAAACGTGCGGTCGTGACCCCGGTGGAACCGATCTGCCTGTATGACCGCTGCAGCGTGGAGGATCTCGGTGTGGCGCGTTTGCTCGTCCCCAATGAGCGCATGGATCTCGCAACGAACTTGGATTTCGAGGAGCGCAGTACGTGGCAGTTCTCGGTGATCCCGAACGTGAGCACCAACGGTGATATCGCTGGTGCAGTGGTGAACACGTTCTCATTCAACCTCCTCGCGGGTTACTCGCGCGGTCTCGAAGGTGTTGAGGTGGGCGGCATCGCGAACATCGAAAGCCACAATGTGGAAGGCCTGCAGGTAGCGGGCTTCACCAATTTGGTGGGGCGTAATACCAAGGGAGTGCAAGTAGCTGGGTCCATCAACCACACCATGGGCAGCTTGGAAGGTGTGCAGATCGCTGGCTTCGGGAATACCGTGTGGGATACGCTGATCGGTGTGCAGATCTCGGGCGGGGCCAACATCGTGAAAGGCGGCCTACGTGGTGTCCAGATCAGTGGGGGCTGCAATGTGGCCACGCAGGATGTGGACGGTACCCAGATCGCGGGTGGGGTGAACGTGACACCGAAGGATGTGAAGAAGACACAGATCGCAGGTGGTGTGAATTACGGTCGCAACGTGAGCGGAGCCCAGTTGGCCGGTGGAGTGAATGTGGCGCTGGATTCCGTTGGGGGCGGACAGGTCGGATTCGGTGGCAACTACGCCCGGACGGTCAGTGGCGGTCAGGTCTCGTTCGGCGTCAATGTGGTGCCCACGAACGTGAGCGGTGGCCAAGTCGGCTTCGGGCTGAACTACGCGGGCAGTGTCACCGGTGGTCAGTTCTCCTTCGGTGCGAACATCGTTCCGGGCACGGTGGATGCCGGACAGGTCGGCTTCGGCTTGAACTACGCGGGATCGATCACTGGTGGACAGTTCTCCTTCGGGGTGAATGCAGTGAGTGGAACCGCGAAGGGCGGTCAGGTCGGCGCGTTGAATTACGCCACCCGCTGTGAAGGTTGGCAAGTGGGCGCGCTCAACATCAGCGATACCATCACCGGAACCAGCTTAGGTATTCTCAGTTTCGCACTACACGGATACCATCGCGTGGATGTGGGCACCACGGATATCCTACCGGTACAGCTGACCTTGCGCACCGGAACCCGACAGTTCCACAACATCCTCGGCATTTCCACTTCAGCAAAGGATGATGGACGTTGGGGCTTCCTCTATGGGTTCGGCTCGGAGCTTCGCTTGGGCGACCTGGATCACATCAACATCGAACTCACGGGTGAGCAAGTGATGGAGACCGCAAGATGGATCCATGCAGTGAATATCGTGGGCCGTTTCGGCATCCACTATACCCGAGACCTCGGCAAACGTTTACTCCTTTCCGCTGGGCCCAACTTCAACGTGTTGGCATCCAATTGGCGCAATGCGGACCACTCGGCCTTCCTAAGCCAACTGGCACCGGATGAACCCATGTACGAGGAGGTGCGCGGTACCACGCAGTTGCAGGGCTGGCTTGGCTTTCGGGCAGGCATCGGGGTGCGATTCTGAATTTCCTTCACGCGTCGGATAGGGGTATCGAACCGGTTCGTTGTCTTATTGGAAACGAATCGACCATGGCTCTCCGAACCCTGCCATCACTGGGCTTCCTGTTCCACATCCTACTTGCCGGTGGTGTGCGGGCACAAGGCAATACCCAGACCATCCGCGGTACCATTCTGGATTCCGATACCCGCCAACCGTTGATCGGAGCGACGGTCGTGATCGTGGGATCGTCTCCGATCAAAGGGTCCACCACGGATCTCGAGGGTCGTTTTGCGATCGCTGAAGTGCCCACCGGTCGATTGGATCTGCAGGTTCGCATGGTCGGTTTCGAAGAGCAGCATTTGCCGAACCAACTCCTCACTAGCGCCAAAGAACTGGTGCTGGACGTGCGCATGCGGGAAAGCGTGACGCAGCTGGGTGAATTCGAGGTGAAAGCGCCCGTGCGAAAAGGCGTTGTTCGGAACGACATGGCCACGCTCAGCGCGCGCACCATCAGTGTGGAGGAGACATCCCGCATCGCCGGTGGGATCAACGATCCTGCCCGCATGGTGGGTACTTTTCCAGGTGTAGCGAGCGACCCCGGTGGGAACAACACCATCGTGGTTCGTGGCAATTCTCCCAAGGGTGTTCTGTGGCGCTTGGAAGGTGTGGAGATCCCGAATCCGAACCATTTCAGCGACGATGGTAGCACCGGTGGCCCGATCAATGTGCTCAATAGCGGCATGATCGACGATTCGGAATTCTACACCGGCGCATTCTCCGCAGAGTATGGCAATGTCACCAGCGCGGTGTTCGATATGCGCTTGCGCGATGGCAACGACCGAAAGCGTGAGTACACCTTGAAGGCCGGTGTGCTCGGTACCGACCTTACTGCCGAAGGTCCTATCCCCGGAACGAAGAGCGGTTCCTACTTGGCCAACTATCGTTACAGCACGCTCGCCTTGTTGGATGGTGCGGGGATCGTGGACTTCGGTGGCGTGCCGCGTTACACCGATGCTGCATTCAAGGTGAAGCTGCCTTCAGCGGACTTCGGAACCATCGCATTGTACGGTCTCGGCGGGCGCAGTGCGATCTTGGACGAGGATCGTGGAGTGGCGGACGATACCTTGTTCTCACGAGCTGAGTTCGGATCTCGTATGGGTGTGCTGGGGCTGAGCCACACGAAGACCATGGGGGAGAGCAGCTTCTTGAGCACTTCCGTATCGTTGAGTGGGAATGGCAGCGGCACGGACTATGAGGAAAGCGCTGCACCCGGCGAAGAACCGTTGGAATTGCGCCACACGGATGATCTCGCAAAGTGGACCTGGCGGCTATCCAGCACGCTGAATAGCCGGATCAATGCACGGCACAAGTTGCGCTCCGGGGTCATCGTTTCCTCCGAACAGTTCCGCATGTACGTGAATTCCTGGGATCCGGATCGGCAGCGTATGGTCGTGAACTTGGACCGGACCGGTTCAGCACGCACCATGCAGGCATTCAGCAGTTGGAAGTGGCGCTGGAACGAACAATGGAGCCTTACCAGTGGTGTCCACCTGCTCTATTTCGATCTGAACCAAAGCGCGAGTGTGGAGCCGCGGATCGCGCTGCGCTACCAAATTCGACCGGACCGCGCATTCACCTTCGGAACGGGGCTACACTCCAAGACCGAAGGACTAATGACCTACTTGGCGCAGGACATCGACGATACGGGGAATAACTCCCGTCCGAATCAGGGTCTGGGACTCACACGTGCGGCACACGTCGTTGCGGGTTTCGAGCAACAGTTCGCTGAGGATATGCAACTGAAGGCCGAGGTCTACTACCAACACCTGTACGCACTACCTGTGGAGAACGATCCGACAAGTGCGTTCAACGTGAACAACATGAGCGAATGGTTCACGAACAAACCACTCGTGAACAAGGGCACGGGCTACAACCGTGGGCTGGAGGTGAGTTTGGAGAAGTTCTTTACGCGAGGGTACCACTACTTGATCACGGCATCGTACAGCGAGTCGAAGTACAAGGCGTTGGATGGTCAATGGCATCATTCGCGTTTCGACTTGGGGCCGGTGGCGAATATCTTGGGTGGAAAGGAGTGGAAGCTAGGGCCGCAAGGAAAGGACCGCATCTTGATGGCCGGGTTCCGCTATTCCGTGCAAGGTGGTCAGTATTACACTCCGATCGATCTAGCGGCGAGTATTGCAGCGGGGCGCGAACAGGAGGGAAACCCGTCATGGAGTGACAAAGGGAAGAGCGTTCACAAAGTGGACATCGTCGCGAGCTACCGCGTGGGCCGCCCGAAGGTGAGCCACGAATTCAAGATCGATGTGCAGAACGTGCTGAATGCAGCCACTCCGGTGTACTACTACTTTGACAGCCGTACCGAAACCATTCAGAACGTGCCGCAACTGGCCATTCTGCCCGTGATGCAATACACGTTGCGGTTCTGATCAAAGCACCCGTCGCACCATTCGCAGTCTGTGTGAATAGGTCTTTGTGTCGCTGTTGAAAATGCCCTCTTGGTCGAGTTTGTCGATCCGGACACGACCGCTGGCATGCACCACACGCAGATCACCGTCGTCGTTGCGGGTAAGGACGATCCCGACATGCACGATTGCGCCTTCATCGTTGTCGAAGAAGACGAGGTCTCCGGGTTCGCACAGGTCGAGCAATTCCACGGGATCACCTTCTGCCGCCTGCTCCGATGCATCCCGAGGCAGGTAGATCCCCATGAGGATGAAGATCATCTGTGTAAGGCCACTGCAATCGACACCGGAGGGTGTACGACCGCCCCAGAGGTAAGGGGCACCGAGGAAGGGGTGCAGGTACAACTCCATCAGGTCGGCCCGCTCCAGGTCTGGTCGATGGTTGGTCACCGCTTGCACGGGGATCCGCTCACCTTGCCACAGAATGGTACCGTCCTCGTAGAACGGTACCACACCACCGTAGGGGAGTAGCACTTGCCGTTCCCCCAGATCCGCTATGGTCGCCTGGTCGATCACACGTAGATCCGGATCCGTGTTCGGCGTTTTCGTGAACTCCAATTGTTTGTTGTCTACCCAACCTTCGTAACCGTCGTGGTCGAACTGGAGCAGACTCCAATTCTCCTGCTCGTCCAGGATCTCAGCCGTTTCACCGAAGAGCCATTGACTCACCATTTCGGCGCGGTCGCTCGGTTCCTTGCGGACGGGAACGATGGAGAGGGGGCAGATGGTGGAGACCATGGTCTACAATGCCTCGATCACGATCGCACTAGCACCGCCACCGCCGTTGCAGATCCCTGCCGCACCATACTTGGCACCGTTCTGCTTCAGCACGTTCAATAAGGTCACCACGATGCGTGCGCCGCTGCAACCGAGCGGATGGCCCAACGAAACGGCACCGCCATTCACGTTCACCTTCGCCGGGTCCAGTCCCATCAATTTGGTGTTCGTGATACCGACCACGGAGAAGGCTTCATTCAACTCAACGAACTGGATATCGCTCATCTTCAGGCCTGCTTTCTTCACCGCCAGTGGAACCGCTTTGGCGGGGGTCGTAGTGAACCATTCCGGTGCCTGTTCCGCATCTGCGTAGCCGATCACTTTTGCCAACGGTTTCAAACCGAGTTCCTTCGCCTTGTCCGCGCTCATAAGGACCAACGCAGCCGCGCCATCGTTGATCGTACTCGCGTTACCGGCGGTCACGGTTCCTTCTTTGGTGAACACGGGTTTCAAGGACTTCAGCTTATCGAAGTTCACGTTCTTGAATTCCTCATCCTCGCTCACGATCACATCGCCTTTGCGTGTCTTTACGGTCACGGGCACCACTTCATCGGTGAACTTCCCGTCTTTCCATGCATTGGTGCTTCGGGTGTAGCTCTCGATCGCGAAGGCATCCTGCTCCTCGCGGCTGATGGTGTTCTCCGTAGCACACAGGTCGGCACATACGCCCATCGCTTTCTGGTCGTACACGTTCATCAGGCCATCCTTGCTGATGCCGTCGATCAAGGTGCCATTGCCGAAACGATAGCCGTAGCGTGCATTCTCCACATAGTAGGGCGTGCGGCTCATGTTCTCCATACCGCCGGCCACCACCACATCGGCATCGCCGAGCAAAATGTCCTGGGTCGCCATCATGATCGCTTTCATGCCACTGGCGCAAACCTTGTTCACGGTGGTGCAGGCCACTTCGTTCGGCAGGCCCGCTGCTTTCGCTGCTTGTCGAGCAGGTGCCTGACCCAAATTGGCTTGTAGCACACTGCCCATGATCACCTCCTGGACCGCTTCAGGGTTCACACCGGCGCGCTCCACTGCGGCCTTGATGGCGGTTGCGCCAAGTTCAGTAGCGGGTACTTCGGCGAGGCTACCGCCGAAACTGCCGATGGGTGTGCGAACTGCGGCAACGATCACGACTTCACGGGACATGGCTTTGCGATTGGATATTGGGTTGAAAAGACAGGCGCAAAGGTAGGTTCCCTCTACCGATCCACCAGATACTAGGCATCGTCATATGCCTTCGAAGTGATCCCGGTTGGATCCAACCAACGACCGTCCCGCTAAAAAGCGGGATGCTCCATCCGCATCCACAGTACGGCGGACTGCGCGAGAGTTGGCGATCACTGGGTTTACCTGTGATCCCGGTTGGATCGAACCAACGACCGTCCCGCTAAAAAGCGGGATGCTCCATCCGCATCCACAGTACGGCGGACTGCGCGAGAGTTGGCGTTCACTGGGTTTACCTGTGATCCCGGTTGGATCGAACCAACGACCGTCCCGCTAAAAAGCGGGATGCTCCATCCGCATCCACAGTACGGCGGACTGCGCGAGAGTTGGCGATCACTGGGTTTACCTGTGATCCCGGTTGGATCCAACCAACGACCGTCCCGCTAAAAAGCGGGATGCTCCATCCGCATCCACAGTACGGCGGACTGCGCGAGAGTTGGCGATCACTGGGTTTACCTGTGATCCCGGTTGGATCCAACCAACGACCGTCCCGCTAAAAAGCGGGATGCTCCATCCGCATCCACAGTACGGCGGACTGCGCGAGAGTTGGCGATCACTGGGTTTCCCTGTGATCCCGGTTGGATTCGAACCAACGACCGCCTGCTTAGAAGGCAGGTGCTCTATCCAGCTGAGCTACAGGACCAATTCGAATTGCAAAGGTGCGCAACGAAAAAAGGCCAGCGTTCGCTGACCATTTCATTCGTCGGGGCGGCCAGATTCGAACTGACGACCTCCTGCTCCCAAAGCAGGCGCGATACCGGGCTACGCTACGCCCCGAGTAGTATCTCTTTTCAACATGTCTGCGGAGAGGGGGGGATTCGAACCCCCGGTACAGAATAACCCGTACGGCAGTTTAGCAAACTACTGGTTTCAGCCACTCACCCACCTCTCCAAGGTGTGTCCCACCACGTTCGGCGGGGCGGCAAATATAGACAGTTGGATCGATCGAGCATCGTCGTTATGCGAATAGCTGTTTTCATCGGTTTCTCGGGGCCTTCCATCGGATCGCGGTGCGCATGCAGCCCTCCATCGGGTAGGCCCGCCCACTGGTCGAAATGTTGATTTCCTGCTGATCCACAGTGGCTTGAAGCACTACTAACGGGGCCAATTTCGCGGCACGATCCCCCGAAATTGATCCGCCCATGAACCTTCGTCACCTCTTCCTCGGTATCGTGCTCGCAGCGACCACCGCCCAGGCCACCGTCTACTATGTGTCGCCCACGGGCAACGATAGCAACAACGGTACTACCCAAGCTACGCCGTGGAAAAGCATCGCACGGGTACAGCAGATCGCAACCACCGCAACGGCCGGGGATCAGGTGTTGTTCCAGCGTGGTGGCACCTGGGTGGGCCAGTTGACTTGGTATACCTCAGGAACCGCGGCCGCCAACATCGTGATCGGAGCATACGGTACCGGTGCCTTACCAGTGATCAGCGGCGCTGCACCGGTGACCGGTTGGACCCAGCACAGCGGGAACATCTACAAGGCCAATGTGGCACAGGCCGTGAAGTATGTATTCGTGAACGGAGCCTTGCAGACCTTGGCCCGCACACCGAATACGGGTTGGAGCCGCGTGAATACCGCGACCAGTACCCAACTTACCAGCACGAACATCACGCAATCCAACGGAACATGGAATGGCGGGACCTTGGTGCTGCGGAGTACCAATTGGTGTTATGAGAACCGCACGATCGGTACACAGACGGGTTCGTCCATCACCTTTCCGGCGCTTACGTATAACGCTGGTAGTTACAATTGGGGTTTCTTCCTCTGCAACAAGTTGAGCGCCTTGGATGCCCCGGGTGAATGGTACCACGATGCGACTACAGGTGTGCTCTACTTGTGGGCACCCACGGGTGTGAACCCGAACAACCTCACTGTGGAAGCATCGATCCACGATCGTGGGGTCTTCATCGAATGGCAGCGGAACCGGATCACGGTGCAGGACATCGCCTTCCGTGGGCAAAAGGATGCAGGCGTGAAGGTCTCTGGATCATACAACACCGTGAATGGCTGCAGCTTCGAGAAGTTGAATAGCGGGGTGATCAGTTACGGATCCAGCAACTCCTACACCAACAACTCCTACGTCGAAACCTACGGCTCTGCACTCGTGGTGCTGGACAACAACACCATCGTCTCGGGATCGACCCTCACGAACATCGCTCTGGTCCCGGGCCTTGGCGAATCAGCCTTTGGTTACCATGGCATGCGAGTGGGTGGCGGTACCAATACGGTGCGGGGAAACACGATACATAATACGGGCAACTCGGGCATCTTCGTTGGGGAGACCTGCTTGGTGGAGAAGAACGTGATCTCCAACTTCTGCGCCACGGTGAACGATGGTGGCGGCATCTATTGGGACAACGGTTCCGGCATGGTGATCCAGGACAACATCGTGCGCGATGCCATCGGCAACATCGAAAGTGCGGCGACCAATTATGCGGTGAATGGCACCATTACTCCCGGTATCTATTTCGGGAATGCAGTGATCCAGAACTGTATCATCCAACGCAACACCGTGAGCAATTGCAGCATGGGGATCCATGTGGACCACACCATGGTGAGCACGAACAACCAGGTGAAGGACAACGTGCTATACAACAACAAGACCCAATTGAACATCTCGGATCGATCCAACTACAATGGACCTGGTGCTACATCGCCTTTCTATCTCGCCTCTTTCAACACCGTGTATTCGGGCAATCAGTTGTACGCACTTTCGGCAGATCAATTGTGCATGGAGATCTGGAACTGCTACCAGCAGGGCAATGTTGATTTCGGCACCTTCACCAACAACAAGGTGTACAATCCATACAACGAACTCAGTATTCGCAACTGGAACTTAGGTGTAAGCCAGGTGGAGACGTTCACCTTGGAGCGCTGGCGTACCGTGCGCAATGACGAGACCGGCAGTACACGAAGCCCGTTGCGCTCTACCACGCACAGTACGACGAGCGAACTCAGCACCAACTTGGTGTTGAACGGCGGCTTCACCAACAACGTGAGCGGTTGGGGAGGGTGGCCCACCAATGCACAAGTGACACGCGATGCCACGAGTTTGGATGCCGGCTGCCTGAAAGCTTACCTACCGAATGCCTCACAAAGCTCTTCCTTCAACCTTTGGAATCCGGATCAGTTCAGCATGCAGAATGGGCAGTGGTACCGGTTGCGTTTTACGATCCAGTCCAATGTGCAAGGGAAACTTGCGGCCAAGGTGAAGGGCGTTAGCCAAATGGCCAGTGGATACGCGATCTTCCAACGGGATATCGCCTTGGATACGGACCGCCGCGATATGGAACTGTACTTCCAAAGCGACCTCGGGGAGCAATCCGTGGTGATGTTCACCAATACGATCAACGAGCCGACCTACTGGCTGGACAACGTTGAATTGCATCGCGTGACCGTTCAGCCGCTCACGGCTACGAATGAGCACTTGCTCTTGGCCAATGAGCTTTCCAGTTCGCAGAGCTTCAGCCTACCCACCGGATGCTGGGCGGATATGAGCGGGAACCTGCTTTCTGGCCCACAGACCGTAGCGGCCTATGCTTCGAAGATCATCTACAAAGTTCCCGGAACGGGTTGCAATGCACCGGCTGCCACAACGGTGGGAGCGAAGGTCTTCCTCGGTGGTGCACTGAATACCGCGACCGGACTGATGCGCGATGATCTGCGCCAAGCAGGCCTCATTCCATCCGCCGAACCCTTCTCGGCGATGGGCTACACACTGGAGAATTCAAGCGTCGCATTGAATAGCGGTTTATTGAGCACCACGGGTACCCAGGCGATCGTGGATTGGGTACTGTTGGAGCTGCGGAACAACGATGCAGGTCATACGGTGGCTGCGCGACGTGCGGCTTTGGTGCGTGCCAACGGCCAAGTGGTCTCTACCACAGGCGATCCGCAGGTCGCATTCAACGTGCAAACCGTTGGGAAGAAATTGGTGATCCGGCACCGCAATCACTTGGGAGCGATGGTGAACACTCCGATCGCCACGAATGGCCAAGTGGTGGATCTGACGGTGGGTTCCACTTCCTTCTACGGGACCAATGCGGTGGCGGTGAGCGGATCCTATCGATCGTTATGGTCCGGTGATGTGAACGGCGATGGTACGGTGAAGTACACCGGCACTGGGAACGATCGGGACGTGGTGCTCCTGAGCATCGGTTCAGTGGTGCCTACGAACACGGTAACGGGATACTTGAGCAGTGATGTGAACTTGGACGGCGTTGCACGCTACACCGGTGTCAGCAACGACCGCGACCTGGTCCTAGGTGTGATCGGCGGCGTGATACCCACAGCAACGAAAGTGGCCCAGCTTCCTTGACCTCAGATCCGTTCCAACGAGGAAGGGGGCATCCACCCCACGTTGCCGTTGCTGAGTTTTACTTCGCTCCAGTCGTTCGACTGCTGTAGCACGGTGACCTTGGTGCCTTTGTGCAACACGAAGAGGACCGTGGACGAATTACTCGGCTCACTGCGCACATCCACCTTCGGGGCCATGATGATCGCCGCGTCCGTGCTGGTGACCTCTTGGTGACGATAGGAGGCGAATCCGATGGAGAGGATGGTGCCGAACAAGGCGATCGCACTGAACCCATAGAGGATCTTGCGCCATGCACCACGTAGGATGACTGCTGCGGAGAGCAGCACGAAGAAGAGCAAGCCCGCCCATAGCGATCGTCTGGCCCATTGGTCGGCATCTCGCCCTCCGCGCAATTCGCTCCACGTGGAGCCCAAGGTGAACAAGGGCAATTCATTCACTCGATCCACTACGCTTTGGCGGGCAAGTTCCAAGTTCGCGCGAACGTCGGCATCTCCCGGCGCTAGGCGCAATGCGCGCTCGTAGAACAGGATGGCGTGCGGTACATCATTCAGTTTGTAGTGACAGTTGCCGATGTTGTAGAACAACGATGCCGAAGCATACGTGGTGGCAACAGAGTCGAAGTAGACCAGTGCGGTGCGGTGATCCCCTTCGGCATAAGCGCGTGTACCCTTGGTGATCAAGCTGTCGGCTTCAATACGGGCAATGGCGTGTGCCCATAGTGGCGCGAAGGTCAAGAAGAAGAGCAGGGCCTTGGTCTTCATGCGCGTGCGGTTTGTTCGGTCCTACGGATCAGCTCGGCGGCTTGCTCGTACAACTGTTGGCGCGGTCGATCCTCTACCGGGGCATACCGGGCCATGTCGCACGCCTCCAGCAATTCGATGTAGCTCGCCGCCAGTTCTTCGCCATTGGTGAACGCCGTGAATCGGTCCTTGATGTTGGCTGCTGCGGTCTCGGCCGGGCCCATTGCGAATTTGTCGCCCAAGTACCCGTGTAGCGCACGTCCCAGTGCATCGTAGAACGTGGATCGGTCGCTGGCCCGCAAGGCTTGTTCGGCTTCGTTCAACCGTTCCCGCGCCACCTTGTCCGCTCGTTTCCGACGCGTTCCAACCACATCTGCCGAGTCGGCCGCCTGTTTCTTTCTCCAACCCAAGAAGAGGAGGAAGGCCAATGCTGGCGTGCCCATACCGAGCAGCCACGGCATGGAACCGAACAAGTGCTTGCCCGCAGGTTCCAGATCCAGATCTCCGGTCCGGATGTACCGAATGTCCTTGCCCAACACTTCCACATCCATCTTGTTGGGGCGCTGCACCTGCGCTGCAGGGCCGCCATCACCGGGTGTCACTTCAATGGTCAGGTCATCAGAATGGATGGTCCGGAATGCCCCTTGCTGTGTGTCGAAATAACTGAAGACAATGGGATCCAATGAGAATCCACCTTCGTGCCGTGGGATCACCAAGTATTGGAACGAACGCGACCCACTCATACCGCTTCCAGTCACGTTGATCCGGTCCGTGACCTTCGGGTCATACGCCTCGAAGTCATTCGGGAAGTTCAATTGCGGGGCTTCGATCAATTTCAAGTTGCCGCGACCGGTGTAAGTGACGGTGAGTTCGATCGCCTCGTTCGCCTTCACCGTGTTGCGATCCACCTTCACGGTCATGCCCATTTCGCCCACGGCACCATTGAATCCTTCCGGACGGTTGGAGGGTAGGGCCAAGGCATTCAGTTCCACCACATTGCTGCGCACCTTCACCAATGAACCGCGGTTGAAGAAGGATCGGTTCACGATGCACTCCAATTCGATGGGTGCGATCCGCAGTGTGCCGCTCCGTTGCGGGAACAGGACCTGCCGTTTCAGCACCGCAACACGGTATTGCAGGCCGTTCACTGTACGCAGTTGATCCTCCCAATTCGTGTCTCCTAGATCGATCTCCTCGGCCCAGAAACCATCCATCTTGGGCAATTCGTACTTCGAGAGTTCGATGTTCGCGTAACGCGAGTACAAGGTGTACGTGGCCACCACCTGTTCGCCGACGCGGGCTTTCCCTTTGCTCAATGCGATGGTAGCGAAGAGATTCGAATCGCGCTGTTGTCCTTGGCTTTCGCTAGCATCACTGGGCTTGGCGGTTCCTTTGGTCACCTCGATGACAATGGGTTCGGTCTGCATGATGCCATTGCCGATCCGCACCTTCGCCGCACCGATCGTGAACTTCCCCGGATCCGTTCCGGTAAGTACCCAAGTGCGTGCAGCAGAACTGCTCATCCGTCCGTTCACGTAGTTGAAACTGCTGTTCTCGAACGGCCCTTGAACGACCACCAATCCGCCGAAGTCAGGGGCTTGGAAGGATTCACGGCTGTTGGACAAGGTCACCGTCAGTTTCGCGTATTCACCAGCCGCAATGGAGTTTCGGTCCACGGTGGCGGTGAAGCTGATCTCCTGTGCCACCATGGCTCCGGCGAGGTGCAGGAGGAGGAGGAGGAGGGACGTTCGGATCATCGCGTTCATTTCACCAGTCCTTTTCGATGGTACGACGAGATGCCGGCCTGCGCTTGGCCCGGACCTTTTCCTGAACGGACTTTTCCGATCGCTCCAACGCTTCCAACATACGGATGGCATCCTGTGGTGCAATGGTCCCAGGTTTTGGTTCACCGGTCTCTTCCTTCTGTTCCCCAGGACCGGCTTCTTCTTGCTTTTGCTCCTGCTGTTCTTTCTGCTGTTGTTCCTTTTGCTCTTGCTCTTTTTGCTCTTGCTGCTGCTCCTGCTCTTTCTGTTGCTCCTGCTTGTCTTTCTGCTGCTGATCCTCTTTCTGCTCTTGCTCCTGCTTCTTTTGTTGCTCCTGCTGTTGCTTCTCGTCCTCCTTGATCAACTCTTCCGCCAGCTTCAACAACTTCGGGTCGTCCGGATGGTTGCGCAAGCCTTCGTCCAAGGTGCGCAGCGCTTGCATCTTGTCCACCTTCACGAACTCTTTACCCGCTTGGTCGAAGTAGGTCTGCGCGCTCACTTGTGCGAGGACCGAGCAAGAGGTAGTGATCAGCGATAATAGGAGTGCGATCCAGGTCTTCATTGGGCTGCTGCGGCTTTGGTCACCACATCGAGTTTGTTCATGTAGTCCTGACGTTGCTGCAAGGTAGGGTCGGTCTTCAGTGCGTCGCGCAGGAGATTCAATGCCTTGGTGAACTCATAACGTTCCACCATTTCATCGGCCTGCTGCATCAACATCTTCGCCTTTTCGCTCAATCCTTCGTTCTTCTTTTCATCGTTCTGGTCGTTCGGTCCGTTGGACTTTTCCTCAACGCGCGCAGCGATCCGGCGCTGCACCAACGCCAAGTTGAGTCTGGTCTCTTCGTCCGTTGGAACGCGACGTAGCGCGCCTTTGTACGCATCGGAACCTTGCGCCAATGCCGAATCCACCAGCTGTTCCGATGCCCGTTGCGCAGCCACCAACGAATCCCTCTGTACGATCTGCCGGACCTTCGCCGCTATGGCATCACCTTCGATCTTCATGCCTTTGACCCGCTCGTCCAGTTCCTTTGAAGCACTGTCCGCACGATCGGCCATCAGGCTCCATGCATTGCCTAAATTGTGGTAGGCTACGGCCTGTTCCGTGGGCTCCGTGGACCGTTCGATCGCGGCACTGTACGCAACGATCGCCGTATCGAGCAGGCTCATCCGATACAGTGCATTGCCCAAGTCGTAGGTCACCCGTGGGTCGTGCGTCGCCTTAGCATAGTGGTCTGCAGCCTCTGCGTATTGTTCCGCTCTGTAGGATTCGGCACCTTCATGCAACGCCCGCTCCGCCGCCTGCTCTTCAGGCGTGCCACAGGCTATTGCGGGAAGCAATAGGAGATAGGTCCAGCGATCCCTCATCGTTTCGTGGTCCAGTTCAACCTTCCATGTCGACGTTCACCGGTCGCCATGGCGAGCACGCACATCACCAAGGCCAACACCAACGGGTATTGGAAATGATCCTCGTGCGCGGTGAAGACATAGCTATCCATTTCGGTGGTATCCATGGATCGCAGATCATCCACCAAGCGTTGTATCCCGTTGTCACCTTGGGTCGCACGGATGTACACCCCGTTCCCCGCTGCCGCGATCCGTTGCAACATCGGTTCATTCAATCGGCTGACCACGGTATTCCCTTGGTTGTCCTTGCGAAAGCCATTCACCTGGCCGTTACGGATGATCGGGAGCGGTCCACCTTCGCTGGTGCCCATGCCCACTGTGTGTACCACGATGCCTGCTCCGGCCGCTTTCCGGGCCGCACCTTCGGCATCGTCCTCGTGGTTCTCGCCGTCGGTGATCACGATGATCGCTTTGCTGCCCGGACTGTCCGCGCTGAAGCTTTCTTGTGCCATTTCGATGGCCGCACCGATCGCTGTTCCCGGCGTACCGACTGCATTCGTATTCACGGTGTTCAAGAACAATTTCGCAGCGGAACGGTCCGTGGTGATGGGCAATTGCACGAATGCATCCCCTGCGAAGACCACCATGCCCAAACGATCCCCACGCATGCGATCGATCAACTGCGCCATCGCGCGACGGGCGGCCTCCATTCGGCTGGGGCGAAGGTCTTGGCAATCCATGCTGCTGCTCACATCGATGGCCACCACCAGATCGATGCCTTCGGCTTTGACCTCTTCCAACCGGGTACCGAATTGCGGACCGGCCATGGCCACCACCGCAAATGCCAACCCGTGCCGCAACAACAAGAACCGCAATACGGTGCGGGTGGTGGAGGTGCCGGGCACCATCCGTTCCAAGGTTCCGCTTTGTGCGAAACGCTTCAAGGCCCGGTTCCGCCAGCCCATGTCCAACAGGAAAAGAAGGGTAAGTACCGGGCCTGCGAGCAACGCCCACAAGACCTGCGGATGGCCCCATTGGAATCCTTGCACCTCGCGGTCCAGGATCCACCATACCGCTAAATAGGCCAGGAATGCGATGACCTCCGCAAGCAATACGGCGGCTGCGGCCGTACCCAAGTGATAGGTGCCTTTCGTCCTCATGCCAAGTGATGCAGGATACTGCGGTCCAGAATGAAACCAGTGACCAACAAGGCACAACCCAAGAACAGGAATGGGAAGTACTCTTCGTTCTTCGCACGGTGCTCGGTGACTTTGATCCGTGTTTTCTCCAACCGATCGATCTCGTTGTAGATGTCCTTCAATTTGCCTTCGTCGGTTGCGCGGAAGTACTTGCCTCCGGTGCGGTCCGCGATGTTCATCAGGGTGGCCTCGTCGATCTGTACGTCCACCATTTCATACCGGAACTGGCCGGTCGGGTAGCGGGCTACCGGCGAGAGGGCTTGGCCCTTGGTGCCCACGCCGATGGTGTACACCCGAATGCCGAGTTGCTCAGCGATCTGTGCCGCATCGTTGGGTTGAACGGTGCCTGCATTGCTTACACCATCCGTCAGAAGGATCACCACCTTGCTCTTTGCTTCACTGTCGCGCAAACGGTTCAATGCCGTTGCTAGTCCTGTCCCAATGGCTGTGCCACCGTCGATGAGGCCTGACCTCACTTCGGCGAAGAGCTCCTTCAGAACGCGGTGGTCCGTGGTGATCGGGCATTGAGTGAAGGCTTCCCCTTCGTACACCACCAATCCGATGCGATCATTGGGCCGACCATCGATGAAATCCATGGCCACGTGCTTGGAGGCTTCCAACCGATCCGGCCGAAGGTCCTTGGCAAGCATACTCGCCGAGATGTCCAGCGCGATCACGATGTCGATGCCTTCGCGCCTCACGTCTTGCCAATTGTCTTCACTTTGTGGGCGCACCAAGGCTTGGATCAATAGTCCGGTGCCTAGCACTCCTGCGGCGAAGGGGAGGTGCCGGAAAAGAGCGAGCGGATCACTGGGGCCGTGGATCAAGGCGGGCAAGGTGCTCAGCCGTACCATCGCACTGCGGCGGCGCATTCGCAATACATAGAGCATGATGGCCGGGATCAGGAACAGCATGGCCCAATAGGCCGCAGGGTCCGCCATTTCGAATCGGCGAGTACCCCACAGGATCGCTGCGGCGATGCCCAATACGGCGAGCAATAGCCAGCATACGAGTAGGATGAGGTCCTTCTTCCTACCCATGGCCTACAAGTTCACTGGTGGATCTGGTCTCACTAACGAAACGCACGGTGCTGGTCATCATGCGTTCGTTCTCTTCCGATGAAGGTGTGGTCTTGGCGAATTTCACCATGTCCGCAAGCCGGAGCATGTTCTCCAATTGCCCGCGTTGGTCCGTACTCAACGGACTTACGCGGAGTTCTCGGATCAATTCGTCCGTGGTGCTTTCCAACGCTGGTACGTGGTAGCGCTCTTCGATGTAGCCGCGCAACAGGTCCGTGATCCGCGAATGATATCCTTTGTGATCCCCTTGCTGCCAAAGGCGCTCTTTTTCCAAGGTCTCCAAGGCTGCGAGCACACGCTGGTACAAAGGGATGGTAGGCTCTTGGGTCACCGTTGTTGGTCGGGGACGCTTCATGAACAGGTACACGAGCAGGGCAAGGATCAGGAGCACAGCAACGCCTCCGAGGAGCCAAGCTGTGTGTTCCCGCACCCAATGACCCATGCTGAACGGCAGGGTGATGATGTCCTTGATGTCCTGCATGGTACTGGCACTGTCCAGTGGGACCGTGCGCACTTCCAGCAACAAGGCCTTGCTTTCCATCGGCTTTCCGTCCACCACGAAACGGAATGGTGGAACGGCCCAGAAGCCGGTATCGAAGGAGGTGATCAGCAGCGTTCGCTCCTGCCGTTGAAGCGTGCCGTCGCTAGGAATTGTATCCACGCCACGATCCGCGACCACTTCGAGGTGACCACCCAGGGTGTCCCCGATCGCAGGCCATTCGATGGACCGGATCGCTGGGTCGTGGTCGATCCGCATCCTCAACTGCACTTGTTCGCCGATCCGGAACACGGAAGTGTCCAAGTCCACACCGACCACGGTGCTTGCCGACTGCGCGAACAGGAGCGACGGGAAAATGATCGTTAGGAGCGCACCGAGCCTCATCGTACATCCCGGTGTTTGAGGAGTTGCATCAACGGTCGCACATACCCTTCGTGGGTGCTGATGGTGGCATGGTCCACACCGGCGCGACGCAGGATCTCTCGGGTGTGGTTCTGGTGTTTCAGTGCCGCAGCACGGTATGCATTGCGGATGGTGCGACTGCCTGTGTTCACCCACCGTGTATCCTGCGTTTCGGGGTCCACGAATTGCACCAGTCCCATGTTCGGCAATTCCAATTCACGTGGGTCGGTGGTGCGCAATACCACAAGGTCGTGCCGCCGGTTGGCGATCTTCAACGCGGGCTCGTAGTTCGCATCCATCATATCGCTCAGTAGGAAGGCGATGCTCCGTTTCTTGATCACGCTGTTCAGGTAACGCAAGGCAGCGGTGATGTCCGTTCCGTTAGCTGTCGCCCGGAATTCCAACAGTTCCCGGATCAACCGAAGGATGTGGCTTCGGCCTTTCTTTGGCGGAATGAACTTCTCGACGGTATCGCTGAAAAGGATCAGCCCGACCTTGTCGTTGTTGCGGATCGCGCTGAAGGCGATGGTGGCACACGCCTCGGTGATCAGTTCACGCTTGAGTTGCTCTGCCGTTCCGAAATCGGCCGAACCGCTCACGTCGGCAACGAGCATCACGGTGAGTTCCCGTTCCTCTTCGAACACTTTCACGAAGGGATGCCCGAAACGCGCCGTTACGTTCCAATCGATCGTGCGCACTTCATCGCCAGCGGTGTATTCACGTACCTCGCTGAAGGTCATACCGCGTCCTTTGAACGCACTGTGATACTCGCCCGAGAAGATGTGTTCGCTCAAGCCGCGTGTCTTCAGCTCGATCAAGCGCACCTTCTTTAGGAGGTCCTTGGTATGTTGGGCGGCATTCATGCGGGCAAGCGGTCGTTCGGACATGTGGACATGACGACCGTGCCGATGGGCACATGGTCATCTGATCACATGCGCAAATGCTCAGGGTACTTCCACGGTATTCAATACGCGGTCGATGATCTCGTTCACCGTGATATTCTCCGCTTCTGCTTCGTAGGTGAGACCAATGCGGTGGCGTAGTACATCGGGGCAAACGGCGCGCACATCCTCAGGTATCACGTATCCGCGGCGCTTGGTGAAGGCCAATGCCTTTGCGGCCAGAGCCATGTTGATGCTTGCACGCGGGCTTCCACCGAAACCGATCATGGACGTGAGGTCGGAGAGTTTGTATTGATCGGGTTTACGCGTGGCATACACGATGTCCACGATGTACTGCTCGATCTTCTCGTCCATATAGACCTCTCGCACCAGTTTGCGGGCTGCAAGGATCTGTTCCGAGCTCACCACATATTGCGGTTCCGGCATGCCACCGACACGCACGTTCTGGCGGATGATCAACTTCTCCTCCTCCTTGCGTGGGTAGTCCAGGACCACCTTCAACATGAAGCGATCCGTCTGCGCTTCCGGTAGGGGGTAGGTCCCTTCCTGTTCGATCGGGTTCATCGTTGCCATAACGAGGAAAGGTTGGGGGAGAGGATAGGTGGTGGCACCAATGGTGACCTGCCTTTCCTGCATGGCTTCCAGCAGCGCGCTCTGCACTTTCGCTGGGGCGCGATTGATCTCGTCAGCAAGGACGAAATTGCTGAAGATCGGTCCCTTCTTGACCGAGAATTCCTCGTTGCGTTGGCTATAGATCAGCGTTCCGATCAGGTCCGCAGGCAGGAGGTCCGGGGTGAATTGGATCCTGCTGAAGCCCACGTCGATGCACTGGGAAAGTGTCTTGATCGCCATGGTCTTCGCCAATCCCGGAACCCCTTCCAACAGGATGTGCCCATCGGCCAAGAGTGCGACCAACAGCTTTTGCACCATGTCCTTCTGACCGACGATCACCTTTCCCATTTCCTGATCGATCAGATCCACGAATGCACTCGCGTGTTGGATGCGTTCGTTCAGGGCTCGTATGCTTTCCGAGGTCACTGCCTCAGGTGTTCCAGAAATGGTCTCTTCCATCGTGTTCTCACTTCGTTTCGGCCCACGGCCGTAAGTTCAACGCAAAGGTGCCGGGTGCCGGGTGGAAGCGGAAGGGTTTTGGAGTTAAAGAACGTTAACCGTTCGAACCTGGCCAGAGGCAAACACGGTCCATTCCAAAGCCTACCTTCGAACACATGGAAACCACTACCGACGCACTGACGCTGGCCGAAGCGACCGGGCATGTCCGCGAGTTCCACGATGCCTTCGGGATCCCGAATGCTGCGGAACCCATTGCCGCCATTGGTGACAGGGATGCCTTATTGCGCTACAAACTGATCCGAGAAGAGAACGAAGAATATCTAGAGGCGGCCTTGAAAGGGGATCTGGTGGAGGTGGCCGATGCTTTGGGTGATATCCTTTACATCCTGTGTGGCACCATGCTGAAGCACGGTCTGCAGGATAAGTTGGATGCGGTATTTCGGGAAATACAGCGGAGCAATATGAGCAAGCTAGGCACCGACGGGAAGCCCATTTACCGTGAAGATGGAAAGGTGATGAAAGGGCCGGAGTACTTCAAGCCGGATATTGCGACCATTCTGGCCAAGTGACCACCGCTCACGCTCCGAACCGGAGTATCGTTCCATTCTTTATCTCGTTCCCCGCATGCACCTCCCATCACTCCTTTCCAAAGCCCGCACATCGTCCTTTACGCGGTGGTGGATGAACCGTGCCTTGAATTGGATGATCCCCTTCAACAGGCCGCATGGCTTCCGCGTGAGGCCACTGGTAGGAGGAGGGATCTCCGTCTACATTCCCTTTTGGCGGATCAATCGGAACCACATCAATGGGATCCATGCATGCGCCATCGCCACGGCCTCGGAAATGTGCAGTGGATTGAGTGTGATGGAGCAACTCGATCCGAAGAAGTACCGGATCATCATGCGGAGCCTTCACGTGGCGTATCACTACCAAGCCAAGCAACCAGCAACGGCGAAGTGTGTGCCGACCTTGTCGGAGATCGCCGAGCGGGTAGTGATGCCGCTGAAGGACTCCGATACCGTGGACTTCACAAGCACCGTTGAGGTACACGATCAGAGCGGGAATCACCTCGCTACGGCAACCGTGACATGGCAAGTGAAAGAGTGGAGTAAGGTGCGAACGAAGGTGTGAGTCGGAATTTCGCACGCCCTATTTGAATAGCCGAGTACTAGCGCCGCTTCGCGCGGGCTATCACACTCGCTAGTACCATCGACAGGATCGCCCCAGTGAAGGCCAATCCCATATCTTTCTGTGCGTCCCATACATCGCCTTGTGAGCCCAAGTAAGCTGCTCCCTGAGCAGGGAAGAATACATCGGCCACGGCCCATTCGATCAATTCATACGCACCACTGAAGCTCAGGGTGATCTCTACCGGAAGCACCCAGCACACCCAGATCGGCCAACCGAAGTGGTTCTTGAAATAGTCGCGCATGGGGTAGGCCAAAAGGAACCCGAAGCTGAAGTGTACAATGCGATCGTAGTGGTTGCGATCGCCCTGCATTCGGTCCTGCAACCAATACCCGAAGGGGTTCTCCGCATAGGTGTACATGGCACCGTAGATGTGCAGCAGGATGTACACGAACATCAGCGTGTAACTGAGATCGCTGAAACGGAACTTGCGGTATCCCAAGCAGAGCCCACCGATGAAGACCATCGTGAGCACGTTCTCGGTGATCCAATTCGCATGGTCCGTGGTTCTTAGGAAGGTCCAGGTCCAGATCACGAAGAAGACCGCCAAGAAAGCCTTGAGCAAGGTGTTCTGTGCAAAAGGCACACGTATGGAGTCTGAAGCCGTGGAAAAGGTCATGGAAGGGACTGCGTTCAATCGATCTCTTCCTCGTCCTTCTTCTCCTTCTTCTTCGGCAGATAATAGGTGTAGTGCAGGCCGACCACCAGGTTCTGCCCGCGGATCACCGGACTAAAAGGAGTGATGCTTTGCTGAATACGCACTTCGAAGGAAGAGGTCCCGATATCCCAACCCATTCCAGCGGTCACGCTGACCTGGGTGCGATTGCTTGATCCGGTCACGGTGTACTTCTGGTCGGTCAGGACGCTGCCATCCTGCTTGACCTTGAACCGGCCATTGATCCAATAGCCCCCGATCGCCCCTCCGGTCAAAAAGATCCCGCCTAGGTCGCTCTGTAGGCTGAACTTGATGAGCACGGGCAGCTCCAAGTAACCCAGCCGGGTGCTGGTCCACGACCGTAGCGTGGGGTTTTGGATCAAACTACCCTTGGTCATGTACATGGGTTCGATCAGGAACGAGGCTTGCTCGGTCCAAGGCACCTCGAAGGACCAACCTGCTATGGGGCCGACCTTCGGTAAGCCGTTCCATTCCAAGAATTGACCGGCGGAAATGGTGGCTAGCCCAACACCGGCACGCGGTCCACTGCGCGCCGATTGCGCATGGGATAGGAGCGGTAGGAAAAGGAGGGGGGTCAGGCACCAACGCATACGGGCGAAGTTCGCACTTCGGGAGCAACTACGATCCAGTTCCTGTTGGATGCACTGGGGTCAGCCCTTCAAGGCGGCCATCTTCAGAACGGCCACCGCGCAGTCCACGCCCTTGTTGCCGTGTTTGCCACCGCTCCGGTCGCGGGCCTGCTCCATGGTGTTGTCGGTAAGTACACCGAAGATCACCGGTCGACCGAACTTCAGGCCTACGGACATGATCCCTTGCGCTGTGCCTTGGCATACGAAGTCGAAGTGTGGCGTTTCCCCGCGCACCACGCTGCCTAAGCAGATCACGCCATCAAGCGTTTCCGTTTCCAGCAGGATCTGTGCGCCCAAGGCCAATTCGAAACTGCCCGGCACCCACGTTTCCAGGATGTCTTCCGGTGCAACCCCATGTTTCATCAAGGTCTCCTTGGCCCCAGTTCGCAGGGCATCGGTGATCTCGAGGTTCCACTCGCTCACCACTAGGGCAAAACGACGACCAGCGCCACTGGGGACGCTGGTCGGGTCGTACGTTGAAAGGTTGTGTGATGCGGTCGCCATGGACTAGCCACCCATCGCTTCGGCGTGCCCTGCATATTTCCGGGCCATGTTGGCATCCGAATTGGCCGGGAACTCCTTTGCGATCCGGTTGAAAGCCTTTGCCGCAGCACTCCAATTGGCCCCTTGTTGGTGCAGGATCCCTGCCTTCATCAGGTACATCGGCGTGGTGAGGTCGTTGGTCTCCATGTTGGCGGCCTTCTCGAACAGCTTCACCGCCTCATCACTTCGGCCCAGCTCCACCATGGCATCGCCCTGATTGCCCACCGCCATCACGCGCAATACGTCATCGTCCAGATCCGCTTTCTTGTAATGCTCCAGAGCCATTTCGAATTCGCCCTTTTGCATGTAGATGGCACCCATGTAATAGTTCGCCAAGTTTCCGCTAGGGGTGCTGCTGTACTCGTCCGCGATGGAAATGAAGCCCGGCCACTGATCGTCGCCATTGAGGGCGCGATCCATGGAGTCGATCTCGAAGTAGTACTCGGCTTTCCACATCACCTCCGCTGCGGCTTTCGCATTGGGTTCGGCTACGAATTTCTTGTAGCCCAACAGGATCCCGACCACGGCAACAATGGCCACTGCACCAATGGTGAGGGCTTTCTTGTTCTTCTCGATGAACAGTTCGCTGCGGGTGTAAACCTCGCCCAGATCCACATCCTTCCCTTCCGTAGTTGGGGCGTTGTGGGGATTGATCTTGTTACTCATGGTATTCCCGCCAAAGGCTTTGTCCCAAGGCGGTGGTCGTGCTTAAGGGTCCGCAAAAGTAGACCTTTTGCCGACTTGGGGAACTGGCGGATACCCAGTTATCGAGGGTGGCTTGTCAAGAGCCTTGGAATGGATGCGCCTGACCGCCGTTCCCGGACCCCTTCGGAGCCGGTTACCTTTGCCGCGCATGAGCTTTCATCTGGCCCGATTGAACCTGTTGCATTTCCGCAACCACCGTGAAGTGGAGGCGGAACTGGGGGCAGAGATCAATTGTTTCGTTGGGCCCAATGGAGTGGGGAAGACCAATTTGCTCGATGCCGTCCACTACCTCTCCTTGGGCAAGAGCTATTTCGATCCCGTGGACAGCCACAACATCCTGCACGGCGAGGAATTATTCATGGTACAAGGCGTGATGCATACCCAGGCCGGGGACGATGCCATCCTTTGTAGCGTGCGGTCCGGGCAGCGTAAGGTGCTCAGCCGAAACCGTAAAGAATACGATCGCCTCGCGGACCATGTTGGGAAGTACCCCGTGGTGATGATCACCCCGTACGATGGCCAATTGATCCTGGACGGTTCGGAAGTACGTCGGCGATTCCTCGATGGGTTGATCGCCCAATTCGATCGTGCCTACTTGGAGGACCTGATCCGCTACAACCGCACCTTGACCCAGCGGAACACCATGTTGAAACAATTCGCCGAACGCGGCGGTGGGTCGTTGGAGGCGCTGGAACCTTGGGATGAGCAGTTGGTGTTCCACGGAACCAACGTGCATGCCGTAAGACAGGCTTTCATGGCGGAGTTGGTTCCGCTCCTGAACGAGCATTACCAAGGCATTAGTGCTGGGCCGGAACAGGTTGCCCTGGAATACCGCTCCGCACTTTCGGACACCCCGATGCGCGACCTGCTTCCTCAGGCGTGGGACCGCGACCGGGCTGCCCAATACACCACCCAAGGCATTCACAAGGACGATCTGGTCTTCACCATCAACGAGCAACCTTTGAAACGCTATGGCTCACAAGGTCAGCAGAAGACCTATTTGATCGCTTTGAAGCTGGCCCAGTTCGACTTGACCCGGAGCCGCAGTTCCATCCGACCGATCCTTCTATTGGATGATATCTTCGACAAGATCGATCCGCAGCGGATGCGCCACCTGCTGAAACTACTTAGCGACCACCGATTCGGTCAAGTACTCATTACCGATACCGATCCACGCCGCCTGCACACCGCTCTGGATGGATTGGATCACGACGTGCGCTTCTTCCACCTTCATCACGACAGGACCATCACCCGTGAAACGATCGAACGAACAGTCGCTTAATACCGCCATGGACCAGTTCATCGACGCGTTCGGTCTGCGCGAGAAGATGGATGAATTGGACATCACCACCGGCTGGGATGAAGCCGTTGGCCCCATGATCGCACGGCATACAGTGAGCGTACGCCTGAGAAAAGGCCGACTCAATGTCCGGGTGGATTCCGCCCCATTGCGTCACGAACTCTCCTTCATGCGCGAGACCCTTGTGGAATTGCTCAACCGCCGAGCAGGACGCCAGGTCGTCCAAGAGATCGTGTTGGAGTAAAGGAAAGCGGGTAGTGGGCAGGTTGCAACCTCCAACTCTCCACTACCAACCGTCAACCATACCCTCAGAACCTCTCCCTACCGCTGAAGAAGAAGTTTCCTTCGATCGCTGCATTGTCGTTGCTATCACTTCCGTGGCAGGCGTTCTTCGCCTTGCTTTCCGCGAAGCGCTTACGGATGGTCCCTTCTTCGGCCTGTGCTGGATCGGTTGCCCCGATCAGCTTGCGGAAATCCTCCACAGCGTTGTCCTTCTCTAGGATCGCGGCATAGATGGGGCCACTGGCCATGTAGTCCACCAATTCGCCATAGAATGGGCGCTCTTTGTGTACTTCGTAGAAGTGTCCAGCCTCCTCGGAGGAGAGCCGGGTGTATTTCAAAGCGATGATCTTGTAACCCGCGCCAATGATCATATCGATGATCTTACCTGCATGCCCGGCGGCCACAGCCTCCGGTTTGATCATCGTAAAAGTCCTGTTCGTCATGTTGATCGTTGATAAAGCCGGGCAAAAATAACCGGAGGAACGGAAGCAAAGGCCTCCCGAACATTATTCCTTCGTGCCGCGTAGCAGCGCATCGCGATACCCGGCCTCACCAATACTCAGCCCCCTGATGAAAACAACAGTTCTCTCCACCATCCTATTGGCCGCGTTGGTCACTTCCTGTGGGGGTGATCCGAAGCCGACCAATGACGCAGGTCCCGGTCTGGTCATTGGCGGGGATGGGACCGAAGCCACCGTGGCCAGCATCTATCAAATGCCCACGCCGAATGAGTTGTTCAACCTCGTGCGTGATCTGGCGGGCGAAGGCCAGAAGCGAATGCTGAATCCTGCAGGGAATGTGGATCGCTATGTCAGCCTGCAGGGTCGTGCCTTCAATTTCGGGGTCTATTCCACCGATCTGGTGTTCGCCAGCTACTTCAAGATGAATGTCGAAGTGGCGCGATACTACCTCACTTGCAAGAAACTCGCCGATGGATTAGGCATCGCTTCGGCATTCTCGGATGCGGATTTCGTGCGTCTGGAAGCCAATCTCACCCGTGGCGACTCCTTGGAGCTGATCAGCAATGACGCATACACCAAAGCCTATACGAAGCTGCAGGACGAGAAGATGGGTCCCGTGCTATCCTTGGTATTGGCCGGTGGTTGGGTGGAAAGTATGCACCTGCTTTTCCGGCAGATCGATGGTGCAGGGAACAACCCGAACCTAATGGCCCGCGTGGGCGAACAGAAAGTGACCTTGGAGCACCTCTTGGATATGATGGAACCACAAGCCGGTGATGCGGATGTGGCCAATACCATGATGGAACTGACTGCCATTCGCGATATCTACGACCAAGTGAACGTGAAACGGGTAGCACACCAAGGGGCTTCTACCAGTGGCCGAATGGTGCTTGGCGACGATGTGCAAATGGAGTTGACCTCCGAGAAGTATCAAGCGCTGGTGGATGCTGTAGAAGACCTGCGCACCCGCATGACCGCTCCCGAGGACAAGTCCAACTCCTAAACTGAACCAACGCATGAATCAGATCATCAATAGCCTGTTGGCTTCCGCAGCGTTACTCGCCAGTGGTTCGGCGATCGGGCAGTACAAGTGTGCCGATTACCACAGGTTCAACGGGGATCCATCCGGCGATAAGCGTTTCTCAATGAACGGCCAGAGCAAGAGCGCCATGGTCCAGGTAGGCAAGGAAACGGAACTCAACATCATCATCTACCGCGGGCAGGATTACCGGATCTCCATCAGTCATGATGAAAAGATCCTCGGGGAGCAACTCGCGATCCGCTTGGTGGAGAAGATCCGGGTGCCGCATGACGAAACCATTGAGGTGATCACGCAAGAAGCTGTATTGGACGAGCAGGGGAATGCGACCGGCACCACACAAGAGGTGAAGACCAAGCGGAAGGAACGCCTCTTCAACGATGAAGAGAAAGTGCTTTGGGACAATACCGAGCACGACATGGCCGACGAGGTTGAATTCTCCTGCACCGCTACCAAGCGTATCGCCGTGGAGGTGATCGCGCCGGGAAACAGCGATGCGAAACCCAAGAAGAGCGGAGAGACCAATGACATCGGTTGTGTGGGCATCCTGATCGAACACATGCCAACACCTGTATTGGGTTTCGAACCCCAATAGTTCGTGGTCAGCTACCTTTGCGGCCCGCCTGAAAAGGCGGGCCGTTCCATGTCCGAACATTCAGCCCCGCCGGAGCAGTTGCAGAAATTGCGTGAACTGCTCGCAAAGCCGAAGCGCCTTGCGATCGTTTCACACTACAATCCGGATGGCGATGCCATCGGCTCCAGTTTGGGACTGATGCATGTGTTGCGTGCGGCGGGACATACAGCCCGCGTCGTGTTGCCGAACACCCCAGCGAATTTCTTGGACTTCTTGCCTGGCCGATCGGAGGTCTTGTGCTTGGACCGGTCGCCGGATGCGGCACTCTCTACGATCCGGACCAGTGACCTGGTCTTCTGCTTGGACTTCAATCAACTCGATCGGATAGGTGGCTTGGAGGAAGCCGTTCGGAGTGTGGCCACCAAAGTGCTCATCGATCATCACCAACAGCCGGACACATTCGCCGAGGTCTTCTTCTCGGATATCTCGGCAAGCAGTACCTGCCAGATGGTGGCGGATATCGTTGCAGGGCTTGGTATGGATGATCTGATCGGTCTGGAAGCAGCCACTTGTTTGTACACGGGCATGATCACCGATTCTGGATCATTCAGGTATAAGACCAGTACTCCGCACACATTGCGTGTCGCTGCGAGATTGTTGGAAGAGGGCGTGGACCTGGACACGATCTACTCCGCGATTTCCGATACCCACAGTGCCGATCGGATGCGCCTGCTCGGCTTTGCTTTGACTGAGCGCATGACGGTTCTGCCCGAATTGCGCACCGTAGTGATCGGTCTGAACATGGATGATCTGGAACAATTCAACTTCAAGCCCGGAGACACGGAGGGATTCGTGAACTACGGTCTATCCATACAAGGGATGCGATTGGCCGCGCTCTTCATCGAACGTCCAGATATGGTGAAGGTGAGCTTGCGTTCCAAGGGGAACCTGCCGGTGGATCGATTCCTGAAGGAGCACTTCAGCGGTGGGGGGCATGCGAATGCCGCCGGCGGAAAAGCCACCGAACCGTTCCAAGATGCCGTCGCTCGTTTCATGTCCTTGCTCCCTAAATTGATCGCTGATCACCCGGCATGAAGTCCCTGATCGCTTTCATCCTAAGTGCCACGGTGGCCTGTGGTGGCCAACGTACACCTACGCAACCTCCGCCTACCATGCCTTCTGCAGAAGAACGCTTGAAGGAGAATCGGGATGCGGTGCGCTTGGAGGAGCACGACATCGACCTCTTCGAACAGCGTATGGGATTGAAGTTGCACCGATCCGATCGGGGGGTGCGCTTCCTGATGCTTCGGGATCAAGAAGGTGAGCATGCGAAACCACAGCAATGGGCGAAGGTGAATTACGTGGTCGAATTGCTGAATGGCGATACGGCATATTCTACCGCACTTGGAGAGCCGGAATCCTTCTTGGTGGAAATGGATCAAGTGGAAAGTGGGCTGCACGAAGCCATTCAATGGATGAGCCCTGGAGATAGCGCCTTGGTGGTGATCCCTTCCTATCGTGCCCATGGTCTGATCGGTGATCAGGATCGCATACCCATGCGCAGCTCCGTGGTCTACCACATCGGTCTGGTCGCGGTTTCCGTTCGGCCATGATCCGGTACGTATTCCTTTTTACGTTGCTTGTTGTAGGCTGCCAACGATCACCCTATTCGGGATACAAAGCCTTGGATGGCGATGTCCACTTGCATTATGTGATGTTGGGCGATGGGACTATTCTTCCATCGGACAGTGATAGTGTGCGCATGCGATTGCGCATGGGTTGGCAAGGTCGTGGCATCGGGGAACTGTTCAGCACAGAGGATATGTATGCAGTGAAGGACCTACGAACCGGACCTTTCATTCCCATCTTCGATCGGATCCATGCAGGAGATAGCATGAGTGTGATCGCACCGGCCGGTGCATGGCCTTGGTCAGCGATCGTCGGAGGGAAGGACGTGGCGATACCCGATTCAGGGAAGGTCCAAGTGGAAGTGGGGTTGATCGGCATTCGTACCCCGGCCATGATCCGTGCTGCGGTGGAACGCTACCGCCGTAACGACCCCTTAGGGTTCGAACGACGCCTGATCGCTTCATATCGTGCAAGTGCGAGCGAGCCGTTCACGCAGTGGGGAACCAGTGAGGTGTATTACCACATCACCGGAACAGCTCGAGATACAGCACGAGTCAAGGCTGGTGAGTACGTGACCGTGTCGTATCGCGGGCAGCGCTTGGAAGATGGTCTGGTGTTCGATGACACCGAACGCAACGGAGAGGCGCTCGGTTTCCGGTTCGGTGACAAGGACCAAGTGATCCCGGGGATCGAAGTGGCCATCCATTTGTTGCGCCCAGGACAGACCGGGACGTTTATTTTCCCAAGCGATCAGGCCTTCGGGGAAAAGGGGGTGCCCAAAGTGATCGAGCCTTACACACCCGTGATCTACACCATCCGTCTGGAACAGGTGGACCGGACCTCCTAAACGCGATCACCACCCATGGCGCGCCCCAGTATGAAAACGGCGGGGCGCTTGCCAAGTGTGATCCCGAGACGCGCCCATTCATCGATACTCCGTGTAACGACACTGCCGCCGGGTTGGGTCAGATCGATGGCGATGGTGAGTTGCAGTGATCCGGAACAAGTGGACAATAGATCCGCTAGCATGGCATCATTGCGATAGGGCGTTTCAATGAAGAGTTGCGCAGCTCCATGCCTTGCTTCCGACTCCAACCGCTTGATCGCCGCTTTGCGCTCCGGCTGTTTCACGGGCAGGTATCCATGGAAAGTGAATTGCTGACCACTGAGCCCGGATGCGGCCAAGGCCAAGAACAAGGAACTGGGCCCGATGAGAGGCACCACCGAAATGCCGGAGCGATGTGCCGCTTGCACCAACCGAGCCCCTGGATCCGCGATGCCCGGCATTCCTGCTTCGCTCACGATGGCCGCATCACGTCCGTCGCGCAACAAGGCGATCATGTTCTGTGCTTCCTGCAACGTGGTGTCCTTATCCAAACGATGCAATTCCAAAGCAGGGAGTTCGATGCTCGGTACCATGCGTCGGAGCATGTGCCGCGCGGTCTTCTCATGCTCCGTGAAGTAGAGCGTGATGCGTTGCACCAGAGCGATGTTCTCTGGAGGCAATTGCTCCACACCGCCGTGCTCACCCAGCCATACCGGCAAGAGATAGAGCGTGCCGTAGCCTTCAGCCTTTTTCATCCTTCAGCATATTGCTGCATGCCTCCGTCAACATCCGGTACACTTGCTCGAATCCTTCGTCACCACCGAAATAGGGGTCCGGCACTTCGCGAAGAGGATGTAGCGGTGCATGGTCCATCATCAGCCGTGCCTTCTTCTTGGATGCCTCGTCCGGTGCAATGGCCAGCATGTTCGTCAAGTTGCTCTTGTCCATCGCCAACAACACATCGAAGCCGTGGAAGTCGCTTGGGCGGAAGTGCCGCGCGCGCAGATCACTGATGTCGATGCCATGATCGCGCATGCTTCGGATGGCACGCTGGTCCGGAACTTCGCCAACGTGATAGTCTCCGGTGCCCGCAGAATCGGTGGTGTAGGCGAGACCTTGCTTCTGGATCATGTCGCGCAGGATGCCTTCGGCCATAGGGGAGCGGCAGATGTTGCCGAGGCAGACGAGGAGGATCTTCATGTCTGGTAAATGTGATCGCTTGCGTTGCGAAGATGATGAAAAGCGAAAGGCCCCCGTGAACGGAGGCCTTTCAATGGGTGTGTCGCAAGTGATCAATGGATGCTCAACTTCTTCTCGAGGTCTTCAAGATAACCACGGAACTGCTTGTCCGTCTCTTGCAAGTTGTTCACTGTTCGGCAAGCGTGCAATACGGTCGCATGGTCCTTGCCGCCGCAATGCGCACCGATGTTCGCCAGTGAACTCTTGGTCATCTTCTTCGCGAAGTACATCGCGATCTGACGGGCCTGCACCACTTCGCGTTTCCGAGTCTTGCTCTTCAGTAGTTCGATCGGTAGGTCGAAGTAATCGCACACCACTTTCTGGATGTAGTCGATGCTGACCTCGCGCGCCGTGTTCTTCACGAACTTGTCGATCATCTGCTTCGCGAGATCGAGCGTCACGGCCTTCTTGTTCAACGAGCTCTGTGCGATCAAGCTGATCATGGCACCTTCGAGTTCACGGATGTTGGTGGTGATGCTGTACGCGAGGTATTCCACCACCTCCTTGGGCAGGTCGATGCCTTCGGCGTACATCTTCTTCTCCAGAATGGCGATCCGTGTTTCGAGTCCGGGCGTTTGCAGATCGGCGCTCAAACCCCACTTGAAGCGGGAGAGGAGGCGTTGTTCCATGCCCGCCATTTCCACCGGTGCTTTGTCGCTGGTGATCACCAACTGCTTGCCGGATTGGTGCAAGGCGTTGAAGACATGGAAGAACACATCCTGCGTTTTCTCCTTGCCGGCCAAGAACTGCACATCGTCGATCAACAGCACATCCATCATCTGATAGAACTGCGTGAAGTCGCCGACCGTGTTGTTCTTCACCGCCTCGATGAATTGCTGGGTGAACTTTTCCGCAGGTACGTACAGGATCGTCTTGTCCGGATGGTTCTTCTTGATCTCGATGCCGATGGCATGTGCAAGGTGTGTCTTGCCCAAGCCGACACCACCATAGATCAACAACGGATTGAAGGCGGTGCCACCGGGCTTCTGCGCCACGGCATATCCTGCACTGCGGCCCAATCGGTTGCAGTCCCCCTCGATGAACGTATCGAAGGAATAGTTGGCGTTGAGATGGCTTTCCACCTTGATCTTGCGCAGACCCGGAATGATGAACGGGTTCTTGATGGGGCTGTTCGCCACATCGATCGGGAGGGTTACCGATGAGTTCTTCACCTCACGAGCATGGCTCGTTGGCATCTTCACGGTGTATGGGTTGGCATTCTGGAAGCCGTTCTCCATGATGATGGAGTACTCCAGACGCCCTTCATTCCCCAATTCTTTTTTGATGATCTTCTTCAGGAGGCTGATGTAATGTTCCTCCAGCCATTCATAGAAGAATTGCGACGGTACTTGGATGGTCAGCACATGATCCTGCAAACGCAAAGCTTTGATCGGCGCGAACCAAGTCTTGAAGCTTTGCTGGCTTACGTTGTCCTTGATGACTTCCAAGCACCTATCCCAGATCTTCTCGTGGTCCTTCTTCATGGATGGGTCAGCGAGTTAGGGTTGGTACTGGTGGTTGGTGATGCCGGTGGGTCGATCCTATAGTACATCTGTTCCGTCCGGCAAGGGGGCAAATATGGATCGAAGAAAGTGAAAAACAAATGTTGTGAACACTTGCAAGAAAGGAAAATTTCACTTCCACGTCGGCCCAAGGAGGTGTTCCCGGGAAGCCTTGAACGGCGGGGCTTGCAGCGTGAGGTACAACCATGGTCGGATTCTGCATCGGGAGGCGTTTGACCGGTCGATCCAGTGCTTTCGGCGTAAGGTACGACATCTACTTTGGGCTTCCACGCGCTCATGTATGGAAGATACACCACGGAAGTGTCGGGGGCAAGACCTCCCAGAGACGGTCTTCGGTTCGTTCCGGATTATTTTGCACCATGTTCGAGTTCGATACCACCGTGCGCGTTCGATATGGGGAGACCGATCAAATGGGCTATGTCTATTACGGCGATTACGCCCAGTTCTTGGAAGTCGGTCGGGTGGAGGCCTTGCGCAGTCTCGGGTTCCCTTATCGCAGGCTGGAAGAAGAAGGCGTGATGTTACCGGTCCATGATCTGCGCATCACCTATCACCGCCCTGCTCGATACGACGACCTGCTCACCATTCGAACACGGATCGAAGCGCTCCCTTCCGTGCGCATCGGCTTCGATTACACGATCATGAATGAAGCGGGTGAGGTGCTCTGCGAAGCACATACCACCTTGGTGTTCGTGGATCGCGTAACGATGAAGCCAAGGCGCGCACCGGACGCGCTGGTCCAGGCGCTCCAACGGATAGGGGATCATTGAGGTCGGACCTGGATCCCGCCAAGCTCCCACTTCGATGTGAGTGCTGCGGTAGTGCCTACGGGTAGTTCCAAGGTCGCCGAGCACTGTTCGGTGAATTCTTGTGCTACGATCCGACCACCGATCTGGTGGACATCGTTGCGCACCTGATCGAACCGATCATAACCACACGTGATGAGGCAACGTTCCATGAGGATCCGTTCCACGATCGGTGCCGTGCCGAGTGCCAACCGCGTTGCTTCACCATAGGCATGGATCAACCCGGGCTTACCCAGCAAAGTGCCACCGAAGTAGCGCACCACGACCACTGCGGAATAGGTCAACCCAGCGCCCTGGAGTTGGCGCAGGATCGGTTTGCCTGCTGTTCCACTAGGCTCACCGTCGTCGTTCGCACGATAGCGCTCACCACCGTCTCCGACCACCCAGCCAAAACAGAAGTGGCGTGACGAAGGATGGTCCCGCATGATCCCGTCCAACGCTTGCTTGAATTCGACCTCGTCCTGGATCGGGAATGCAATGCCAATGAACTTGCTCGCCAGCTCTCGGTAGCTCGCTTCACCAGAACCACCCAACGTGAGGTATCGCTCCACAAGCTTCATGGTGCCATGATCAACAGGACGATCGCGATGACCGCGCATCCGATTCCGATGTATTGCGCACGCGTTGGTCGCTCTTGGAAGAGCAGCATTGATGCGAAGGTCCCGCACAGTATCACGCCCACACTGATCAATGGGAAGACCACACTCGCTTGTAGACCGCTTCGGGCAAGGGCCTTCACCACGAAGTAGAGCGTACCATAGTTCAGGATGCCCAACAGTGAACCACCGATCCAAGCGGAAGGTCGCCGAAGTGTGCCTAGGGAACCGCTGTAGATCAGGTATGCGAATGAGACCACGCCGGCACTCGCGGTACAGAGTATCGGGAAAACGGCTTCGGTCGCAGGTGTCACCAATGTGCGTTGGGTCGCATTCAAAGCGATGTCGATACACGCCGTTCCGATGAATAGTACGGCGGGCAGCCACCATGCACCACGCGCACCGGATGGCCCTTTCACCAACGATGCCAGAACAACCCCGATCACCGCGAACACCAGACCGGTCCATCCCCACGGTCCCGGTCGCTCGTGATGCACGATCACAGCGAAGAGCACCGTTAGAACCACGCTCATCTTACTGGCGACGGTGCTGGCCACCACACCGGACCGTTGAGCTGTGATCCCCGTGAGGTAGAAGATGAAGACGAACAGCATGCCGATGCCGGCACTCGGCAACCAAAGCGATGAGAGCGTACCCGCATGCCAGGGTGGAGCGATCACGCAGCCGAACAACGTGGCCACCACGTAATTCACCGCGATGGCAGGCAACAATTCCACCCGGCGTTGCTCAAATACGCGAAACAGCAGGAAGAGTCCGGCCTGTAGTACTGCGGCGAGGATCACAAATGCCATTCGGGATCGATCTGGAGATCCTTCGTGATCGGGGACATGGGGTTCACGAAGAGTTCGATGAGGTCAGTGTCTGAAGTGCGACGCATGGCCGCGGTTCCGTCCATCTGCGGCGCGGGTGTGCCGCGATCGAATTTTCCGCTACCCGTGATGACCCGTACCTCATCCCACCTTCCGGACCGAAGGAAGTGTGTGTGCAATTCAGCTCCGCCCTCTACCAGTAGGGACCGAATGGAGCGCCGATGCAGTTCTTCTAGAATACAAGTTATGGGGTCCGTGTCGGTTTCGATCCGGAATTGATCCGCCGAGATGTCGTTGCGTTGAAGTCCGGTGAAGAGTAGTGTCGGACCTTGTGCATCGTAGACGTGACTTGCAGCGGGTGTGATCCCTTCGCGATCCAGCACCACACGTAGCGGTTGTCGTCCAGCAACGAGTCGCACCGTAAGGGATGGGTCGTCATTCACGACCGTGCGACTGCCAACTAGGATCGCTTGTTCGGCACTGCGCCATCGGTGTACGAGCGTGTCCGTCGCGGGTGTACTGATCCGCTGCACGGTGCGCGAAATGCGCGGTTGCTGATCGAGAAATCCATCCGCCGTCCGTGCCCATTTCAAAATGATGTACGGCCGTTCGACTTCCACCGAAGTAAGGAAGCGACGTTGGGCCCAGCGACACTCGGCTTCCAATACACCGACGCGCACATCCACACCTGCGGCACGCAACCGTGCGATCCCTTTGCCAGCGACTGCGGCAAACGGATCCTGCAGGCCCACCACGACGCTTTTCACGCCACGTTCGATCAACAAGTCGGCGCATGGCGGTGTTTTTCCATGATGCGCGCAGGGTTCCAAATTCACGTAGAGGACGGCACCGGTGGGAATCTCTCCCGGCCAACCACGGAGGCATTCCACTTCGGCGTGTGTGCTGCCGAACGTGTGGTGCCACCCTTCCGAAAGGACCCCTCCATCATGGACCAATACGGCACCGACCATCGGATTCGGCGCAACCCATTCCTTCCCCAGGTCAGCTAGTTGAATGCAACGGTGCATCCACTTCTGGTGATCGAGTTCCGTCCGGTCTTGGGGCATCGCAGGGCAAAGGTGCGCGATCCGGCTTGTGCTCGACCTACTTTTACGACCGCGCTAGAAAGCGGTGTGTCAGTATGGAAAGAAGTTTACGGGAGGTCGGTGTTGGCGCAATGTTCGATCGGTATCGTTCAGCGCTGAACGAGCGATTCGGAGCGAACGAGGCGCGAGCGATCGGTCGTGCGGTATTCCAAGAATACCTGGGTTGGGATATCGCACAAGTGGAGGACCACCGGGCCGACCTGCTCGATGATCGGACTTTGGAACGGTTCGAATCATCGCTCGCACGACTTCGTGAAGGTGAACCGTTGCAGTACGTCCTTGGCCATGCATGGTTCATGGGGTTGCGACTCCATGTTGGTCCGGCGGTGCTGATCCCACGACCGGAGACAGAGGAATTGGTGCAATGTATCATGGAACAGGACCGACCCTTCCCAAGGATCCTTGACCTCGGTACGGGAAGCGGATGCATAGCGATCGCCATAAAGAAGAAATGGCCTGCTTCCCATGTTGTCGGTGTGGATGTTTCCGCTGAAGCGCTGGATATCGCCCGTAAGAACAGTGATGCGCTTGGTGCCCAAGTGGAGTGGCGTAAGTGTGATGTGTTGGCATCTGGAACGGTATTCCACGGCCCCTTCGATCTGATCGTCAGCAATCCGCCTTATGTGCCACGCTCCGACGCTTTCGCCATGCCAAAACATGTGATCGATCATGAGCCACATGGTGCGCTTTTCGTGGAAGATGCTGATCCCTTGGTGTTCTACAGGGCCATTGCGGATCATGCTTCTCGCGCACTATCCCGTGGAGGCTCGCTCTGGTTCGAGGCACATTACCAACATGCAAAAGCAGTGGCGGACCTACTACTGGATCTGGGTTACCGCGACGTACGTGTTGAGAAGGACTTGAGCGGTGCGGATCGTTTCATTCGTGCAGAGCGATGAGAAGGATGCTTCTCATCATCGTCGCCTTGCAGATCGGGCTTGTCGTTAACGCATCACATCGGGACAGTACCGAGCGGAAGGCAGCCTTCAAAGTGATCCTCAACTTCGATGCACGACGCACCTTCGTGAATGATGCGTCGGTGCGTTTCAATGGATTGCGGATCGGTGCGCAACGCGGAAAGGACATCATCGCACTGGGATTCTATGGATTGGGTGAACCTTACATCCAACCAGCTAAGGACCTTGGGGTGTTGGGTGTGCGTGAATTCCGCACACGCTTCTCGTATACCAGCCTCGCCTACGAACGGGTGTTGGTGAACGCACGACGCTGGCAGATCGGTGTTCCGGTCTCGATCGGACTCGGCAACTACCGGACCAGTTACCTCGCGGACAACGGTTCGGAGATCGCCTACGGAGTGAACGAATTGGTCCCGTTGGAAGCCACGCTGCATGTGGACTACAATGTGTTCTGGTTCGTGTTCATCGGTGTGGGAGGCGGGTACAGGTATGTGCTGGCCGCAGACCCGGCTGCGACCAGTACCTTGAGCGATCGGACATACTACTACAAGATCGGATTGCGCTTCGGCGAAGTGGTCAAGCGCGTCCGCAAACGGTTGAGGAATGGACAAGGAACTTGAACAGGCGCGCAAACGGATCGCGGAACTATCAGCCGAATTGGAAGAGCACAACCACCGGTACTACGTGCTTGCTGAACCCGTCATCTCCGATCGGCAGTTCGATCTGTTGTTAGAGGAACTCGCAGGATTGGAGAAGCAGTGGCCGGCTTTCGCTTCGCCCAACAGTCCAACGCAACGTGTAGGGGGTGATATCTCGAAGAATTTCAACACGGTCACCCATCGGTATCCGATGCTCTCCTTGAGCAATTCGTACAGCAGGGAGGAGGTCGTCGAGTTCGTGTCGCGTGTGGAAAAGGAGATCGGGATCACCACTTACGCGATGGAATTGAAATACGACGGAGTAGCGATAAGCCTCACCTACGAGAATGGCGAACTGGTCCGAGGAGTAACACGCGGTGATGGCGAGAAAGGGGACGACATCACGGCCAACGTACGCACCGTGCGCACCATTCCCCTACTGCTTCGTGGTGATCCTCCAGAGAGTATCGAAGTACGGGGCGAGATCCTTTTCATGCGCGCCCAGTTCGAACGGTTGAACAAGGAGCGAGCGGAACAGGGGGAGGATCTGTATGCGAATCCGCGCAATACGGCCGCTGGTTCACTGAAACAGCAAGACCCGAAGGACGTGGCGAAACGCGGCTTGGACAATTTCATTTACACCCTGCATGGGGATCACTTGCCCACGCGAAGTCACTTCGAGAACATACAAGCCGCACATCGCTGGGGCTTCAAGACACCCGATGTCAAGCGTCGTTTCATGGAACGGACGGACAATGTGGAAGGCATCATGGCCTTCATCGCGCATTGGGATGTGGCGCGTCATGCGTTGGAGATGGACATCGATGGCATCGTGATCAAAGTGGACGATCTGGATGTACAAGCCGAGTTGGGCATGACGGCGAAGAGTCCACGGTGGGCCATCGCGTACAAGTTCCAAGCGGAACAAGCCAGCACGCGGTTGAATGATGTCGTCTATCAGGTGGGGCGGACCGGTGCCATCACACCCGTGGCCGAGTTGGAACCCGTTCTTCTAGCAGGAACCACGGTGAAGCGTGCATCCTTGCACAACGCGGATCAGATCGAAAAACTCGACCTGCACATCGGGGACCAAGTGCAGGTGGAGAAAGGTGGGGAGATCATCCCCAAGATCGTCGGTGTGGACCTGGAAGCGCGTCCGGTGGATGCAGCTCCGGTCACCTTTCCGCTTACATGCCCGGAGTGCGACACACCCTTGGTGCGTTACGAAGGCGAAGCACAGCATTACTGTCCCAACGAACATGCCTGCGCGCCACAGATCATCGGTCGCATCGAACATTTCGTAGGCCGCAAGATGATGGCGATCGAAGGACTGGGCGGTGAAACCGTGGCCGAATTGGTCCAACGGGGATTGATCCAGAACATCGCAGAACTCTACGACCTCACCAAGGAGAAATTGCTGGAATTGGGAAAAGGTTGGGGCGAGAAGAGCGCCACCCAAGTGATCGACGGCATCGCCGCCAGTCGCAGCATACCGTTCGAACAGGTGCTCTTCGCCATCGGCATACGGCACGTGGGCGAAACCGTGGCCAAGAAGATCGCTCGTGCGGTGGTCACCATGGGACGACTACAGGCGATGACCAAGGAAGAATTGGTCACCATCGACGAGGTGGGGGAGGTCATCGCCCAGAGCATCCTCGATTTCTTCGCCGTGGAAGGGAACCGGGACATCGTGCAACGCTTACGGCAATGCGGGGTGCAGATGGAATTGGACCCGGCCAGCATCCAGGCCGTCGGGGATAAGCTGAAAGGACTCACCTTCGTGGTGTCCGGAGTTTTCCGGAATTTCAGCCGCGAAAGCATCAAAGCATCCATCGAACAGAATGGGGGAAAGACATCCGGTTCCATCAGTAGCAAGACGAGTTTCGTACTGGCCGGCGCGGATATGGGGCCAGCCAAACGCTCCAAGGCCGAAGCGCTGAAGGTGCAGGTGATCGATGAGGACGCATACATGCGGATGATCAACGAATGAAGCTTTTCGACCGACTCAAGGAATGGATGGGCATACGCCGCCTTCTGCGCGACTTGCCGCAGGACCGCAAACCCATTGCACGCAACCTGTCACTGGCACGCAAGGTGGCGATCGTGTACATGGTAGAGGATGAGGCCGCGCACAACCACGTGCGGAACTATGTGAAACGCATCAAGGAGGAGCTCGGCATCGGCAACATCATGGCCCTAGGCTTCTCCGACCAGAAAGTGCTGCCCCATTACCTCCACGCTAAACTGAACTTCGATGCCATTTGCCTGAAGGATCTGAATTGGTACCGGATCCCGCAAGGCAACACGGTACAGAACTTCGTGGCCGAGGAGTATGAGGTCCTCATCGACCTGACGATGGAGGACCGCTTGCCCATCCAATACATCATGGCCAAGAGCCGAGCGCGGTTCAAGGTGGGTCGTTGGAGTGAGAGCAACAAGAAGATCCTGGACATGATGATCGACATGGCCGGTTCGCGCAGCTTGCCGCAGATGATCCAACAGGTGCATCATTACCTGCTCATGGTGAATTCCAAGCCCGAACCATCACTCAATTGAATCACCTCTTAATTCGGTAACTTACATGGATGAACGTTTCCGCGGCCTTGGGGTCGCACTGGTCACTCCATTCCGCACCAATGGTGGGGTGGACTATGCTGGATTGGAAAAGTTGTTGGAACACCAGATCACAGGTGGTGTGGACTATGTGGTGAGCATGGGCACCACCGGTGAAAGCGTCACACTCACCAAGGACGAGAAGAAGCAATTGTTGGCTACCACCATCGAATTGGTACGCAACCGCGTGCCTGTGGTGTTGGGCGTTGGCGGTAACAACACCGCCGAGGTGATCGAGACCCTCGGGAGTTTCGAGATGGACGGTGTGGATGCCATCCTCAGCGTAAGTCCATACTACAACAAGCCCACGCAGGAAGGCATCTACCAGCACTACAAGGCGATCGCACAGGTCAGCTTGCGCCCCATCATCCTGTACAACGTTCCGGGCCGAACCGGCAGCAATATGACTGCGGATACCACACTCCGATTAGCGCGCGACTTCAAGAACATCATCGCCATCAAGGAGGCCAGTGCCAACCTCGATCAAATGGGGCGCATCCTCAAGCATCGCCCCAAGGACTTCATGCTGATCTCCGGTGACGATGCGCTCACCCTACCCATCATCGCGATGGGCGGAGAAGGCGTGATCAGCGTGGTCGGGAATGCGCTGCCGAACGAATTCGGAGCCTTGGTACACGCCGCATTGAAAGGCGATCTGACAACGGCGCGCAAGGAGCATCTGCGCTTGTTGGAGGTGATCGATCTGCTCTTCGCGGAAGGGAATCCCGGTGGCATCAAGTACGTGTTGAAGGTGCTCGGTATCTGCGATGATACCATGCGGCTACCGCTCGTGAACATCAGCGAGGGCACAGCCAAGAAGCTGTATCAAGCCTTGGCGGATGCGGAAGTGGTGAAGTTGTGAGTGAGGTTCTCGACACCAATGTATGGTGTCGGATGCCGTTCCATGGAAGTCCGGAAATTCGCCACGACGTGGCGAGATTCCCACCACCTACCATTCCCAAAGTGCACTCATGGGCACCGCATGGATGTCCTTGGCGAAGGGTGTGATGTTAAGTCCTGGATGCAGCAGAATGCCGCGTCGCCACTTGCTTCCTGCGGCATCACGCAGGTCCTTCAGACCACTGATGTCATTGCTTCCAACGGCCATGGCCGCTTTCACTTCGATGCCTACGATGCGTCCTTGGGCATCCTCCAGAACGATGTCCACTTCGCGACCGCCTTCGGTGCGGTAGTGGTACAGGCTTACTCTGGCCTTGCTCCAACCCGAGATCTTGCGCAGTTCATTCACCACGAAAGTCTCCAGCAGGGAGCCGAAGACATGAGCGTTCGCCAGTTGCCCCGGGCTTCCAATGCCCGCGAGGTGTGCCGCAAAACCGCTGTCGGCCAAGTGCAATTTGGGTGCCTTCACGAGCCGTTTGCCCCGGTGTGTGCTCCACGCATTCAGTGGTGTGCTCAGGAAAGTGGCCTCTAGCAGGACCATATACCGACGCAGTGTGCTGTGCGGAATGTCCAAGGTCCGGGAGAGATCGGCCAAGTTGAGGAGTCCGCTGCTGCGCAAGGCGAGGGCTTGGAGCAAACGGGGCAGGTCCGTAAGGCCGGTGATGTTGCTGATGTCGCGCACGTCTCGTTGCAGAATGCTCGTGATGTAGGCGTTGTACCACGCGCTCCGACGCTTGCCATCCTTCCGACTCATCGCTTCAGGATAGCCACCTGCGTTGACCAAAGCGGCGAGGTGCTTACGGTCGATCACGGTAGGAGCGGGGAAGTTGGGGCGGGCGGCGAGCACCTTGTCGATGAATCCGCTCTTGCGCGCGGCGAGTTCATCCTGTGCAAAGGGATGAAGAGCGAGGATCTCCATGCGACCGGCCAGCGAGTCGCCGAGTTTGGGAAGTGCCAGCACGTTGGCACTTCCCGTGAGCAAGAAACGACCGGGCTTACGGTCACGATCCACCGAGGCCTTGATGGCGCGGAAGATGTTCGGTGCGTTCTGCACTTCGTCGATCACGGCCATTTTTCCCAGCCCTTGGATGAAGGCTGGCGGGTCGTTCAAAGCCGCTTCGAGGGTGGGGTGGTCATCCAAGGTGACGTAGTTGCCGCCGCGTGCTTTTGCAATGGCTTTCACCATGGTGGTCTTACCGGTCTGCCGTGCGCCATTCACCAGTACCACGGGGGTGTCCTTCAGTGCAAGGTCTACCGCGTGCCGCATGTTCCGCTGGAGTTCCATGTTACGAAGATAGCAGGTTCGCTTCGGAAATGCGCTACGAGGTGGCCGGATATTCGCCACGTCATGGCGAATATCCGGCCACTGGATCATGAAGAATGGATCGATCCAGGCGGGGTGCATACCTTCGTCCAGCACGAATGGAGTTCCTCGCCCTCGACTTCGAAACCGCCACGCCACAGGCGGACAGCCCATGTGAATTGGGCATAGCTGTGGTCCGTGGTGGTGTAGTGCGCGAGGTCCGAAACTGGTTGATCAAACCACGTCAGTGGCCCTACTTCAGCCCATGGAATGTGGCTGTGCATGGGATCCGTCCGAGCGATGTGGCCGAAGCACCGCGCTGGGTTGGGATCTGGGACGAAGTGGCGACTCTGCTGGATGGTGCAACCGTTGTGGCCCACAATGCGGCCTTCGATATGAGTGTGTTACGCAGCACATTGGCTGCGCACAACATCGGCCACCCGACCTTCCAGTATTTCTGTAGCGTGAGCATGGCGCGCAAGGTTTGGCCGGGTAGGGCATCGTACGGACTGAAGCCGATGTGCGACATGCACGGCATTCCGTTGAAGCACCACCGCGCCGGGAACGATGCGGAGGCGACTGCCGAGTTGGTGCTGCGTGCTGCGGATCAACGTCCATCGTTCGACATCACCCAATTCTTGCTCGATGCGAAGGTGAACGTCGGGGCCTTCTACCCCGGAGGCCATCGTACACCGGGTGGCAAGGTCACAGTGGCGAGTGCCTATTGACGGTGCAGCACCACGTGGCTGAAAGGCGATGCTTCCCGACCGAAGCGCCGCAACGTGCGATCCATGCCCGATGGCGTGGATCGGATGTGAGCCCCAAGCTCTTGAAGGGATCGAAGGGTATGCGCGTGGCAATGCTCCGCCATTTCGGGGAAGCCCAAGTCGGTATAGTGAAGTCGGCCGCGTTCCATGGCCTTTTCGACTTCGGTCGTGGACGGGTGGAGTATCGAGTCCAGAATATGGATCTCCCCTCCGGGTCGCAGGAAGGTCTTGGCTCGCTCAATGGTCCGTGCTGCGTCCATGAAATGGTGGAAACTCGCAGCGAAGACGACCACGTCGAACCCGTGTGCGGGCAGATCCACATCAAATGGATCCGCACGCGCGAATACTGGACCGTCTCCGAACACCCGAACCGCCTGCTCTAGTTCTTCGGTGGAAGTATCGATCCCGAGGACATCGAATCCGGCGTTGTGCAGCTTGTTGGCCAACCAGCCGTTGCCACATCCGACTTCGATGAGCCGCGCACCTGATGTGAATGGCCTTAAGGCATGGAGCAATCGATCGGCACCACGCGCCCGTAAACGCCATTCATCCGCATTCCAAAGCCCGGTGCCATCGGGAATGAGCGCAAGCTCCGCATCTGTGCGGATCCGCATTTCCGCTGCACGTACCCGCGCAAACAATGCCTCGAAGGGCGTTGGGTCGGAGAGCAGGTACACGCCATTGGCGCGAGGTGCCTGCTCCAAGAACGGTTCGTCCTTCAGTCCCATGTATTCAATGCCTCCGGGATCACTCCACCGAACCAGCGTACATCTTCTTGATCCGCATCAGCGGTCCAGGACAATGTGTGCCGTGGCAGTTGGCGCAACTCTGCACCAAAGCGTTGTAGGCCTTGGTCCGCTCTCCCTTCTTCACTTTGTAGAGGTTGCCCAATTTGCTCAAATAGTCCTTGCCGAAAGTGGGAAAGGTGATCGGGTCGATGTGCATGCCCTCGGTGGGGGTGGCGGTCAGCAAGCCGCGGAATTTCTTCGGGTTGGGCGGGAGGTCCGCATTCCGAGCGATGCGTGCCTTCACACTATCGGCGTGGGCCGCCATGGAACGCATCATCAATGCGAGTTCACTAGGCGGTTTCAATTCTTGCACTTGCACAACATCCGCTTTTTCAGTGAGGTGGTCCGCCTGTTTGGCGAAACAGCCTACAACGGCAGTGATCAGCACGAGGATCACGGTAGTCTTCATTTCCATGGGTGAAAGGTAGTCAACCTTGCCTGACACAATGGCCGTGCCACAAGTGGGTTCGGTCTTTGCCCAGAACAGCCCATGGAAGTGAACGTTACGCCGACACCGCCGTTGCCACAGACCCGGAATCGATCTGCGATCGCTTTGGTACCTGCAGCTATCCTCGTGGTCATTCTGTGGTGTGTGTATTTCTTGGATGTCGGCCTGGAACTGGATCTGTTCCGTTTCGGGATCGTACCAAGGTCCTTTGTCGGGTTGCGCGGGATCGTGCTTTCGCCGTTCCTGCATGGCGATCTCGAGCACCTGCTCAACAACTCGGTTCCCCTACTGGTACTAGGCTGGGCTTTGTACTATTTCTTTCCGCGCGTCGCTTTGCCGGTGGCTTTTGGGTCGTGGATCGTAAGTGGCTTTTGGGTGTGGTTGAGTGCGCGCACCAGTTACCACATCGGTGCCAGTGGCGTGGTGTATGGGCTGGCCGCCTTCCTCTTCACCAGCGGACTTCTCCGGAAGCAACGCACGCTCATGGGCCTGTCCCTGTTGGTGGTATTTCTGTATGGTAGCCTCCTCTGGGGCATGTTTCCGATCTTTCCAAGGATCAGTTGGGAGAGCCATTTCTGGGGGGCGGTCGCCGGTGTGGCCATGGCCTTCCTCTACCGCAACGTGCCCTCTGCTGTGCGTGATCCGCGGCCGATCGTATGGGAGGAGGACCAGGAGCCGACCGATGAAGAAGGGGATGGACCACAGCCTCCAAGCCCCGAACCCAGCCCCGAGCCATGGCACAGTACAGATACGTGGACTGTGAACGTGCCCGGAATGGAAAAGCCCCGTCCACCGGAAAGGTGAGCCGGGCCTTACCTGTGATGTTCGTTCATTCGGACTTGAATGTCGCCACCTCGGAGCCTTGGGACAAGAGCTTCAATAGGTCGCCATCCGCCTTGAATCCGTCGGTATTGTTCAGGGCGCTCTTGAAAGTGTTCTCCACAGGCATGGTGGCCTCACAGAACTTCTTCGTACTCCCTAGGCCAGGAAAGGAAATACGGTCTCCCTCTAGCTCGAAACTCCCCATCAATTGGTTGCAACCTCCAAAACCCTCCAGACCATTGCCCTCAGCACTGAGTTTCAACCAGGGCATTTCGATACCGTCGGGCATGGTCACGGTATTGCCTTTCACCGTCTGTAGGATCCACTTGCTGTCCAAGATGGTCCCGATCTTATCCACACCTCCGGCCGCTTCGGCGGTCTTGTCGTTGCACTTGGATGCGCTCATCGTCAAGATCAGAACGAGGGCGATGGGGGTATAGCTTAGCTTGTTCATCTTCAAGAGTATACCAACCCCGTGCCGGATCAATTGTTCAACATCACTGGCATCACTAACATCAGCACATCTTCACCCACCTCACCGGCTTCGCCCGGCAGCAGAATACCTGCACGATTCGGAGCGCTCATCTCTAGGATCACGTACTCGGTGCTGATGTTGTTCAGCATGTCCATGAGGAAACGGGAGTTGAATCCGATGGTGATCTCTTCCCCTTCATAGGAACAGGTCAGTTTCTCGTTCGCCTCGTTGGCGTAGTCCAAGTCCTCGGCGCTGATGGCCAACTGGCTGCCGTTGATGTGCAAGCGCACCTGATGCGTGGTCTTGTTCGCGAAGATGGCCACGCGGCGGATCGAACTCAAGAAGGTCTGCCGATCGATGGTGAGTTTGTTCGGGTTCGTCTTGGGGATCACCGCCTCGTAGTTCGGGTATTTTCCGTCGATCAAGCGGCAAACGAGCAAGGTGTTGTCGAAGCGGAACGCTGCGTTGTTCTCGTTGAATTCGATGGTGACCTCGGCATTCGTACCAGCCAAGGTGTTCTTCAGCAGGTTCAGTGGCTTCTTGGGGACAATGAAGGAAGCGGACTTGGGGGCTTGTAGGTCGGTGCGTTTGTAGCGGACCAGTTTGTGCGCATCGGTGGCTACGAACCGGACATCCTCGGGTGTCAATTCGAAGAAGATCCCACTCATCACCGGACGCAGGTCATCGTTGCCGGTGGCGAATATGGTCTTGTTGATCGCCGTGGCCAGTGTGCCGGCCGGCATGGTCAGCTTCGTGGCATCCTCCAAGACCGGGCTGCGGGGGAATTCCGTGCCGTTGAAGCCGGTCATCTTGTATTTCCCTTGGTCGCTGTTGATCTCCACACCGAAATGCTTGCCGTCTATGCTGAAGGTGAGCGGCTGCTCCGGAAAGGCCTTCAACGTGTCCAGCAGGAGCCGGGCTGGTATGGCCACGCTGCCTTTGTCCTTGGCTTCCACTGGCAATGTGGCCGTAATGGTGGTTTCCAGGTCACTTGCGGTCACGGTCAACTGCTTGCCTTCGATGTCGAACAGGAAGTTGTCCAGGATCGGGAGCGTGTTGCTGTTGGCGAGCACCCCTTGGAGCAGTTGCAATTGCTTGAGAAGGGCGGTGCTTGATACGATGAATTTCATCGGGGCTGTAAGTCGTTTTTGAAGTCGGGCAAAGTTAGCCGGGCACCCCACCGGGCTTCGGTCCACTTATCAACAGGATGCACCCTTTATCCACAAGTGGGTCCATGATCAACGGCTGAAACCGCTAATGGGCTGTAGGACGCGTTCCAATGCCGGGCGCTGGATCACTACCAACAAGGTGTCTTCCACCAAGGCATCCATCCGGATAGGGTCGAACAAGGGCCTCGGTTGGCCGAAGGCAGGCTCTTCGCCCTTGTACGGTTGGTACCAGAACTGCGCCTGCTCCACCTTCCCATCCCTGTGCGTGAGGGTCAAAATGTGGTTGGGCGTGCTGTTCAGGATGGAATCGCGCTTGAAGGGGCCTGGTCGAAGGACAGCTTCGAAGTTGATCTCCTGCAAGGGTAGGATAGCGCCGGTAACCAACACCGTATCGAAGGCGTATGGACGCCCTTGGTAGTCGAAGAGCGAGATCAGGCCATCTGCATTCTGTCGAACGGTGTACGAATTGGCCGGAGCTAAGGGGGTCTCCAATTTCACCTCAGCGAGATCGCGGAAATCGCGGAACCGATACAGTTCCGTGCTTCTCCATTCATCCAACTTGGTGTGGAACCGCGTACCCAAGATGCCTGTGAAGCCGCCCATGCCGCAGATGAAGGGCGTGTTCGAGCGACCCTCTCCTGGCTTTTCCAACAACATGTACGTACCGAAGTGGTCCTGCGTGCCGTGGCCCACGATCCAGATCTTGCTGGGTACATCGCCCCCTTCGTAGATCTCCACCTTCTTGGCCGATGCACCCATCACCCGCAGCGCAGTGGCCTCGGCCGACTTCGGAACCGGACTCTTTACTTCCACACGCTTGAAGGTGCGGAGCAGCATGTTCACATCCGCAGGTTTCGCCTTGTAGGTATCGTTCAGTGTCCATCCGTTCGCTGTGCGCTTCAGGTCGATGGTAGCGCCTTTCCGGTCGGCGATGAAAATGCGACTCACCCGGCTGGTATCCGGTACCGCGAAATCGCTGAGCGGGCGATCCAACGTGGTGGGGCCGCTGTTGGACGAAAGCCACCACGCTATACCACCAAGAACGAGCAGCACGACAAACAGAAGGATCCGACGGTTCATGGGCGTGTGGCTTTACGGCGACGGAAGTATTGGTAGATCAAGCCCAGGATCACGGCCAACGCGACGGGCAACACGGTATTCATCACCTGCCACCAACTGCGGTCAGCAACCGTGCGCACGGGGTCCAATTGCCGCAAGGTGATCGCCCGGGACCGGATGCTGATCAAACTCTGGTCGTCCAGCAAGTAGTTCATGGAGTTGATCAAGAACTCGCGGTTGCCATAGATCTTCGCATTGGCGTAGCGGTCGAAACCGAGGGTGTAGTACATGCCCTTGTCGGTGTCGATCCGGTTGCCGATCACATCGCCATCGCTCACGATGATCTGGGCGGTGCGTTTGCCATGTTCGCGGTAGGCCACGGTCGGGTCACTCGTGAACTCTTTCGGGAGTATGTCGATGAAGGCGGAGGTGAATTCACCTTCCAAGAGCACCGCCATGGGCATGTAAGGTGTGCTTTGGCGGTCGAAGGGCGGCGGCATTTCCACCACATTCAAACTGATGCGGACCGGGCTGCGTTGCGCCAACGACGCCGGACTGCTGGTGAGCAAGATGGTCTTCCGAATGCCTTCACTTCCCGTAGTGTCCATACTACTGGTGAAACGCAGATGTACGGGGTCGATGTTGCTGACGATGGGGTGGGTGCTTTCCGGGATCAGCACCGGTTCCCAATACCACGGAAAGCGTTCCAATTTGCGCTGGTTCCCGTACGGTTGGGTGTACAATTCGATGAAGGCGCAACTCCGGTCCAACACCAAGTCCTTGTTGATGCGGACACCATAGTTGAACAGCATGTCATCCAGGCCCAGATCGTTCGGTACAGCGATGGAGAACTGGTTCTTGCGCAGGCTATCCAAATTGGCATTCATCGCATCCAACAGCCAAAGCACCTTGCCGCCGTTGAGGATGAACTGGTCGATCACGTACTTGTCCCGGGTAGGGAACGCACTATCCGGCTTAGCGATGATCAGCGCATCGAAGTCATTTACCCGGTACGAGACACCTTCCACCTTGTGGCTCAACGCGTCGATCTTTTCATCGATCCGGACACGCGAAACGCTATAGGTTTCCTCCAACGCCTTCGAGATGTCCATCACCTCCAATTCGCCCAATTCACCGTGTCCTTCCAAGATGGCCACCTTGGCCTTGTCCT
>Ga0209063_1000134_pt1 | contig 83119 bp, 51 predicted proteins | sample KloWWTmeKNB19Kit_FD_187177 | JGI IMG/M metagenome (GOLD analysis project Ga0209063, IMG submission 187177) | Active sludge microbial communities from Klosterneuburg, Austria, studying microevolution and ecology of nitrifiers - Klosterneuburg... | ecosystem: Engineered > WWTP > Aerobic digester >... | reverse complement strand
CCGCCGTGGCGGATATGAGCTCTAATCTTGCTTTACAACGGGTCGTTCTTTTCAAATAACAAAAAAGGTCGTACACCTGTGAAGCGAACGACCTTTGATTGTGTTGCGAAGCCAGGGATCGAACCTGGGACCTTCGGGTTATGAGCCCGACGAGCTACCGCTGCTCTACCTCGCGGTGCAAATATAGTACTACCTGCTCAAGCTGCAAAATCTTTTTTAAAATAATTTTTATTTTGCTGGCGTGATGATAATTTTTCTAAACTCAATAGGACCATGATCGCCCTGAAAATAGATCGGCCCGGGTTCGCCTTCGTTGCTGTCCAAGGCACCACCTGTGATTCCTGGAATTTCCTGATTGCTAATCACCGTTTTGCCATTGGCTACGATCGTAACCATTCTGCCCACCAAGGTGATATCATAAGTTTGCCATTGACCAGGCCCTTTAGAATTGATCTCACTGGGTGCAATAAATCCATAAATACCACTATACAATACACTGTTTGGATGCTCGGACTTATCATTATCCAAAATCTGTGTTTCATATCTTCCTCTCAGATATACACCACTATTGCTTCCTTTTTGATATCGAAATTCAACATGCAGTTTGAAATCCTCAAACTTTCTCTCCGAAATCAAATTGGCTCCAGACTTCGGACTCGTTAAAATCCCATCCTTAACTATCCACTGGTTTGGACCACCTACTGCTTTCCAACCAGTAAGATCTTTTCCATTAAATAACTTTATTGCAGATCCCCAAACAGGGGCTTTGTCTCTTTTGAGACTGGGTGCATGGACTCCCTTCCAGTTGTATTTTTTTCCATCTGGATTAGTAACAGTTCCTTTTATCCCTGTGGCTGTAATTTCCCCTTCCAATTGAAGATAGTTGGCTTCTTGCTGCCACTGTGGAGGAATGGCAAATGAAAATTTCCCATTATTAAACTTTACTTCCGACACAGGCCGGGCACTACCATCTTCTCCTACAAAATAGCCTACCAGTGTTTTATATCCTGACAATTTTACTTCCAACCAGGAAGGCACAGTTTTTTGGCCTTTTTCTACAGTGATATCCCAACGTCCAATTAAATCATTCGCATCGTAGGCTAAAACATTTAAACTGATAAGGCTGGCCATAGCAAAGACAATTAAATTTTTGATCATGAACTTAGTTTTAATATTTGATGTGAATTACAAATATAATTTTAGATTCTTAAAACAAGACAATTGTTCGGAATATGAAAAAAACAAGTAAGTGCTTTCTCCTATCATTCAAATACAAAGCGGTATAAGGCAATAATAATATATGCAACTTGATATAAATGTATAGCCTGTGGAATGGTTCTTTTCGCTTAGTGCAGGTTATTTTTTTGAATCTTTATCTATTGTTGAAGTTTATTGCGAGACTCTAAATAAGGTGAAGGAATAGGGTTTCAATCCTATTTTTTCCAATTCCTGAACCGATGAATCGGAAGTAACCGGTTTTAGATTTTTTTCATCCGGCTTTCCGGATAACACAAACTTTTCAATTCTTGGATTATTGAAAGTAATTTCTTTCAAATCCAGTGACACATTTACTCCAACAGGCAACATATTTACCATTTTTATGATGATATCCTTTGTTTCGGAATCTCTGACTATTGAGTAGGCAATTCTTTTTCTTACCTTATCATCATTTATCGTTGAATTGAAATTTGCTGTGATGTATTCATCGCCGGCATTGCGACCAAACAATTGTTGCACATAGTATCCGGTGGTTGGTGTTACTGTTGTATTATCAAAAAAAATAAGATCGGGGCTCCATTGGGTGTGACCTTCTTTTGCCAGCAAGGGGGCATAAGATGACATGTGAACAATATCTGCATTTCTTTCCAAATTGGTTAAATGAATAGCCTCTGCCAATGCAGTTTCCAGATTATTGGGACGACCTGGTAAATGAGCGGCATATTCGCCCAGATAGACCTGGGACTTGCTCCTATCATATTTATCATAATAATCCTGATTATAAATCATCCACCCTGGTGGTACATAATAATGTTCATCCACCATTGGGACCGACAGTTGAGAGGCTAATTCCCAGCCACGTTTATAATCAGATCCTTCAAAGAAAGGACCCACCGTTCCAATAATGATTATATCGGGATACTTTGCCTTTACCGCATGATAGATCAGGGTAAATCGTTCTGTAAATACATCTGAAATAAGATCTTCATTTCCTATGCCAATATATTTCAGACCAAATGGTTTAGGATGTCCTGCGGCAGCACGCACACTACCCCATTTCGATTTGGCATCTCCGTTTGCCCACTCAATCAGATCGAGAACATCCTGAACATAATCATTCATTTTTTCCATTGGAATACCACATTGCTGACCACCCAATGGATGACCATGCTTCGCAGAATTTTGACAGGGCACTCCCGCAGCCACTACTGGTAAAGGTGCAGCTCCAATGTCTTCGCAAAATTGAAAATACTCAAAGTACCCAAGTCCTGCTGTTTGGTGGTAGTTCCACATATTGCGCTGGGGCTTTCTGGTCTCTACAGGACCTACTGTATTTTTCCAATGATATATATTTTCTATCCCATCGCCATGAGCCACACAACCTCCAGGAAAACGAATAAATCGTGGATGAAGATCTGCAATAACTTGTGCTAGATCAGCCCTCAGACCATTCTTACGATTTTTAAATGTTCGCTGTGGAAATAGAGAAATCATATCCAATGCCAGAGTTCCTGAAAACTGAGGTATGATTTCGAGCCTTGCGTCTTTTGCAGATTGCTTTGCTAATAGTATAAGATTATATTTTTTCCAATCCGAATGGGTCAGGTTCACCTTTGAGGAAGCCAGCATGTCTCCTTTATCATTGGTCAATTTTATGAGTATATCCCCTCTTCTCTTTTCAGAATGTTGGGCAAAAAACGAACAATCATATTTCTCCCCAGCTACAATGGCTATACCATCAAATCCTTCATTGATGAATACTCCACCAGGTTGGGACATACTTAATTGCGCATAATTTTTATTGTTGGGATGTATTGGATTGGATGACTGAATAGAAAAATCGATACCATCTCCTCTGGTAGTCCAAGCTTTCTTTTCATTCCATGTTTTGTCTCTGTTTTGTACGTCTGAAGCCTGATATTCAAACCCGCGGTTTTGAATAAGTTCTCCGTACAATCCACCATCGGCTCCATAATTTATATCTTCAAAAAAAACACCTATCAGCATATCACTGATTTTTTTCTTTTTTCCAAAATCAGGAACAATTGTTACATCAATCGGTTTTAAAGAAGCGAAACGGATCGGATCCTCTTTGGTTGTTTCATACCATAACTGATTATTGTAATTGGTAAGATTTACCTTTTCTATCAATCTTTCAATAAATCCCCAGGGCACTCTTGAAATGGTTCCTGTTTGTTTTTCGTTTTGTATTTGTACCTGTTGAAGTTTTGAACTTTCTTGTTTTATTCTTTCAGGTGTTAAGACTTTCAGGTCATTTTCGTTCACAACATAAGTTTGTGGATACCAGGAAAGCAAATCTTTAGAATAAGTATAGGCTAAAGCTTGATCTACTTTATTGAGTTTCCAAATACAATGCCAGAGGCCATTGGATTCTCTAAATAGTACAGGTGCGAACATACGCTTTTCACTTCCCCATTGACCATAGTCCGATTTTACAAATCCAAAATCCTTCCCTATTTCATGCCAGGTTTCTTGGTTATTGCTCCAGGCAAACATCAACCCGGTCTTCCCTTCATTTTGTACTTTGGTATAAGCAAAGAGGTAGGCAGAATCAGGTGCTGCCAAAGCTCCTTTCATGAGCAAAAAAGAAAGGGCTAGTAAAGTAAATTGTCTCAATTTTTCCATTCTAAGCAACTTCATTTTTTATATTGATGACTAGTAGTCTGTAAATATTTATTCTCTCATTTAGAAAAACAATAAAGTAGATAAATCTCTATATTAGTGCATCGTTTTTATACTACCCGATGACCTATTGGTTTTATTGATCCAAATACAGCATGGGAAAATTTACTGCACGATCCATTCATGTAAGCCAGCAGAATTGTCCTTAGACAATTGCACTTCAAGCTTTAAGGCACTAGTGGTGACAGGTTCAAAATTGACACTGTTATATTTGTCCTTGGCTATTTCATAGGCCGATCTATTGATGACAGGTACCCATTCTTTTCCTTGCTTATAATATAGTTTCCAGGACTCCGGAATACTGCATCCTCCCCAAGGTTTGTCATCAAACCAATATACTTTGGATGAAGTTACTGTTTGAGGGGTTTCAAATTCATAGATCACCCACTCGGTGGAGTTTGTCTTGGGCCACCAATGAAAATAGGAAGCCGCATTATCTCTGGAAGATTCGGGTTCAAATTGATCATTTATTGCACTAAGACTTTTTGATTTTATGGAAGCCGAAACTTTGCTTTTGTTGGCAATTGTTGGAGCTGGTTTGGGCCTTGAAGCTGCATCAGTATAGGGAATCCAAACTTCCATTTCACCGGCACCGCGGTTGTTCCAGGCATAGTAAGGAATTGCATAAACAGATTGTTTATTACTACTTTGTTTGCTGTCTCCTACAAGTCTTTGCAATCCCTTTCCATCCATTTTTATTTCATTAATACCGTTCAGCTTATCCTTTTTATAAACCACCTGCATAGGCGTGTTTTTATCTACAACGATATTTTGAATAACGCTATCCTTATTATCTACACCCTCTAGGCAATATACCACAGGACCATATTGAATAGCAAAGCGATCTTTGTCTGCTTTAACCTTTTCGTTGGCAAAAACTTTTTGTGTCTGCATCGGTAATTCAAAACTAATTTTATCGTTTTTCTTCCATTGGCGTTGAATGACTGCATAGCCTTTCTCTAACTTATATGAGGCTGGTTTGCCATTTAGATAGATCTTAATATTTTGTTTTTTACCATCGGTGAAATACAAATCTCCGGGCACTGGTTGTCCGTTCACCCAGCCCGGAATGCGAATGTGTAGGCTGAAGCTTGTCTTTTTTTCTGGATTAATCGCTAGGGCTATTTTTCCGTTCCAGGGATAATCTGTTTGTTGACTAATGTTCACCTTCCCTGCTGCTAGGGTCACATGACTGTTATTGCTCATAAAAAGATTTACATACAAATCATTATTATTTTGAGCATACACATATCCGGGAACAGAAGGCAGGAATCTGGTCATATTAGAAATGCAACAAGCGCAGGAGAACCAGGCACTACGTTCGTGTTGGCCAACTGAGGCTAAAGGATTCGGATAAAAGAAATGGGTGCCTTCCAGCGACATACCAGAAAGCAAACCATTGTATAGCGTCTGTTCCAGCACATCAATATATTTAGCATCTCCATTCAACAAAAACATTCTGTTGTTCCAATACACATTAGCAATAGCCGCACAGGTTTCGGCATAAGCACTCATGTTGGGTAAGTCATAGGCCGAGCCAAAAGCCTCACCGTTATTGGTGGCACCAATTCCCCCAGTAATGTACAATTTTTTTGTAACCACATCATCCCAAATAGCATTGATGGCTTTTACATAGTTGTGATCGCCTGTAAGTGCCGCCACATCTGCCATACCGCTATACATATATGCCGCCCGAACTGCATGACCCACCGCTTCGGTTTGGTCTATCACTTTTTTATGTGCCTGATTGTATTCATTGCCCTTGGGTCCGCGAACATCTAAAAAGAACTTTGCAAGATCCAAGTATTTTTGCTTGCCAGTGATTCGAAATAATTTGGCCAACCCTGTTTCTATAATTTGATGACCCGGATATATTTTTAATTGTTTTTCTCCCCAACCAAAATCCTTACATAGTAAGTCTGCATTTTTAGTAGCAATATTCAATAATGTTTTCTTGCCTGTAGCATTATAATGAGCAAAAGCCGCTTCGAACAAATGCCCTGAATTGTACAATTCATGACTCAGGTCTTCGTCCTTTAGCCATCTTTCTTTACTAACCCAAGGGTGCAATTTTGCTGGTTTCATGGTTCGGAAGGTGAACAAATAACCATCAGGTTCTTGTGCTTCTGCAATGATAGAGACAATTGTGTCCAGATAATTGCTCAGTTTAGCATCGGGTTGTACCTGTAAGGCGTAGGAAGCACCTTCAATCCACTTATAAATATCGGTGTCGTCGAATGGAAAATCGGAGCATACTTTGTTTTCACGCTTACCGGCAGCAGCCAAAAAATTATCTATGCGACCATGCTCCCTGCACATTTTCAAAATGTAGGGTATGGACCGATGGACATTCACATCCATTTTTGGTTTCCAGAAATGATCATTTACCTGCACCTGCGTGAAAGTGACCGGCTGAATAGGATAATCTTTCGGTTGTGCATTTACAACACTAAAACTCAACACAAGAACGAATAGCAGAATATTATTTTTAAACATCCATTGAGTTTGATAAAGTGGAAAAATATTATTGAATAGTATTAAGCACTGTATTGAAACTTTTTAAATTACTGAAACCTGCACCTGAAAACCGTAAAGGAGGTGGAAGGAAGCTCTACACTAATTTTCTTTCCTTTTGTTTTCACCTTTGTTTCTTTGGGCGATACTAATTCAGGATTGGTGATGCTGTTAAAATCAGTTTGATTGTTAGCCCTAAGCGAAATCATATTTGCAGACGGATTAAGTTTTCTTATACCTTTTATATCAAACTCAATTTTTCTGGTTTCAGCACTAAGGTTTGCAATTTTCAGGATTAGTTCTCCTGTGGTGGCATCTGTGGTTGCCGAAGCATAAAACTGGTCTTTCCCTGCCACCAACTCATTATTTCTATTGATTGAAACAATATCCGTCCCCTTATTAAGTGAATACAATTTTTGAACATAATAGCTGGGTGTGCCATACACATTCAGATTGTCCACCCAAATAAGATCGGGAGCCCATTGCCAGGCATCTACATGCGCAAACAAAGGCGCATAGCTAGCCATGATCACCACATCGGCATTTCTTTCTACCCCGGTCAGGAATGCAGCTTCCGCAAGAGCCGCCTGCCAGTTGTTCCTTTCGTTGCCTTTTATTTTTCCATCCACATGTCCTGCATACTCACCAGCAAAAATCTTAGCTCCTTTTCTGTCATAATGATCGTAACGATTGGCATTGCTGGTAAACCATTCCGGACTTCTGTAATAATGCTCATCTATGATATCCACATTCAGTCTGCGCAATTCGGTATTCAGCAATTGAAACTTTTCGCCTTCGGGATCTGTACCAGAACTATACACTAACTTGATTTCCGGATATTTTGCTTTGATCGCTTTTTGAAATACTTTGAGTCTTTCCACATATTGTGGACCCCAGTTTTCATTCCCTACTCCCAACATTTTCAAATTAAATGGTTGAGGATGTCCCATATCATTTCTAATTTTTCCCCATTTACTATTGATATCCCCATTTGCAAACTCTATCAAATCCAATGCATCCTGAACATATTCATCCAATTCATCCAAAGGCACGATTTCGCCAGAATTGAACTGGCAGGCCATACCACAATTGAGTATGGGCAATGGTTCTGCACCAATGTCTTCTGACAATTGAAAATACTCGAAAAAGCCCAAACCAAAACTCTGGAAGTAATCGGGAGCTGGACGATGGGCAAACTCGGTATTCCATCGGTTCACAATCAGTTCTCTTTCATCCACTGGACCAATGGTCTTTTTCCACTGATAACGGGTGGCTAGCTCATGTCCTTCTACAATACATCCTCCAGGAAAACGAATAAAGCCCGGTTTCATATCTGCCAGTTTTTGTACCATATCGGCTCTCAACCCACCGGAGCGGTTCTTCCAGGTGTCCTGAGGAAACAGTGATACCATATCCAGATCTATGACCCCTGTACCTGTAAAACCAATTTGAAATTTCCCTTTCAATACCGTTTTGGATGACTGAATGGTGGCTGATTGCTTATACCATTGATCACCTGATTTTTCTGGTATTAAATCCGCCGTTCCAATAACATTATTTTCTTCATCCAACAATTCCAAATACATTTTAATTCCAGGCTGCACCTGATGGAACAGCGTGGAGAAAGTGTAGCTTAATCCCTGTTTTAAACCCATTCCGCGAAAACCTTCGTTCTGAAGAACGACAGCTCCTTTGCTGGCATTGTTGGCAGAAACCCTCAGAAATCGGGGATTATTCTTTTTGTCCGGACGATTAAGAACCAATACGTCTCCTTCCTGAACTCCTTTGCCCTCCTTTTTCCAGCCCATCAATGGTTTATAAAACTCGAATGAACGATTCTTGATCAATTCTGCATATAGTCCCCCATCGGCACCCATATTAATGTCTTCGAAAAAAACTCCCCACATATTGGGATTCACTTTGCCTTTTACTTCTTTTACATTTACCTGAAACTGATAGGTATCCTGTGCTTTTAAACCGCCTATGAACAATAAAACGGTAAACAGTACTCCGAAAATCTTAAAAACTTTTTTACGCATAAATGGGCATTTAAAATTTGATATTCTTTTTTATTTGGTAACTATAGCAAATAGAACAAATCCATCAAAACAACTTTGTACAAAACAAACAACCGGACACAAGATAGTAATAAAATGTCAAATAAACATTTGTAAAATTTGTTTCTACATTTCACCTTTTCGACCTATTCCAATTCGTTTTATTCTCAAAGACACACAACAGGTGTGTTTTGTAAACAATAATAGATTTATTTAGCTTTCAGGCCTCAGGAATATTTATCAATCCCGTTGATCTAGAAACAACATCTTTAATATATTACTTACCATTTTTAAGCCCCGCAGGAAAATTTGATTGGTAACATTACCTTTCACAAAAACCAGCCGGCCATATTATAATGACACAGCAAACCTTATATTCAAGTTTTGAAAGAGAAATTTCAGGAAAAACTATAAGTGCTATTTCACTTTTTTAAACCAGAGTCCAAGACCACCGCCATTATAGCCGCTCATCACAATGGTAGATACTACTTTGTTTTCCCAATCTCGCTCCCTTGAAACAAATAGTTTGTCCACAAACAAGCCACCCACCCAACGCATTTCAAGCCTTGAGGTAGCTGCATCAAAAAACCATGTATTGTTAGGATCGCCAAAAATGGTACCGTTTGCATGAAGCATTGGATTGTTGGGAAGGGCAAAGTTGATATTCGGATTTGTTTGCGTGTCAGAATATCCGGGAACACGTACGTAACCGTGAATGACTTGTTCGTATTCACCTACTAATTCATCTCTGGTGATGGGAGTTTGCGACACATTGGCGAATCGTTCAGGACTAACCATTGGCCATCCGTTTTCGGCCCAGAACATTTTGCGTAAGTGCATATCCATATAGAATTTATTTGCTGCTGGTCGTCCCTGTGTGGCCATGAAATATTGACCTTGTTCATTCTTAAATACAGCACAATGAGCAGTTCCCTGCCAGCCTGCATGACCTTTAAAGGCATAGGGTCCTATTACAATCTGGTCTGCATGATCCGATTGGGTATCTGCATTTTCGCCATTCCAATCCACAAAAGGACCGGTAGGACTATTGGAACGGAATACGCGCACATTATATTTGGTATCTATCCAGTCGTAGGACACAAAGAGATAATATTTTTGCTGAATGGCATTGTAAATAATTTCAGGCCCTTCTAGGTTTCCATTATAAACATTATTGGTTTTTCCCCGACGCACGATGCGTGTACCCAAATCTCCAGTGGTGGCAGCCAGGCCGGTGGTTGGATTTAGTTTTACTACAAATAATCCATCCCATGCTGAGCCATAATACATATAATGTTCTCCGGAAGGTGTAATGACTACAGACGGGTCAATCGCATTTGTACCCGGTCCTTCGGTTTTGGAAGTAACAGCAAGTCCTTTTTCTGTCCAAGGTCCTTCCAGTGAACTGGAAGTGAGTAGGCCAATCGCACTTACTCTAAACCCATTAGAAGCTAATGAATAATACAATCTGAATTCACCTCCTACCTTCATGATGTAAGGTGCCCATATACCTTGGTTGGGGATAAAAGTATTGTTGACTCCTTTGATATAACTTACTGCCTGAGCTGGCAAACCATCTATAGCACGGCCTCGAAATTCCCAGTTTACAAGGTCTTTGGAACGACGAACCATGATGCCGGGTTTTAAGGCCTGGCCATAAGCCACATCGGTACTAAAGCAATAGTACCATTCTCCATCTTTCATGATGGATGGGTCATGCAGATTGTACGACCCCCATTGCCCTGAAAAAGCATAACTGGCTATTTGGCCATAGGTGTCGTTGATATTGTTGATGTCAAAAGGTTTGGGTTCAAATATACCTGGATCTGTTTCGGTAAGTACCTGATTGTCGAAACTATTTTTGGTACAGGATCCAAAGCCTGATGAGGACAATAACGCTATGCTGATATATAAAAGTATTTTTTTCATCTTTATTATCTTTTTGTTGATATATATTCTACAGTACAAGCGAGCGTGGCAATACCGTTGATAGTAGTAGTGCTGCTGGTAAACCAATAAAAATAATATCGCTTCTTAGTTGGCACTGTTTGGTGATAGATTTTGATTGTTATTCAGTTCGCTGAAAGGGATAGGCAGATATTCTTTTCCTGTCACCCAGCTATTAAAATCCGTATCATTTTGTTTGAGACTGGCCAGTTTGGTAGCATTGTATAACCAGCCCCAACGAATAATATCGTTGATGCGTTGTCCTTCTATAGCAAACTCCAGCAATCTTTCGTGTGCAATCTGATTGCGCATTTGCTCCTGTGACATAGCAGGATTTACGGTGGCTAAATTTTTTAAGTTGGCACGGCTACGAACTTGCTGAATATATGGATAAGCTTCGCCAGTTCTATTAAGTTCATTGAGTGCTTCGGCGTACAGAAGCAGGATGTCGGCATAGCGCAATACTCTATAATTGATGCCACCTGCTTCGAAGGATTCTTTTTGATGGAGTCCCAATCCATCGTAGGTGTATTTTCTTACATACATAGCACTTGTACTTGAATAAGGCCAGGGAACACCATACACCAGGGTGGAGTTGTCTGCTGGTTCGTAGGAAGTAATACTTGCTAATAAGCGCGGGTCGCTTTTGCCATCCACAGTTTGTTCTGATTTATACTCATTGTACAAGAATCTTGTTGGTTCGTAGTCGCTATAGCCACCCCATGTTTCGCCAGGAGGTGCATAGGTAACGGCGATGGCACTAAACTGCCTCCAGTTGGCATTAGGCTCACCGGTCCAGTTGCCATCGGTGCCCCCTTCGGCACTAAATTGAACTTCAAACAAAGATTCTGCGTTGTTTTCATTGGCTGTGTTAAAGTTGCTTCTATAGTTTGGCATTAGGGAATAAATACCATTGAGCACACCGCCAGATTTTACAAACTTTTCTAGTTGTGTTGCTGCTTCGTTGTATTTTTTTGTAAACATATACGCCTTGGCCAATAGCCCGGCAGCTGCGCCTTTGGTGGCACGTCCTCTTTGTCCCGCATCGGGACCAACAACACCGTCATAAGTAATGGGCAACAAATTTTCAGCTTCTTTCAGGTCTGCTATTATTTGATTCCAGACTGCTTCCGGTGCAGCAGTTTCTGGATAATACTTATCGGCGGTGGACTGTGGTTCGGTAATCAATGGTATTTTCTGAAACGTATTGATAAGGTTGAAATAGGCTAGGGCTCTTAGAAAGAATGCTTGGCCCAAAATTCTATTCTTATGTCCAGTCTGAAACTGAGTACTATTAATATCTGGCACTTGTTTCAGCACTTGATTGGCTCTACTTACTACTAAATAATGATCGCGCCAGATCCATTCTACAGGTGCAGAGTTGCTAGGGATGGTGAAACGACCGACCAACTCCAGATCGCTCCAGGGGCTATTGCCTTGCACATCGTCGCCACGACTATCACAAAGGCCAGGGAAAGAGCGGGTGTAAGTGCCCTCCAGAGCCAAAGCATTGTACACGGCTATGATTCCTGCATCGGCTTGAGCCGGTGTTTGCCAGAATGTTTCGGTGGTGGGGTAATTGGGATTAAATAAATCCAGCTTTTTGTCGCAGGAAGCCAGCACCAATAAAGCCAGAAAGAATATAAATGATTTTTTCATTTTTTTGATTTTAGATGTACACATTAGAAACCTACCTGAATACCAAAAAGTATGGTTCGTGGCTTGGGAAAAGAACCATTGTCTAAGCCGGGAGTGAATACCCCATAGGCATAATCGGGGTTGTAGGATTTATACTTTTGGAAAGTGTACAGATTCTGTGAGGTGATATAAAAACGCATAGAAGACACATAGGGAATAAGCTTATCTGGAAGACTATACCCAAGCGAAACAGTATTAATGCGCAAAAAACTGCCATCCTGCAACCATCCTTTCCGATCAGAACTTTCCCAGTTTCGATTAGGATCGGCCCATGTCAGACGAGGAATGTTTGTATTCGTATTGACGGAAGTGTAGCGGTTCAACATATCCTGGTGGTAATTGGCATCGCCACCACTATGCATCAGATCTCGGTACAGGCGGCTGTTGATTAGATATTTGCCAGCGCCGGAGGCGAAAAGTGTAAAGTCGAATTTCTTGTATGATGCATTAAAGTTTAAACCATAGTTGAACTTTGGCAAACCACTACCTAAGTCGGTTCGATCGTTATCGTCAATAGCACCATCACTATTTAAATCTTTAAAAATAATATCCCCCACACTGGCACCATCAAACTGGCGCGGGTGTGCACTCACCTCCTCTGGGGTTTTAAATATTCCCTCGGTAATAAACCCATAGTGACGACCAACTTCTTTTCCTACTTCGGTACGAAAGGCGCCGTCAATTCTGGATTTCACATTGTTTCCCAGGCTCAATACTTTGTTATGAATGGTGGTAAAGTTTGCCCCAAGATCAAATGTGAAATCGCCATTCATCTTATGATAAGTTAATGCTAATTCCACACCACGATTTTGCAGCGATCCTGCATTTACGATAGGTGCTGAATTGATTGAACCAACGGTGAGCGGAATAGGAATAGGCACTAATATGTCGCGACTTTCACTATTGTAATATTCTGCAGAAAAATCTAAACTGCGGTTGAACAATTGGGCATCGAGACCAATATTGGTAGTGATGCGCTCTTCCCATTTCAGGTCGGTGGTAACCACACTGGTTTGTGTGCCACCAAGCACACGCTGTCCATTGAAAGTGTAAACAACCGAAGGGTTGATCACAGCCTGATACAAATAGTTGCCAATATTTTCATTACCCAGAACACCCCAACTGGCTCTCAGTTTCAGATCAGAAATAATACCATTCGATTCTGGAAAAAAATTCTCATTTGTCAATCGCCAACCGGCGGCAAAAGCAGGGAAGTATCCTACCCGGTATTGAGGTGCAAATCTGGATGAAGCATCCCGGCGAATTGTTGCTGTCAACAAATATCTGTCATCAAAGTTATAATTCAGCCTACTAAGATAGGAGGCCAGCGCACTTTGCTCTTCCCAGCTATTGGCATTGGTTTGTGATGCATTTTTTAAAGTGGCAAATTTTTCATCCTGAAAACCTTGTCCGGTAGTTTGAGTGAGCCAATAGGCATTTTTTTGATACATCTGACCTAACAAAACAGAAAAATAATGACTATTAACATTCAGGTCGTAAGTAAGCGTATTTTCTATCAGTTGGTTTTCAAACTTGCGATGATTGTCGGTCAGTCGATTGATATCATTGATAAAGAAATAACCCAGATTGAACTTTGGTGTAAAAGAATAATCACTGATTTCATTGATATCATAACCCAGGTTAAGTCTGTATTTCAAATTATGTTTTGCCGAATGAATCAAGGCTATTTCCGACCAAAGATTTGTAGTTAGTCTGCCCACTGAAGTCTTGTTTTTTATCAGACTGTTAAACCCAACTCCATTTAGCGAAATGGCATCGTGCAAATCGCTGGCGGTACCGCCGAAGCCACCCAGTCTTGCAGAGTCATAAAGCTTCATTGTAGGGATGGCAAAAACCAGATCGTTAATGAGTGGAGGTCGGCCACCGGCAAGAATTCCATCACCTGTTACGAGGGCATTTTCTTTTGATTGTGCATAAGCTACCGTCTGACCAAACTTAAATCTTCCACGTTCCTGAGTTGTATTGATGCGTCCGGTGTATCGCCTGTAATCGGGACCATTGCCTACAAATGTGCCTTTGTTATCAAAAAGATCAAAGGAAATATTATATGTATTGAACGCACCACCACCACTTAGGTTGAGGTTATGATTTTGTCGGGTACCATTCTTTAGTCCGGCTTGTTGCCAGTCTGTATTTACATCGGTTATAAAACGGGAAGACCCCGGATCATTACCTGGAGCAAGTGGTTTGTTGCTGGAATTATATCTGGCTTCGTTATTGAGCATTTGGTAGTTATGTGCATTGGTCACAGGCATCATTTGCCAAACCTTATCAATACCATAATAACCGTTGTACTCCACTCTGGTGGGTACATTTTTTCTTCCCTGGCGGGTAGTGATTATGATGACACCATTTGCTGCACGAGAACCGTATATGGCACCTGCCGATGCATCCTTCAACACCTGCATAGATTGGATATCATTTGGATTCAACTCGCGGGGCACACCACTCAACGGAATACCATCGACAACATAAAGCGGATCGGAATTCCCAAAAGTAGAAATACCCCGCAGCTTTACCTGAGGAAATGCACCTGGCTGACCATCGCTGGTCACGGACACACCGGCAATCCTACCCTGAAGCATATTGCCCACATCGTTAGTAGATATTTTTTTTGCATCGTTCATTTCGACTACGGCCACAGATCCGGTAATGTCTTTTTTCTTCTGTGTTCCATAGCCAATCACCACCACTTCTTCCAACTTGTTTTCATTTGCTCTCAGGCTTATGACTTCATACGACTGATCTTTCACCAGTATTTCTTTGTCCTGAAAGCCAACAGCAGACACAATTAAAATAGCCGACTCATCTTTCACCGTGATGGTAAAACTTCCATCCCCATTTGTGGAGACACCATTGGTTGTTCCCTTTTCAATGACACTGGCACCGCTTAAGGGCAGTCCTTTTTCATCCACTACTTTGCCAGAAATTTTTAGAGAGGCTACAGCATTCGCTTCTCCCACCACAACAACTAAACCATTGTTTATCTTTTTGTAAGAAAAAAAAGTATTCTGCAATACCGTTTGCATAATGTAGTCGATGGTGGCATTTTTAGCCACCAGATCCACTTTCATATCGCTTTTTCTTACTTCTTCGTTATATACAAAGCGATAGTCGTATTTTGAGGAAATCTTCCTTAGAATCTCTGGAATTGTAGCTCGTTCCACACTCAGGTTGATCCGCTTTTGAGAGACACCCTCAATCGCCATCACCTGAAATGAAGTAATAAGCACTATAAAAACCGCCAGCTTCATTTTTAAAATAATTTTTATAAGCAGTGGTACTGGGCATGACCCGGCAAGGCAATTATATTTTTTCATATATTGCAATAGTTTAAATGATAGAATTGCTGCTTAATCCAGCAGCATAATGTCTTAATCCTGCGGAAAATGGTCGCAACATTTTCCGCTTTTTTTTACAATAAATTTCAGGTTACTTTCTTCATCTTGAGGCAATCGTTTTTTTCGTTAATAAAATTGATTTAGTAGATAATGACTTTATTTTTTTCTATTCGATAATTGAATCCTCCTACTTCCTTTAGTGAGGACAACACATCTTCAAGCGAATCATTTTCAAAAACTCCATTATAAAGAATTCCATCGCTGCTATGGCGGAGCTCGATGGTTACATTATACCAACGTTCAAGAACTGGCAATAGGTTTTCAATTTTTTCCTGCTCAAAAACCAGCCTGTTCTTAGTCCATTCAGTTTCTAATACCGTAGAGTCTTTCTTTTTATCGGCAATGGTAGTCAACTCTACTTCACTGGCAACTTTAGTGGATTTGGCTGATCCATTTGTTGTTGCATTATTTTGTACAACTAATTTATCATTGGGTTTTAGTATGATTTTATCCTGATGATTGTTTTTCAACACCACTTCTACCCTGCCTCTCAACAACGTGGTTTGAGAATTGGTTTCGCCCGGATAGGCACGAACATTAAAAGCAGTTCCCAGTACTCTTATATCATAGGTGGAAGTATGGACAATGAATGGTCGGGTGGAATCCTTTTTTACATCAAAAAAAGCTTCTCCTACAAGTTGCACTTCTCTGCTTTGTTTCCCGAATGCCAGATCATAAGTCAGTTTTGTATCCGCATTTATCCAAACTTTGGTTCCATCTGGCAAAACTATATTTGTTTTTGTTCCTTTTTTAGTGGCAACAACCTTTTTGTTCAGATGATCAATAGGTTCTGGCTGAAATAGGAAATAGGCGGTTAAACCCACTATTAAGGCTACAGAGGCAGCAGCAGTCCAAATTCTAAGTGTTCTACTTTTTTTTGTAAATACAGAATGGATTGAGGGTTTGTTTTTCTTTTGATGCCATTGATTTAAGGCCTCATTCACTGAATCAACACTTATGTCCTTCTGAAAACTAAGTGTGGCAGCGAAGATTTCATCTACGCCTTCTGAAACTAATAATTTGTCGGTATCCGCTTCAATAAAGGCAGATAATTCTGACTGCTCTTCAAGATTGAGCATCTCAGATTTCTGCTTTGTCAATAAATATATAAATCTCTCGTTATTCACTTTACATTATGGCTTATCATCAAAGACGCAATGCAAAGACGTTTACCCCCAAAAGAAATAAAAAAAAATTTCAAAATTTTTGTGATCCCCTACCGGAGACCTTAACCGCTAATATTTCAGTAAGTTTTTTCATCGCAATAGACATCTGATTTTCCACAGTCTTTACAGATACATCCAAGAGTGTGGCTGCTTCAGCATATTTAAGTCCATCTTCCTTAATCAGTCTGAAAATCAATCTGCATTTGGGTGGCAGACTATTGATGGCATCATTGATCAGCCTCATCGTTTCTTTGTTGATCAGCTTTAGCTCCTGATTGCTTAGTTCATACTCAAAATGTTCTCCAGCCTCTTCGATACTGATATTTCTTCTGAGTTCTTTATACCCCTTACTTCGCAGGTAACTGATCGCTGCATTTTTGGCAGATATATAGAGGTAATGTGAAAGGTTGTTGACCTTGGATAGCTGACCCCGGTTTTGCCAAAGTTTCAGGAAAACATCGATGCAAATTTCTTCTGCAGCAGGTTTGTCTTTAATAAGTGAGGTGGTATAGGATAGCAGCCCCGGAAATAAATTTCGGAATAATTCTTCAAAAGCATGATCATCACTACTTTCAGAAATTGCCTGTTTGAGAAATAAGATTCGCTGCGACTGCATTAGTGAGCGAAAATAAAATTAATAGGCATTTGACCCAAGTTTTCCTGTAGAGTGTGTAATTAGGGATAATTTATTTAAGCAAAGAGATTTGAAAACAAAACAGCAAGCCCCAACTAAACAAGTCCATTAAAATCCTCCGATATCATTCTCACTAAAAATGGTGAATGCTTGCAAATAACATGGCGTCAGCGTAAAATACTATCCTAAACAAAGTATGGAATTGAAATGTAGAAAAAACAATAATTCCCTTAACTCAATAGTTCTTATTTTAATAATCTAAACAAGGCAATTTTGTATTTCAAAAGGTCTATTTTTACAATATGATGGACAATGTAAAGATTAAATCTTTATTTAGTGATGTATGCTTGACTGGTAATATGGATTCATTCAATTTACTGTATAAATTGCTATGTCAAAGGCTTATTCGTTTTTCGGCAGCCATTACTGGAAGCTATCACCAGTCCGAAGAAATTGTTTCCGATATTTTTATTATATTTTGGCAAAAACGATCCCGATATTACGAGGTCCAGGAACCAATAGTATTTTTATACACCTGCACCAAAAATCTTTCTTTAAACAAAATAAAACAAAATAAGAAATACATTGATTTCGATTTGCTGGATCAGGATGTGTTGTCTATCACACCCAAAATAGAAGGCCAACTTATTACCTCGCAGGTAGGAAAAATTATTGAAATGGCCATAAGAGAACTGCCCTTGCGTTGTCAGTTAATTTTCAGGCTGGTTAAAATGGATGGACTTTCCTATAAACAGGTAGCCGAGTTACTTGACATTTCAGTAAAAACTGTTGATGCCCAATTAGCCATTGCTATAAAGAAACTTTCATCCGTCCTAAAAGCTGCTATGCCATCTGAATTAGTCCGTTCTTTTTTGGACTCAGAATAATTTTCAAAATTCTTTAGGGAATTTTTTACGCTCAACTTGTCTTATAAATTACATAGGTATGCATGTAAACGAAAACGATAGAATATGGCATCTTCTTGCCCGTAAAATGGCTAAAGAAATTTCAGATGAGGAAGATGCTGAACTGAATGTCCTACTGCATTCTCATCCTTCTGTATCCCATGTAAACGAGCTACTAAAAAATCCTTGGCAGGATGTACATAAATTAAAAGGAGAAAAGGATTCCGAAACTCTATCAGAAGAATTTAAGCAACGACTATTGGCTATAGAAAAAGATGAAGAAGTCAGCACTCTTATTGATAATGAGACTAACAATGGAAATGATAAGCCGGTAAAATACTTATGGAAATATGCGGCTTTTGCGGCCAGCATTTTGCTGATGCTTTTTGTTAGCTTGAAGTATTGGTATTGGCCTTTGCAACAAAATGAAAATTTACTAACCGAACAATTAGTTACTAAAAAAGGAACACGCTCTGAAATCCTGCTTCCTGATGGGACAAAAGTGTGGCTAAATGCGGGAAGCAATTTGGATTATCCTAAAAGTTTCAAAGGAAAAACTAGAGCAGTTAAACTTTCCGGTGAAGCATTTTTTAAAGTAGCTAAAAATGAAAAAATCCCATTTCTGGTACACACTGAAACCTTTACCATTAAAGTGCTTGGCACCACTTTTAACGTAAGGGCTTATTCTGATGAAGACAGTGCTGTAACTTCTCTTCTTGAAGGTAAGGTAGAAGTGCGCTTAAACAATGACAAAAACAACCCAATCACACTAAAACCCAATGATAAACTAACCGTGGCTTCATCAGTTGAAAAACCTGAAGAACCTCAAAATGATAAACAGCAAAAATTGGCCGCCCACCTGAAAACGTTTGTAGAAAAAGCTACAATTACTCCCATGCTGGATAGTACCATTGCCGAAACCGCTTGGGTTCGAAATAAATTGGTTTTTAAAAACAGTTCATTTGAAAAAATTACTTCTACACTTGAAAAGTGGTATGGAGTGGAAATTCGATTCAAAACGGAGAATAAAAAACAAATTAATCTTACTGGTAGTTTCGAAAACGAATCGCTTGATGAAGTGCTGCATGCTTTTCAATTAACCGGCACCTCTTTCAAATTTGAAAAGGACAGTAATGGTGTGCTTTGGATTGAATAACAAATGCATCCAATTTTAGGAGGATAATATTCTTTTATAAAAAAAACGTGTTTATAGCTTGCTTTTAAAAAATGACGAAATGGTTGTCGCTTTATATCTTTTAATAACATAAAATCATAAAATATGAATCTATCAGAATCTTCCTGACTTAGAGGCATAGATTGATTTACCATATTAAAAAAGCGGGAAATGTCATTACCATTCCCCGCCGAAATGTGGTTCATTAATGTGCTTTGTCAAAAAAATCCAACTCAAACAAAATTTTAACTCACCAACAAATCAAAGGTATGCAAAAACGACTTCTGCTGAACAGGCTTTGTGACAGACGAAGCCTACGTAAAACTTTCATGATTATGAAATTGACTTCAATCCTACTCCTTATGTTTTGTACTAATGTAAGTGCTGTAGTATATTCTCAAAAAATTTCAATTCACTTTTCAAGAACTAATCTTGAAAAAGCATTTTCATTAATAGAAAAAAACACCAAATATCGTTTTGTTTATAACGATAATTACATTCCCTTTAATCACAGGGTGAGCCTAGATGCAAAGAATGTTACCATTGAAGAACTCATGGAGCAATTGGTTTCGGGTACTAAACTGGGGTATAGAATGCTTTCGCAAAACTTAGTAGTTATAGCACCCATAGGTTCCGAAAAAAAGGATGTAACGGTAAAAGGAAAAGTGGTTAATAAATTAGGGGAAGCCCTTCAGGGTGTTACCATACAATTAAAGAATACCAATGTAATTTCTACAACTGATAAAGCGGGTGGTTACGAAATTCAGGTACCGGAAAATGCGGTGCTCCTCTTTTCCTTCATTGGCTATGAGGCTCAGGAAATAGCTGTGGATGGCAGAACAAGTGTAAACGTAACCCTTAATGCAGTTGAAAATTCGCTCAACGAAGTAGTGATTGTGGGTTATGGTGCCGAAAAGAAAATCAATATAACTGGAGCTGTGGACCAGATTTCAGGTAAAAAACTGGCAGAACGTCCTATTGCCAATCTTTTTCAGGGGTTGCAGGGCATTAGTCCGGGATTGAACATTACCTACCCTGGTGGTCGTCCTGGAACAACACCTTCCATAAACGTACGTGGTATTACCACGCTAACCGGTGGCGGTTCTCCCCCATTAATTATTATTGATGGAATTGCCTCCACTGTGGATGATATCATGCGTCTGAATCCACAGGACATAGGTTCTATGTCTGTACTGCGCGATGCTGCTTCCGCAGCCATTTATGGTGCTCGTGCTGCTTTTGGGGTAGTATTAATTACTACCAAATCAGGAGCAAGCGGTGGTAAGCAAGCCATCAGTTACAACAACTATTTTTCTTGGTCAAAAAGAACGGTTCTTCCCAATCAAATTACCGACCCCTACATCTATTCCAGAGTGCTGGAAACAGCAACGGACAACACCCCATGGGATTATGTAAACTATTCAGACTACACCTATCAGTGGGCAAAGGAACGTTCCGAAAACCCTTCGGTTGAAGATACCCGTGTGGATCCAAACGACCCAACCAAATGGATATACATGGGCAACAATAACTGGAACGATTATTTCTTCAATAAATCCAGTTCTTCACAAAATCATAGTCTGTCCTTTAGTGGCGGTTCTGAAATTGGGAAAGGGAAGCCTTTTGGCTATTTGCTTTCAGCAGACTGGACTAAGGAAAATGGCTTGAACAAATTGGCTAAAGATGACTGGAACCGTCATGGTCTCAGAGCAAAATTAAACTTCACACCGCTTAGTTGGTTAAAGACTGAAAACAACCTGAATATTTATCAAACCATAACAGATGAGCCCAGTTACAATATTACAGATTTGTATTATCTGCAGCCCACACAAGTAGCAAAGAACCCTGACAGTACCTGGGCAAATACAGCCGCAGGAAGGTTAGGTGCTCAACTTTCCGGTGGTGGCAGGGACAAGTCAACCCGTTTTGGTTTTCAAAATATTTTTAGAGGAACAGCCAGCTTTCTAAACAACGATTTACAAATTGTGGGAAGTGCTAGTATCAAAAGAGAAATATGGAAATACAATACGGACTTCCGAAAATATAAAATTGGATATGGTCCTAACGATGTTCGAGAGGAAGGCGGAAATGGCTCCGTATCGGCTACCAATGGCGTTGTGAAACATGACGTGTATGATCTATATGCCACCTACAATAAAACAATTGCCACAGACCATGCTTTCAAATTACTGGCTGGTTACAACCAGGAGGAATACGATTGGTCCTATGAGCAAGTAGGTCGTGACAAATTAATTTCATCATCCCTGCCCTATATCTATTTGACCACCGGTGACAAACCTAGTCTGGATGCAGGTTACAGCACCTATGCGCTGCAAAGTGTTTTTGGAAGATTAAACTACACTTTCAAAGGTCGTTACATACTGGAGGGAAATAGCCGTTATGATGGATCTTCGCGTTTTCCCAAACAAAGACGGTGGGGCTTTTTCCCATCCGTGTCTGCGGCATGGATTGTGAGTAACGAGCCCTTCTTCCAGTCTATTAAAAATCAGGTATCCTCTTTGAAAATAAGAGCATCCTATGGTGATTTAGGAAACCAGAGTGTAAGCAATTTCGGATACATTCAAACCCTACCAACCAGTACCTCTTCTTATTTAATTAATAATTCATTTCCTACCATCATTTCAGGAGCACCACCATTGAGTGTAGATCCTGATACCTATACTTGGGAACGAGTTACTACATTTAACCTGGGTGGAGACTTTGGACTGTTCAGAAATAAAATTCAAGCCAGCTTCGATTATTTCATTCGTAAAACCATTGGAATGTTGGGGCCGGTGAAGGAACTGCCAGGTGTTTTAGGGACCTCCCCACCTACCCAAAACGTAGCAGACCTTGCCACCAAAGGATGGGAACTTTCCTTAGGATATCGTGATAATTTTGATGTGGGAGCTAAACCATTTTCGTTTGGTGCAAGAGTTATCCTTTCCGACTCTCGTTCAAAAATCACAAAGTATAAAAATGATCAGATGTTATTATCCAGTTACCGTGTAGGACAAAATCTGGGTGATATATGGGGTCTTGAAAACGATGGTTATTTTGCTAGCCAGGCCGAAATTGATGCGCTCAACGAATCGGCAATTGTTCCCTGGGGTGCTTTGGACATTGTTCCGGGATGGCCTAAATATGTGGACTTAGACAATGACAAGAAAATTGAAATGGGCAACACTTCTTTAAAGCCCAAAGACTTAAAGATTATTGGTAACAGTATGGCCAGATACAGATTTGGAGTAAATCTGGATTTTGACTGGAATAATATTGACCTGGCTGTGTTTTTACAAGGTGTGGCAAAACAGGATTACTATCCAAGACATTATCTATTCTGGGGGCCTTACCAACAACCTTATGCAGGAGTTTATGAATGGAACTTGGATTACTACCGTGGCAAATCGGAAACCTCTGCTGAAAGAGCAAAACATTCAGCCTCTTATATTGCCGCCGGTTTAGCTGATGAAAACAAGAATGCCTACTTCCCTATTCTACAATCCTGGCTGGCCGATGCCAACTATGGCGGAGGACTAGATATTCCGCAAACAAAATATTTACAGAATGCTGCCTACCTGCGCATAAAGAATGTAACACTGGGCTATTCACTTCCTAATTCCGTTGTTAGAAGGATAAGACTAAACAGGGTAAGAGTATTCTTCACCGGAGAAAATTTGTTTGAATTTTCTTCTATCAAAAAATACATTGACCCCGAAGCTGTGGCTGATGGCTATGGCTGGGCTTATCCTTACCAGCGCAAATATGCATTTGGGATAAACCTTGATTTCTGATAAATGAAAAACCTATTGGTTAATGACAAAAAATTTTTAGATGAAATGAGCCACAAAAATGCTCCATTCCAGGAGTTAGTACAAATTGGCAAATTCCATCTAAGCATTGAAAACAATAAAAAATAAACAGATGAAAAAGTTTATCAATTTATATATACTATTAATTTGCATGGTGCTTCTGGCTCCTTCATGCAAAAAAGATTTGATGGATCGCTATCCACAAACTTCGGTACCGCCAGAACTTTTCTTTAAAACCGAGGAGGATTTATCAATTTACATCAATGGGCTCTTGACAATTCCGGGGCGTGGAAATTACACCTCCGATCAGGATACTGATGATAAGGCTACTACAGGCGCCATGGAAATTAAAAGCATCATGACCGGTAGCCCAAGTTCTCAAAACATCACTTCCGGATGGAGCTGGGGAAGACTTAGAAACATTAATTATTTTCTTGATAATTACAATAAGGCTCAAGTGTCCGAAACTGTTAAAAACCATTATGCAGGTTTAGCCAGATTTTATCGTGCATTATTTTACATAGACAAAGTGAAACGCTATTCTGATGTTCCTTGGTATTCAAAAACCCTGAATCCAGGAGATACTGTCGATTTGTACAAACCACGTGATCCACGGGCATTGGTGATGGAAAACGCAATGGCTGATCTGGCTTTTGCAGCAGCTAATGTAAGAGAATCGGTTCCTACCGGTACACCAAATGTGTGGGTAGTGAAATTATTATTGGCAAGAACAGCATTGTACGAAGGAACATATAGAAAATATCATACCGAGTTGGGATTGGCCAGCACCGCTAATACACTTTTACAATCTGCCGCCCAGGTATCGGAAGAAATAATGAATTCAGGAAAATTCCTATTGCATAGTTCTTATCAGGGGCTATTCAATAATGCAAGTCTCGTAGGAAATAAAGAAGTCCTATTAGCCAGCATATACGATCAGGATTTAAAAAGAAGCGGAAGCAACAGCAATATTCTTGACTATGAAATGTCACCTTCCAGAGAATTGGTTCAAACCTATTTAATGAAAGATGGAAGCCGATTCACGGATCAACCCGGCTACCAAACTTTTGGATTTGTACAGGAGTTTCAAAACCGCGACCCACGCTTATCTGTTGCATTGATTTATCCAGGTTTTGTAATGGCTACCAATGCTCCAAATCCCAAACCCTATATTCAAAGATTGAATAAAAACTTCACAGGATATCATCAACTAAAAGGATATATCAATAGTACAGATAGTAAGGTAATTGCTGATGTAGATTTTCCTGCCTATCGTTATGCGGAGGTGTTGCTCACTTTTGCTGAGGCAAAAGCAGAATTAGGAAGTTTAACACAAACTGACCTTAACAAAAGTGTAAACCTGATAAGATCAAGAGCCACAATGCCACCATTAGATTTGGCAATGGCAAATGGTAATCCTGATCCTGTTTCTGCTGCAAAGTATTCAAATGTAACCGGAGCCAATCAGGGTGTGATTCTGGAAATCCGTCGGGAAAAAAGAGTAGAGTTTGCTATGGAAGGTTATCGTTTCGACGACTTGATGAGATGGGGTGCAGGAAAAGAATTGGCCAAAATTCCAGAGGGAATGTATTTCCCTGGATTAGGAAATTTTGACCTTACTGGTGATGGTGTGCCAGACATTAAATTGGTAGATAAGGGTACCGTCATTCCATCCGAAAGTCTAAAAGAAACTAATTCATTGGGAGATAAATTGGTATATTATAAGACAGGAAATTTTGGAGAAGACGTTACCGTTTATCTTAAAAATGGAACAGCAGGTGGTGCAACAGTTACCGAAATCACTACCCGCAAATTCTTAGAGCCAAAGTATTATTATCGTCCAATACCGTTTAACCAGGTTACATTAAATCCTGCCCTGAAACAAATTTTCGACTGGCAGTAAAATTTTATTTTAAAACAGCAGGGCAAATACTCTTTTGCTCTGCTATTTGTTTTTAGTGATTAATCATTCAAAAGTTCCTGATATTTATCTACATTCAAAACTTAAAATAAAACATACAAGAACCCGTAAATGAAAAGAAGAAATTTATTAAAGCAGGTAGGTTTGCTTTCTGCTACTGCTTTTCTCGGCAATTCAACAAAAGCAACCGAAACTGAAAAAAGAAAGAAAAAGCCTGTACTGACTGTTGCGCATATCACCGATGTACATATTCGTCCGGAGGAAGGTGCGCCTCCCCGATATAAAAAATGTCTGCAACAGGTAAAGAAGCATCAAATAGATTTTGTGTTAAACGGAGGCGATTCAATCCTTGCCGCCGACTACCCCGATATCAAACGTGAACGCGTAAATGAGCAATGGGATGCCTGGCACTCTTGTATGAAAGAGCTGGATGGCTATGAAGTGTATAGCTGTATTGGCAATCACGATCCCTGGTGGGCAGCACCCGAAAAAACTGATCCTATGTATGGAAAGGATTATGTTGTAAAACAAATTAAGGCTCCACATAGGTATTATAGTTTTAGTAAAAACGGATGGCATTTCATCATTTTGGATGGAAACAATCCTCGAATTTCTTTAGATGAGGAACAATACAAATGGTTAGAAGCGGACTTGGCCGCACAATCAAAAGGCACTCCTACTTTGTTAATGTCGCATTTCCCTGTGTTTGGCGCCACACCTGTTTTGGTAGGTGGCAATCATTCGGACAATAAAAAACTAAAAGATTTGTTTTATAAACAACGCGACAAAGTGCGGGTAGTATTGAGCGGGCACAATCACCTCTACGACAAAGTGCTTTACAATGACGTATGGTATTGTTGTAATGGTGCCATGAGTGGTTTCTGGTGGGGTCAGGGTGATAAGGAAAGTGCAGGACCTGGATATTATCTGGAAACACCTCCCGGATATGCCATCCTAAAACTATACGCAGATGGCAGTATCGAAAATGAATACTATGCTCATGGTATTTAATCTTAATAAGAAAATAAAACAATCTGTAAAATCAAATTAAAACAATGCGAACAAAATATCTTATTCTTTACATAGCGGCTATTTTATTAGGCCAGGTGGCAATGGCACAAAAAACAAAAAAAGCACTCTTTGTTATTGTGGATGGAATTGCAAACGATGTTATTGAAAAACTAAACACGCCCAACCTGGATGCGATTGCAAAAGTAGGCGGATACACCAGAGCTCATGTGGGTGGCGAAAAAAACGGATACTCTCAAACGCCCACCATTTCTGCGGTTGGCTACAACAGTCTGCTCACGGGTACCTGGGTAAACAAACACAATGTTTGGGACAATGATATCGCTGCACCCAATTATAACTACTGGACTATATTCCGTTTTTTTAAGGAACAGTATCCACAAAAGAAAGCCGCCATTTTTTCAAGCTGGTTAGACAATAGAACTAAGTTGGTGGGTGAAGGGTTATCTGCCACAGGAAATATAAAATTGGATTATCATTTTGATGGGTTAGAACTGGACACAGTAAATTATCCACATGATAAGAAAAAATATTATATGCACCTTATTGATGAAGCAGTGGTGAACAATGCGGCTGAATACATTAAAAATCAGGCTCCAGACCTTTCATGGGTTTATCTGGAATATACCGATGACATGGGACACATGTATGGCGACAGTCCTGAATATTTCAAGGCCGTAGAAATGATGGACAATCAAATGGGTCGTTTGTGGAAAAGCATTCAATACCGCGAGCAAAATTTTAAGGAAGACTGGGTCATATACATCACCACCGATCATGGTCGCACCGCCAATAATGGCAAGGGACATGGCGGACAAACCGACCGGGAAAGAGCCACCTGGATTGTTACCAACGCCAAAGGATTGAACAATTATTTTAAGACAGGCAACCCTGGTGTGGTGGACATCATGCCTTCTATGGCAAAATTTTTGGATATCAAAATACCAAGAGATCACTGGATGGAAGTTGATGGCATTCCATTAACAGGAAATATTTCCGCTACTGCTCCCAATGCAGTTTTACAGGATGGAAAAATAAAAGTAACCTGGACAGCAATTTCAAAAAAAGGTAAAGCAAAAATATGGTTAAGCACTACCAATTATTTTAAGGAAGGTAAAAAAGATGCCTATTCGCTTATTGCCAAAGTACCGGTTAATAAACAGGAAGCCTTTATTGATGTATCAAAAATTCCATCTGATTATTATAAGATAGCAATTGAAACGCCCAATAATATTGTAAACAGATGGGTGAAAAAGTAAGCATTAAAAATACTATAAACTCAAACTAGGGGGCTGGTCACGGTGGCTTATAGAGACCTGTCTTTACTGTTAAAGCCCCTTAAAAGATTTTAAATCTGATTCGTCTTACGATTCTACTTTTCTATTTCAGAAATTTGTTCAAATCGCAATATTTCAGTCCTTTGATACCCAACACAACTTTTTCTGCATTTAGCTGCGCTCCTGCCTGATTGGTATGTGTATGATCCTTAGGAAAAAATGGCTTCACTGCATCTGCTCCCATTTCATCATATTCATCGGCAACAAGTCCATTCAAATTTATAAAAGGAGCCCCGGTTTGGATGGCTATCTGTTTTGCCCAGCCTCCATAATCATTATCGCCACGTTTCACTTTTCCGTCTTTAAAATTATTTCGCGGAATCGGTGAACAAATAATAGGAATGGCCCCTTTGGATTTTGCATCTTCTACATATTTGCGCATATAATATCCGTAGGTATACACTGTTTCATTCATTTTGCGGATGGGGTTGTAAATATCTTTATGCTCATCGCCAATTCCTTTGATAGTTCCTCTGGCACGGGCAGTATCATCCAACGGACTTGCATCATTATGCCCAAATTGCATTAATACATAATCTCCTTTTTTAAGTGTTTTGAGTATATCCTCCCATCTGCCCTCGGTGATGAAAGTGCGGCTGCTTCTACCGCCAATGGCTCTGTTGTTAATCGCTATTTTGGAGGTATCAAAATAATCATGTATCAAACTACCCCAGCCCCAAAGCTTATCCACGCCTTTTCCAGTGCCGTTTTTGACTGTAGAGTCGCCAATAATATATAAGGTAGGCTTTGACAGATTTGCATACATAAAAGAAGATAATAGCACTATTGTCAAAAGCATTGGAAGCACATTTTTAATAAAAGAGTTTTTATTCATTTTGTATTAATTGTTTTTATGAAGGGGAATGAGTTTTACATTGGGTTTTGGAGGCTTGGACATTCCATCTCCCAAATAAAAACCAGTATGTGGCGGTTGATTATAACCCACATTTTGCCAGGCAATGCTTAGCCTGTACTGTGGATCATTCATCAGCGTATAATATTTTAGATGGGTGGGAATGGGGGTAGAAAAAATTCTTAATTCTTTGTTATCAGCCGATCTGTAGATAAGTTCCTCTCGCCAATCGCCAAAAATGTCAGCGGATAAGACTGGATTTTTTTTGGTCCAATTGTTACTGACACACCCTAAGGCCGCAGCATTAAATAATCTTTTTGTACTCGTATTTTCATAATCCCATTTGGATACAACAGTACCGTCCAGCAACTCGCTCAAATTGTCACCATCCCAAAAGATACCCATATTACAGGGTAGTGTTTTATTGGCGATCACATTTCCTTTACAATCGAACAAACCTTTGATACCAGCACCTGCCACCCAGCATTCATACCCTGGATAACGGGGATCTATATCCAATGCTAATCCACGCCCGGGTCCTTCTCCATCTTCTCCTGCCTGCACAGAGGGTTTCTTCCAATATACCTTTCCGGTTTTTGCAGCCCGAAAGCTACAACCAGCATCATCAAATCTTTCCTGAATGGCAAACACTTCTAGTCCGGGGATGGTCGGATCCAAGTCTGTCACATGTAGTGCATCGCCATGCCCCAATCCAGTAGAGTAAAAGCCTTTGCCATTATCATCCACACACATAGAACCAAATATGATTTCATCTTTTCCATCCTCATCCACATCAGCAATGGACAAATTATGATTTCCCTGACCTGCATATTTACCATTTCCACTTTTATCTGTGTCGAAGGTCCACCGCTTTTGCAATTGTCCATTTTTAAAATCCCAAGCTGTGATAACGGTTCGGGTATAATATCCTCTGGTCATGATCAGGCTTGGATGCACACCGTCCAAATAGGCAATGGCCGCCAGAAAGCGATCCATACGGTTGCCATATCCATCACCCCAAATTTCTTTTAATTCCTTTTTAGTAGGATGAATGGATGATGCTCTGGGCGGAATAAAATCGACCGTATTGATTTCTTTCCCCGTGAGCCCGTTGAAAATGGACAGATATTCAGGCCCCGAAAGAATATAGCCCGAACTATTTCTCCAGTCTTTGGTGCTATCACCGATGATCTTTCCCAGACCATCCCGGCTACCATCTGCTGTCTTTACGGCAATTTCGGATTTACCATCGCCATCCAAATCATATACCATAAACTGGGTGTAGTGTGCCCCTTCTCGAATATTCTTACCGAGGTCAATGGTCCAGAGCAAACTACCATCCAATTTATATGCTTGCAATAAAGGAGTATCTGTATAACCAGCCTGACTATTGTCATGCCCCCGACCAGCCACATGCACCACAATTTCATACTCACCATCGCCATCCAGGTCGCCTACAGAACCATCATTGGCAGCATAGCCATCAGGAATTTTCAAGGGAATGGATAGGTAGGGTTTTTGAATATTCTTTAAAACAAATGCACTTCCTGTTTCGGATTCTTTGTTCTGGTGAATAGTTTTGACCATGTACTCCGTTCCTGATGCTAAGGGACTAGACTGGTCCAAAAAACTGGTTACAGCCGTAATGGGTTTCGTATTTATTCTCTGTTCTGATCCCGCTTGCTTTTTGTAAAGATTAAAGGAGATATCATCGGGATCAGAAGCCAATAATCGCCAACTTACAAAAACATTTCCATTGCCATCTGGTGTGGCTACTACGCCTCTATCTAAGGTTTCCATTAGTCGTTGCGTGAAACTTTGCATTGACTGTAAAAAAAACAGTAGAAAAAATAATAATCGAATCATGGGATTTATATACTCTAATTTTAAAATTTTCATTCTGGTATCATCTTCATTTCTTTTAGCCATTCCATGGCAATAGATGGCCACATGGTTGCTGTCCCCGGATTTTTATTTACAGTATAGCCATGACCGCCATAAGGGAAAATATGTATAGAAGCCGGTACCCCTGCGGCATGCAATGCCTGATAAAAAACCAGGCTGTTAAGGGATGGTACTGTTTTATCATTATCGCCATGTATTAATAAGGTGGTTGGCGTTTCTTTAGTAACCTGATTTTCGTTTGAATAGTTGCGTACCATCTCAGTACTGGGGTTAGACCCTATCAGTCTATCGCGGCTGCCCTTATGCACTATTGCCTCTTTAAAAGAGATTACTCCGGAAACCAAAATCATGAAGGTTGGTTTAAAACTATATTGATCCAAACTATCCCCAATTGTACTCACATCCTCCTGATGTGTACCCAGCGTAGATGCTACATGACCACCAGCCGAAGTACCTGCCACCCCTACACGATCAGGATCAATACTCCAGCGCGAAGCATTGGCACGAATGATTCTCATGGCTCTTTGTGCATCCTGCAGAGGTGCTTTTTCCGGATGTATCAAATCTTTAGAATCAGGCAATCTATGGCAAAGTACAAAGGCATTGATTCCTTTGGACTGATAAAAAAGGGCTGTTGCATTCTTACTATAATCACTTGGCAAACGCAGGTATCCACCACCGGGAACAATCAATACTGCTGCGCCTGTATTGTTTTCTTTTGCTGCCGGAAAAGCATAAATTCTGGGGCTTGTGGTGCTAAACAAGAAGCCTTTTGCAATACTATCCGGCAAGTGAAGCCCTTTGCTATTGGGCATCTTGCCATCAGGCCACAAAGGAATCATCTCTTGCGCCATTGTAAAGTTTACTATACCACTGAAAAAACAAAACAGGATTAACCCTTTTGGAATCGTTTTAGAAAATTTTATTGAGATCATTTACCGTATTTATTTTTACAAATGATTTAAAAGTTTGGCATCTATGATTACCAAATTCTTATTTGATCCACCACTACCCCCTTGTCCAATGCTTTTATGGTGATGGTATGCTTTGCTATTTTATTTAAAACAACATGACGAGTCGTTCGCTTTGCCTGGTTGCTCAATACATTTTCTTTCCATTCTTCGCTCCTGCCGTGAGTGGCATAATCAACTACTTGTACCGGAGTATTATCCACCTGAATAGCATAGCGTAATGTGGTACCATTGGTAGGATGATTGGGAGCTAATGCCAGTTCAATCTGAATCGAATCAGCATCATTAGTGGTCGTTTCATAAACAACTGCTGTTCCTTTTTCAAGATGGATGGCTCCCCTCTCGTATCCCATTCCATATACAATGGGCTTATTGCCTTTAAATTTTTTATATTGATTCCCATTGAGCAAATAAATTTCAACCCTGTCTGAAACCATTGCTTCATCAGCCTTTTCGTGTGTGAGCTTGTCAAAAACAGAAAGTTTGCGAGGTTGAAAATCCATTATTCCCTTCCACTTCCCATTATTTAATGAGTTGTACTTTTGAGTAAGATCGCCTATTTTTTCATACGCCTCATCACTTTGTTTCCAGTCAGCTTTTCCGTGGCGGGCTAACTGACCGAACAAGCATTTATCATTCATGCTAGCAGCCGCAAGTACGGGATAGGCAATCAACTGAAACCAAGCATCTTGTTTATCGGTTGGAATCTTGGCAGAAAGAGCGGTTACTTTATCCGCAATACTTTTATATGCTTTCATTCGTTTATTAATCTGAGATTCAGACCAGGGAAGATCTGTTACAATCTTATACTTAGGATCCTTTTCTTCTGTTCTTGTAGCACCCATAAACTCGGGTTTGTGTATATAGGCCAGGCGATAATATTCGTTCATGATATCAAGTAAAGACGCCGCATTACTTTCTCCAAACTCACGACTGAGCCATGTCTGCAAGTGTTTGTTTAATCCTTGTTCATTATTCTCTATTGCATTTATATTCCAAGCCATGTCCAGAAACAATTCCGTTAAATATTCGGCCGGTTTAATATCTCCTACATTCAGTATCCAAAAATCTTTAGCTCCATTGTCATAGGCTCGTTTCATCTGAGTAAATAACTGTGCCGGATGGTTGGTAGCCAGCCACAAATAATCGTGAGGCCGTCCCCAGTATGACACATGGTAATACACGCCGTTTCCTCCCTTTCTGGCACGCTCTTTTTCATTTGGAAAATGTTTAATATAGCCATAGTTATCATCACACCATACCAGCGTCACATCCTCCGGAACTTCTAAGCCATCATTGTACACATCCAAAACTTCCTTATAAGGAATGAACGCCTGTGGCACTTTTCGTACATCGGGATTAATATTTTCCGACAAAAGAGATCGCTCATCTTTAATTACCTGAGTCAATACCTGTTTATGTTCCTTTTGAGTTTTTACGCCCTCCATCATTCCGTCATGTTTGCCCCGCAAACCAATCGTATAAATATTATCAGATCCTTTCAATTCTTTGAGTCTGTCCGTCCAATAATTCAAGATGGCCTCCCGATTTGTTACATAATTGTACGCTCCTTTTCCGGCAATATCCCATTCTGTCGCACTGTTTCGCATAAGTGGCTCACAATGAGAAGTACTTACAATGATCCCGTATTTATCCGCAGCTTCTTTATTTCCTTTGGTAAAATAAAAGGGCACAGTTACTTCATGCATTGCCGGCCAGATAGTGTTGGCACGCAGGCGTAATAGCAATTCAAAAATTTTCGAATAGGTTTTGGGGCCAATGGTACCTTTTGTTTTTCCAAGAGTAGGAAGTCCGGGTTCAAAGGTTTTACTACTCCAGGGCATCAGCCCCCAATCCTCATCGTTGATGAAAATGCCACGATGCTTAACTGAAGGATGCTCGATACGCAAAAAGCCATTCTTCAAAAGAAATTTTTGTTTCTTTTCGATCTGAGCATCGGCCCACCATTCCCAGGGCGAAACGCCGATCATTCTGGATAGTTCCAAAATTCCATAAGCAGTACCTCGCTTGTCGCTTCCAACAACATACAGCTTATCATTTTTCACATAAATAACAAAGCCTTCGGCATGTTGCTGCAAGGTTGCAAGCCACTTTTTAGCACACTCCTTTTCTGCGACACTGCCCATTCCCAATGTGCCAATGTACAGTTGCGCATTTTCAATGATTGCAATACGCCCACTAAATACTTTTTGATAATCTTTGCTAAACATTTCCAGGGCGGTATGCACCACCGGTTGTTCTAGAGTAATAACAGAAATCTTTAGTTCTTTATTTTCCCGAAAAATCACATCGGCATAGCTACCAACAGGAAATAGGAATGCTAATGCCATCCCCATGAATATTTTTATAAACCAACATTTCATAATCCCAAATCAATTTTTATGAACCAACTTCGAATTAGTTCCGACCTCCACATTAGTTTGTTACAAACTTGTACTTACGTCCCCAACAACCTATTTCAAATCCTTGGCCACAACATTATCTTTTAACTTTTCCAACCTTTATCCTAAATCGTAAAACATCTTAAGCAAAATGGACTAAACTAACTTTTACTATAGTTTTATTGCACTTCATTTGAAACGAATCGCCCCTATTTCACGATCTCACAAAAATTTCTACTTCAATAATACTTAAAGACCCTTTAGAAGTAGCATCATCCTGAGTCACCCCATCATCCAATTTTTACCTCCATCTTCTACTTCGTTATTCTCCTTTCCGATAGTGCTTGACGAAGTTAGTGGTATCTTTATTTTCTTTCCTACTAGCGGCTTGCATTGAAATTTCTATCCTTCCATTTGAACTGAGTGTTGGTAGCTTTTTTCACGGTATTCCCATGAGCTATCAAAAAGGGCAGTAATTACATTTTCACTATTTTCAAAGTTTAATCAGTAATATCTTTCTTGAATGCTTCCTCTTCGTACCAGGCAGCTGGAAGGGTAACTACTTTCCAATTCTTATCATCAAAAGCTGGATCACTGGCTCCTTCTGTATTTCCCAATTTCAAAAGCCATTGAATTTTGAAATTGTACTTGCGTTGTGGCAAAGTATTATTGGCCGATGCACTCATCTGTGAGGCCAAAAGAAGCAGATCTTTTTTTCCAACTAAAAAAAAATCACCCTATACTTTATTCAATAATGACTTTTACCACCTGACTAAACGTAAAGCTACCATCCTTATCCACTTGTTTTAACCTAACAAACACATCCTTCTTCTTATCAAAATTGGTTATATCGTTTTTCGTACAAGAGTATATAGAAACGACACTTATCAAGACTAAAAGCATGGCCAACCTACTCCGTTTATTCTTTCTGGATCTTTTGCCAATTCCAAATACAAAGCCTAGGATAGCCATCGCACCAAATGCCATTGCTGTCTGCATATTACTCTCAAAATGATACTGCAATGGAATATCTGAAACGCCATCTGGAGCTAATGAAGCCATATTTCCAATTTTCACAAAATCGGTACTATCCTTAGAAACCTCAATATCAAAATAGCTATTATTCTTTTCATTGGTTGTAGTCCAGTCTATAATTAATACACCATTTTTAAGCCTAGCCGACATAGCATCAAAATAAACCGGAAGAGAAGGACCCTCAAACAGGTAGCCCATATTAGCCGCAAGTAACTGAGAAGTATTTTTTGCTCTTAAGAAATCGATATAAGGCAAGCTACCATCTGCTTTGCGGGGCGCTGTCAACTGCGCTTCATCCAGACTCATAAAATCTGCATCACTTAGTGTAAGTGCTGTTGGCAGAAATGAATTGTTTTGGATAGTGGAAAGTGCCTGATCTACAAACCAGATATCCCTGCCGGTGGTGCGTGGCAAATAGGACACATTGTTTTTAATGTCATGATCATACCCCGCCACATCCACGGCGGCATTGGGATCGGCATTCCGTTGTCGGTTGGTCATATCATAGTTATGAGGATTACGATAGCTGGTATTGTTTTCTAAAGTTATTCCTCCTAGATGATGATTGGAGTATATTCCCCGATTTTTGTTGTAGTACGCCAACGAATTTTTCACAATATGCCGAGGTACAGCATTGTTGGTTACCATAGTTTGTTGACTCGTTGTTAAGGCAGCCATACCATACCCACCTGCTTTAATGCCCGTGCCGTCACCAGCCGATACCCGGTTTCCATAGCTTGGAGGTTTGTAGCCATTATTAAACGCCCAGCAATTCTCTATAGTAAAAGCAGTTAAGCATCCGATAAGATCAAAACCATCATCGCTGTTGTACCAGGCACGGCAGCCTCTGAACACATTACCCGTGCTACCTGCAGAATTGCTGGTATGCCCTCCAAAGCCATCCACATTGCCTCCGTTTATACCACCACCAGATTGCGAAATAGGGTCGTAATTGTTGTAGGCATCGCAGTTTAAGACTAAATTATTCAGTCCACGATCCAGATAAAATCCTATTCCCATGCCATCGTGCATAGCCAGATTTTCGTATATGTTCCTGTTGCCACCATCGTGCCGGATACATTCAGACTGAGTATTGCTGGTGGTGATATTCACCTTGGTACCTACAATTTCAAAATTCTTAAAATGCAGATCGCTGGCACTGACGTAAAAAACAGTAACCCGAAAGCCAGTAGGATTCACCTGAGACAAATCGAAAACAGGACGCTCACCGGGATAACCCCAATAGCAAGTTTTTTTAGTTGTTGTGCCAGATTTATTCATGACAAAAACGCGCTTGTAAGGACTGGACGTTGCCATTATTTGCGACTCCTGTATGGTATAAGTTCCACCCCTGAAGTATGCTGTATCACCAGCTGCAATCACCGATTGCACTTTATTGATGGTGGCAAAAGGTTCACTAATTGTTCCCGGATTTGTATCGCTTCCATTAGTTGCTACATAGTAGGTAGCGGCAGATAAAGAGCAGGCAGTTAGGCATAAGAAGGACACTAAAAAAATGAATTTTTTCATTTCTATTTTAACTTTTTGAATGAACAAATTAAAATCTTATTTAAAAGAAATAAACAAGCCCGAACCAGTTAAATAAGTATTTCAACTCATGATAAAATAGGCAGGCAAACTTTTCTATATGTACAATCTCAAAAAACGCCTACAATTCTCTTTTAATAAATTTTTTAATCTTTGTTTGCATTAAGATGCTCAATATTGACTTTCTCTAATATCAGATTTTCGAATGCCTCTTTTGGGATCAAAACGCTTTTAGAAGCTTTTACATTGATGTTGCTGAGATAAAAATTCTTTAGAAAATATTGTTCTGATTTTTTCACATTGAAGGCAGCATCACATTCAAGCTTGATATTTTTTAGTGAAATATTAGATGCATAAGACAATCGAATATCCTTCTCTCCTTTCAGATCGAAGAACTGTGTCCAGGGCTGAATGAAAAGCATATTGCCCACATTGCCTTTGATATCTTCTACCGAAATATACTCGTAGTTCTGAGGAGTGTCTGGTCTCATTTTTAGCCACAACAATCTGGTGGCATGTTCTATTTTTATTGTACGCAAAATGATATTTCGATTATGAATAGATTCGCTGCCACAGGTGAGTGCACTATGGCAAAAACCAAAAGTATTGTCTTCAATAATGATATTAGAGTTGCCGCCATTGTTGGGATCTTTATCCGCATTGGGCCCCTTTCCTCCCTTTAAAGCCACCGCATCATCGTTTACCGACATATAACAATTTTTTATTAATACATTCTTACATACATCCAGATCTATAGCATCGGAACTGGGTGCTTTCACCGGTGCATAAGGAGCATAAATATACAGGTGGAGCAATTTTAGATTTTCACATTTGTAATAGTGCGAGGTCCAGAATGGAGAGTTTATTAATCGGATTCCTGAAATTTGTACATCCCGACTATTAGAAACATACAGCAGGCGTGGCCTCATCTCATCCATATTGGTACACTGAGGATTGAAAGCCCTGCGTAGCCAAAAATGTTTCCAGTATGTCAGGCCGTTACCATTCAATGTGCCTTTGCCGGAAATGGTAAATCCATCTACTTTGTCGGCATTTACTAAGGCGGTAAAATACTTTACTGTTTGTCCTTCTATACGTGTTTCCTGCAAAGCAAAATCACTAATATCAGTACTTCCTTTTATAGTGGCTCCTGGCTCCAAATACAGATGTGTTTTGGGTTTAAAGAATAATGAACCACTCAGAAAAGTCCCTTTGGGAACAATGATCACCCCGCCGCCATTTTCCGCCGCTTTGTCTATTACAGCCTGAATAGCTTTTGTTTGTACGATGTTGCTATCCGGCTTCACACCAAAGGCTGTGAGACGATACTGCTTTCCAAGATTTTTGATATTGGTTTCTTTTATCTGGCGAAACCATTCTGGTATGGGTGTTCCGTCAGGGAAAATCTCCTGAGCCAAGACCACACCACTGCATTGAACCAATAAAACAAAAATCAGCAAGTATTTCTTTATCATCAGTCTAATCATTAAAACTAGAATTATAATTTAAAGGGCAGGTACCAATTATCTCTGTTCATCAATTTAGCCCTCACCTCTCCAGCTTTAGGATTGCCGGCTTTCAATAATTTTTCGTACACCTTATCTGCTAAAAAAGCATTGTCATTTCTTCTGCGTGCGATACGTGTAAGATCCGACCATCTTTCACCTTCGAAAGCCATTTCAAGTGCATCCTCTTCAATAATCTTATCCTCCAGCAATACGGGATCTACATCAAACCCAGTCATCACACGACCATATCCATTGACTGTACCAGTGCCATAGGTAATACCCGGCAAATCCAATGCCGGCATCATTGCCCTACCTCTTACGCCAATATTTCTATACCAAACGCCTCGCACAATTTTATCATTATCCCGGGCATCAAAATAATAAGGAGAACTGGTAGGATAAGTGGTTCTGTCCGAGCCAAATCCCTGATGGGTAATTTCAGATTCCAACTCGAAAAAACTAGCGGGTGCCAGTGTACCCCCACTGGTAAATGCACCATAGTAAAAAGTAGTCTTAATGCCATTGTTCAAAAGAGCATAAGCCACCCGGCCTTGTCCATCTCTGTTGGCTGCTTCTGCAAAACGAAGATGTGCTGTTGCCGCCCGGTATATATTCCACTGCCCTGCTTTATTTAAAAGTGAAAGTGGGGCTACGGAATTATCAATCAACTTGGAGATCACCGGTTGGCCTGGAACTGTTTCCTGATAAGAAAGTCTTCCTCTTGCATCCCAGGGTATGCCGTTGATATTGGTCTGACTATTCCATAGATCTATTGCATTTTGGGCTGGTTTTATTTTATATCCTCCTGCCTTTGAAACCAGATCCACAAATGGGTTGCCGGGTGCATAACTATTGCTATAAGGAATAGACCAGTTCCATTCTGTAAACCAATGTCGATTGGTATTGGGCAAAGCAAAAATGCTTCGCCAGCCTTCTGTTACAGAATTAATCAAAGATCCACCCTCTTGTCCTCTGCTAAATGAAACCTGAATATTCGCATCAGCCCCATCGTACCAACCCATTCTATTATTGTTGTAAAGCAAGCCAATATTGGAGTTTAGATCTTCTGCTGAAAGAATTCTCTTGTACCAGTAGGCTGCTTGATAATAATCCCCTTTCCACAGATATAACTCTCCCAACACATGTGGTTTAGTTATAAAAATCTTACGTGTGCTGCTAGCATCCACCGTAAAGTTCAGACTGGAACCATCTGGATATGCGTAGTACTCCAAATACGGCAGATCTTTAGTATCGGTAATTAACTGATCGATCAATTGATCGAAAGACATTTTTGGAGTGTTGTTCAATAAAGGAATATCCTTCACAGTTTCGATTGGTTCGGTAATATAAGGTACTGCACCATATTGAATACCCAATTGCAAATACAACCAAGCTCTTAGTACTGCTATATCCGAATATCTCTGAGCAAACTCCGCCTGACTTAGTTTACCCTTATCAGCCATGATCTTGAAATTCTTCATAGCATCATTGCAATTGAAAATGATTTTATAAAAAGGTGTTGGATCGGCATAGGGATTATCTTCCTTAACATCATGATTGGACAATTGCTGTAAGTAGGGATCTGCATTTATCGTTACATCCACTAAATCGGCTCTCAATTCGTTTAGTAAAATATATCTATCGCCCAAAGCTGCAAACTGACCATAAATGCCTAATACCACTGCGTCGGCATCAGCCAGGTTGTTGTAAACCATTGTATGGTCCAATTTATCTTCTGGCAAAACCTCCAGCGTTTTTTTACAGGAGCCCAAAAGTAAGGCACCCAATAAAAAAGCGGTTAAAGAGTATTGTATTTTAAACTGAAATAATTTCATCTCGTTTATTATTTTATTATCGAAAAGATCTACTTAAAATATTTTTTGGTTGCCACATTATAAACCGATACGAATTCCAAACTGGTAAGATTTGAATATTGGTTCTAACGTTACATCTGAGCCTTGCTTGAACACATCTGTGGAAGCTGCAAATTCTGGATCATATCCAAGGTATTTTGAAAGAGTAAATAAATTATTAGCCGTTCCATAAACCCTGATATATTTTACTATTTGCTTATCCACTTTTATGTTATACTCCAGTGACAGTTGTCTCAACCTTAAATAGGAACCATCTTCTATCCACCGGTCAGAAAATCTGGAATTACCGATTGGGTCACCATAACTAACCCTCGGTACATTTGTAATCTGCCCGTCGGCTTTCCATCTGTTACGCATCAATTCGGTTTGATTATAAAAATTATCCCCTGCTTCTAATTGTGATCTGGTATAATTATATACCTCATTCCCGTAGCTATAAGTGAACAGGGCATTGAGTTTCCAGTTTTTGTAGGCTACCGATTGATTGATACCTCCAAACAATTCAGGTATGGGACTACCCAAAATATATCGGTCATTATTGTCAATGATTTCGTCTCCGTTTTTATCAATAAACTTTGCATCACCAGCCTGGAATGGAAGCTTATTACCAGCAATATCTAATATACCTAAGCCTGCTGCATCGGCTTCGACCTGCGTACTGTACACGCCAGCGAATTTAAATCCATAAAATGAATTGGCAGCTTCATTCATCTGGGTAATATATGTAGCTCCTGCATATTCGATATAAACTGTTTCAGGCAAACTAGTCATTTTATTGCTATAAGTACCTAGTGTTAAACCAGCATCCCATTTTATACTGCGGTCAATCAACCTTCCGGAAACATTCAGGTCAATCCCTGTGTTCTTCATGGAGCCATTGTTGAATAAATAGTTTTTGATGCCAGAAAGAGAATTACCCGGATTGTACACCAACATGTTTTTGGTATGATGCTGATACGCATCCACACTCAGGTTTAAGCGTTCCTGAAACAGGGCAAGATCCAAACCGGCATTTAGTTTTTCTACGGTTTCCCATTTCAGGTAAGGGTTGGCTGCGCCCTCCCTAACAAGTCCCTGAACACCTAATAGGTTTTGTGAAATATAGTTTTTTCTGGCATTATAATTTCCGATATCATCATTACCTACCAGACCATAGTTGATGCGTAATTTCAATACATTGATCAAATCACTTTCCTTGAGGAAATTTTCATTTGACATAATCCAGCTAAATCCTACAGCCGGGAACACCCCATAAGGTCTATCAGCAATCTTAAGGCTTTTCTCGGCCAGTGTACCAAATCTGCTGGAGCCATCTACGCCCACAGAAGCATTGAGGATATACTTATTTCTTAGGGTTAGATTAGCCAATGCATAGCCGGTCATATTTACCCATTTGCCAATATGCCCACCAAATACTCTGGATTCGGCCGTGGCATTTCCGATACTTACCAACTGATCTGTAGCTGCATTAAAACCCATGGCATAGTCTTGCTCTGCATCATTCTTACGATATCTGAACCCTCCAATGGCTTCCAGATTATTTTCATTGCCTAGATATTTATTAAAACGCAATCGCAAATCATTGGAGATTGAGTAGTATCTGGCCACTTGTGCTCCTAGTCGGCTATAGACTTCCATATTGTTGATCGTGTCTTTGGAAACCCCCTTTTTCGGAACAAAGAAATCTTCCTGAGCTTTGTCGTAGGTAACTGCTGTAAGATTGGTGAGGTTAAAATAATTATTCAACTGATAATCAAAAACCACTGAACCCAAAAACCGGTATGACTTTTTGTTATTTAAACCATTGTGCAAAATTTGAAGTGGATTGGAAAATCCAAAATAATCAGCATCGGCATAGTTTGGAGAAATTGAACCATCCGCGGCTTTTTCTTTCATGTAAAGAAATGGCGATTTAATTAAGGACAGAAAGATTGGGTTTGTGATTGAAGCCAGTCCCTGGTCTTTTAGTTTTTGCAAACCATAGCCCATTGAAATATTAGTTTGTGCTGTCAAGCGATTGGTCAGTCGCATATCCCCATTAAAACGGGCTGTGTATTTATCCTGGCTAGTATTGTCTATAATACCTTTTTCATTGTTGTAACCAACAGATAACGCATATTTCGCAATATTATCTCCTCCCATTACACGTAGGAACAAGTTTTTATCAATGCTACTTTTCAATACTTCTTTCTGCCAGTCTGTATTATTATGGTAAGTGTGATAACCAGAATAGTTAGGATTGTCATTGTTAAACGGCATTGCTGCAATAGCGTCGCCGGAATAGGATGAGGTAGCCAAAACATCATTCAGATAGCTTCTGTATGAATAGGCATCCATCATCGGCATCTTTTTGGGAGCCTGATTATATCCTGTAGATAACTGCAGATCAATTCGTGTTGCCAGTTCTTTGGCATGATTGGTATTCACAACCACTACTCCATTGGCTGCCTTTGCGCCATAGATGGCAGTGGATACCGCATCTTTTAGAATGGTTATATCCTGAATATCGCGGATATCTATATTCTGAAGCGGATTATTTTCATGTCCTGAAGTGATAGAAGAACTGTGAATTTCTGAATTGTACACGACTCCATCCACAATATAAAGTGGCTGATTATTGGTATAAAGTGAATTGAAATTTCTGATTAACACACTGGCTCCGATGGAAGGTGTACCGGACTTGCGCACCACCGACACGCCGGCAAATTTGCCTTGCAAATAACTATCCAGCGTTTCAGAATTCTGTTCCCAGGCATCTAAATCTTTTTTCTCCAAAGCACCTGCTGTTTTTAGAATTCCATTATCTCCAAAAACCGTATTTGTTTTTTCATAGAAAGAATGATAGTCCGAAGGATAAATCACAATGGTCATGGATTTGTGGAACCAGGCAGGAACTGTCTTGGTGGTATAGCCATCCATGGACACTTCCAATACGGCGTCCCTGCTATCTACGGATAGTTGAAACCCACCCAGGGTATCCGTAATTTTTGCTACTGATTTTCCGTAAGTGATCCTTGCTCCAGTTACAGGAAGTCCATTGCGGCTGTCAATAACTTTTCCCTTCACACTGAAAGCGGTTGTTGTGGATGTGGCTCTTTTGCTGTTCTTGCTTCCTGACTGACCAAACACGCATGTGGTTGATACGATCATACAAAACAGAAAAATACATACAGGTAAACGATTCTTAATACTATTTCTCATCATCTTGTTTGTGTTATGGTAATTGAGGAACAAAGCGCAAATACTCTAAAATGATTGGTCCGGTTCCGTTTGACATTACTAAAAGTGGCAGATATCCAAATTCATCCTGGGTGTACTCGCCCAGATAAACCTCATCGTGAAATAAAGGTGCCACAGAAAAAGTCATTCGTGTATCTGCAGCTCCAGTATTGTTTATCACCGATTTTTTATATAAATCAGGTTCGTTGGCCGATACAGCTAAGGGATTGAAATAATACACATACTGTATAAATGCAGCTGTTTGCGGATCACCGGGTAGTCCAGATATCGCACGACCATATACTTTGTATTTTACAGTATTGGCATTAGCTGCACGGAACTTGGCATAGAAAGAGGTAACCTTGTGATCGTATATTTCAATATCCTCATAAATATTTCCAAGGGTATCTCTTTTGGTTCTGAAAAACGTATTTCCGCGTTTGTCATTTTGTTTATATCCTGAAGGCTTGGAACCTAAAATCTTTATCTCTTTAATACGATCTGATAATGTATAATCCAACTTGCTAACCCTGTACACCGTGCCATTGCTCGTTTTAACCCTGGAAATAATATCATCCTTATTCACGGTCAATTTCGTATTGGAAAGTGAGGTAAGTTCTGTAGTTGCGGCATCAATATTAATATCTCCCGGCACAATAAAGTCTCTCATCAATGCTTTGCTAGTGTAATATTTGGAGGTACTATCCGCAATATCATCGGTGTAATGTGTATAATAAAAAGGCTTCATTTGATCATACTCCTGATTGAAGTAAGCATCATCTACCACAAAAAATGTGTATTTACTACTTTCTGTTGTAAGAGGTCTTTTCACTTCATTGTACCAGGCAGCAAAGAAGGAAGAATCGTACTTGAATAGTGTACTTATCTGCTCTGTTTCTGCATATAAAGTATTAACCAGTGTATAAATATTCTGGAGTGGTTTTAGGGGAGTACCGATCACATGATACAAACCATTACCCGCTACATTATTTTTTTGTTGAGCGACCACTCCATCAAATGCACCATGAGTTAGCTCTACATATTTATTGCGAAGATTCCTTACTCGAATGGTATCCGAAGATTCGTTCACATCATACACCGCGTTTAGTATGTGATACCCCACAAAGCTTCGAACAACTGTAGTATCATTAAAGTCATATAGTGCTTTTACACTTTCAATGGCTTCATTGGTGGGCACCAATACCGTAAAATTTTTGGAAGACTTTAAATCTTCGCCATAGCCCGATTTGTTCACCAGAGAAAAGAATGAGGCAAATTCTGGTTTGTCCCCCATCACTTCATATAGCGTCTTATTGGATGCTGCCTCAGTTTTTCCAATATGGTCATCCCATTTTTTGGAACAAGAAAAACAAAACAGCAAAATAATGCCTAAATATATCCTTGTATTCATATTCATCGTCTATAAAAGTTATTGTGGTCTGTAAAATAATTCTCCAGGAATTTGATGAAATCTGGGATAGATCTGTTCCGGATCATCAGCCGGAATAAATTGGATCATATCCAAATAGATAGAGTTGCTAGCACATCTTACATCACTCACTGCTTGAATCCGGATTGTGTGTCTATCAGTAGTCTCTACATTGATAACCCCAGCAAGACGGCCAACATTCAATGAACCATCGCCAGTCTTTGCCAGAATACCTCCCGTTACACCATTGGCATTATAGTCTCCTGCTGTTGCAAAGTATCTTTTATACCCCTGCGCCAACATCAGATTATCAGCATTGGGATCGGCAAGGTTAGACACACCCGAACTGGAAAGCGTTTGACTAAAGAATACAATATTGGGTAATACCTGCTCATCCGTTTTATCTGGATTATAAGTCACCTGCATTCCGGATCCATTACCATTTTGCGCATAACAAACCCATACTTTATATTTTCCTTTTACCAAATACGGCGTTTTAAAATCTACATATTTCACCCGACCAGCATTATTGGTACACATGGAAAGATCTAATAAATCACCATTGGCATAAGGCCTTTTTGTGGTAAGCCCTGAATAATAGCGATACATATTCGTTCCTATAGTTACAACATTTAGGTTTTCAAAACCTATAGAATTAGCTATAGGTTTACTATTTGAAACTAACGCTTTAGATGTATTTCTATAGGTCGATCCTAAGGCCAAAACCAATTCAGGGGAAGAAGCCACATCGAAGTAAACCGGCACCTGCACTCTTACTTTGATCCTGAAATTGTTCTTGCTTTGATGCAACACTCCATTTATAGCAGTCACATCACTATTCGCTCTGTCTATTTCGGCTCCTGGCTCATACACACCATTAAACACATCATCATTTAACAACACTTTAGTCCCCGAAAGTTTGGTACTGATAATTTCTTTAGGTGCCAGGGTATAGATAGAAGACGAAGAGGCAATATCTTCCAAATAGCTACCACCATTACTGATGTGGTAAGCCATATAAAGCCACAGACTATCTGTGTGATTCTTAGGATCTCCAGTTTGGGAATACTTGCTTTTTAATTGATCATAGTTGGCGATACCGGCTGAGTTTAGTACTGAATCTGACTCTACAATCACCGTCTGAAATCTTTTTTCGTCTGAAATCTCCTCTCCTCGTTCAAAATATAAGGTATCATAAAAACCCGTCTCTTTTAATGCCTGAGCGAAAATAGAAAATCGGGTATCTTTTTCAATAATCTCCGCCAGGCTATACTTTGGAGGTATGAGGACATTATTGATGGCATGAATGATCCCATTGCCACAGGCAATATTGGACTGAGTAATTGTAGCTGCTTTGTTGATACGAAAAGAACCATTTTGCACATCGGTATAAAGATACTCACCAAACAAAGTGGGTGATTTTATCTTTCCATCTGTAAACCTCAGGCTCCCTACTGTATCTCGTACAATATGATATTTTACAAACTGCATCAGGTCTGCATCCTGAAATTCGCTGATCGAAGTTTTTCCATTTTCGGCCATCCACTTTTTTACGGCATCATTAGTAGGAGCAAACAAAGTATAGGTACCATAAGCACCAAGATATCCCGAAGCTTTTACCTTTTCTAGTGCTTCTAAAAGCAGAGAATAAGTATCGGCATGTTGTTCCAGATAGCCAGTGATATTTACCTCATCGGAAGTAGTTTGTTTATAAATATTTTTTTTGCAAGAGAAAATACTACCCACCAACAACACACTCAACAAAGCAAAGCTTACGGAAAGACAAGAAATCTTTTTCATTTCAAATAAATTTTATTTTGAGTAAAATGGGTTTTGCTTTAATGCCGTATCCTTAAATAGTTCTGTTTCGGAAATGGGTAGGTAATGACTGTTCAGGTTATTGATTTTATTGATGGCGGATTGTTGCACAGCCACATCCACTGTTTTAGAAACAACATCTACCAGTACATCCAAATTTGAGTAGTTGTTCTTTTTAGCTAACCTTAGCAAATCAAACCATCGTTTTCCTTCGAAAGACAATTCCCTAGCACGTTCTTCGCTGATAAACCTATTGATTCCATCCACATCGGTGGAGTCCACGTCTCTTTGGGTGGCCTGCAAGGCACCACGCGCTGTCCTTAAAATATTCAGAATAGACAATGCAGCTCCTCCGTTTCCGGTTTCATTGGCTGCATCTGCTTTGATGAGCATTATTTCTGGCAGGCGATAAACTTGAAAATTGTAATAGCTGGGATTTTCAAAACCAAACTTGTAAATGGCTCCTGATGTATTAAACATGTAGCCTTCTCCTCTGGTGTCCACAGCCTCCAGATCACCTTCGGTGTTTGGAGTAAAAATATCCGTATTCACCAGCATATTGTTAGCAGCAAAAGGTTTTCTGGTGTCTGCTGCAAAACCATATAACGGATTTACTCTGGAATCTTTATGGCTGATTTCAAAAATCGTTTCGGAAGTACTACCATTGAAAATAGAGACATTGGAATTGCCTAATAACTGATAGCGGCCTGTGGCCAGAATCTTATCTGTTTCGGCACCAGCCTTGTCATACTGTTCATTCCACAAATACACATCGGCCAACAATGCTGTTACAGCCGGTTTGGTAACTCTGCCTGTATTTACAGGATTGATAGCAATATTACCACCCAATCCACCCACATGAAAATCTGGTACTAAAACCTGTGCTTTGGTCAGGTCAGATATTAGCTGACTAATGACAGCTTCCGGCGTAGATTGTGGTGTAGGTTTTACATCAGTATCTTTATAAGAGCCATTCAACTTTAACGGAATATCTCTAAAAGTTCTAACTAAGTAAAAATACATCAGGCTTCTAATGGTTAGAGCTTCTCCCAGATAGGCATTGTATAACTCATCTGTAAAAGTGGGATCCAGTGCTTTGGCATCTTTAGCAAAATCAATTAACAGATTGCAATTGTTGATGACAACATATAAGGCACTCCAATCAGAAATATCATTGGTGCTCAGGATATTCATATTTTTTACCAATCGGTAATCATCTGCTGCATAAGAAGTGGGCACTACCATATCGCCTCTCAGCTCACCCCACAGAAAAATGCGTTCTTCTACATCTCCTGCATTCAGTGAAGAATAGATACCAGTCAAAGCGGCTTTTACATCTTCCTTGGTTTTCCAAAACTCTGCCTTGGTAATACCATCCTGAGGCTGAAGATCCAGCCATTTGCGGCAGGAACTGAAACTGGCAACAATCAGGATTAGAAATAAATATTTATATAATTGCTTCATATATTTTCTTTTTAAAACATAAAGGATAAACCAATGGTAATGGTTTTAAGTGGTGGTGTCATAGAGTAATCGACTAGTGTAGAAAATGCATCTCTAAACCTTACAGCCACATCCGGATCCTGACCGGTATATTTTGTCAGGGTGAACAAGTTCTCTGCAGTGATATAGGCTCCTAAAGATTTTATTCCGGCTCTTTGCAGAATATTCTTAGCAAAATCATATTTTATTGTCAGGGATCTAAGTCTTAGGAAGGAAGCATCTTCCACATACCTGCTGGAACCAAGAGAATTGTACCCAGATCCATAAATGGCTCTTGGTATGTTCGTTACATCTCCAGGGTTTCTCCAGCGTTTTAATACAGCGGTACTTTGGTTGTTATACCCCAGCATATCGGTGGTGTTCATTTGAGTGCCGTTGATGATATCCAACCCTTGTCTGTAATTGAAAAAGGCACTAAGTCTTACTCTTTTTTTATATCCCACAGAAAATCCGAAACCACCTGTTAGATTGGGATTGCTATTGCCTAGGTAAACGATATCCTTATGATCGATCACCCCATCGTGGTTGATATCTTCATAAATGGCATCCCCGGGTTGGAACACATAATCCACCGCCGGATAGTTGAATCTCATATTGATTGTTTCCCCATCTGGTCCAATAATGGCATTGCCCTGAGCATCTTTGGCCATGGTGGCTTCTGCATCCTGATACACACCCAGATATCTAAATCCATAGAAAGAACCGAAAGGATTATCTTCCTGTAAGTAAGTAAAGAAGGATTTATTCTTAAGAGAACTTCTAGCATTTTCACGAGGATATAAAGGAGAAATTTCTCTGATCACATTCTCATTGTGTGCTATATTGAAGTTGAAATTAACGTCCCAAACCTTTGTTCTCACTGGGTTGATGTTGATGCTGGCTTCCCATCCGTCATTATCCATGGTGCCTACATTCATACTCAAAGAACCAAAGCCGTTGTATTGTGCAATTTGAATACCACTCATCATCAAATCGGTGGTACGTCTCTTATATATTTCGCCTCCAAAAACGATCACACCTTTTAATAGTTCCACATCAAGACCAAGGTTTTGCTGGGTAACTGTTTCCCATTTCAAATCAGACAACTCCACGTTGGAAGAATAAACACCATTTTCACCCAAATAGGAATAATCGAATGTATTATAAATGTTAATATAGCCATAATCATTTCTGGGGGCATTACCACTTCGTCCCCAACTGGCTCTGATTTTGATGTCATCTATAGCTTCAATACTTCTGAAAAAGTTTTCCTGTCCAATACGCCATGCACCGGAAACAGAAGGAAATAATCCAAATCGGTTTGCAGGTCCAAATCTGGAACTACCATCTCCTCTTATGCTTGCAGCGAAAATATAGCGGTTCTTAAAGGCATAGTTGCCCTGAAGTAAGCCACCAATAGATCTGGACTGAGTAGTAGAAGATCTGGCAGAACCCGTAAGTGTTCTGGATGGAATGCTGGGATCCTGCAGAAAGGATGAAGCTGTATTAGTGGAAACCAACCCCTGAATGGTGTACCTTGTTTCATCTGTCTGAAAAGAAAGGTTTCCAGTAAACATATGATTTTTACCTAGGTCAGGAGTATATAATAAATTTGTTTTAGTGTTCATCGAAAACCTGTCGTAATCGGCATCCGAAGCACGGTTCACGGCACTTTCTGTAAATGGCCTTCCGGTTGCCAGTTGAGGCAGGAAATTTTTAGTTTTGTTATTATTGATATTTAAAGCCACATCGCTTCTTAGCAGCAATATTTTTGGTATAAGTTTATACTGAAGACTAAACCTGCTGCCTACAACATCTCCCAACTGATTGTTCTTTGCATTTGTAACCATGGACAATGGGTTGTAGGTGCCTGCATAAGTGCCTTGCGCCGTACTGATTGGGGTAAATAAATTACCCGTCAGTTTTCCATATTCATCATATTCCCAAACCGACTGATTAGGCATTTTCCGATATGCCACATCGCGCACACTTGTTAGGTATAGTTGATTATTAGACACATGGGAATAGGAAACATCCGATTGAAATGTGATGCGTTTAGATACCACATAGTCTAAGTTCACTCTGGCGGACAACCTGTCCGTTCCTGTCCCTTTGGTCACACCTTCCTGATTGAAATATCCCAAAGAAGCAAGGTATCTGGCCTTTTCACCACCACCTCTTATCTGTATATTATGATCCTGGAAGTAGCCTGTTTGTGAAATCGCTTTTATCCAGTCTGTATTATTACTATAATTGTAGTAGGTATAGGTATTGTTAGGATCGTACTGAAACTGCTGTGCATTTTCTGAAGTAGAAAACAGGCGACCTGCATTGTAATATTCCTCCAGTAGTAAAGTAGTGTACTGATCTCCATTCAACATAGGAATAGCTTTGGGTTGCTTTGAGAGAGAACCTTTGAAATTGTAGCTCAAAGAAGGTTTACTTACACTTCCTCTTTTTGTATTGATAATTAATACGCCATTTGCCGCACGAGAGCCCCAAACTGCTGTAGCTGCGGCATCTTTCAAAACCGAAATGTCTTTGATATCAGAAGGTGCAATATTCAGCAACTGACCATAGGCATTATCATCAGAAGTGGCAAAGTTGAAATCATCGGGAATGGTAATATCATAGGGCATTCCGTCTACAACAATTAAAGGATCAGAAGCACCATTTAAAGAGGCTGTTCCTCTGATACGTATCTGCATCCCTGCACCAGGGTCACCTGATACAGTGCTAATATCCACCCCTGCCAATCGCCCTTGCAAAGCTTGATCTATGGAGGCTGATTGCATATCTTCCATTTCTTTCATGTTAATAGTGGAAATAGCCGATGTGGATCTTGCTTTGGACAGCCCCATGCCACTACCATCATCGGTTTTTCGTTCGCTGACTACTATCACTTCATCCATCGTACTTTGAGAGGGTTCTAATACTACATTGATGACTTTTTTGACACCAATGCTGATTGGTTCAAGCTCTTTATAACTTGTGTGTGATACAGATAATCTCAAACTACTGGCAGAATAACGAAGGATATAGTTTCCTTCCACGTCGGTAGTGGTAGAAGCTATCGTTCTGTCTTCCTTGTCTATCAGCGTCACCGTGGCTCCCACTATTGGTTGCTTATCCGATTTATCTTTTACACTACCGGTGAGTATATTGCCATCTTGAGCCTGTACTGCGTACCAGCCCATCAGGCAGCCAACAAAATTCAATACTATTAATAGTTTTCTCATAATAACTGCCCGATTATAGTCCATGTTTTAAATACCCGTTCATAGAATGTATTAGTACCCGCTGTCCTAACAGATTGCTATTAGCAAAGTCTGCCGAAATAGAATTTCCCAGATTATCTCGCACGTTTAATTGATTGTTGGTATTAAGCGTTATCGTCAAAGGCTGTGTTACACCTTCTATATCCTTACAAATGGTTTCCAAAACTCCCTGCTTTTTACCATCAATCGCCACAGATGTTTTAGCAATATGATATTGTATAAAACGCTTCACTTTGTCCTTATCCAACTGAGCGCTTGGATTGGTGGCAGCAGGCAAGTCTCCTTTTGAAACCGCTAGTGCCATGGCCGCATTGTTTGGTATCAGCATGGTATAGTTAGCACCAATATCTATCCCTTTTATTACTCCGTCACTGGCAGAATACATATCAGTAGCTATCAAATATTGGTAGAACTTGTTGAAAGGCGAAGAGGTGGTTGCCGCACCAATGTTTTTAAGAAAATTAGCAATATTGGTTTTGGAGGAGGTAAGTGCTTTGTTACTATAAACCGCCAATCCATTCAAAGGACCAGATTCGGTGTTTCCAATATTGGTGGAATCTACGGACACGTATTGAACAATACTATCCATCGACCCACTGGAATACATTTTATAATTATCATACTTGACGTATTCTCCAGCATAACTTTCCAACATGCCTTTTCCGCTTAAGTCCGGAATGGGATCAGATCCCAATGGAATAATGTGCAGCATCAATACTTCTCGCATAGAAGGACTACCATTTCCTCCTCTAAATCTGATGGGATCCGTGGTATTATAAGGATCATACTCAAAGCCCATTCTGTTTAGTTCAGCATCCGATACAAGAGTAAGCATGTACTTGAGGGTAGGTATTTTTAATGTCAGGTTCATTCCAATTCTTTGGAGTGCTGTCTGCATCAGTTTATATTTAGGATCCAATAACACATTACCATATACCGATTGAAAAACATTTGCATTCTGGCATGCATTCACTCCATAAAAAGCACCATTACTCAATAGTTTTACTTCTTTGATATTGGCTTTTGAAATTTTGGTTTTTTCACCTGAAATGTTTTGTTCAATTTCAAAACGGGAAGGCCATAACTGCTGGTTATAAATATGTGCATTTACAAACTCGGATAAAATACTACTGTTGCTAAAAAACAAATCTTTTAAAGAAGTGCCAGCAGGATAGTATTTCAACAACACTCTTTGAGCATAATCCTTTACGGCCTCATTGTCTGGGATGGTAACAGAAAAATTATTTATCTGCGCATCGTTGGCGTCATCCTTTGCATAATTTTCATTGTTCAGTGCCAAAGCAATGCCTGTATAGCTTTTTGTGAAAACACTATCCGTGCTTCCGGTAAGCACGGCATACTTACGGGTAATTTCGCTGTTATAGGAATAAGTGACGAAGTAATCCATTATTTGTTTGAAATCACTGTAAGCATTGTTATTTCTCAAATATTGGTCAATACTATTTTGAGGAATCAACACTTTGTCCACAACATGTATATATCCATTTTCCGCAACGATATTACTTCTAAGAGGGTCAATTTTTGCATCCGCAATATTCAATCCTGAATAGTCGGAGTTGGGATAAAATGTTTTGTAATCGCTGGCACCCAAATTTCTGGGATCCATGTAGGCGCTGAAAAAATAAGTAAGATGTTTATTGTTATTTTCTGTTAATATGTTGGCTTTGTCAGCACCACGGTTAGTGGAAATAATTTTTCTGGATTTTCCATCTCCTCCAGTTTCTGTTTCTACAAAATCATAATACACCGTTCTTCTTCTAAATGCAAAACCAGGCACCCATCCTTTTGATGAAAAATTATCATTCAAGCGCTCTAATCTTTCTCCGTCATACACCATCGAAGCTCTCACTATTTTTTCAGCCAACTCTTTAGAGATCTGGTTCACATCTGCAATGTTTTGTTCCTGCAAATATGTTTGAAAAGCTGCATCTGTTGGCGCAAACACTGTCCAGGATCCAGCTGTACCCAGTGTATTCTTATACCCCGACTTATCAATGCAAACCAAAAATTTTTTGAAATCCCCCATGGAATCTAATTGCTGGTAAATGGGTTGAGCCAACCAATCGGGTCTGGCATAGTATTCGTCCCAGCTCTTTTTATTGCAGGAAGCAAACAGAAAAATGGTCATGCACACTGTAATGCATTTGACAAGCAAAATTTTCATTTTTTTTTGTTTCTATTTTAGCAAAAATTAATTTCCAATCTTATTGCACAGAACATTTTCTGCATTCGTATTTCTGGCAATTAGTAGATTCGTTCATTTGTTATCAAGCCTCATTGAGTAGTAAATATTAACAATACAATCATATAACAAACCCTCTTGGACAAATGTACATTCCCGATATTGTGCCCCCATCCTGTTCCATCCTGTTCATTGACCAAAATCTACGCAAACGATTGCGTAAGTCAATGGCATATAATTGTTGATTATATTACTGGATAATCTTACTAATCAAGTGTTTTTTTAAAATAAGCTACGCAGATTTATAGGTTGAAGCAATCCCAATTTGGAGCCTAAATGCAGAGGGGAACCTGCATTACTACACTTAAATGGCCATGGTAAAAAAGGAAATAATCAGTAGTTTTATTTTAACAAATGGCATCAAAAAAAAGTAGGCTTTGAAATTACGCTTCCACCAAAAAACACCATTAAACACAAACTCTTTTTATGATGAAGATGGTTATTGCCCTGTTAGGAATTGATTTAATACAGCCCCCTAAAATTCTTTTCAAACTCATTTTTGGAAATGGTGAAAACTGATCCATGTCTTATACCTTTAGGCATCTCTATTTTGTCAGAAATATCTTTCCAGTTTACTAGATCAGAAGACATCACCGCTCCATACTTATGATCTCGATATTTATCGAAATAAACAACCCAATTCTTGCCTTTTTTCAATACAGTTGGACCTTCTGCCCAATAATTTCCGGTAATGGGTTTGCCCGGCAATGTATAGTTTTTCGAAAGATATTTACTGGTGGCTATCTTAATATTTTTTTGAGGAACAGGCAGTTTGGTTTCATCTTTTAAAAACATCACATATTGTCTGCCCTTTTGTTTGATCGTTGCATCAATTACCGTAAATCCTTTGTTGTACAGTATTTCAGGCTCAGTAAAGGTTTTGAAGTCTTTGGTAAATACATAATACATCCGGTGGTTGTACTTCCCATCTCCCGTAGAATCTGTTTCAGGAAACCTGTCAGGAACTGTGGTGGCCCAATAGATCATATAACGCTTTTTCCGGGCATCAAAATTTATTTCGGGAGCCCAACAGTTCAAGGCATTCTCCTGATCCATTAGAGGTATGAATTGTTGTTCGTTCCAGTTTATCAAATCCTTAGAACTGGCATAACCAATTCCTTTTTCGTTCCAGCTCACTGTCCACACCATGTGAAAAAGGCCATCTGCCCCACGGATGATGCAAGGATCACGCATTAGTTTATCCTTACCAGCAGTGGGTTTCAGGAAAGACTCGTCATTCTTCAGACTGCTCCACTTATAACCGTCCATGCTGTACGCCAGATGCAAGCCATCCTGCCCGTTATTCTTAAAATAGCTAAACATATAAACCACTCCATCACCCTGCGCAAATATGGGCAGCATGATGAACATAAAAAAGGTATAGAAAACAAGTCTTAGCATTTTTTTCATCTGGAGCAAAATTTAAAATACATTATCTACTTTCGGCCTGCTATATTGTTCTTTACTATCGGTGGTTTTAGGCAAACCAAAGTAAAAATAAATAGTATGTTTTATCGATCCATCAAATGTTGTATACTCACTTTGTGGACCTAAAATTCTTGTATTGTTATAAATATTCATAGCCAGTTTGCCCCCAACAGGTGCAATGGCATCCAAAAACGAAATATCACCAACAGGCAGTTCCGGAAGATTTTTTGGACCAGATAGGCCATAAAAATTAAACAGTCTCACACTCAAATCCTCATCCCTGGTAGCCATATAAAATTTGCCTTGAACCGTATTAAACTCCATCCAGGTAATATCTCCATAATACCCTTTAAACTCAGGATACACCATCGGCCAGTAGCCGGTCTGGGTATTGTTGTAAAAATTTTGCCACACATTTACTGGCGCACCATTCACTCTATTTTTCCATTGTCGATAGGGGCCTTTGCCCAACCATTTGGCAGCAAGTATATAATTCTCAGGATAGCTAAAACTAATACCTGCAAATGGGAAGGAACCTTTTAGATTGTATTCATAATCCAGAGCCAGCCATCCGTTTTCCTGCATAGTCCATTTCACATAATTCAGGTTGCCATCAAACAATATCTCAACAGAAGGTTCTTTACTGTTTTTATCCACCTTCATTTCACGAAGTCTGGCATTGCCTTGAACCAAAACCGGCCCATTGGAAATAGATAAATTGCCCATTCCGATTTGAGTACTTTTTACTCCGTGTAGCATTCCTGTATTTTTATTGATCGAAACTTCAATTCCATTACAAGTCAATGTTAGCAGCGTGTCCGATTCCACTATGTTTGTCTTTCCTTTTGGAACATCGAATGTTCTCACTAACAAATCAGTATTGGTTTTGAGTTTCCAAGTCCACTGATATATCTCTTTCCCAAATTTATCAGTAGCTGTCAGCACTAGCCCATCAAACTGCCTGAATGTTTTGGGCAGACCTAGGTCCAGCAGGCCTTTCGCCAAAGGCTCAATGGAAGGTGATAGCCCTTTACCGGATTTTTCAATGGTATATCCACTAAATTGATCATCATAAGGACTTCTGAAATTCACAAGATCCCAACGGAAAGCACATTCATTCAGATTAGTAAAATGATACCTGTTTTCCATTTCGATTTCACCACTAAAGTCTTTTGGAACCTTTGTCATGTCAATGTGAACCGGAGAAAATATCTCCCGAAGTGCATTGAAACTACCTTCCTTTTCTCTGTGTGGTCCTAAAATTCCATCATTAGCGTTGAGGCCATTAGCATCAATGATATTATTCATATCTGTCCTTACCACTCCTTCATCCACAAAAGCCCAAATAAATCCGCCACCACTTCTTTTAGACTTCCAATGCAAGTTCCAAAAATCGTACATAGTAGCTCCCCCACCGCCATCGTCCTGCGCATGCAAAAATTCAGTAGGCATATAAATCAAAGTATCGCTTAGAATTTTTTGACTACTATAATAATCTTCATAATGGTTGCAGTCTATTCCGCTGAAAGCATTGCCTGGTCTGTGATGCGGATGAATAACCGGCCGTTTGGAAAAGTCCCATTTTGTAAATTCTGCATCTAATTCCTTGTTGGTACCGCCTTCATTACCATTATCCCAAAAAATAATAGAGGGATGATTCAGATCACGCAATACCAACGCTTTCACCAACGGCTTGCCTGCCTGGGTGCTATAGGCTTTTTGCCATCCGGCCAATTCATTTAAAACATATATGCCCAGGGAATCGCAAAGTTCAAGAAACCTTTTGTCCGGTGGGTAGTGAGAACAACGAACTGCATTCATATTCATCTCTTTGATAAGCAGTACATCCACCATTTGTAAACTATCATTTAAGGTACGTCCAGTTTCGGGCCACCAACAATGTCGGTTCACCCCTTTCATTTTTATTTGTACCCCATTCAGATAGATACCATCTCCATGTTTGACCTCAATCGTTCTAAAACCAAAACGTTCCTGCATTTGATACTGGATACGATCTTTGTTTTTCAGATAAACTTTTACCTGATATAAGTGAGGCGTTTCGCTGGTCCACTTCAGAATATTGGAAGCCTGCATTTTCACCGTTAGCACCGAATCTCCTTTTTTTACCAGCACTTTTTCCGAAACGATTTTTTTGCCTTTTAGGTCTGTGATTTCTGCAATCACCGATTGGGTTGTTGTGATATTTTTTGGAATAACCTGCATCGAAAATTGGCCATCTCCTTTGGCATCTATGGCCACATAGTCGATATGTTCTTTATTCACGGCCTCTAGATATACTGGTCTGAAAATTCCACCAAACACCCAGTAGTCCGCCAATCGCTCGGCATTGTTCACCGATCTGTCAGAAGACATCTTACTGACTTCTGCCTCCAGCAAATTACTGCCACCATATTTTAGTTTATCGGTGATATTATACTTAAACCGATAAAAAGCACCCTGATGAGTTTTACCTGCTACCTGTCCATTTATTTTGACATCGGTATCTGTCATGCTCCCTTCAAACACAATAAAAACTTCCTTTCCTTTCCAGCTCACCGGTACATTAAAGCGGTGCTTATATAGGCCATGTTCATCCGCAAACCGAAAATTGCTTCCGTAAGTTTTATAGTCTCTCCCATAATTATAAGAACCAAAACCCTGCAATTCCCAACAAGACGGGACCTGAATTTTTGTCCAGTACCCACTTTTTCGACCACCGGAACAAAAAAAGTCCCAGGCCACAGTATGATCGCTTCCTGTTCCGGACAAATATTGAATTTGTTTTTGCTGTCCAATCGCCGGCATCCAATTACAAAACACAAAAAAAAGCAGACATGCTTTCGTTAGATTTCTCATCATATTACAGTTATTTTAAAGTATTCATTTGATATTAAGTGGATGCATCCAGAATCCTTCGATCCATGAATATTCGTATTATCATTCCAGAGTCATGTTGTTGCTATTTGCCACACCGATTCTGCATTCACCAGAAATAAAAATATACTAAACACAATTGTAAGCCTCATGGCTTTACTTAATTGGTGTGAGCGTAACAGGTCCTAATAGTCCCGATGGCAGAGGTTTCCAGGCCGATGCATCAAATATTCCATTCTTTACATTTTCCGGTTTTCGGGCAGGCATGTTGATATTGTAAAATATTTTCCAAGGCAAATCTTTTCTGTCCATGTAGGCAATTCTATTGGCCATTAGATTGGCTACTACGATTTCCAATTTGTTCTGTTTTCCAAATGCAGCAGCAGGAATAATGGTGGTGAAAGATGGTCCGATAAGTGTTGCCAATTTCTTTCCATTTAATATCACTTCTGCTGTCGAATTCACTTTTCCAAGATCCAACCGATAAGATTTTGCTGAACCAGGTTTGGTCAGGCTGATACTATATTTTGCAATACCAGAAAAATTCTTCACCGCCTCCCCTTCCAAGGCTGTCCAGGATTTTAGTTCAGTCATGCTAGCTGGTGCTGGTAGTTCGGGTCCTCCTTCCAAAAATTCAATCTGCCAGTTTCCCTGTACAACCATTGCATCCCCTAAAATTGTTTGGTAGGGAAATGCCTTGCCCAACTTCTTTTTATAATAGGTTTGAATGATAATAGAAGCATGTGGCTCCAATTGTACCAGTACATCAATACCTCCATTTTTTCCACTACGAATTTTTGCAATGCCTTTGTCCCCGTTCATTGCATCAAACAATGCTGCCGATGCTGCTTTATCTTGCAGATGAATCCATTCCTCTATTTTATTTTCTGTTCGGTTATTTACAAAGTAGGTATGCCCTTCGGTTGTTTTCCGGCGAAGCAAATACACGGGTTGATCTCCTGGCTTTTCCTGACGGGCTTTGGCTTCCTGCATCAATATATCCAGATATCCACTCACCAGCACCACACCTTTTCCCAAGGTGGCTTTGGGAGAAATACCATTCTTCTGAAATTTAAGTGTACTTAGTAAGTTCTGCAATGTGTTTTGTCGACTGGTGAGATTGTTCAATCCGGGAACATCGGTTGGAAGGTCTTTATACACCAATAGTGTGGCACCAGATTCTACTAATTCCAATAATTTCTCAAATGATTTTTCAGAAATCAATTTATTAGCTGGTAACAAGATTGCCTTAAATTGATTCCCTCCACTTACTATCTTTCCATTTTGGACCCTAAAATGTTGAAGCTGTCTGTCGGAGAAAAAATCAAAACTATATCCCTTTTCAGTCATTTCGGTGGCCAGGTGTTCGAAATCGGTATTGGTAAAGTTTTTTTCCATACCATCGAAATGTTGTAGCAATGAATTGCCTGGTTGCGCATAACGATCTATAATGGGATAATACAATAAAATATCGTTGTCTGGTTTGCCAGATTGAAGGAAAGACTGTACCCGAGCCACGTACTGATTCAATGCCTGAAAGTGCCGCCACTGTGGGTTTTCCGGTTGAAAATGTACAGCGGCATAAAACAACCAGCCTGGCCATTTGGCATCTTTTGGAGAATACTCTGTGCCATGATAAAAAATATGATTAACCCCTCCCAGAAAAAACAAATCCAATGCTTTCTTTACATCTCCCCAGGAGGAAAGAAAATGTTCATTCAGCCAGGTAGCAGACTCAGAGGACACTAATTTTTTCCCGGTCACATTGGCTGCCGAGGTTGCAAATTTGAATCTTAGTACATCGGTGCCCTCTGTTTCGGGAATATCAACCACACTATACAGATCCAATGTGTTGGCCGGAGAACCATGACTTTGGTTGCGCAACATCTTTCCTTTTCCTGCGCCCCATTTTTTCCATTCCATGGTGAAATGTTCCAGCAATAGTTCATCAATCACCGATCGATAATCATAAATCACCCTACTATTGTTCTCTGCATTATCTTTTCCATACAAAGCGGGCAGATGGCTACGTAAATCATAGCCCTTTCGTTTCTTAAACTCTTCCAGGAAATCGGGCGTCCAGTTGGCTTGCCCTTTGGCATCGTCCACTTCGTAGGAATCATTGAAAAATGAGCGCAGATAGCTAATGTCAAAGCCTTTGAAAGCTTCATCAAATTTTTTGAAATAATTCTCTGCAGCTTGTTTTGAAAAATGGTCAATCGCATACCCTTCACCGCCCGGTGCTGCACGCTCTACAAATTTTCCATGAAGTCCATTAAACAAGGCGTACAATGTCCAGTTGGAAGTGCTATTAGGTGCTGTCCAGTTTAAGCGTCCATCTTTATCCACTTTATCAGTCAAATCAATAGTCTTATCACCACTATATGCCATTAGGGTCACTAAGGGCAGTTTACCGGGGAACTGAACCTGATCCACTGCCAGTTCCTGTAGATTTGAATTAGCAGTAATTGGATTTTTTATTTCTCCAATCTCCCTTTTTTGTGTATTCGCTGTTCTTACAAAACCAGCCTGGTCATACACCACAGGCTCTTTCAAAGTTTCACCGGTTAATACTGTAAACACTTTATGGTAAACGGATTTGCTGGCATCGGCATCCTTTACCCAAGGGCCTCCAAATGGCCATCCGGTTCCATTGGCCAGATCCACACCCAGACCCAATTTTTTACTTTCATTCAGTGTGAACTGAAAAAGCTGCATCCATCTTGGTGACAGAAAATCTACAAACTTTTTTTCCTCTCCTTTTATTCCGTAAATAGGTGTTAGTTCCACTCCACCTAGTCCTGCATTTTTGTATTGCTGCAAATTCCAGCTTAAGCCTGCTTCATCCACCGCACTTCCCTCCCACCACCAACGGGTCCAGGGTTTATTTGTCTGGGTTATTTTTGGCCACTCCACCTGTGCATAGACATTAGTTACTGTTGTCAAAATAAAGCAGCCGGCAATCAAGGCCGATTTTATTTTTATGCTTTTAGTTGTCTTCTTTAAAAAATTCATATCGATTAATTTTTCAGACATCTGTAGTCATCACTTCAAATAACCAAACAGATGTTTAAAGAAATAGTATTAAGGAACCATATTTGTCAAATGAAAATTCATCGGTGGCAGAACAACCCTAACACTCAAAACTCTTTATATTTACCATCCAATCGTTTCCGGGTAAAGTTAGGCAGATGCTGTACTTAACAGTCCTGCACTGTCCTGAAAAAAAATGCCGCTAGGAGTAGCGGCATTGTACTATTGAAAAAAACTACTAATATCCTGGGTTCTGATAGCTTTGCAGTTGCTCTGCTGTCATCGGTTTTCCATCTATTTGCTGTGCGATCATTTGTAGATAAGGAATGGGTCTGCGTTTATGAAAACTGGCAAAAGAAGGACTAATATCTGCATTGAACAATTTGGTTCTGGCAAATAATGTTTCAGTTCTTACTAGGTCTTCCCATCTGTAAAACTCACCACAAAGTTCTCTGGTTCTTTCATTCAGCATAAAATGAATAAACCGATCCGAAGTAGAGGTAACTCCTGCTGGATACATTTCTGTGGATGCATCGGTTGTAAATAGTGTAGTAGTAGCCAGATTAGATGCTTCTGTATTATCCAGGGTGCTGGGGCCTCCCATAAACCTCCATATTTGTGGACTACGGGATTCGTTTAATTTGTATGCGGCTCTTTTTCGCAAAATATTTACATAATTCAATGCGGTACCATAATCGCCTTTACGCCCATACGCTTCTGCAATGATCAGGTAAGTTTCAGCTAATCGCGCAAAAGTGCCGTTTCTGATCCCTTTGGCTTCATTATTTGTATTGGTAAGGCGAATAGGATCGCTTAGTTTAATCATGGATAAATACTTATTGCCATTAAAATCTGTGGTAACCGGAGCCGAAGCTGAAGTCTGTTTAAACCTGGTAAAAACAGCATAGTATCTCATGGCTGCAATTTGAGAAGTAAGCAGGGGCAAACTGGCAGGATTTACGATATACAAACCTGCCGTATCCCCCAACATCACTCTGGGAAGTCCGACTAGTGCAGGATTTGGCGCATTGGCCGCAGTAAAAGTAGCCAGGCCATTATTGGATGCCACATTTCTGTAAAACACGGTTTGAAAGGTTTTGAAGAACCTGGAATCGTTGATCTTATCAAACACATCGATGGTATAGTCGGTAGGTCTTAATCTTCTAAAAGGACGGCCATTGAAGAAATCGCGCACCATACCTGGAATCCCTGCATCATATTGTCCAGGATAATACAAATGGGTGGTGTTATTGGTTCCTGCCAGGCTAAGGTTGGAACTGAACTGGGCCGCAAAAATAATTTCGTTGCTGGCATTATTGGCATCTATTTTTGCCTTGCTACTTACAGCAGGTGAACCCACCTGACCCAGCGGGGCAATGGTGCCATCGGGATAAGCAGCACTAAACAAATTTCCAAAATCTGTTTCCAATGTGTGGCCACTATTGACAATTACTTCATTGGCATAGTAAATGGCACTGTCCATATCAGTGGCCTTCTGACCTCTTTGTTCAGAAACGGCACTACCACGGGTAAGGTACACTTTTGCCAAATAATGACTGGCCATGGCGCGAGTTGCTCTTCCCCGGTCAGCACTGGTATATCTCCAAGGTAGAACAGGAGCGGCTTCCTTCAAATCTGCAATAATTTGGTTATACACTTCTGCTTCGGTAGCTCTTGGAAATTCGTACTGCGGATTTTTTGGAACAGAAAGCACCAATGGCACACCACCTAACTGCTGGATCAATTGAAAATAATAAAAACCACGTAAGGCTTTCATCTCCGCAACCCTAAGATCTCGTTTTGCTTTAGTCCCCAGAAGACTAGAGGCAGAATTATCAAAAGCAGATATCATTTCAATACCCTGATTGCATCGGCGGATACCAGCATAGTTGTTAATCCATAAGTCATTCACAAAGGCATCATTGGAATTGAGATTGGCATCATAATCATTGTATCGTACGTTATTGAACTGGTCACCTTCCCGAAATTCATCAGTACCAAAATTGGACATACAATAAGACTGCTCTCCCGTGAATTTCCATTGCAGCGGCGTATAGGCAGACTTAACCAGGTCTTCCAAACCTGCATCTGTTTTGTAATAATCTTCGGTCAACGTGGTCACCAATTCTTCTTTAATAAATTTTTTGCAGGAAGTGATATTAAGCATCACCACACCAGCAAACAACCATCCTGTAAATATTTTTATACTTTTCATTTCAGTAATATTAAAAATTTTAAAAAACTATAAATCCACTCTTACACCCAATACATAACTCCTGTAACTATAAGAAGTAGGTCCTGTTTGTCCGGTATTAGAAGTTCCTACAAACTCTTTATACGGAACAGTTTCAGGATCATAATTCTTATCTGCATTATGAATCAAAATAGGATTCACGGCACTGGCATAAACAGCGAAATTGCTGGTATGTAATTTCTCATTTAATTTTTTGGACAACCTGTAAGTCAGTGTAATATTTTTGATACGCACAAATGAAGCTTTTCGATAAGTGAGTGCTTCCCAATACGAAGGAATATCACTGGTTTGGGTGGGTTGCTGGTAATCATTAGATGGATTGGAAGGTGTCCAGTAATTCACACTACTTGATTGATACCGCCCTACCAAACCTGGACGTGGAACCCGATACAAACCACCTATTCTAAAGTAGGTGAGAAAATTCAAATCCAGATTTTTATAGGATAAAGTATTGTTGATACTAGCCACATAATCAGGATTATGCGAACCCAGAACCACTTTATCAGCTGCACTAAAAGCAGAATCATTATTGGCATCGTAAATTTTGATTTTCCCTGGCAGATAAGCACTATTGGCTCTTCCATTTTTTGGCCAGTAAATAGAACTCAACGCTCCGCTGCCAGACAAGGTATCGCTATACTGAAAAATACCTTCTTTTTTGTAACTCCAATATACCTGCAAGGGTTCTCCCAATATCCAGAGATTGGCTAAATTGCTATTTCCCGAACCATCGATATCCACGATTTTTTCATTGTTTTTTGAGAACATAAAGTCTGTACTCCACCTGAAATTTTCATGATTAATATTCTGAGTACTTAAGGAAATCTCAATTCCTTTATTGCTTACTTTACCCAGGTTAAAGAATACAGATGTAACTCCGTTTGCACCAGGTATGGTTCTTTGTTGCAACTGATTGGTAGTGGTGGCATCGTAAAAATCTATCGTACCGCTTATTTTGTTTCTAAGCAAGGAAAAGTCGATACCAAAATTGGTCGTTGTGGTTCGCTCCCAAGTAAGATCTGGTGTGGGGAAAGTGCGAGGAGCAGAACCGATTGCTGCGGTACCATTGCCCCAGTTATAGTTGGTAAATCCAAGTGGCCCTGCTGTTTGATACGGTGCAATAGAGGCATTTCCCACACGGCCAATACCCGCCCTAATTTTCAATGCCGTGAAGACATCTTTATTGCCAAAGAAATTCTCTCTGTCCACCTGCCAAGCCACCGATGCAGATGGAAAGAACGCCCCTTGATTTCCTTCGGACAATACTGATGAATTATCATAACGATCACTTATGGTTAATAAATATTTGTTCTTGTAACCATATTCTATTCTGCCCATATAGGACAGGTATTGTGAAGCAGCATACGTGCCAGAACCGGTGATGGTGGCATCCGTATTGTTTTGCAGAGAATACCATTTTTGTGCCTCAAAAATGAGGTTGTTCGCATTTATGGAGAGAGAGGAGGATCTATTGAGACTTTGTAACTCATGCAACAGGGTTACGTTCAAATTGTGATTTGATTTGATGGTGGTATTGTAACTTAAGATATTGTCAAACACCCAGGAGGAGGATCTATTTTCTGTCTGGCTGGCATTGGCGGCACTCCCTAATCGGATGGAAGATTGCGCACCATTGAAGGTGCCTCTTACCGAACTACGAATATCTGTTCCAAACATGGCACGATATTTCAACCCTTTTAGAATAGTAAGTTCTGCATACACATTACCGAAAATGCGGTTTGCCTTGGTTTGATCAAAAACCGTATTGCGATCATTGATGGCATTTATAATTTGTTGATCTTTGTTAGGAAACATTACCCAATTTCCTGCAGAATCAAAAGGAGATACCAATGGAATCATGCCTGCTGCATTGCCCAAAGAACTGGTGCTTGAATTCACAATGCTATGAATAAAATTGATACTGGTTCCGAAGTTTAAAAATTTGGTTGGTCTGAAATCAACCGAATTACCTATAGAGTATCTGGTATAATCCTGTGCATATTCGATACCCTTTTGTTTAAAATATCCAGCATTCATAGATGCCCGAATTTTGTCACTGCCTCCAGAAACTGATATACTGTGATTGTCTGTTGATCCATTTCTTAGTCCCACATTGTTTTGCCAATCATAGCTCTTAATTTTTGTAGGATCATACATATCCACACTATCCAATTGAGAAGTGATGCCAAGATTTTGCATCAATTGTCTTTCCGCTGAGGAAGTGGCTCTTTTGCGTGCCACAAAAATATTGTTGGTCGGATCATACACATCCCAGGTGTACGCATCTTTTACTGAATTCCACTGTTCCAGACTTCCGAATCTTTTCCAGAAAAGAGCAATATCATTGATTGCAGTTGGATAATAATACAAGGGGTTGTTGGCAGAAGCAGTCAATCTGTCTTTGGTATATTGCCGATCAGCAAAAAAAGCCTGCCGCCATGAATCAGCAATTTGGGCACCATCAAAAACCGGTTGCAGTCTGATGATTTCTTCCATAGACTTACTGCCCATATAGGTAACATTTAGTTTGCCAGCTTTGCCTTTTTTAGTGGTAATCTGCACCACACCATTTGCACCTCTCACTCCATAAACAGCGGTAGCGGATGCATCTTTTAAGATATCAATAGACTCGATATCGGCGGGGTTCATATCATCAATGGTATAACTTACCGGAAAACCATCTACCACATACAAAGGTTCATTGCTGGCACTGAGCGAACGGTTACCTCTGATCCGAATAGTACTTCCGCTTCCGGGACGAAAGTTGTTGGGCGTGGCCACTACCCCTGTCAACCTACCCTGTAGAGCCTGTGTAAGGTTGGTTGTAGGAACGCTCCTAAGATTATCACCTGAAATAGATGAAGTAGCTCCGGTTACATCGCTTTTCTTACGTGAACCATAGCCCACCACCACTACCTGATCCATTTCGGAGGATGATTGTTTTAGTACAATGCGGATATTATTCTGAAGCACCGTCACCTCCTGAGTAGTAAACCCAACATTGGTAACTACCAGAACGGCATTCATATTCGCCTTCAAAGAAAAGCTTCCATCGGTATTGGTGGCGACCGTTGTTCCCGTCCCTTTGATTTGGACTGAAGCACCTGCTATGGGTTTGCCACTTTCTTCAAGAACAACACCCGATACCGACAACTTCTGTTGAGCCAGGGCGGTGGATGCCAGGTTTGATAACGACACTGTCAGTATTAGCATAATAAGCCAGTGTGAAAACTTGTTTTGTTTCATACATTTTTGGTTTAAAAAATATTTCAGTAAAAGGAAATGAAGTCTTATTCTGCTATTTTAACATCACAGCACTATCGTTTATCTCAAATGGATTTTGTTGCAACATTTTGTAAATTTCAGCACCAGCCAGTAATGCAGGTCCATATCCATGAGCGGCAAAATTGCTGACTGGTCTGTAATAATAAAATGCCGGATCAAAGCCCATACCGGTTCCCACACAGGTTCCCTGTATCTGCCCCTGATTGGTGATTTGTGAACTCACCGCATTCCATGCCAGCAATACCATAGGCAAATAGGCTTTCGCATCCAGCCAGCCTTTGTTGATGCCTCTGGCTATACAATAAGCATAAATGGCGGTAGCAGAAGTTTCGAGATAGGAATCATTTTTATCCAATAGTTGATGCCAAAACCCGGTTTTGTCCTGCACCTTTGCCAGGCCCGAAACATGGTGTTTAAATTTGTTTAATATCTCAATACGTCTTGAATCCGATTCTGGCAGTACATCCAGCATTTCCACCTTTGTCATCAGTGCCCAGCCATTGGCTCTGGCCCAATGAAACTGAGTGTGTGGTGTCATGTCCTGAACCCAGCCATGCATATACAGATTATTAGTGATGTTAAACATTCGTGTTGAAAAGTGGTGGTACTGCCTGATCACTTCATCCCAATATCTGGCATCCCCAGTAAGCTTTCCCATTTGAGCAAGGGCAGGCAGACTCATGTATAGATCATCCAGCCAAAGTGTATTGGGTAAGGGTCGATTTCTGGCTAGTGTTCCATCTTTCAATCGAAACTCTTTGTGAAGGATGTAGTTGATAAAATGATCCACCATAGGACGAATCAATTTGCTGTCAGCACCTGCCAATATCCCCTTGATCATGGAAGCAGCTAAAGAACCTGCATCATCCAAAGCATGTGGTTCGATAACAGACTTAACAGGTGTGATAGCACCGGGATTTTTACTCAAAAAGTTTTTATAGTGTTGCACTACTTCACCCAAAAAATTGAGGCGGCTAATGGTGTAATCTGTATAACGCTTGTCTCCGGTAGCGGCACCCACTTCCAACATACCGGTATAGGTAACACCCCATTCGTAGCTTGTCAATCGAAAATCGCCTTTTTCAAAAATATAGTCGGAGTTCACTTTGGACCAATCCTTCAATGACTCTAAAGTTTTTACGTTTACGATTTTGGCAGGGGTTGTCGCATTCAAATAATTGAAAACCTTATCCAATTGAGATTTTACACTTTCTTTGGTGGTTTCACCATAGGGTATATCGTATTTGGGTTTTGTGAGATGCAGGGGCATGGAAACATCATTCCCTTCTCCACTCACATATTGGGCATTGGCGGAATGCAAAGCACATCCACATGCTATCAACACCAGGTGTCTAAAAAAATTTAGATTCATCGGACAATCAATCGTTTTAAAATAATCAGTTTAGAAAATAACCGGGCTAGGGCATAAAAAACACTTCCTCCAAGGGTATCGATACAGGTGAATTATCCTCATTGGATTCCATGATATCAGCCATATAAACCCACCATTTTTGCATCACCGGATGAGCGGGCAATTCCTCCAATGTTTTGCCTTGCTGCAATTTTAGACATCCAAATAGATAGTTTGTGGTACTATCCAGAAATATGGAATACGATTCTATTCCGGTATCTTTTAAAAGAGTTTTTAATTCTGGCCATATTTCATCATGACGCTTTTTATATTCCTTTTCCTTTCCGGGAAATAGTTTCATTCGAAAAGCAATACGTTGTTCCATTATCTTCTCTTTTTGATTTATGAATTGCTGAAAATCAATATGGCTATATTTTCATGCAATACTTGATGACACAATATTAACTTAAGCATCAACCAAAACCATCCTGAACTGTCCTGCCTGCTTATGCTTTCTTAATTTACGAAGACTTAAAATCTACATACACATCGAAACTAAAATCAGCAAAGAGGAAACAAAAAAAACCAAGGAACGATTTTATTCAGCAGGAAATTGAACTGTAGGATTGAAATACATCTGTCGAATTTATTTGGATTAAAAAGTTGGAAGAAACCGACAGGCTGTACAAAAAAAACAGACACTCGAAAATGCTTTGTAGGTCAGCAATCAGATAGAGGAGTAAAGCAAAAGAAGAAAATAGGGTTTGCTGTTTAACATACAGAACAAAAAAATCTTATTTAACTGTTGTAGTTGGCCTTGAAAAAACGGCGTTAAGAAAATAGGTTTAGAAAACTATTTATAGCCAATTTTTTCACAGCCTTTACTCTTTTTGTTTTTTGTGTTAAAGCAAAAAAGCAAGAACTAAAAGATTAAGAAAAGATTTGTTCATAAACCCTGATAGACAATTCAGGATGCACGGATTTTGTACATAATATCTCGAATATCTTGCAGCGTACTATCTGCAAAATGAATTGAGTTTACCGATTTTATTTGGGAGATATACAATATTTGAGCTAATCAGCAAACGCTAATTATTATTTCCGTTTTTCAAGCAATCAATATCCATACTTATCCTTCCATAGATTTTTTAAATAATTGCGTAATTCATTTTCGCGAGGATTGTTTCCCGGATCATAGAACCTAGTGCCAGTCAGCTTTTCAGGCAGGTATTCTTGTTCTGAAAAATTGCCGGTAAAGCTATGAGAATATTTATAGCCTTTGCCATAATCCAGATCCTTCATCAATTTGGTGGGTGCATTTCTGATATGCAAAGGAACGGGCTGATCTCCCGTTTTCTTTACCGCCATTAGGGCTTCATCTATGGCCAGATAGGAAGCATTACTTTTGGGTGAAGATGCCAAATAAATCGCACATTGCGACAGGATGATTCGGGCTTCGGGAAACCCAATTTTGTTCACTGCATCAAAACTGGCATTGGCCAAAAGCAAGGCATTGGGATTGGCATTTCCTATATCCTCACTGGCCAGGATCACCAAGCGACGGGCAATAAACTTTACATCTTCTCCACCCGCTATCATCCTAGCCAGCCAATACACAGCGGCATTAGGATCGCTGCCCCGAATGGATTTGATAAAGGCGGAAATAATATCGTAATGCTGCTCTCCGGACTTATCATACAAAGCCACTTTTTTTTGAGCCACTTCCATCACCCATTGATTGGTAATGAAAATATTTTCGCCGGATGTATTACAGACCATCTCCACCAAGTTCAACATCTTTCGGGCATCACCCCCACTTAGTTGTATGAGTGCCTCGGTTTCCTGAAGGGTAATATTTTTTTTGCTTAAATGATCATCTTGTTTCAATACCCGATCTAATAGCAATAGAAGATCTTTCTCCTCTAGTGGTTTCAACACATACACCTGGCATCTGCTGAGTAAGGCACTATTCACTTCAAAAGATGGATTTTCGGTGGTGGCACCAATCAAAGTTATTATACCTTTCTCCACCGCATGTAAAAGGGCATCTTGCTGATTTTTATTGAACCGGTGAATCTCATCTATAAACAATATACTTCTTCCAGCCAGTCGTGCACTTTCAATTACATCGCGCACATCCTTTACACCAGCATTTACGGCACTTAAGGAAAAAAAAGTGGCCGTTAATTCCCCGGCTATAATATGCGCAATGGTGGTCTTTCCGGTGCCGGGAGGTCCCCAAAAAATCACCGATCCAAGCGTGTTGTTTTCAATGGATGTCCGCAACACACTCCCCTCACCGATCAGGTGCTGTTGCCCCACTACTTCTTCCAACTTGCGGGGTCTCATTCGTTCTGCTAAAGGAATCATGCCACGAATTTATGGCACATTGGCTAGTAAAAATGCTTGCATTTGATTAAATCCATCGGTAACAACAACCGGATCTGACCAACCATGTGTTTGATTGTAATAATAAACCAACTTATTTACGACACCAACACTAGTAAGTTTTGCCTCAAGACTATATGATTGTTCCTTAGGAACCACATCGTCCAAACCACCCTGCAAAATAATGGTGGGTGGAGATTGTGAGGTTACATAGTTGATAGGACTACTGTTATAATACATTTGTGGATTGCCGGTAGGCGTGCCACTCATCAATGCCTGTACAGCCGTAGCCGACCATGTATCTCCATCGGGCGAGGTTTTGTAAAAATCGTATAAGGCTACCATATCCGTGGGACCAAAGAAATCTACTATAGCTTTTGGTTTAATAGGTGTATTGTTTTTATACCCCTGAAGCAGTGCCAAATGCCCACCAGCACTAGCACCGGCGTACACCCATTTATCAGAAATGCCAAAAGTGGAACGTCTGTCATAAATATATTTGATTGCCGACTTGACATCCTCCTCCTGCACCGGAAAACGATTGTCTACGCTAAACGGAAATTTGTATTTGGCTAACCGATAATTGAGATTAAAAATAGCCCAGTCGGGATAACGTCTTTTGAGTGAATCCACTATGGGAGCAAACAATGAATCTGATTTATCACCTTCTGCCCATGCACCGCCATGAATCAATACGATCACTCGGGTAGTAGCAGTCGTTCTATTAGCAGGCAAATGAATATCCATTTTTTGTAAATTATCTCCTCCATAGGCCACATTCAGTAAGGTTTGAGCACCAGCGCCAACATTGGGTTCATCAGGTTTAAAATCGTCGCCCTTTTTGCAGGAAATAAACACTAGCAAAAAAAGTGAGAAATAGAGGTTTTTCATCATACGAATTGATTTGATTTCTCAAACATAAATATTTTATCCATCAATCCAGCTTGTTTTTATAAAAAAATTAATGTTCTTTTGTAAAAACTTTTTTATCAGAGCATTATTTTTTATATCCTTTCTACAGCAATGTCTTGATCTGCTGAACCACTGACACCCAGTTTCCTGATCTGGTATTCTGATTTTTTATATTGTTTCATTCTCAAAAAAGTTTTGATATGCATGCTGTTATTCATCAGTCCGCTGATTATTTTATACATCTGGAAGAAAAGTTTGGTGCTCACAATTATCATCCGTTGCCAGTGGTGCTCACCAAGGGAGCAGGTGTTCATGTCTGGGATGTGGAAGGAAAAAAATACTTTGATTTTCTAAGCGGTTATTCGGCCGTAAACCAAGGACATTGCCATCCTAAAATTGTAGCTGCTTTTGTACAGCAGGCGCAAAAGCTAACCCTTACCAGCAGGGCTTTTTTTAATGATCAGTTGGGGCCGTTTGAACAATATATTACCCAGCTGTTTGGATATCAAAAAGTGTTGCCCATGAATACAGGCGTGGAAGCCGTGGAAACCGCTATAAAACTTTGTAGAAAATGGGCCTATCAGGTGAAAGGAATTGAGGAAGATGAAGCCATGATTGTAGTTTGTGACAATAATTTCCATGGACGAACCACCACGGTAGTTTCCTTTAGCAGCGACCCCACTTCTAAAAAAGAATTTGGCCCTTATGGCAAAGGCTTTATTTCCATTCCATACAATGACATCAATACCCTGAGACTATTGTTAGAGACTCATAAGAATATTGCAGGATTTTTGGTAGAGCCCATTCAGGGTGAAGCAGGAGTTGTTGTTCCAGATGAGGGATACCTTTCAGTAGCTAAACAATTGTGTGAGCAGCATGGGGTGTTGTTCATAGCAGATGAAATACAAACAGGACTTTGCCGAACCGGTAGCATGCTGGCTTGTGACCAAGAAAAAGTGAGACCAGATATGGTGTTGTTAGGTAAAGCCCTGAGTGGTGGTATGATGCCGGTGAGTGCTGTGCTGGCGGATGACGAAATCATGCTCACCATTCAGCCAGGGGAACATGGCTCTACTTATGGTGGCAATCCACTTGCCTGTGCCACTGCCATTGCCGCTTTGAAAGTTTTGCAGGATGAAAACATGGCTGCAAAAGCTACTCTGCTGGGAACTCATTTCAGGGCTTCACTCAAAGACTTAAATCTCCCAATCATCAAGGAGGTTCGTGGAAAAGGTTTACTCAACGCTATAGAAATCAACAGCCCGAATGCGGATGCCGCCTGGGATATTTGCCTGGCTTTAAAAGAAAATGGATTGCTGGCCAAACCCACACATGGCGACAAAATTCGTTTTGCTCCTCCCCTTTGTATGACAAAGGATCAAATGGATGAATGTATTTCGATCATCAAGAAAACCCTGGAAGCATTTGAAAGGTAATAGAGCCTTATCAAATTTATGCTCACCTGTATTTGTAGGACTTCCAGAAGGTGGTTTGATCTTTTTGGCAATCGATTGTTTTTTCATAAAAAAAGCGTAACAAATTTGCTACGCTTTCAAATTAAGTATTTACAGAAGTGATTTTTTAGCTTTCCCCCCCCGTTCCAGCAGGTCGCAGCATCAATCCCTGAAATTGCCTCATAGACTTTTCCATTCCCTCGGCGCTACCATCCAAGAAGATCACATTGCCCTTTCCGTATTCGGCAAAGTTTTTAATTGCTTCTGTCCACATACTGAATAAAATAAAATTCGTATCCAGATTAGCTTGCCTCAGTTCTTCGGCTGCAGAAGACATACCCTTGGCTACTTCTTCTCTGAACAAGGCAATACCCTGACCTCTAAGTTTAGCCGCTTCTCTTTCTGCTTCAGCACTAATCTTAATCGCATTCCCTTCTGCTTCAGCCGATTTGGTTTTGGTAATCAATAAGGCCTGACCTTCGTTTTCGGCAGCCGCTTTCAGGTTGTTACTGGCCACCACTTTACTCATGGAATCCAGAATCATTTTATCGAATGTAATATCATTGATTTGCAGATCCTGCAGGTGAAAACCCCACTCTTCCAGTATTTGATCAATTTCTACTTTTACATATTGCACTATTTCACGACGCAGCCCCAGCACTTCGGCCTGTTTTTTGGTGGCTACAAATGAACGTACATTCCCTTCAATAGTTTTAATTAAAGCCTGCATCAGATCCCGATCACTGATAAACTTAAACGCTACTCTTTTGATCGTTTCTTCATCATCATTTTGAACCGCATATAGCAGCATTGCCTTGAAATACACATTGGCCTGATCTTGTGTCACCGCCTGGAACTCCAACTCCACAGAGCGGTTTTGAGTGGACACTCTCTTGAATAGTTGTTCGATCAAAGGTATTTTAAACCGTAAACCAGGCCGGGCTATACGCTGGTATTTTCCAAACATCGTGATGACACCAATATACCCCTGATTGATTGTGAACAGCCCACTGAACACAATAATCAACACAATAATTAGCCACCAATAATTTGCTAAATAGGACATAGTTTTTTTAGTTTTATTAAAAAAATAATTGAGCAGTAAGATACTAACTTTTTTGTTCCCAAACCTGAACAAGATTCACCAGCACTTCCACCGACTTTTGCATGTCCTGAATACTCACATATTCATGCTTGCCATGAAAAGCCATTTCACCCGTAAAAATATCCGGACAGGGCAAACCCATAAACGACAACCGAGACCCGTCTGTTCCACCACGGGCACTATCCTTTACATACGCCACGTTACTTCGTTTCATGGCTTCTTCCACATTCAAACCAATTTCCGGAAAATTCTTCAGTACATCTTTCATGTTGCGGTACTGTTCTTTTGTTTCGAAGGAATAGGTAGATCCGTCAAATTTACCGGTAGCCTGTTTGGCAAATTCTTCCAGCCTTTTTTCATGCAGCTTCAGCATCGAGGTGTCAAAGTCCCGGATGATGAAACTAACGGTGGTTTTTTCCACAGTACCCTCCATCTGCACCGGGTGCACAAACCCCTCCCTTTCTTCGGTAGTTTCTGGACTAAAACAATCTTTCGGCAAAAGGTCAATAAACAAGGAGGCTACTTTTAGCGAATTCACCAGCTTGTCTTTTGCAAACCCAGGATGTGCACTAATACCATAAAAAGTGATGGTAACACAATTGGCACTAAAGGTTTCATCAGTATAAGTTCCACGTTTTCCACCGTCCAGGGTAAAACCAAATTGCGCACCCAATTTAGAGATATCGACCTTGTCCACTCCCCGACCGATTTCTTCATCGGGAGTAAACAAAATTCGGATGGTACCGTGTTTCACTTCAGGATGTTGTACCAGGAACTGGGCAAAATCCATAATAATGGCTACGCCTGCTTTGTCATCAGCACCTAAAAGCGTAGTGCCCGATGCCGTGATAATATCTTCGCCGGTTTTGGATTTCAGATAAGGATGTTGCCTTGGCGAAATCACCTGAGTGGGATCGTCTGGCAATACAATATCTTTTCCCTCGTAATTCTTATGAACAATTGGTTTCACTCCCGAACCTGAACAGTCCGAAGAGGTATCCACATGACTGCAGAAACAAAGTATGGGCACATTTTTATCCGTGTTCGACAGGATGGTGGCATAAACATAGCCATGCTCATCCAAGTGTGCATCGGTTATACCCAATTGATGCAATTCCTGCACTAGCAATCCACTCAGATTTTTCTGCTTTTCGGTAGATGGCTGGGTGGCCGAGTTCGGGTCGCTTTGTGTGTCAATGGTTACATACTTTAAAAAGCGATCGGCCACGCTAAATTCATAGTCACTGATCATTCCAGGTAATTTTTAGGTAATTATAAATTTAGTGCATAATGATGATTTCATAATCAAACATCCTCCAAATCATTTTCCCACCACTCGTCAAAACCTAATACCCACAAAAATGAAACGGCCATCGAAAGTATCTCATTCCCCCTTATGCACTATCTGCATTTCAAAAATCAATATTACTGAAAAACACAGGTACCTTATTGAAAAATAATTCACAAAAAAATCCCACAACATTATTTTTCAAATTGCGGGATCAATACTAAAAGAATCGATTTCTTATGGCATAATAATCAAAGGAGATGCCCCTTCGATGCTTACTACCTCCAGATCAAAAATCAGATCCTTACCAGCCAGCGGATGGTTGGCATCCAGGACAACCGAGTCTTCTTTAATTTCTGTGATCACCACCTGAAACTGCTGACCACTATTATCGCTCATCACCAAAGGAAGCCCTACTTCCAGGTTCATGTCTTCCGGAAACTGACTCTTAGGCATTTCAATGATCATTTCTGCAATTTTTTCTCCATACGCCTCGATCACTGGAATCTGAATGGTTTTCTTTTCACCCACCAGCATACCGGTTACACCGTCGTCAAAACCCTTTATCACCATGCCACTTCCCACTTCAAACTCTAGCGGATCGCGACCTTCAGAACTATCAAATGTTTCGCCGTTAGTTAATTTTCCATGATAATGCACTTTTACTTTATCTCCTTTTTTTACCTCTTGCATAGCCTTATATTTTTATTTATTATGTTGGCTTACTTAGACAGCTACTGCATAATCTCTAAAAAGAACCAAGCTCCTCATGAGCCTGTTCCAAGACATTACCCGATTTGTCCCTTTCAGCCGGGTGGCGAAGGTAGAGGATTTGGAGGGTGCAGCCCATTTTTGCTTTGATATTTTTTTGTGCAAAAAAGATACGACTCTTGATAGAAGCGAAGGGTTTGCTGGATGCTATATTTTCTACAGTAGAAATGTGCGACGCAACAAAGATGCCATCTATTTTTTGTTGATACCATAAAAATTTACTGCCTTGGATGTAGATTTACCCACCTGTTTTTTGAAAAATGCATCCGATATTCGCAGCCATGAAAACGGAGCAATACAAAAATCTTAGAATCGTATTTATGGGCACACCTGAATTTGCGGTGGCCAGTTTGCAGCATATTTTAGAAGCCGGATGCCAGGTGGTGGCGGTCATTACAGCACCCGACAAGCCCGGTGGCCGAGGCATGGAACTACAGCAAAGTGCGGTGAAAAAATTCGCCCTTCAAAAAAACCTGCCAGTGCTTCAGCCCGAAAAACTAAGGAATGAGGCATTTCTGAACCAGTTGCGATCCTTTGAGGCCGATCTGCAAATTTGTGTTGCTTTTCGCATGTTACCGGAAGTGGTATGGAACATGCCGCCTTTGGGCACCATCAATGTGCATGGTTCACTCCTGCCACAGTACCGGGGAGCAGCACCCATCAACTGGGCGGTCATCAATGGCGAAAAAGAAACGGGTGTCACCACCTTCAAACTCAAACATCAAATAGATACCGGAAATATACTTTTACAGCAAAGCTTTTCCATCGACCCCGAAGATAGTGCCGGCACCATTCACGACCGGATGATGATGGTGGGTGCCCAACTTTTACTTCAAACCATAAAAGGTCTGGCCGATGGCATCCTTACCGAACAGCCACAGCATCAGGTGACCGAAACCGCTTTGCGCCATGCACCAAAAATATTTACCGACACCTGCAAAATAGACCCCAACCAGCCAGCCGAACAGGTGTACAACCTCATTCGTGGTCTGTCTCCCTACCCTGCCGCTTTCACTTTTTTGGACAATAAAAAACTAAAAATATTTAAGACCAAAATCCTGCACCAGCCGCCCGGCATCCCTGCCGGAAGTTTTGACACAGATGGTAAGAGTTTTCTGCACCTGGCTTGCGCCGATGAGTATTTGCAATTGATCGACCTACAATTGGAAGGCAAAAAGAGAATGACCATCGAAGAATTTCTGCGAGGGTACAGATTCTAAAATCATTTTTTTTGGGGGGGGCTATGAGCTTAAAGTGCATCACCCAACTTATGTTCCCGCTGCTACGGGCGCTGGTCCCCAACTGTGTTGGGGACTAAACCCTTCGCATCGGGCAGCCCATCAGCATCGGACTATTCCTCATCCATGCAGCTTCGATACAAATTTGAGATGCATCTTATACCAATCTGTCCAGCGGACTTTTGATGCCCTGAATGGCCGGACTGGTGATATGGGTATAGCGCAAAGTGGTTTTGATATCGTTATGGCCCAGCAATTTTTGGATAAAACTGATATCCGTGCCATACTCCAGCAAATGAGTGGCATAACTATGTCGAAGGCCATGAATACCGATCGTTTTTTGAATACCCGCTTTTTTCATTGCCGTTCCAAAAACCAGTTGCGCACTTCGGATAGTGTACTGCCCACCCGATTGCCCTTCGAACAAAAACTGCTTTGGCCTAAACACCATATAGTAATTTCGTAAATCCTCCAGCACCGATTGAGGCAGGTTCACATACCTGTCTTTTTTTCCCTTTCCACATTGTATTAGTACCCGCATGGACACACTGTCAATATCCTCTATTTTCAGGTGTACGATTTCACTCACCCTTAGTCCCATGCCATAACACAACTGAAGGATAAGCCGGTGTTTGATATTATCCGTTACTTCAAAAAGTTTCTTTACTTCTACTGTGTTCAAGGATTTGGGCAGTAGCAAAGGCTTCTTAGGGCGGGGAATATCAAAAAACATTTTTTCGCGATGCAATACTTGTTCAAAGTAAAATTTGATCGCATTCATCCGGCTATGAATTCCGTTTTCAGATAGCTTCAATGCTTTGGTGCAATACAAAAAATAGCTCTGTAGTTTTTCCGGCGAAAGGTCTTTCACCGGATAATCCTTCAACAGATAAAGGAGTTGGGCAAACTCTATGGAATAAGTGCGAAGGGTATTGGGCGAATAACTTTTCAGCCTCAGTCGATCCTGAAAACGTTCAAACTCCGGCATATTGACTGTTGAAATTTTAGCAACTACCTCCTTACCTGTAACCGCCAATTCCAAATGACAAAGGGTACGGTTGCTCATATTATCTGGCAGGTACCAGCATTTTTTAGTGGCCGACCAATAGGGTTTGGCGTATTGTTTCAGATGGTTCACCAATTGAAAATTATAGGGGAAACCCACCCAGATCACTTTCTTTTCGCGATGTTCTCCAAGAGAAAAAATGAATAGGTGGTGGTTAAATTTTCCATGCTCAAAATGAATATCCATATTACTTCGCATTTTAAATATCTTTAAAGCTACGCAAAAAATATCTTCTTGAAAATCAGGGAAATAATTTTTTTTTGGAAGTAAGAGAGTTTCGTATATTTGAGAGTTATGCCTCATTGTAGGGCGACAGTGCTAAACTTCAACATTTCGGCTGACAATTAAGCGACAGACAATTTTTCGGCAAAGCTGTTTGGCTATTCTTCGCAAAATTAAAAGAGGTGTTTGCCACCTCACAAGCCGACACAAAACACCACATTTAATTTTGCCCCAACGCACCCAAAGCCCACCCACCACCCTAATTGTTCAAAATATTGACAAAAACTCAGCTAAAAAATTTGGCAAGACAAAGACAATTACTATTTTTGCCAAAATCGTCAAGGTAAAAATTTCAAGAAGATGAAAGAAACATTTGGGGCATACATTCACAAACTTAGGTCAGACAATGGCTTGACTTTGACCAAACTTGCGGCTGCGTTGGACATTGACCAATCTACACTTTCAAAAATTGAAAACGGAAAAAGAAATGTACCCGAAGAAATCTTACCAAAACTTTCAGCCTTTTTTAATCTTGACTTGAAAAAATTAGAACACGAATATTTAAGTGAGAGAATTGCAGAGTTGATTTATCCGCAAGAAGAAACCAAAGCATTATTTAAAGCAGCCGAAGAAAAGGCAAAGTATTTCAGAACAATAAAAACGAAACAAGGAACAATTAAGTTTTAACTATGGTAGGAGCATCATTATTTTCAAGTGCAGGCATAGCGGAAACTTACTTTGAAGAAGTAGGAATAAACATTGTTGCCGCTAACGAATTGGTTCAGGAGAGAGCCGACTTGTATCAGGCTTTATATCCAAAATCTAAAATGATTGCAGGAAGTATTTTAGACGAAAATATTTTCAAAACACTTGTAAAAAATACACCTAAAAAATTGGATTTTCTGATTGCTTCACCACCTTGTCAGGGAATGAGCGTTGCAGGAAAAAACAGAAATGTTCAGCAAATGCTCACAGACGAACGAAATTATCTTGTGTTCAAAATCATTGATTTTATCAAATTAAAATCACCCGACTTTGTGCTGATAGAAAATGTTCCGACATTTTTCAAAATGGTTTTGCCCTACAAAAACCAACATTTGAAAGTACCTGAAATTTTAAATCTTTTGTTTGGAAAAGAATACAACATTGAAGCAAATGTTTACGATGCGGCTGAATACGGTGTCGCTCAAAGAAGAACAAGAGCAATCATAAAATTGTACCGAAAAGGTAAAAAATGGGGACAACCAACAAAAGCAAAAAAAACGATAACTGTTGAAGATAAAATTGGGTTTTTACCAAGCATTGAAGCAGGGCAAAAATCAAAAATTAAATGGCACTTTGCCCGAAAACATTCAGACAGCCACGTTCAATGGATGAAACACACACCAACAGGCAAAACCGCCTTTGAAAATGAAAAGTATTTTCCTGCAAAACCAAATGGCGAAAAAATTAAAAGCTACAACACAACATACAGACGAATTAAGTGGGACGAACCTGCACCGACAATTACAATGCGAAACGATGCAATCAGTTCGCAATTAAATGTACATCCGGGCAGAAAACAGAAAAACGGAATTTATTCCGATGCAAGAGTTTTAACGCCTTTGGAGTTAATGTTGTTATCATCATTGCCACAAGATTGGAACATTCCCGACAATACGCCTGAATTGCTTATTAGAAAATGTATTGGCGAATGTATTCCGCCTTTACTAATTAAAAATATTGTTGCTCAAATAATCCGATAAAATGACTTTAAGAATTGACAGTAAGAAATGGATTTTATACCGACACACAAGGGATTTTGATAAACTTTGTGTTGTTGCTGAATTTTTGAAGTCGTACACCAAAACAGGAATTTCAACAGACGAGAAAACACAATTAAATTTAAAGTTGCGTGAATTGGGTTTGTACAATGAAAGAAATCCCGAATTACCGCTTGATGCAATAAATCACAAAATCAATCAACTTTCGTATTATATGTTTGGCTACCAAGCCAAAGTTGACGGACAAGACCGATTTTTGTTTAGTCCGCTTGGTAACTTGTTTTTGAAACACGTTGAAGACAAAGAAAAAACAGCCAAGATTTTTCTTACAATGCTTTGGGCTGTTCAATATCCGCATCCACACAGCGGAACGGACAGCGAATTTCAACTTTATCCGTTTCGGTTGATTTACAAATTACTTTCAGAGCCAAAACTTTCAAATAAACTTTATGCTTTTGAAGTTGCTTATTCGGTTGTTTTCGCACAAGAAGCAACAAAAACGACTTACAAAGAATTGGTAAATGAATTGTTGGAATTACGAAAACTTTCAGACAAAGAACTTGCTAAAAAATTTCAAGAAAACAGACACGCATTTGTAAATTCGGCTTACGAGTGGGATTACTACGTTTCAAATTTATTTGAAAGTGCAGGTGTATTAGAGAAAAAAGACGGAGTTGTTATTACCAAATTACAACACGGCAATACCAATACTTTCAGAAAAATAACACGAAACGAAGTTTCTATTCCCGACAATCTTAAAACATTAGTTGAACAGTTACAAAACGAATATTCGTTTTTGGAAAAACCCTTGTTGCTCAACGACCCCGAACGCCTAAAATTAGACGTTATCAAAGAAATTTACAGTTTCTATCCAAAAACACTTTTGGTTGAAATTGGCGAAGCTGTTGACGACATCAAATTTGAATTACTTAATCTTCCGAAACTCATTGAACAATACGCCAACAACAACGAAGGTGCGGAAGCATATCTTTTTGAAGATGCTTTAACTGACGGTTTCAATATGTTCCACAATGTAGAAGCACAAAAAATTAGCGGAGCAGGAAACACAGACTTGGAATGTTTGTATATCACGAGAAAGAAAAAATTTACTGTTGAAGCCAAATCGACTAAAAATAAACTTTCAAGTGTAAACGCAGGAAGATTAGCAGGACACCGAGAAAAAATTGGCGGGGCTTATACAATCGTTGTTACGCCAAGATACGTTCCTGCGGTGCTTCAAGATATTCGCACAAGTCCAATCGTAATTATTCGTGCAAATACTTTTTCGGAATATCTGTACAACTGTATTGACAATGACGTAAGAGAAATTGATTACGAAGATTTTGACAGTATCATCGTAAATAATCTTGGAAAAGACATCAGTAAAAACATTTCGGACTTGACTATTTCAAGGTTCGCAACCTCAAAATAAAACTTGCTATGATTACAATTACAAGAGAAAATAATATGGAATTAATGGCAAGGTATCCCGACAAGTATTTTGACCTTGCAATAGTTGACCCGCCTTATGGAATTTTGAACAAAACCAAAAGAGGTGGCGATTACAAATTTAATATGGACGAGTACAGCCAATGGGACGTAAAACCAAATGACGAGTATTTTAATGAGTTGTTTCGTGTTTCAAAAAATCAAATCATTTGGGGCGGTAATTACTTTGGACAACTTTGGGCAAGAAGCGAATACAATAAAGGGTTTATTATTTGGGATAAAAAACAACCTGAAACACTAAATAATTTTTCAATGGCTGAAATGGCTTGGAGTTCGTTAGACAAACCATCAAAAATTTTTGAGTTCAGCGTAAGAAAAAACAGGAATAAAATCCACCCGACACAAAAACCTGTTGAACTTTACGAATGGCTTTTGAAAATGTACGCCAATCAAGGCGACAAAATTTTAGACACGCATTTAGGAAGCGGAACGATTGCGATTGCTTGTTACAACGCAGGTTTGAGTTTAACAGCTTGTGAAATCAGCGAAACATATTATTTGAGTGCATTGGGAAAAATCAAAGAAGTTGTTCCAAAAACTGCAATTCACACCAACGATTTAGAAGCGTTTGCTTTGACTTTTCCCGAACAAAAAACATCTAAAAACGGACTTCACAAATTGTACAAAGAACACGTTGAACAATTAAGATTGTTTAAGGAAGAAAGAGCAAAGTATTATGCAATGTCGAAGTAAAAGAATAGATAATGCTATTACAACAAAAGACATTAGAGAAATTAAGAAACCTAATTAACGAAGAAACAGAATATCGTTCGGGACCTAAACTCGTAGATTTTTTTAATAATTTAGGTTCAAACGACACATACAACAGAGGCGGAGGATTTCCTTCTCGTTGGATTTATACAGACGAAAAACTCTCAAAAATCAACGGAACACCAGAACTTGATAAATGTATTCGTAAACTTTTTGCACCTGTTAATTTTATTGGACGATTTGGAGAACTTGACAAATTTGTAAAAGAATTTAATCAATATCTTGCTTTTGACGGTTGGCAAGTGATTAGAAACGAGAAAGAGATTACATTTACTAAAGCAGGAAAGATTGATTTTGAAGAAAAGGTAGAAGTTAAAGAAGATGATTTTCTCAAAAAAGAGTTTAGTGAAATTTCACTAGACAAATTGGGTTTAGACACAATCATAACCGAAACACTTAATCTTAGGTTTGGCGAGATTAAAATATGTTTGAACAACAAAGCACCTTTATCAGTCATTTTTTTATCAGGTAGCACTTTGGAGGGAATATTATTGGGTATAGCTTCAAAATTTCCAAAAGAATTTAACCAAGCCAAGACATCCCCAAAGGATAAAGACGGAAAAGTAAAACAATATCACGAATGGACATTAAGCAACTTTATTGACACAGCACACGAACTTGGTTTACTCAAAGAAGACGTAAAAAGTTTTAGTCATTCGTTACGAAATTTTAGAAATTACATTCACCCATACGAACAAGTAAGTTCAAGATTTAATCCTGACGAACATACAGCGAAAATTTGTTGGCAAGTTTTGAAAGCAGCTATTTATCAACTGACAAAAAATAAAATCAACGGACAAACCTAAACCCACGCTTTTGGTAGCACATTTGCATTTTTGCCAATACACAAACCAAATAAAAAATGCAAAAGAGCTACCAAGCCAACGCACAACAGACAGAACAAAATGGACAGACAAAGAACGAACGAAAAACAACGAGGCATAACAAGGGTTTGGCGTAATGGCGGGTGAAGTGCTACTATTGAACTTTTGTGCGGTAACAAACAATAGTGCATCTATTAAACATTAGTGCTATAATACCGCCACTACGCCAAGCCCCAAAACGTTAGTGGCAAGTGTAACAAGACACCGTTCCAAATGACAGAAACATACATACAAGACAAAACTTTTGACCGAAACGACACGCTGACAAAAGGCGAATACGAAAACTGCATTTTTAACAGTTGCAACTTTGCCGACAGCGACCTCTCAGAATTTAAGTTTATAGACTGCACATTTAACGGTTGTAATTTCAGTTTGACGAAGCTCAACAAGACAGCGTTTCG
>Ga0209063_1000129_pt1 | contig 85120 bp, 60 predicted proteins | sample KloWWTmeKNB19Kit_FD_187177 | JGI IMG/M metagenome (GOLD analysis project Ga0209063, IMG submission 187177) | Active sludge microbial communities from Klosterneuburg, Austria, studying microevolution and ecology of nitrifiers - Klosterneuburg... | ecosystem: Engineered > WWTP > Aerobic digester >... | reverse complement strand
AGCGGGAAGATGCGTTTGCCCATCATCATGCCCATGGATTGAATGGATTCCGGAAGTCCGATACCGATGGAGGCGAGGTATTCGAAGAACGGAATGCCGATCACGCTGCCCACCACCACGGCGAATATGCTGTACATGCTGCCTTCCACGGTAAAGAGCGTGACCACCTGTGTTCGCGTCATACCTAGTGCCACGTAGGTGCCGATCTCGCGCTGGCGGCGGAACACCGAAAGCACTTGTGTATCGAACACGGCGATCAAGGCGATGGCGAGCAGCATCAGGTAGATGATGGCATCGCTGAAGCGCTCGGCGTTGATGATGTCATTCGTGTCCTTCAACAATTCCTCTTGCGACAGGAATTTCCAGCCGGCTGTTTGCGCTGGGTCGAAGTGTTCGGATGCCACGAACAAACTGGCTTCGCCTTGCAGGTTGGTCATGTGCCACAGGGTGTCCAGCGGAAGCCATACGGTTCCGTTGTCCACCGTGGGGATCTCGGTATTGAAGATGTGCGCCACGGTCATTTCCTTGGCATCGAAGGTGCCGTTGTGATCGCGCCAGCGCAGCAGCACCTTGTCGCCTTCCGCGGCCTTGATCGACTTCGCCATGCGTTCACCCAGCATCACCGGAAGTTCAGCGCTGCTGTTCTTCAACTCGGCGATGGGTACGGCGATCTCCGTTTGGTCCTCGGGTATCCCTTTTAGTAATATCGACACCATGCGGCCATCGGGATAGATCGATCCCTGCTGCACCAGCATGGGCATCAACGCTTTCGTATCCGCACCTTCCAGCGTGCCGTGGCCGTCCTGCACGCTGAACGGATCGTAGGGATCGTAGTGCGGGTTGAGCAGATGCCCATTGCCGAATTCCCAACGAATGCCATCGCGTTGCGCTTGGTGCGACCAACCGTTGGTGAGCCCGTTGAAGAAGAGGATGATCAGGTAGGCGAAGGCGAGCACACCCACGTTGAGCCAGGTGCGCAGACCCGCACCGATCAGGTTCTTGTACGCGAGTTTCAATGCCAATTTCATACCCTGCTGATCATTGCAGTTTTCCTTTCAAGGCCTCCACCGCGTTCATCCGTGCGATCTTCCGGGCAGGCAGAAAGCTCACGATGGTGGCGGCGATCACTACGAGCAACACCGTACCCAGCACCAGTTGTACTCCGAAGACAGGGAAGATCCGATCCGATATCGCCACGCCCATGTCCTGGGCCATGGTGGTGGTCGGGAACGCGATGCCTGTGGTGGCCAGATACACGAAGAGCGGTATGCCGACGATGCAGCCCACCGCCATGGCGAGCAGACTGTACATGCTGCCTTCCACGGTGAAGAGACCCACCACTTGGGTGCGCGTCATGCCCAAGGCCACGTAGGTGCCGATCTCGCGTTGCCGACGGAACACGGAGAGTACCTGCGTGTCGAAGATCGCGATCAAGGCAATGGCGACGAGCATCAGGTACAACACGGAGCTGCTCGTCTTCTTCATGGCGATGATGTCCGTGATGTCCTGCAACAACATAGCTTGCGACTTGTAGGTCCAGCCGCCGGTGTCGGAAGGGTCGAAGCCTTCGGAGAGGATGAATTCGCTGGCGTGTCCGACCAGTCCTGTCATTTTTTCGAGCTTGTCCATGGGCAACCAGATGCTCCCCTTGTCGACAGCGGGAACGTCGGTCTGGAAGATGTGTACCACGGTCATGTCGGCCGCATCGAACGTCCCGTTCTTGTCGCGCCAACGCAGCAGGAGTTTGTCACCTTCTTTCACGTTCAGCGAAGCGGCCATGCGTTTCCCGATCATCACCGGGATCGCTGCATCGCTCTTCTTCAACTCCGCGGTAGGAAGTGTCAGGATCCGTTGGTCCACGGGTATCCCTTTCAACAATGCGGAGACCATGCGACCCTGTGGATACACCGAAGCTTGTCGGATCAGGATCGGCGTGAGCTTGTCAGCCTGATCGCTGTTCAGCACACCATGTCCGTCCTGAATGCTGAAGGGATCGTAAGGGTCATAGTCCGGATGCAGCAATTGTCCGTTCCCGAACTCCATGGCGATGCTGTCGCGCCGTGCTTGTCGGTCCCAACCATCCATCAGGCCGTTGAAGAAGATGATCATCAGGAAGGCGAAGGCGAGCACGATCACGTTCAACCACGTGCGCAATCCCGCACCGACCAAGTTCCGGTAGGCCAGTTGCAATGCCAGTTTCATGATGAGGCGGGTGTTGCGTTCTCGTCCTTCTCCACATAGCCATCGCGCAAGTGGATGATGCGACGCAGGTAGCTCATCACCTTTTCGTCGTGGGTGCTGAAGAGGAAAGTGGTGCCGAGCTCCTTGTTCAAGCTTACCATCGTTTTCAGGATGGCATGTGCGTTCGTCGCATCGAGGTTGGCGGTGGGTTCATCCGCAAGAAGCAGTTCGGGCTTCTTCACCATGGCACGTGCAATGGCCACGCGCTGTCCTTCGCCGCCTGAGAGTTTGTCCGGCCGCTTGTCCGCGAGCCCTGCGATGCCCACCCATTCCAGTGCTTCCATCACGGCCTTCTTGCGTTCGGCCGCGCCCACCTTTTGCAGCAACAGGGCGAACTCCACGTTCTCGTACACTGTGTACACCGGCAGCAGATTGTACACCTGGAAGATGAAGCCGATGTGCATGTTCCGCAGCTGCGCGCTCTGCTTATGCGAGAGGCTGGCGATGTCGTGGCCCAACACGCTGGCCTTGCCTTCTGTCGGACTGTCCAGCGAACCGATGATGTTGAGCAAGGTGGTCTTGCCCGATCCGCTCGGCCCCACCAGTCCTGCAAATTCACCTTTCTTCACCGTCAGGTCGATCTCCTTCAAGGCGGTGAATTCGCCCTCGCCCACTTTGAAGCGCTTGGTGACTTTCTCGATCGTGATGATGTTCTCGTTGCTCATGGTCAATGGGGCCTTGGTTGTTCAATGGTTGTAAACGAGCATGGCGCGGATGCCTGGACCAGAGCTGGTCTGTACCAGGTCGTTCCGCTGCACACCCGTTTGCGTGCTTGGATTATAGTAGGCCATCAAGTAGCCGGTCAGGCGCCGGAACTGATGTTGGAAATTGAGGAAGAAGGTGGCATTCTCACTGCTCCAGTCGTAGTAGGCAACGGTACTTAGTGTATTGGTGAAGCCGATCGGATAATTGGCGGTCGCCGCCGTGATGTGACGGGTGTCGTTGAATGCCAGCGGCTGATCGTCCGCGGCTGATAGTAAGTGCTCCGCCACCACGTTCAACCCATTGCCAATGCCGATGGTGTAGTCCGCGCCGATGTTGATCAACGTTTGATCGCTCAGCAAACCGAGGTCCGCGCTGTTGTGCGCATGTGAGACCTCGAACCACAGGCCGATGGTCACATCCCATTTGCCATCCAGTCCGATGCGGTTCTCCGTGCTTGTTGCAGCTGCATCCATCAACCCGAACGACTTGGTGTTCACGGTTCGGTTGTGATAGCTGAGCGCGATCTCGCCGCGCGGAACTGGCAGCTGGACCCGACCACCGAACTCCGGTCTATCCGGATCGGAAGGCAATGCATCCAAGCCGCGCGCCTCATCGTTGCCATACAGTGCCCAAAGCCAGATGTTCGCATTGTTCTTGAAGTAATAGCGAGCTAATGCACCATACACGCCGTTGGTCAACTGCAGCGGATCACGCGGATCGATCTGGTTGAACCATTGCATCGGTCGCAGGAGCGTAGCAGAGCCGAAGTCGATCTTCTGCAGGCCAACCCGGATCTCATAACGATTCGTGCTGTACCGTGCCCAAACGCGGTAGGGGTCGATGCTTCCATCGGTAACGTCTGCAGTGAAAGGATGGAAGAACGATGTCGCACTTAGGTTGGCCGAGCCCAACACCGTGAACAGCTTCGTGGAATCGATCTTCACTTCGTACTGCACCTCCGGCAAGTATCGCGCACCAAAGAAATACTCCAGAGCATTTTCCGGTCCGTAGCTGCCAACAAGTGATGCTTGCCCTGAGAACGTGAGGCTGTCTTGAGCTAGACAACTCAATGTCGTTCCGAATATGGATATGGCAAACACGGTTCGCATCATTTCTTGTGGGCATCCATCGGGAATAGCCCGTAGAACATGAAGTTGGTCAGTTCCATGATCGCATCGTGCGAGTTCTTGTACATGCCACGGAACGCAACATCGAACATGTGCGCATTCATCCTTTCCAACATGAAGAGGATGAACGCGGGTTTGATCTCCTTTCGGATCCAGCCGTTCCGTTGGGCTTTGCGCAGGTCGGCCAAGAAGATCTTGGTGTGTTCCTCTTGGAATGAATGCGCCATGATAGCCAACTCAGAATTGGGATCGCCAAGGACGTCCTTCAGGAACTCATCGCTCATGTCCTGCGCATTGTCGTGCTTCAACAGGACCACCTCGCGGATACGCTCCTCGAAGGGTGCATCGCTATCCATAGCTGCTCGGTAGCGTTGCATGGATGAATCGAGCACATCGGTCAGCACCGCAGCGGCCACCTCCTGCTTATTGGAGAAGGTGCGGTAGAAGGTCATCTTACTGATGCCGGCCTCCTTGCTGATCTCCTCCACGGTGACGCGCCGGATCCCGTGCTTCCAGAACAGGTCTTTCGCTGCGGATAGGATCGCGGTGCGTGGGTCACTGGAGGTGTTGGTGGTGGACGACATTGGTACAGGTTAAGTGCAATATTACGTTATTAGTTTTGAAAGACGTTTTAAGTAACATAACTTTGTGATTCGTAATGCAGCTCGAGAAGACATCATCCGGAGCAAGGCTGTATACCCATCCTTCGTACACTGTTGCAGTATCGGAGACACGATGGGGTACATGTTCCGCTTCTAAGGAACCATCAGAAAGAAGCACGAAGACATGGACACACTGAAGAACAAACGCTGCATCGTCACGGGTGCGGGATCAGGAATAGGCAAGGCGATCACCATGAGCCTGCTATCGGCAGGGGCCAACGTACTGGCTACTGACATACGGAAAGATCGGCTCGAAGAATTGGGTGCAGGCTCCAAGCAACTCGCTGGCAAACTGGAAACGCTTCCGGTCGATATGGGAAAACCAGAGGACATCGATCGGATGTTCGATCACTGTAAGATGACCTTGGGCGGCTTGGATGTACTCGTCAACAATGCGGGATTGATGGATGATTTCTCTCCCGTTGGCGAAGTAAAGGACGCGCTCTGGCAGACGATCATGGACGTCAATGTTACCGGACCCATGCAGGCCATGCGACATGCCGTGAAAGGTTTTCTGGAACAGAGGCACGGCAACATCATCAACATCGCATCGATCGGTGGTGTGCGCGGCGCAAGAGCTGGCGCAGCATACACGGCAAGCAAGCACGCTTTGGTCGGACTGACCAAGAACACGGCCTACATGTATTCCAAGTCGGGCATACGGTGCAACGCGGTGGCACCGGGCGGCGTGGAGACCAACATCACCGAATCGCTCGACATGGCGAAGATCTCGCCCTTGGCGCAACAGCAGATCTTCTCGGCCACGGCCACCAATCCGCGTACCGGTAAGCCGCAGGAAATTGCGGAGATCGTGCTCTTTCTGGCCAGCGACCGATCGAGCTTCATCAACGGCGATGTGATCGTTGCGGACGCGGGGTGGACGGCATTTTGAATACTTGAAGCTGAGCAAAGTCCAATACGATAGACCATGAACAAATCCACCGGAACCGAGCAAAAGAAGAAACGCAGAGGGCGACTGCTCACGTGGGCCTTGATCCTGGTCGGTATCGGGGCTGTAGCCGCTTATGTCATCGCCAACAGGCCAGAGGTGGTCGTGGACTTCACGACGGAGAGGATCGAGATCGGGTCACTGTTCCAAGAGGTATCGGCCACGGGCACCATCAATCCGATCGAAGTGGTCGATGTGGGTACACAGGTTTCGGGGATCATCGATGAGGTCTTCACCGATCACAATGCGAAAGTGAAAAAGGGCCAGGTCATCGCGCGGATGGACATGCGAAACTTACAGGCAACCGTGCGCGAGAGCAGGGCCAACATCACGAAGGCAGAAGTCGCCCTGACGCAGGCCCAGCTCAATTTCGACCGAAGCGTGCGCCTTCTTGCCGGCGGAGCGGTCACACACGCGGACCTGGAGCGGGACGAGGTGGAACTGGAGAATGCCAAAGCGAACTTGGACCTGATGCGCTTGCAGGCGGACAAAGCATCCATCAACCTGAGCTATGCCACCATCATCTCTCCGATCGATGGGATCGTGATCTCCAAGAACGTGGACGTGGGCCAAACAGTGGCGGCCTCCTTTGCCACACCAACGCTCTTTCGCATTGCCAACGACCTGACCAAGATGAAGATCGAGGCCAGCGTGGATGAAGCCGACATCGGGCAAGTGCGCATCGGGCAGAATGTGGAGTTCACGGTGGATACCTACACCCACGAAACATTCGCCGGTGTGGTGGACCAGATCCAATTGCAGCCCATCGAAGTACAGAACGTGGTCACCTACAAAGTGATCATCCTGATCGAGAACGCCGAGCTGAAGCTCCTGCCCGGTATGACAGCCACGTTGGTGATCAAGACCGTGGAGAATCCTCCAGCACTCACCATTGCGAACACCGCGATCGATCTGGCGATAGCGGCAGAGGATGCGCGCTTGCTCAAGCAGGAGGGCTATACGATCAAAGCGCTTGCGCAAAAGAAAGGGCGGTCCATTTGGTTGAAGGATGGACAGAGCCTGGAAGAAGTTCCGGTGCGACCGGGTTTTGACAATGGCTTCAGAAGTGCGATCGACGCTCCTGATCTGGAGGGGCGCGAGATCATCCTTCGCATTGCCATCGATATCCTGGACGGTAGCGAGGATAACACGAGCATCTTCAGCCCGAATACCGATAAGAAATGAGCGCGGGACGATGCATCATCGAGACCGTTGAGATCAGCAAGACCTTCAACCCGGGGCCGAATGAAGTGCGCGCCGTTCGCGAAGTCTCGCTAAAGATCCACGATGGCGAATTCGTGGCCTTGATGGGTGCCAGCGGCAGTGGGAAATCCACCTTCCTCAACATCCTCGGTTGCTTGGATGAACCGACCAGCGGACAATACCTCCTGGACGGTGAACTGGTGAGCGGTCGCACCAAAGAAGAGATCTCCAGGATCCGGAACCGACAGTTCGGTTTCATCTTCCAATCCTACAATCTACTTCCGAAGACCACTTGCATCGAGAACGTGGAACTTCCGTTGCTCTACAATCCGAGCGTCTCCTCGGACGAGCGCAGGGAACGCGCCATTGAGGCACTGAAGCAGGTAGGTTTGGGCGATCGGCTGCACCACAAGACCAATGAACTTTCGGGAGGGCAGCAGCAGCGCGTGGCCATTGCGCGGGCCCTGGTGAACGACCCCAAGGTCATTTTCGCCGATGAGGCCACCGGGAATCTCGACACGAAGACAAGCTATCAGGTCATGCAGTTGTTGCAGGAACTGAATGACAAGGGGATCCTGATCGTGATGGTGACGCACGAAGAGGACATTGCCAAGTTCATGAAGCGAAGGGTGTACATGCGCGATGGCCGGATCGAGTCCGATGAGCCCATCGCGGTTCCGCTACGGGCCGATGTGATGTACGAACAACTGGTGGCAGAACAAGCCGAAGAAGAAGCGCGCAAGGCTGAGGAAAAGTCACGAACCAGCACAACGACCACAAAGCCATGAATCCACGCGACATGTTCAGATCGGCGTTGCGGTCCATCAACCGGAACCGCACGCGCGCCTTGCTCACCATGCTCGGCATCATCATCGGGGTGGGGGCTGTGATCGGGATGTTGGCCGTGGGCAAAGGATCAGAGGAGAGCATCAAAGGTGAACTCGGGAAACTCGGATCCAATTTGATCGCCATCTCACCAGGGACTTCTTCGCGTAGTGGCGTGGATCGTGGAGCAGGCAGCTTGACCATATTGGAAGAACGGGATGTGAAGGAGATCCTCCGGTATTCCCCGTCGGTCAAGTACATCAGTCCGATGGTCCAATCGCAGGTGCAGTTGGTCAATGGTTCGGCCAATAGCCTGACCCCGATCACCGGAGCCTATGCTGACTACTTCCACATCCAGAACCACGAGGTTGTCTTCGGTAAGGCCTTTGACGATGAGACCGGCAAGTCATTGAAGAAGGTGTGTGTCATCGGCAAGACGGTCGCCGATGATCTGTTCGGTGGGGAACAAGCGTCCATCGGACAGATATTGCGGGTGAACAAGATGCCATTCCGCGTATTGGGCGTGCTCAAGGAAAAAGGCGAAGGTGGCTTCGGGCAGGATCAGGACAATGTGATCATCGCCCCGTTCAGATCGGTGCAGAAGCGAATTCTGGGGATCGACTATGCCATGACCATCATGGCGTCCGCCATGAGCGAGGAGAGCGTGGATGCCGCAAAAGCCGAGATCGACGATGTGCTCTTGAACCGATTGGAGAAGGTCAGCGGCCGGGAGCCCGCGTTCACCATCCGTACCCAGAAGGAGATCATGGATATCATGGGTTCCATCACGGGCATGATCACCTTGTTGCTGGCCACCATCGCCTCCATATCGTTGATCGTGGGAGGCATCGGGATCATGAACATCATGCTGGTCTCGGTCACCGAACGCACACGGGAGATCGGCTTGCGTTTGGCCGTGGGCGCACCCGGTCAGGCCATCTTGATCCAGTTTCTGGTCGAGGCGGTCTTGCTCAGTTTGATCGGTGGGATCATCGGGATCATCCTCGGGTATGTGATCGCAGAACTTGCCGGCCAAGCCTTGAACTGGGAAACCACAGTGTCCTTTGCTTCCGTGGCCATGGCCTTCGGCTTTTCCTTCGCCATCGGCGTCATCTTCGGTTTCTTCCCGGCACGCAAGGCGGCGCAACTGCACCCCATCGAAGCGTTGCGTTACGAGTAGCGCGCGCGTTGCTACGGAAGGAGTTCACATCCATTGCAGCAGCGGGATACCAATGCCCAGCGTTGTTTGGCTGTGGTTGTAGTCGATCAGGCTCTCGCCGTAGCCGTGGAAGGCTTGCACCTGGATCCGCAAACGTTCATGTACCGGTATGGCCCGGTCAAGCTGTATCGACCCTCGTCCGCTCCGCTCCAATGAGTGGCGGCCTTGCAAGCTGATGGAGTGGCCTTGGTGCTCGCGGACCATACGGATGTCGCACGAGGTCATGGTTCACATTCCGCGTAGAGTTCAGATCATGGCGTGTAGTTCAGGAACGGGACCGCCCGTTTGGTGTTTCACATACACCGTGCGGTGCGGGAACGGGATCTCGATGCCCTCGGCATCGAAGCGCAATTTGATCGATTCGTAGAGCTCGCAACGCATCACGAACGCGGTGGGATAGTCCTTCGCCCAGGTCCATGCGCGAAGCGTGACGGCGGAATCGTTCAGACCGATCACCCGCACGATCACCACGGGGTCGTTGTTCGCCTTGGCCAACGGAGTTCGTGTATCGAGCAAGGACGGATGCGTCATGCATTCCTGGCGTACCAGTTCCTTTGCCCGCTCGATGCTGGATCCGTAGCTGATGCCTACTTCAACCCACGAGCAGGTGCGCTTCTCGCCCAGGTCATAGTTCACCAAACGCTCCTTGTTCATGATCGCATTGGGAACCACGATCCGCTTGTTCTGGTAATTCTTGATCACCGTATGCCGCAAGGTGATATCCTCCACTTCACCCACGAGGTCTTCGGAAAGTTTCACGACATGGCCGATGCGAAAAGGCTTGTAGATCACGATGAACATACCGCCAATGATGTTGGATATGGCCTCTTGGCTGGCAAACCCGATGACTACCGCCATGATCCCAGCGCCGGCCATGGCCGATGTTGCGAACCGTTGAAGGTCCGGAAAGGCAAAGCTGGCGAGAAAGATCCCAAGGATGTAGATGCCCGCCACCACGAGGTAACGCATGAATTTGTAGGTGGTGGCATCGGAGCCGGAACGCATGCGCATGCGATCGAACACGAGCTTGGACCCGATGCTGAAGATGAGTGTGCCGGGAATGATGATGCTGAGGTAGATCACCTTCATGAGGTTCTCGTTCAGGTACACGTAAACCTTCTTCTCGAAGAACACGTAGCTCACCAGCAGCGCAGCGATAAGCAGGATGCACACGCTGAAGACCCGCCGCAGCGAGTTGAACGTCGAAGCGTGGTCCTGTCCGTACCACTGGCCGCGTTCGGCCAACCGGTTGAAGCCCTTGCGGACAAGGAAGAGCAGCAGCGCGGCCACGGCGGCTACGAAGGCCACCCAGATGATGTTCTTCAGTAAGGGGTCCATGTGGAAGCAATTGGATACTTGATCTGGTCTGCCTCGAAAGATCCGAGGATCGAACAGCACAAAAGGCATGCGGCTGCCGCGAACCGCGGTCCATTTGGACCAAGGCCGCCACCTTTTGGCCGTGCGCCACCTGCCCAATTGTTGCTGGCGAAATTCATGTTCCTGTTCTACCTCACTGGATCACCACCGTGCTCTGTGTCACAGCTGAAGCTCCGAAGAAGCCGTAGGCTCCGTTGGTGAGGTTGGTGATCGGATTGTCCGGCACGCCGGCGAACGGTCCTCCCCCGTTGTTGTCCGAAACGCTGTTCAGGGTGGTGTAGAAATCATACGCTGCGCGATCGATCGACCATAGTTCCACCGTGACGGTATCGCCCGGATGGAATGGGTGCCCCAATAGGCGTCTCTCACGCTGTAACCCGTCGAACAGGCGGTCCGAGTAAGTGTTCTTCGTGGTGTGCGGTTTGTCCAACTCGCTGTTCTTGTACAGCCGTACTTGGTAGAAATTGTCGATCCCGGCCGGGTCCGTGTGGTACAGGGTGAGGTATTGCCCGAAGTCCTCCGTATCCAGAAAGGCATAGTCCGTACTGTCCAAATATTCGTAGGTGATGCTGTCGATGGGATCCGGCTCGGGCATGGTGTTGCTGGCGGTGTACGTCTTGCCTTCGCTCTCCACGTCCAAGAAATAGGTACGGCCCGGAACGCCTGTGAGGGCGCTGGCGGTATAGATCCCGTTCGCGCCTTCGGAAAGGTCTTCCGAATTGCCTACGGAATCGGAGATGCGGACATGCGCACCTTGAACGCTCGGCGGCGGATCGGAGTTATAGAACGATGCCGTGCGGGTGAGGTGGACAGTGAACGGGCCGGGGCCGTCGAACACATTGCCCTCCACCACCAGGTGCGGCGTTGCGTCGGCCACAGGCAGGTCGATCACCTTCTCACAACTGCTGAAGATCGCGATGGCGGTGAAGGCCACGAGAAGTTTGATGAAGTCCTTCATGTTCAAAATTCGAAATTGTAGGTAACCGACGGGATGATGCTGAACAGCGCGACCTGATAGGCCTCGGTGATGCCGGGGTTGTCCTCATTCTCCCGGAATCCGATGAGGTACGGGTTCTGGCGGGCGTATGCGTTATAGACGGCGAAATTCCAGCTGGAGCTGAACTTCTCGGTCTTCTTCGCCTGCAGCGTGGCCGAAAGGTCCAAGCGATGATATGCTGGCATGCGGCTGGTGTTGCGTTCGCCATAGACGCTCACCACCTGCCCCGCATACTCATAGCGGCCCTCCGGATAGGTGACCGCGTTGCCCGTCGCATAGACCCACGCGGCGCTGATCTTCCACTTGTCGTTCAGCTGGTACATGGCCACCACGGAGGCGTCATGTGTGCGGTCGTAGCGGTTGGGATAGGCGTTGCCGTTGTTCAGCTCCGCCATGGTACGTTCGGAGCGGGAAAGGGTGTAGCCGATCCAACCGGTGAGCTTCCCCTTCGTCTTTTTCACGAAGAACTCCACACCATACGCCTTGCCCTTGCCGTAGAGCAGTTCGCTTTCCACGTTCGGGTTCAGCAGAATGTCCGCGCCGTTCTTGTAGTCGATCAGGTTCTGCATGTCCTTGTAGTACACCTCCACGCTGGTCTCGTACGTGTTCATCTTGAGGTTGCGGAAATAGCCTAATGAGATCTGGTCGCCCACTTGCGGCTCAATGTTGTTGGTGCTGGGATACCACAGGTCCGTAGGGGCGCCGGTGCCTGCGTTGCTCAGCATGTGGATGTACTGCCGGGTGCGATTGTAGGCCGCCTTCACCGAGGAGAATTCCGTTATAACATAGCTGGCGGAGAGTCTTGGCTCCGGACCCCAATACGTTTTGATGGATTCCCCGCTGGTGTAATCCACCGTGGAGAGCGGGAGTTCGCCGCCCGGCGCGTAGGTGCGTGCTTCACCAGGACCCATCAAGTTGAAACCGGAGATGCGCAGACCATAATCCAGACTGAACCGGTCCGAGACCTTCTGCTCGTTGCTCACATAGATCGCGCCTTCCAAAGCGAACTTCTCCGGGATAATGAGGTCGTTGGAACGTGCGCTGCTGGTGGTGAATTTGCCCGGCTGGAAGGCATGGTGCATAGCATTGAAGCCGAAGCGGATGGTGTTCTTGCTGTTGGCGTAGTAGGAGAAGTCACTCTTCAAGTTGTACTCGCGGATGCCGCTGGAAAGCGCGATGTCGTTGTCGTTGAAGCCGACGTTGAATTTGTAGTCGTAATTGCTGGCGATGAAAGAGGTGTTCACGAAGAGCTTGTTGCTGAAGAGGTGGTTCCAGCGCAGCGTCCCGGTGATGTTCCCCCAATCGAAGCCGAAATCGTCCTTATAGCCCAGGGCATCTCGACCGAAATATCCGGAGAGAAAGAAGCGGTCCTTCTTGCCGAGCCGGTAGTTGCCCTTCACGTTCACGTCGTAGAAATAGAGCTTGCTGCTGTTGATGCCTTCGTTGTTGCTCAACTTGAGGAAGAGGTCGGCATAGGTGCGCCTGCCGCTCACGATGAAAGAACCCTTGTCCTTCACGATCGGCCCTTCCACGGTAAGCCGGGAGGCGATGAGGCCGATGCCGCCATGCACTTTCATCTCCTTGGAGTTGCCGTCGTTCATCGTAACGTCCAGTACCGATGAAAGGCGTCCGCCGTATCGCGCTGGGATGGCCCCCTTCATCAGGTCCACGCTCTTCACGGCGTCGCCGTTGAACACGGAAAAGAAGCCGAGCAGGTGGCTGGCATTGTATATCGGAGCCTCGTCCAGAAGTATCAGGTTCTGGTCCGGGCCGCCGCCGCGCACATAGAAGCCGGTGTTGCCGTCGCCCGTTTGCTGCACGCCCGGCATCAGTTGGATGGTCTTCATCACGTCCACTTCACCGAAGAGCACGGGCATGGTCCTCACGTCCTTCATCTCAAGCCGCACCAATCCCATGTCAGTGCTGCGGATGTTCGCATCGGCCTTCTTCCCGGTAACTTCCACGGCATTCAACTGCTCGTTGGCCGGTTGCAGTTCCACGTTTTTCACCACGTCGGCATTGAGGTCCACCTTTTCGCTGAGCGGCTCGTACCCGATATAGGCGTAAGTGACGTCATAGCTGCCTTTCGGCACGGTGAGGGAATAAAATCCATAAACGTTGGTGGACACGCCGGCCTGCACCGCATTGATGCGGATGGTGGCGCCGATCAGCTCCTCGCCGGTCTTTGCATCGCGCAAGCTGCCGCTAAGGGTGGTGTTCTGGGCAAGAAGAGTTCCGTGGAAGATGCAGATCAGAAGAATGGCGGTCAGTCTCATGCAATTGGTTTGAGGCAGGTTGAAAAGTGCGGTCCCGGATCTCGTTCAAATGATCGGGACCTGAAACGTTGAGCGGTCAATGCGGGAAATAGGAAACGCCCAGTTCCAGACCGGTGGTCAAGTTATGGGTTGAGGCCCTGTCGGCAGGATAGCCCAAGCGGTCCTCATTCTCCGTATTGCCGAACCCGAAGTCCCCGCGAAGTCCGGCATTGATCCTGAACACATCGGAAATTCGGAAGGCAACCCCCGCGTTGAGCATAACACCAAAGTCAAGGTCCTCGTAGTTGCTCTTCGTATCACCATTGATCTTGTCCAGATCCTCATCCAGTAACTTGGAACCCATCAGGATCCCGATCTGCGGCCCTGCTTTCAACACGATGGACACAAACTTCTCAGAGTTTGTATTATAGATGAACATCAAAGGGATCTTCAAATAGTTGTTGCGTTGGATGAACACTGCATCATCCACCTTGTAGCGTTGGCCTTGGAAGGAGAGGATCCCATCCACCCCAAGCCCGAAATGATCCGTGATCCCGTAACCGATACCCAACCCGACCGCAGGTGCAAATGTGAATTTGTAATTCAGGTCATCGCTATCCATGTCGTCCTTGTTCAACATCCATGAATTCTCCGCCATCGTCTTCACACTGAAGGAGAGTCCCTTTTGCGCATTTGCATTCGTTGTGAACAGCACCATGGTGAGCGCTGTCGCGAGGAAAATGTTGGTCTTCATCTTTTGTTCGTTTTTTGTTTGTTGTTGTTCCTTCCACTTGTCTTGCCCACCCGCGCTGGCGATCACGGACGTGCGGTCATGCCGTGCTATGCGATCGCGGGGTCGCCAGAGACCTCCCTTCCTGCAACTCCGTTGGTCCGCGTCTCCTTCTTCTTCTTCAGCGCTTCCATCACCTCGCTGTTGTGGAGTTCATCATCGTTCAGTTCGATCACCGTTTTCTTGTTCCAGCCGAAGCGCTCCATGATGCGGTCGAAGAGGTAGTAGATCACCGGCACCACGAGCAACGTGAGGAACATCGAGCTGGTCAACCCGCCGATGAGCACCCAAGCGAGGCCGTTCTTCCATTCCGCACCGGCACCGGTGGCCAAGGCGATCGGCATCATGCCGAACACCATGGCGAGCGTGGTCATCAGGATGGGGCGGAAGCGGGTCTGCACAGCGTGGACCAAAGCGGTCTTCACGTCCTGCCCGGCGGCGATCATCTGGTTGGTGAAGTCCACTACCAGGATCGCATTCTTCGCCACAAGTCCGATCAACATGATCAAGCCCAAGATGGAGAAGATGCTGAGCGATTGTTTGGCGAGCGCCAGCGCGATAAATGCGCCGATGATCGCCAACGGCAGCGAGAACATCACCACCAGCGGATGCACGTAGTTGTCGTACAGCACCACCATGATCAGGTACACGAGAACGAGCGACGCCAGCAAAGCGAGGCCAAGGCTTCCGAAGGCTTCACCCTGTTGCTCCAACTGCCCGCCCATCTTCACGGTTACCCCGTCGGGCAGGTCCAGCTTGCCCACGGCCTGCTTCACTTCTTCTCCAACGGTTCCTACCGGGCGGCCCAACACCTGCGCCTGCACGGAGAGTGAAGGAACCTTGTCAATGCGCTCCAGCTTGGAAGGACCGGTGGTCTCGCCGATGTTGGCGAACTGACCGACCTGAATGGCCTCCTTGTCCTCGTTGATCAACGTCAGTGCCCCCACGTCGGCTGCCGCACGGCGGTCAAATCCATCGAGTTGCACAACGATGTCGTACTCGTTGTCGCCATCGCGGTACTTGGTGCTGCGGTCACCACTGAAGGCCGCGCGCATATTGCCGCCCACCTTGTCAATGGTGAGGCCGAGGGCGGCCATCTTGGCGCGGTCCACTTGCACGTCGATCTCCGGGTTCCCGCCTTCCACAGTGGTCTTCAGTTCCGCGGTGCCTCTGACCTTTCGCACGGCATCCATCACCAAGGGTGCCGCAGCGATCAGCTTATCGAGGTCGGGGCCTTGCACGATCACGTTCACAGGTGCCTCGTCAGCGCTGCCCATGATGTTCACGGGCACTGTGCTGAACTTGGCACCGGCGAACTTTTCTTCCAGCGCTATCTTCGTCTCCCGTGCAAAATGTGCGGTGCTTTGGGTGCGCTCTTCCGCCGCTACCAAGCTTACGTTCACCTCGGCCATGTACGGCGTTGAAGTAGTGCTCATACGACCGCTCGCTTGGCCGACCGTGGTGGCGATGCTCTTTACCAAGTGGTTCTCCGCAAGGAAATGCTCCACCTGCTTCGTCATCTGATCGGTCTGCTCCAATGTTGCGTTCTTGGGCAGTTCCACACGCACGTAGAACTGGCCACGATCACCGGCCGCGACGAATTCCGCGCCGATGAAGCCCATGCCCACCAAGGCGAAAGAGCCGATCAGCATAACGAGCGTGATCCCGAACAACCAGCGCTTGTGGCCGAAGGACCATTGCAGCAGATCGGTAAGGCCTTTCTCAATGCTGGTGAGCACACGCTCGAACCAGAGGAAGAAGCGGCCCATCACGGTTTTGTCGTTGAGGTGCTCCAACTTCGCGAAACGCGAGGAAAGCAGCGGCACCATGGTGAAGGCGATGAACAGGCTGAGCAGCGTGCTCGTTGCCACCACGAGGGAGAATTGGAACAGCAGGTCGCTGATCATGCCGCCGGTGAGCGAGATGGGCAGGAACACCGCCACGATCACCAGGGTGATGGAGATCACCGTGAGGCCGATCTCGCGGATGCCGTCATAAGCCGCCTGTGCTGCGGACTTGCCCATTTCCATGTGCCGGTGGATGTTCTCCACCACCACGATCGCATCGTCCACGAGGATGCCCACCACCAGCGAAAGGCCGAGCAGGGACATCAGGTTCAGCGAAAAGTCCATCAAATACATCATGGTGAACGTGGCGATCAACGCCGCGGGCACTGCGAGCATCACGATCACAGCGTTACGGATGCTGTGCAGGAAGAGCAGCATCACCAGGGCTACCAGCACCACGGCGAGCAGCAGATCGAAGATCACGTGGTCAGCCGCCTCCAGCGTGAACTCTGAGGTGTCCGATGGAATGCTGAAGTTGAGCCCGGCTGTGGCGTAGGTCTTTTCCAATTCGGCGATCCGCGCACGCACCTCCTCGCTCAAAGTCACGGCGTTAGCGTCCGTCTGTTTCTGTATGGTAAGGCCGATCGCGTCAGCTCCGTCCACACGACTGAGGATCTCCGGGTCCTTCTCGCCATCCTTCACCTCCGCCAGTTCGTAAAGGTGGATCAAGGAGCCGTCCACGCGCCGTTTCACTACCAGGTCGTTCAACTGCTGAACGGTGGTGTACTTGCCGCTCAAGCGGATCAGGGTCTGGCCGTCCGCGCGCTTCACCTTCCCGGTGGGAAAATCCACATTGTCATAGCGCACTGCGGCAGTCACATCGCTCATGTTCAACTTGAAGGCCACCAATCGGTCGGCATCCACGTTCACGATGATCTCGCGCTCCTGCCCACCTTGGATGTTCACCTGTGCCACGCCGGGGATCTTCGCCAACGCGGGTTGCACTTTGTTCTTCACCAGATCATAGAGTTCCGTCGGCGGCACCTGAGCGGCGACGCCGAGGTTCATGATCGGCATTGCGCTGATGTCGAACTTGCCCAACGAGGGCGTCTTCGCTTCATCCGGCATGTCGCCGAGGATCGCGTTCACTTTACGCTGTGCGTCCTGCAAGGCAAGGTCCACATCGGCATCGTTCACCAGTTCCACGGTGATCAAGGAGAAGCCCTCCATACTTGTGGAGCTCATCTTTTTCACGCCTTCCAGCGAGGAGAGCGCATCCTCTAATTTCTTCGTAACCGTGTTCTCCACTTCGCCGGGCGAAGCGCCGGGATAGGCCGTACTTACAGACAGTACGGGCGAGGTGATCTTGGGCAGCAGCTCGTAGTTGAGCGCACCATAGGTGAACAGGCCAAGCCCGACCAAAAGGGTCATCACCACCACCACAAGCGTGGGCCGGGTGATCGAAAGACGTGTGATCTTCATAGTGTTGTAAGGTTTGGGGTCAGTGCGCGATGGCGCGGACCTTGGTGCTGTCGGTCAGGTTGATCTGGCCGCTGAGGACCACGCGGTCACCGGCTTCGAGGCCGCTCTCGATCACCATTTTGTCGGCGGTCACCTGCCCTATCACCACATCGCGCAGGCGGGCGATGCTGTCCCGGACCACATAGACCTGCGGTGCTTTCACGCTGCCCACAAGCGCATTCCGGTCCACGGTGAGAAAGGTTTTGTCGCTCTGCTCCTTGAAGGTGGCAACGGCGTACATACCGGCCTTCAACGGACTGCCCTTTTCGTTTTTCAGCTCGATCTCGGTGTCGTACTTCAAGGCGTCATCGGCCTTCATGCTCACCGAGATGATGGTGCCGGAGAACGTAGTGGAGGGCAGCACCTTCAGAGTGATGTCCACGGATTTTCCTTTGGCCATGTCCAACACACGGCTTTCGGGCACTTTCACGTTCAGCTTCAGGGTGCTGATGTCCACCAGTTGGAACATGGCCATGCCGGGGTTGATGTAGGAACCGAGCTGCACATGGTCGTCGTTGATGTAGCCGCTCACCGGCGCGGTGATGGATGTTTTCCGCAGCTTGTCCTCGGCAGCCTTCAGTTGGGCTTCGCCGTTGCGCATGGCGAGGTCCGCCTGCTCCACTTGTTGTTCGGTCATGGCACCGCCAGCCGCCATGTTTTGCGCCCGCTTCAAGTCCGCTTCGGCTTTCTTGAACTGGTTACGCATGGCCAGCACTTCGGCGTTCTGCGCGCTGCTTTCCACTTGGGCCAGCAATTCTCCTTTGCGCACACGGTCGCCCTTCTTGTGCAGCAGGCGGATAATGGTGCCCTGTGTTTCCGAAACAATGCTGATGTCCACAGCCGCTTCCAAACTTCCACTTGCGGTATAGGCGTCTTTCAATGTCTCCAGTTCCGCAGTGCCGAGGTCCACCGGGATGCTTTCGCTCACCTTTTCACTGAGTGCGGCTTCAGCCTTCGTTTCTTCCTGGTTGGCGTTCAGTTTAAAGCCGGCCAGTACGATCAGCGCGACGATGGCCGATGTCCAAATGATCTTTTTCATGGTCTTGTTTCCGTTCTTCTTGTTCGATGGTGCAGTGGTGTCGTTGCTCATTGGATCAGGGTTTTAAGTCCGCCCTGTGCTTTGAGCAGGTCCAGTTCGGCGAGTTTGTATTTGAGCGTGGCGCTGTGGTAGGCCGTGCGTGAATCGCTCAGGGCTTGGTCGGCATTGAGCAGGTCGGTGAGCGGTGAGATGCCTTCCTCGTACAGGCTGTTGGTCTGGCTGTACACATTCTGTGCAAGCACCAGATTGCTGGCCTGCGCTTCCACCGTGCTCCAGCTGTTGTCCAGCGCCGCGATAGCGTTGCGCTCTTCCATGGCCAGCGCGTTGCCGGTGTGTTCCAGGTCGGCCTGGTACTGCAATTGCGCCACCTTTTGCTGGGCCACCTTGTTGTACTTGCGCAGCCCGTCGAAAATAGGGATGGCCAGTGTGCCGCCGATGGTGGCGCTTTGGAACCAGTCCTGATCGCTGTTGAAAAAGTTGAACTCGTTGCGCTGTGCCTGGTAATTCAGCGAGCCGAAGGCGCTGAGCGTTGGCACGTATCCCGCACGGGTGGCGCGGATGTTCAGGTCCTGCAAGGTGATCTGCTGCTCCAGCACCTTGATGTCCGTGCGACCTGCGGAAAGGGATCCGCCCGCAGGCTGGGGCTTGCCGACGCCCATGTTGGCGGGTTGTGCCAATACGAGCTCCGCCGATACCGGCATGCCCATCAGCACTTTCAGGTAGTTCACCTGTTGTTCCGCGCCCAGCGCAAGGCCGTCACGCTGTGTCACGGCGTTCTGGCGGTTCACTTGCACGCGTTGCAGGTCCAGCTTGCGCTTGAACTGGTTCTCCACCTGCAGCTGGGTGATGCGTTCCAGCTCCGTCATGGTCACCAATTGACTGTCCACGCTGGCCTGCTGGGCCTCCAGGTCCATGATTTGGTAGTAGGCCGTGGCCACTTCGTAGACCACCTGTTCCTCGGTCTGTAGATGCAGCAGTTCGTAGAGCTCCGCAGCACCTTTGGCCGCCTGCATTCCGGTGAGGAAGCGCTGGTCGTACAGCATCTGCGTGACCTTGCCGCCCACCGTGGCGTTGTACTTGGTGCCGAACTGCACCGGCACCTGTGTGCCCGGCTGTCCGATGATCTCGCCCGGCAAAAGCTGCGTGGCAATACTGGGGAAGTAGCTCAGGTCGGCCTGCGCGGTGATCTGTGGAAGACCGTCGGCGCGGGTCTCCGCCACTTTGTAGCGGGCTGCATCCTGGTCCATCGCGGCTTTGCGCACGTTGGTGTTGTGCTCAACGGCCTGTTGCAGGATCGCCTTCAGGTCCATGGTCTCCTGTGCGGAAGCCGTTGGTGCTCCAAGTACGAGCAGGAGCGGCATGGCGAAAAGGGCCATCAGGTTGCTTTTTGTTCTAATTGAGATCATCGGTTTGGTACTTACTCTTTTGTTCTGTGTTTAAGGAACTTACCAGCGCAAAAAAAACGTTAGCGCTTCTGCTCCCACTTCTTGAAGAGCTCGGGCAGTTCCTCGACCATGTGGTCGATGAAGGCCGCGATGTCGGTCAGGCCGCGGTTGAAATCCCGCGTGGTCTTCGGCCGCTGGGCCAGCACGTCCTTGTATGCGGTGCTCATGGCAGAGAGTCCCTGAAAGGCTTTCAGCATGTCCTCCTTCCAGGACATCACCCTTACGCGGAAGTAGCGCCTGCGCTCGCCCGGCTTGGTGATGTACTCCACCTTGCCCATGTTCATCAAAAAATTCAGGGCATTGCTGGTGGCGCTCTTGCTCAGTTTGAGCAAGCGGCTGATGTCATCAAAGGGCAGCTCAGCCTCAGGGGTCACGATCAACAAGGCGGACACGCGGGCCGGTGCCGGAGCCATGCCACTGCCTTCGAAAATGACCCCCACGCGCTCAATGAGTTCCTGTTGGTCCTTGGTCAGTTTGGTCTCTTTCACGGTCATCGGTTTGCGTTGAACGGGGCAAAGATAGTCAAAGTTTCTTTGGTTCTGTTCTTTGAGAACAAAAAGGCATTTCTACCAAGGCCCATCACGCGGATCCGATCCCCTACCGCAACACCTCCCTGCTGATCACCAGCTTCTGGATCTCCGAAGTACCCTCGCCGATCGTGCAGAGCTTGCTGTCGCGATAGAACTTCTCCACCGGGAAATCCTTGGTATAGCCGTAGCCGCCGAAGATCTGCACGGCCTCCGTGCTGGCGTAGACGCTCACCTCGCTGGCGTAGTACTTGGCCATGGCGCTTTCCTTGGTCATGCGCTGGCCCTTGTTCTTCATGTCCGAAGCCTGGCGGATAAGCAGCTCGGAGGCTTCGATGCGTGTGGCCATGTCGGCGAGCTTGAAGCTGATGGCCTGGAAATCCGAGATGGGCTTGCCGAACTGGTGCCGCTCCTTGGAATAGGCCACGCTGGCGTCTAATGCGCCCTTCGCGATGCCAAGCGAAAGCGCTGCTATGCTGATCCTTCCGCCGTCGAGCACCTTCATGGCCTGCTGGAACCCCTGCCCTACTTCACCGAGCACGTTCTCCTCCGGGATGCGGCAATCTTGAAAGATCACCTCGGCGGTCTCGCTGGCGCGCATGCCGAGCTTGTTCTCCTTTTTGCCACCCTTCATTCCGGGCGTTCCGCGCTCCACCACGAAGGCCGTCATGCCTTTGCTGTCCAGCAGTTCGCCGGTGCGGGCCATCACCACCACCACATCGCTGCTGATACCGTGGGTGATCCAGTTCTTGGTACCGTTCAGCACCCACTCCTTCCCTTCCTTCTTAGCGGTGGTGGCCATGCGCATGGCGTCGCTGCCGGTGCCGGCCTCGGTGAGCGCCCAAGCGCCGAGCCATTCGCCGGTAGCGAGCTTGGTGAGCCAGCGCTTCTTCTGTGCGTCGTTACCGAAGTACATGATGTGGCCGGTGCAGAGCGAGTTGTGCGCGGCCACGCTGAGGCCGATGCTGCCGCAGACCCGCGCCACCTCCACGATGGTGTCCACATATTCGTGGTAGCCTAAGCCCGCGCCTCCGTATTCCTCCGGCACCAGCACGCCCAACATGCCGGACGGGCCAAAATGCTTTTTGAAGAGGTCGATGGGCATGTGCTGGCTTTCGTCCCAGTCCATGAGGTTGGGCCGTACCTCACGTTCTACGAGGTCGCGCACGGCCTGAGCGATCATCTGCCGGTTCTCTGTGGTGCTGAATTCCATGTGGGGTCGTTCCCCGCCGACGGATTTTAATGGAAGCGTGAATGCCGGACGGGGCCGCAAAATAAACCGATCCCGTTCATGGATGGAATTCACTGCGAGCCGCACATCGCTTTTGCCGCAGAGAAATGCCCCATCCAAAAAACCGCAGATGACGCAGATAGCCGCAGATACTGACATTCATAGCGGCAGGCGGACCGGAATGACGTCAACGCTCATGGGCCTACCGTGAGGTATGGCGACAACCGCATCCGGATGCTGTCTGTCACCAGCACGCAATTGGAGATCGCGGCCACATCGGGGAACGGTCCATGGTGATCCCGGTAGGCGATGAGCGCCTTGGCGACCTTCCAACCGCAATAGGGATGTGGGCCGAGGTCTTCCGCGGTGCAGGTGTTCAGGGGGAAGTACTTGACCAAAGCCGGGTCCAGTGTCAACTTGGGCTTGATGCGCTCCACCGCGTCCGGCTTGTCGCGCAGGATGTACACCTCACTGAGCTGGTCCAAGCTGACGAAGCCACCTAACCGATCACGGTACTTGATGATGCCCCGCGCGAAGGACGGACCGATGCCGCGTATGGTCACCAACGTCGCCGAATCCGCGCCGTTCAGTTCTATGGGCGTCGCATTTTCCCGGCCAGAGAAGGGCTTTTGGTCGCGGGATCCCCAACGCGAGCTGTCCCTCGGCCAGCGGTCCTGTTTGGCGTATGTTTTCCATTCCTTCCGTGGGAGGGAGTCGGGAAGCAGGATGAAGGGCTCCCATTGCGCGTAGAGCTCCGGGTCCACAACACGCATCTTGGCCACATCCTTCTTCGTCCGGAATTTTCCGCCGCGCTCCTCGTAGCGATGGATGGCACCGGCCTGCTTTTCGCTGAGGCCCAATTCCGTCCATTGCTCAACGGGCAAGCCGTTCGGGTCGAACTTGAAGAGATGGATGTCGTCAAATGACTTTCCCGCGAGAGCTTTGCCGGCCGAGGTGCTGTCCTGCATCTCCCACCAGGCCACTTCCAGTTGGTCTTTATCAGCCAGAGTCCGTGGTCGCAACCATTGCTCCCAAGTAACCCAGGCCGCACCGATCAAGCACAGCAAAAGCAGGACGGCAAAGGCCCGACGCTCGCCACGGTGCATGGCGAAGAGGTCCTTCAGTTCCTCCCTCCATGGCCGGGCCCTGCGACGACGTGCCATAGTGATCCTCTTATTGACCGAGTTGATCACGTAGGACGGCCAGCCCCGCCTCGAAGCCGTGCGGAGCGTAACCGAGGTCACGGCGGGCCTTGTCCAAGATGAAGCCGGTGACGGGTGGCCGTTTGGCGGGTTGGCCCAAGCAATCGCTCTTTATCGGGGTCATCACACCTGTGTCCAGGCCGAAGAAGGTCCCGGTGCGCTGCACGAGTTCCAGTATGCTCATCCCGTCCGGGCCGCTGAGGTGATAGATCCCCGTAGAATGTCGCTTTGCGATGCGGATGCAGCCGTCCGCAAGGTCCTCGGCCAAGGTGGGCATGCGCCATTGGTCGTCCACCACCTTGATGGGTTCGCCCTTCTCCAACGCGCCCTTCGCCCAGAGCACCACATTACTGCGGCTCAATCCTTCGGCGATGCCGTAGAGGATGATGGTCCGTGCAATGGCCCAACGTTCCAACCCCGCTTCCTGCACGATGCGCTCGCCGTCCAACTTGCTTTGACCGTAGATGCTCAGCGGTGCAGCTTCATCTTCCTCGCTATAAGGCCCGTTATCACCATCGAAAATGAAGTCCGTGCTGAGGAAGATGAAATGGGCGCCATGTCGCTTGGCCGCGCGCACCAAGTGTTCTGTGGCGATGACATTCTGTAGGCGGCACGCTTCCGGGTCAAGCTCACAGGCGTCCACATTGGTCATGGCGGCGGAGTGGATCACGACCTCGGGCCGGAACTCATCGAAAACCGCGTCCACCTGCTCCGGGTCCGTAATATCCAATGCCCGGTAGCGATCACCTAATGGGACCGAAGTCCGGTCGGTACCACGCGAGGTGGCGAGCAACTCCACATCGGGGTCGTTCCGCAGTGCTGAAATGAGCTTTTGCCCCAGCAGGCCATTGCTTCCGGTGATCAGTAGCCTCATGTGGCGAAGCTAAGCGGATCATGTGAATGAGGTTGTATGAACTGGGTTAGCTAAACCTTCTTCTTCTCCGGCATCGGCCCACGCAGATGGATCACCAAGCCATTGAGGAAATTCCGAAGCACTTGATCGCCAGCCTCCATGTACTTGGGATGGTCTTCCGTGCGGAAGAACGCGCCCAGTTCGGAAGTGGTCATGTGGAAATCCACCAAGGCCATGATCTTCACGATGTCGGTGTCGCGCAGCTTCAAGGCCACGCGCAGTTTTTTGAGGATATCGTTGTTCGTCATCGGGCCGGGCCGCTCACAACTCCCACACCGTGCTCCGCTTGGCGAAAGGCCGCTTGATCCGTTCCTTGTGCTCAAGCACGAAGGCCATCACCAGATAGGCCACCACGTTGAGGCCAGCCGTGACGAAGCTGAGATAGATGAAGCTGAGCCGCACTTGTTCCGTCTTGATGTTGAGCTTATGCGCCCACCATTCACACACGCCAAAAGCGTAGCGTTCAAAAAAAGTCTTGATGCGGTCGATCATGGTCTTAATCGGGCCGGGCGCGGCCATATAAAGCCGCAAGTTAGGCAGGTGCTTGCTGCTCGGTGGTTTTTTTTGGAGTGATCAACACTTCCTGGCATCGATACCGCTCAGCTTGTGCAACTGTGCTCCGATGGCACAGGAAAGGCATTTCCGCTCCGCGCAATAGCGCTTCTTCAGCTCGATCAGGGCCTGTCCCTGTGCCGCATTTCCCGCTTGTACCCCCAAGTCGGCCCACATGTCCACGATGCTGTTCCGCTCCACCGGAAGCTGCTCCATCAGCCCCAACGCACGGTCGATCCATGGCTGATGACCACGGATGCGCCCCATGGCGAAGAGGTAGGGAACGATGCAGTTGATGATGAGGCCATCCGCAGTGGACCGGCCCAGGCGTTTGGGCCGTGGTGCCGAGGCTTGATCGAAGCGGTAGTGTTCCTGCCAATATCCGTCGGCCTCCACTTCCAGGAGGGCACGGAGCGGGCCGGGGATGTCCTGTTCCAACAACTGACCATGGGCATCGGCGGAGCACGTAGTGAATGCGGCCCATTGCGCGATCCGCAGAGAAGGGAAGTTCGCCGGTCGTATCCGACCGAATTTCCAAGCCACCGAGGGCGCCGGGGTCAAACCGTGCAATCCAACCAACAGGGCATGCTCCTCCTGCAAACGCCGAGGATGTGCATCCGTGAATTCCCCGGCGAGCATCCCGGCCTGCCCGAAGAGCAGCGCCTCCGTCCGGACGCGGTCGTCACGGTATTTCAGCAAGAGCTTCAATGGCAAGGCATGTGCGAGCATCCCGAAAGGCTCTGCGTTCACATTCGCGCCCAGCCCGCGCAGCAGCATGTGGTGAAATGTCTCCGCAGGGTCGTTGCCCAACTGGCGATAGAGTGCCTCCACCTCCATAGTCTTGCGCTCCAAGCGCTCCACCAGCAGCCGCTCCAGCCAAATACCGATGCGGCCCTTGTCCACGCTCGGCAAACGGGAGGCGCAAGGCACCGGGCCATTAGCGGTCATCAGGGCATGATGCAGCCGGATGATCCGCTCACTGATGCGCGAACGCAGCTCCACTGTGGGCGGCTCCCTCCCCACTTCCGTGCGCACGTCCCCATCATGGAGGTAGACCGCATGCAACACCACGTTGTTGTACGCTGGGTCGTGCTGGTGCCCGTGGGCGTTCCACTCGCTGGAGCGCAAATGCACCTCCACGTTGCCCGCCCAGATCTGCTCGCCGATCCGCACCAAAGCGTCCTGCAGGTCCGGGCCGCTGTTGCCTTGGATCCGTCCGGCCTTCAACACCTCCAAGGATTCCCCGTCCGCAGTGCGCAGGTCTTCCCCATCGTAAAGCCCGGCTTCCCAGATGTGCTGCAACAGATCTTCGCCATAGGGGAATGCCGGGTCCAGTAGGATATCCGCCTCGCTGGACGGCATCGGAAAGGCATCCCCGGAACGATACGAAAGGCTCTCCATGACGGCGATTTTGGCGATCAACCGCCGATAAGATAGCGCTACGCCCCTCCGATCCGCATCCGTCCCTGAATTTCAACTACGGATGAACACGGATATACCCGGATCGAGTGATGAAAGAAACCTTGCGAGCCGGATTCAACCGATCACGCCGCGTGAACGCAACGCCGCCTCCATCGTCAGTTGCAACACCGCCGCGGCCTCCCGGGCCTTGGGGATGGCCTCTTCCTCCTTGCCCGCATACAAGATACCACGGGAGCTGTTGATCAACAGACCACCGTCCTTCGTGATCCCTTCCCGGAGAACTTCCGCGAGGTTCCCGCCTTGCGCCCCAACGCCGGGCACTAAGAAGAAGTGGTCCGGGGCTATTGCTCGTGCCTCCCGCAGGACCTCCGTCCGGGTTGCGCCCACCACGAACATGAGCTCGTTCGCACCGCCCAATTCGCCGGCGCGTTCCATCACCCGCTCGAACAGGCGCTGACGCCCGTCCTCCACTGGCAGGAACTGGAGATCCAACGCGCCTTCGTTGCTGGTTACCGCCAATACGATCGCCCATTTCCCGGGCCGTCCGAGGAATGGGGTGATGCTGTCGCTGCCCATGTACGGGGCCACGGTGACGGCGTCGAAATCCAAATGATCGAAGAAAGCCTCGGCATATTTGCGGGCGGTGTTCCCAATGTCCCCGCGTTTGGCGTCCGCGATGATCAGGCAATCACCCAAGCTCCGGATGTAGGCCACCGTGCTCTCCAGATCACGCCAGCCCGCCGCTCCGTTGGCCTCATAAAATGCCAAGTTCAGCTTGTAGGCCACGGCGAGGTCATTGGTGGCCTTCACGATGGCATGGTTGAAGGCGCGCACGGGATCGTGCAGCCTGCGGAAATGTTCCGGGAGCAGGTGGGGTTCCGTGTCCAGACCCACGCACAGCAGGCTCCGTTTTCGCTTGATGATGGTGATGAGCTCCTCTCTGGTCATGCTGACACAGCCGGTATCCGGGCGCAAAGGACGCCATTCAACCGTAACGATGGACGTGGAAGTACGGAGCCCTCGACAATAAAGCGTCCTCTGGAACAGCACAACGCGCCATGGCCCGGCTACATTTGGCGACAATGGCGGGCATTCTGCTCACATGCGGCTACGTCGCAGCATTCCTTTTCGTGATCCGGCGATGGCGCTTTTTCGAGGCTCCCGGCCTCCCGAAACGCACCATCTGTGCCTTGTTCCTGCTGAAGGTCGCAGTGGGCACTGCGCTGTGGTGGATCTATACCTATCACTACCCGGACCGCTCCACGGCGGACATCTACCGCTTCTTCGATGACGGGAACGTGTTGTTCAGCGCCCTGCCCGACCATCCCGGAGACTACTTCCGGATGCTCTTCGGGATCGGAAATGACAACGCCCACTTTAACGAGCACTACTACGCGGTGATGAACAACTGGCACCGCAAGTACGACACCGGTTACTACAACGATGCGCACACCATGATCCGCTACAGTGCGCTGGTGCGGCTGTTCTCCTTCGGGGTGTACCACGTACACACCGTGTTCGCATGTTTCCTCTCGCTCGTGGGCCTTGTGGCGCTGTACAAGACGTTCATCGGTTTCGTGCCTGAGATGAACCGGGCGCTCATGGCGGGCCTCTTTCTTTGGCCCAGCATGTTGTTCTGGGGCAGTGCACCGATCAAGGAGGCCCTGCTCTTCCTCGGTCTAGGTCTTTTCCTGATGGGCACTTTCAAGCTGATAGTCGGCCCATTGAGCTGGAAATACATTGGACTGTTGGTCTTCGGCCTGCTGGTGCAACTGGTGTTGAAGTCATACGTGTTGGCCTGCATGGTCCCGGGCCTGGCCGCGCTCTGGTGGTGCCGCCGCACTGGGGGCCGACATCCGATCTTGAAATTCGCTGCCACGCATACCATGGCCGCACTGCTCGTTCTGGGTCTTCCAATAGTCGCTGGAGGACCGGACATATTGATGCTCATCACGCAGAAGCAAAGGGACATGCTGGGCGTGGTGAGCCTCACCGACCCTGGCAGTTATATCACCGCGACACCCTTGGCACCGACGCTTTTCAGTTTCCTCCAGCAGGCGCCACATGCGTTGTACATGACCTTTCTCTCCCCGTTCGCCACCGGGGACCTGGGCGGGCTCGGCCTGCTCAGCGCCTTGGAAAACATGGTGATGGTCGTTCTCCTGCCCGTGGCGGCCCTCCGGGCAAGGCCATGGGCACGCATCGACCTGCCGTTGCTTCTGTACTTCGTTTCCTTCTGTCTCTTTTTGGGCCTTTTGATCGGCTGGACCACCCCCGTGGTGGGCGCCCTGGTACGCTACCGGGTGCCACTGCTCCCCTTCTACACCATTGCGCTCCTGTTGATCGCCGATCCCCGTAAACTGCCCAGTTGGGCCATTTTAAGCACCCGATGAGAACCTCCATTTCCGTCCTGGTCACTGCGCTGCTCCTGCTAACCTCCTGCGCCTACAAGAACAAAGAGGTCGATCTTGTGGTACGCAATGCCCATATCGTGAGCATGGACGGCGATGGCCATGAATACACTGCGATGGCGATCAAGGACGGGCGCATCCTGGAGTTGGGCGCGGAGCAGCAGATCTTGAACCGCTACCGCGCCAAGGAGACCTATGATGCGGGGACAAAGACGATCTATCCCGGCTTCATCGACGGGCATTGCCACTTCCTCGGCTATGGGTTGAACGCACAAAAAGTGGACCTCGCGAACGCGAAAAGCTGGAACGAGGTGCTGCGGCGCACGGAAGCCTTTGCCAAGGCGCATCCTGGCAGCGGTTGGATCCTCGGCCGGGGCTGGGACCAGAACCTCTGGCCGGACAAGACCAACCCGGTGAACGACAGCCTCAACCTCCTCTTCCCGGACCGGCCGGTGCTGCTGCAACGCGTTGACGGGCACGCCGCCGTGGTGAACCAAACCGGGTTGAACAGCGCCGGGCTTACGGCAGAAAGCACCATCGCGGGCGGGCTGCTGGAGAAACGTAACGGAAAGCTCACGGGCCTGCTCTCCGACAATGCCGTGAGCGTGTTCCAGAAGATCTTCAACGAGGCCGATGAGGCCACCAAACGCCAAGCACTGCTGACCGCCCAGAAGGATTGCCTCGCTCTGGGCCTCACCATGGTGTGCGATGCGGGCCTGGACGCCGGTACCATCGACCTGATGCGGAAGATGCAGGAGGAAGGCGCGCTGAAGATCCGGATCTACGCCATGCTCGCCGATGACAGCACCAACTTCCAGCGCTACGCCGATGGTCCGATCCTCAGCGACCGCCTCGTCGTGCGTGCCGTGAAGTGCTACGCGGACGGTGCGCTCGGCTCCCGCGGAGCACTGCTCATCAAGCCGTACAGCGACGACCCCGCCGCAGGTCATGGGCTGCAACTTTCCACGCGGGAGCATTTCCTGAAGGTGGCGCAATGGTGCAAGGAACACGGCTTCCAGATGGCCACGCACTGCATCGGCGACAGCGCGGACAGGCTGCTGCTGGGCGTGTATGGCGAAGTGCTGGGAGGCACCAACGACCTCCGCTGGCGGATCGAGCACGCCCAGTGCATGGACCCGCACGACTTCGACCTCTTCAGCCAATACAACATCATTCCCAGCGTGCAACCCACGCACGCCACCTCGGACATGCTGTGGGCCATCGACCGGTTGGGCCCGGAGCGCTTGTCGAACGCCTACGCAAACAAACGGCTGATGCAACAGAACGGCATGATCGCCTTGGGCACGGACTTTCCGGTGGAGGGCATCGATCCGCTGAAGACCTTCTACGCCGCTGTGGTGCGGAAGAACGCAGCTGGCATTCCCGAAGGCGGTTTCCAGATGAATGATGCACTGAGCCGTGAGGACGCCATGCGCGGTATGACGATGTGGAATGCACTGGCCACTTTCACGGAAAAAGATCTAGGCAGTCTGGAAGTGGGCAAGTTCGCGGACTTCACCGTGGTGGACCGCGACCTGATGAAGGGGAGCGAAGCACAGATGGCCAAGGCAAAAGTCAAAGCGACCTTCGTGAACGGAGAGCAGGTAGGCACAGGGTTCTAAGGCCGCTTGTCATCTCCTCTGTTCAGCAATTTCCTGGTCCATTCATAGCCGATCTCCTCCACTTTTTTCATCTTGCTCAGCTCGAACATGTTGAACCTCGACAACTCGGGCGGCTCAATGAAAAGATGACATCCTTTGGCGGAGCGCATCACCATTTCCCGGAAGTTCAAGTGCCAGATGCGGTCCATGGTGCGCATCATCCCCCGTCTTCCAGGAACAAAGACCGGCAAGGGGTTCACATGTACGGCGATCACCCGGTCCTTCATCGCCAAAAAGGGTTCCACGGGAAGATTGTTGCTGATCCCGCCATCCACGTAGTACACACCGTTCACCTGTACGGGTGGAAAAACCATGGGTATGGCACAGGAGGCCATCAGCGCCGGAAGCAATTCCCCACTGCTAAAAACGCGCTGTCCCCCCTTTTCCAGATCCGTTGCGGAGACATACAATGGGATCGATAGATCTTCGAAATGTGTGTGGCGGAGCGTTCGTCGTAAAAAGGCCTCGATACGTTTCGAGACCAAGGTCGGCTTGCGCATGAGCCTTGGGCGGCTCAATTCATCCTGGATCAGTTCGTTCGCCTCTTCCGGGGTCCGGCCATCAGCGATCAACGCCCCGACCAGTGCGCCCGCACTCGTGCCCGAGATAGCATCCGGCACGGTCCCCACCTCCCGGAAAGCCCGGAGCACGCCCAAGTGGGCCGCCCCGCGTATTCCGCCTCCCGAAAGCACAAAGGGCCGCGTTTCCATCTTCGCGAAAATAGCCTTCGTGATACGGACGGCACCTCGGGCGCTATTCCTTGATGAAGCGCAAAGTGGTAGTGGCCGGCGTGCCGCGCAAGCTCAGCAGGTATGCACCGCTGGCCAATCCATGCACGTCGATCACGGCCGTGGTCCCATGCACCGGGCCATGCTGCACGCTGCGCCCACTGGCGTCGTGGATATCGTACGCCGCGCCCATGACCGATGGGTCCATGCCCTGCAAATGCAATCGGTCCGACACAGGCACCGGCCACAAGCCAAGGCCCGTGCGCATCGCTTCATGGAAGCTGACTGTAAAAATGAAGACCGTATCGGAATTCGCGGAGCAGCCGATGCTATCGGTGATCTGCACGAAATAATGTCCGTTCTCCTCCGCCTCCAAAGTCTGACCGTCCGCGCCCGAAATAGGGACGGAATCCAGATACCACTGGTAGGTCGAGGCGGAACTGCTTTCCAAAGTAAGGCCGTCCACAGTAATGGTCGCCACAGGGAGCGGCTCGGGGGTCACGATCAACGTATCACTGCTGCCCGTACACCCTTCAGTGGATCCCACGGTGAGTTGGAGCGTATCGCCAGAGGTCCAAACATCGCGGAGTTCCGCTCCGGTGTTCCACAGATAAAAGTACATGAAATCCGGACCGGAGACCATCACGCTATCCCCGGCACAGAAGGCACTGGCCATGGTAAGCGGCACTTCAACGTTCGTGGCCACCAGCGCCGCGAAGGCATTGATCTTGCCCTGACCGAACCGCACGTTCGGCAGATCCCCGGTGAAGTCGTCCGCGAAGGCCGTCCCGTTGATCGCATCGCGGACCATGATGTTCGACGCCCGAGGGCATTTTTCCAACAACAGCGCCGCCGTGCCCGCCACCACGGGCGAGGCGATGGAGGTGCCGCCGTTCCGCATGTGCAGGCTGTCGATCAGCTTGTCCGGGCCATTGGTAAGGTATATCTGCAGGATATTCAAGGGACCCGCGCCGAAGGTGACATCACCTGGCGCGGCCACATCAGGTTTCACTACACCCGTGCGGGAGGGCCCGTGGCTGCTGTTCACGCTGATGGCGCCGGAGATGCCGCCAAGGTCCCGTGGCACGCCCGATACATCCGTGTACTGCTGTTGATTATAGTAGTTGCCCACGGTGATCACCTGCGGGGAACAAGCCCAGGAATCGACGATGCTCTGGTCCTTGTCCGGGGCCACATACCGCGCGATGGGCGGAAAGTCCGCGCTGTCCGGAATAGCCGTGATCATCTTCGAGGTGCCGAACACATCGGTACTCCATACATCGAAGCGTCCCTCGCCAATGGTCATGAAGCGGTAGTACAGCTGTGCGGCGGAATCCGGCTGTGGGATATAGACCTCCAGATGGTACTGCCCGTCGCGGAGCTGCCCTTGGGTGAACACCCGGCCGAGCTTATTGCCGTCGACGCTCCAGAGCGTGTCCATCACGATCTGCCCCAAGGTGCCTTGAATGTCGCGGAAGGGGATCCTACCGCGGAAGGCATAGCCACCATTGTATTTGTCGGCCCCAACGCTGTAGCTCACGTTATTGAAGTCCGCCGTGTCCGCCCAAAGGTCGAAGTACATGGCCCCCATGTTGAGGACGCTGTTCGGGTTGTAGGCGAACCAGGTGAAGGTGGTATCCGTGGTCACATCGGTGCGCAGGTGGTATGCTGGCAGCCCGCCGCTGTTCCCGGCCGCACAGACCAGGACACGGCCCGGTTCTGCCGTGAGCATCTGATCGATCATCAATGCCGCCGGGTCCAGTCCGTCATGGCTGCCGTAATAATCTCCGAGGCTGAGGTTGATGGCCACGGGCCGGCCCAAGGTCGCGGCTTGCTCGATGATGTAGCGGACGGCATCCACCACGGACGATGTCCAATTGGGGTGGTCCAGGTCGTTCGCAACGATGATAAGGTCCGCCTTGGGCGCCACTCCCTCGCAATGGCCGTTGCCATTGTTGTTCGCCGCTGCCGTGGCCGCCACGGTGGTGCCATGGCCATACTGGTTGAAGGGGTCCACTGCCGGGCAATCGCCCGCGTTGATGGCCGTGCTGTCCCATGCTTGCCCATACCCGAACCCGGCCGGTGTAAGCGCCTGGTCAAACGGATAATTCTGGTCCCAATAGCGGAGCACGCGGGTGCGCCCCGAACTGTCCAGAAAATCCGGGTGGTGAAAATCCAATCCCGTGTCGATGATGCCCATGATGACCCCTTCGCCCTGATAAGCCGCAGGCAACGGCGCAAGCCCTTCATGCACTTCGTTCACATGGGCCTTCACGCGCGAGCTGTCGTTCATCGTTCTTCCTTTTGAAAGACCGAACACGATGGTCCCCACCGCCGGGTCGAGATCCAGTTCCTTCACCCGTTGAACGGGCATGGAAGCCTGCACCCAACCGTCCACGGCCATCTTCACCATACCTCCATGCGTGAGCACTGTCCGGGCCACCTCGGAGGCATCGCCACCCAGAAACAGGTCCACACGGCCCGCCGGATCCGCAGTGGCCAGCCAAGCCCGCAACTGAAAGCCCATCTTCGACGGACCTTGGGCATAGGCCGCGCAGCAGACCAAAAAGAGAATGCCGAGGGTAAGGACTCGTGATCTCATGGGGTTAAAGTTACTCCGGGACCGGTACGCACAGCTCCTCGTAGGCCGGTACTTTGGTCAGAAAATCGATCTTCCCGTTCTCACGCCCTATCCGGCAGCAGTAATGAACGAGTCCATTGGACGCCAGCAGGTAAGGCACCTTGAACACGGTGTTGTAGCGGGCCACTTGCTCGAACGTGCGTTGGTCCACCTTCACCTCGGGCGCCTTGCATTCCACCAGTAGCACGGGTCCGCCACTTCGGGCATACACCACCACATCGGCGCGCTTGGTCAAATTATTCACCATGAGTTTCTTCTCCACTGCGATCAACGAGGCGGGACAACCCAGCTCATGGATCAGGTAATTCAGCAGATGCTGCCGGACCCATTCCTCGGGCGTCAAAACCACCCAAAGGCGGCGCACGGGATCGAATACGCGCCCCCCCTGCCCGTCGTGCATAGTTTTGACCCCATGATCCGGCAAGTTCAAGACTTTCATCATCACTGCTAATACCGAACAAAAGTGCATACCAAAGAGGACATCGTGAAGAACTGGCTGCCCCGGTATACCGGCGTGGCCTTGGAAGACTTCAAGCCGTACGTGCTGTTGACCAATTTTGACAACTACCTGAACCTCTTCACGGAACAGACCGGCGCCACCCAGCACGGGCAAGGCAAGCCGATGCAGGTGGCCATCGCCGAGGACATGGTGATGATCAACTTCGGCATGGGCAGCCCCACAGCGGCCACCGTGATGGACCTCTTGAGCGCCATCTCGCCGAAGGCTGTGCTCTTCCTGGGAAAATGCGGCGGCATCAAAAAGAAGAACGAGCTCGGCGACCTGATCCTGCCCATCGCGGCCATCCGCGGGGAAGGCACGAGCAACGACTACTTCGCCCCGGAAGTGCCCGCCCTGCCAAGCTTCATGATCCACCGCGCCGTGAGCGGCGTGATCCGCGACATGGAGCTGGACTATTGGAGCGGTACGGTTTACACCACCAACCGCCGCGTGTGGGAGCATGACGAGGACTTCAAGGAGCGTCTGCGCCGCGACCGCTGCATGGCGGTGGACATGGAGACGGCCACCATCTTCATCACTGGTTTCTACAATGAGATCCCCACCGGCGCATTGCTGTTGGTAAGTGACCAGCCGATGGTACCGGAGGGCGTAAAGACCAGCGAGAGCGACAAGAAGGTCACCGGTAGTTTCGCGGAGAACCATGTGAAAGTGGGCATCGCCTCCTTGCGTGACATCATCAACGAGGGACGTTCCGTGAAGCACCTGCGCTTCGAGTAGATGGAACGCTGATCAGGATGGAACGCAGATGCATGCCTTCGGCAGCCAGGGACGCTGAAAGGGCTGATCTTCGCGGATCTGGACTGTTGATGGAGAAGGGTGATTGGTGGATGGTGACCGGTGACTGGACGGCTGCCGACTGCGACTGCCGACTGCGACTATAAATTGCCAACTGCCCCCTGACAACGAACAACTGACAACTCGACCTTTGCAACATGAGCACAACGGACGATTTCAAGAAGATCCGCAAGGAGATCGCCGCCGGTGCGTTCAAGCCCGTGTACTTTCTGCACGGTGAAGAACCCTTCTTCATCGACCGCATCGCGGAGGAGATCGAGCTTCACGCGTTGCAGGAGCACGAGAAGGACTTCAACCTGAGCATCCTGTACGGCAAGGACACGGAGCCGGACGTGGTGCTGGACACCTGCCTGCGCTACCCGATGATGGCCGAGCGGCAAGTGGTGGTGCTGCGCGAGGCACAGACCTGGCGCATCGATGCCTTTGATAAGCTGGAGGCCTATTTCAAGAAACCCACGCCCACCACGGTGCTGGTGATCTGCTACAAGCACAAGAAAGCCGATGGGCGAAAGACGTGGCTGAAGGACCTCGGCAAGAAGCAGGTGGTCTTTGTGAGCGACAAGCTGAAGGAAGAGAAACTTCCCGAGTGGATCCAGCAGTACGTCTCCTTCCACAAACGCCGCATCGGCCCCGTGGAAGCAAAGCTGCTGGCGGACCACTTGGGCAGCGATCTGGGTAAACTCACCAACGAAGTGGAAAAACTCTGCATCGTGATCGAGCAAGGTGGAGCCATCACCGGCGATCTGATCGAACGCAACGTGGGCATCAGCAAGGACTACAACATCTTCGAATTGCAGAAGGCCATCGGTACACGTGATCACCCAAAAGCGCAGCGCATCGCACAGTTCCTCTCCAACGACAAAAACTCCCCCTTGGTGATGACCGTGGGCCTCCTCAGCTCCTATTTCGGCAAGCTGGGCATCGTACACACCAACACGGGCAAGTCGCAAGGCGATCTGGCCGCGGCGTTGAAGGTCCCACCCTTCTTCGTGAAGGACTATACCAACGCAGCCCGTGCCTATCCGATGGAAAAAGTGCGCGAAGCCCAGCACTTGCTCCGCGAAGCGGACCTCCGCGGCAAAGGCGTGGGGAATACCAGCGCCGATGGTGGGGAGTTGCTCCGGGAGCTTTTGGCGAGGGTGATGGTTTGACGAAAAAGGTATCGCCGTCCGGGGAAATTCCCTGACGGCGACACCTGCATGCTTCTTGGGGGCACGGATACCCGTGCCTTTATTCGTTACTGGGCCTTCATGGGCTTTTCCTCCGCGGGCGCTTTCTCTTCCACCACGCCCTTGATGTTCACCGTCAGGCTGGGAGTATTCGTAGCATTGCTCGTAACGGTCACCGTCTTTGTGAATGGGCCCACGCGTTCCGTATCGTAGTGCACGTTCACAACCGAAGTTTGTCCCGGAAGGATGGGCGCGGTATCGCATTTGGGGACCGTGCATCCGCAGGAGCCTTGGCAGTTGCTGATGATCAAGGGCTTGTCACCCGTGTTCGTCACCACGAAGTTGCGGTTGCCGTCGGCGCTTTTCTGAATGGTCCCATAATCAACCAGGTCTTTGTCCACACTGATCAAGGGGCCAGTACCCCCCACAGGCTTGCTATCAGATTGGGCCATGGAGCCAAAAGCCAGTAGGAAGGCGAAGGAAAGGAGAATGGTTCTCATCGGGTTCGTTGGTTATAATGCAAAGAATGGGCTCCTCGTGCCTCCCCCGGAAGACCTTGGCAAGACATTAACAATCTGCCACATGTGGTGATAATCCCGCAAGTTCCGTTCGCGTCGCACCTTCAACACATCGACCGCGTACGGCACACCATTTTTCGCCGCACGAACATCGCTGACATCCCGACCTGTCCCGATCGACAGCACAGCAAGAGGTTGACCGCATCAGCGCTGATGATGAATTAGTCTTGAGTCCGGAAGTCATGAGTCGGACTCTCGACTCCCAGACTCAAGACTCACGACTATTCCAAGACCTCCGGATTACCTTCGCAGCCCTGATGGAAAAGATGGAACTTCCGAAACGCTACGAGGCCAAGGAGATCGAAGGCAAGTGGTACCAATACTGGCTGGACAACAGCTATTTCCGTTCCGTGCCGGACGAACGCGAGCCCTATACTGTGGTGATCCCACCGCCGAACGTAACGGGCGTGCTGCACATGGGGCACATGCTCAACAACACCATCCAGGACGTGCTGGTGCGCCGCGCGCGGATGCAGGGCAAGAACGCCTGCTGGGTGCCGGGAACGGATCACGCTAGCATCGCCACGGAAGCCAAGGTGGTGAAGCTGCTGGCGGAACAAGGGATCAAGAAGAGCGCGATCGGCCGTGAAAAATTCCTTGAGCATGCCTTCGCATGGAAGGAGAAGTACGGCGGAACCATCCTCGAACAATTGAAGAAGCTCGGCGCCAGCTGCGACTGGGACCGCACACGCTTCACCATGGAACCCGCGCTGAGCGAGGCCGTGATCGATGTCTTCATCGACCTCCACAAGAAAGGCCTGGTGTACCGCGACTACCGCATGGTGAACTGGGACCCCGTGGCCCTGACCGCCGTGAGCGACGAGGAGGTGATGCACAAGGAGGTCAACTCGAAGTTGATCTATGTGCGCTACAAAGTGGAGTCCGTCACCCCCACTCTTGATGAAGATGATGATGAGTGGATCACCATCGCCACCACGCGCCCCGAGACCATCCCCGGAGATACGGCCGTGGCGGTGCATCCGGATGATCCGCGCTATGCGCACCTGATGGGCCGCAACGTGATCGTGCCCTTGGTGGAGCGTTCCGTACCGGTGATCTTCGATGAATACGTGGAACGCGAGTTCGGAACCGGCGCCTTGAAGGTGACTCCCGCTCACGACACGAATGACCATGAGATCGGTAAGCGTCACAAGCTGGCGGTGATCGACACCTTGGAGCCGAACGGCACCATGAGCGCGGCCGCGCAGTTCTGCGTGGGCGAGGACCGTTTCATCGCGCGGAAGAAGATCACCAAGTTGCTGGATGAGGCCGGCCACGTGGTGAAGGTGGAGGACATCGTGAACAAGATCGGCATCAGCGAACGCACCGATGCCGTGATCGAGCCGCGCCTTTCGCTACAGTGGTTCGTGAAGATGGGCGAGATGGCGAAGCCCGCGCTGGACGTGGTGATGAGCGGTGAGGTGAAGCTGCATCCGCAGAAATTCACCAACACCTACCGCCACTGGATGGAGAACGTGCGCGACTGGTGCATCAGCAGACAGCTGTGGTGGGGCCAACAGATCCCGGCGTGGTACAACGAGGCCGGTGATGTCGCCGTGTGCAAGACCGAAGCGGAAGCGATCGCGCAATTCACTTCCGCAGGTCAACCCACCAAAGGCATCCGGCAGGACGAGGACGTGATGGACACGTGGTTCAGCAGTTGGCTATGGCCCATCAGCGTGTTCGACGGATTCAAGGACCCGGAGAACGCGGACATCAAGTACTACTATCCCACGAACGACCTCGTCACCGCGCCGGAGATCCTCTTTTTCTGGGTCGCGCGGATGATCATGGCCGGGCTGGAATACCGCAAGGAAGTGCCGTTCAAGAACGTCTACCTCACCGGCATCGTGCGCGACAAGCAGGGCCGGAAGATGAGCAAGAGCCTCGGCAACAGCCCGGACCCGATCGAGCTGATCGAGAAATTCGGCGCGGACGGCGTGCGCGTGGGCATGCTCCTCACCTCACCCGCCGGCAACGACCTGCCCTTCGACGAGAGCCTCTGCGAGCAGGGCCGCAACTTCTCCAACAAGATCTGGAACGCCTTCCGCCTCGTGAAGGGCATTACGATCAACGACGAAAAGCAATCCGCTGGCAATGCAGCAGCATGCGCGTGGATGCGTTCACGTGTGAGCCGTGCAACCACGGAGATCGACGCGCTCTACGCGCAATTCCGCATCAGCGAAGCCTTGATGGCGACCTACAAACTGATCTGGGACGACCTCTGCAGCTGGTACCTCGAGAGCATTAAGCCAGCGTTCATCAATGGTGTGGCTGCGCCTGTCGACCGCGCGACCTATGACGCTACCATCGCCCTGTTCGAGGATGTGATGAAGCTGCTGCATCCCTTCATGCCCTTCCTCACCGAGGAATTGTGGAGCCACCTGAACGAGCGCAAAGGCCCGCAGGACGCGCTGATCATCGCCACTTGGCCGAAGAGCGACGCGGGCGATACGAAGCTTGAAGTCGAGATGCAGCATGCCTTCGACCTCGTGACCGCCGTACGGAACATCCGCAACGAACGTGGCCTGAGCCCGAAGGAATCACTCGCAGTGCAGCTGAAGGCCAAGTCACCGCTGGGCGAAGCCACGCAAGCACTGGTCGGGAAACTGGCGAACGTCTCGGCGATCGAAGCGGCCACCGCCGCCGGTGCAGGTTCAGTCAACTTCTTGGTCGGCACCACGGAATACGCCGTGGACCTTGGCGAGAACGTGGACAGTGAGGCCGAGCGCAAGAAGGCTGAAGAAGAGCTGAAGTACGCCCGCGGCTTCCTCGCCAGCGTGGATAAGAAACTCAGCAACGAACGCTTCGTGAGCGGCGCGCCACCACAGGTGTTGGAGAACGAGCGCAAGAAAAAGGCCGACGCCGAGGCGAAGATCAAAGCGATCGAGGAGCGGTTGGCGGTGCTGGGGTGAGGTTCAGGGTCCGCTCAAGGTCTCGCAAAGCGGACCTTGAGCACAAATCCAGCCTCTACTCTTTGATCACCAACCGGTGCGATAGGTCTCCTTTCACATCCACCATGCGCAGCACATAGCTGCCCGTTGGTAACAGTCCTGGATCCATCTCCAGCGCCGTTCCTTGGAAGGGGACCGAAATCAGTTCCCGGCCGGTCATGTCCAACAGGATCACCGTTGCGTTGCGGGGAATGACCGAGCGAACTGTGAAGTGATCTTGGAACGGCACGGGTGAAACGGACCAACTTACTGGATCAATGGCAGTGGTCTCACCCACCGCAAGTGTTAGCGCGCAGGGAGAACCGGATGTCGGATAGCGGATCTCATCATCGCTGTAACAACCAAGCGTGCAGGTGCATTCAACGACCATATAGGGCGGGAAAGGAAAGAAATAGCGCTCGGCGTAGGCGATGCGTTCAACAAGAAGCAATTCATAGATCGGGTCCGGCTGTCCCTCATAGATCCCTTGCACCGTCAATGTGCGGAGCGCAACCCCATCCAGTTCCATCGTGCCGGTATCCGCCACGAGCAGATATGTATCGGTCGTCCCATACTCCTGTTCCCAACCAGGGGACCACCTGTCACCAGGCACGGCACCGAACCAGTGGAGCGTATCCCATTCCTGGCTAACAGACAGCCAGTAATACACTATGCCAGGCTCCGTACGTGTCACAACGTCGGGTCCGTGAGATATGATCAACGTATCCATTCCCCAGATCTGGGTCATCACATTGGTCCGTGCGATGTTTTGGCCAACAAAGCCGTCCAAGACGGTATCGCCTACATAGTTGAAGCCCTCGGCACTTTCTCCAACCATGGGGTCAGTTGTGTTGTAGATCCAAGTAGCACCCGCCGGGCACCAGCTTTGAGCATGAGCACTGGTAGAGAACAAGAGCAGTACCGCAAAAAAGGTGATGAACGGCTGCTTCATTGTTTGATCCATTTTGTGGTTGAACGCTCTCCATTGGCACCGATAAAAAGCACCGTGTACATGCCTTGGGACAATGATGAGACATCGATCGGTGCAGTTCCGCTGCCTATGACTCGCTCAAGCACCGCGCGGCCTTGAAGATCTTGGATGGACACGGTATAGGTCTCCGGTCCTTCAAAGGACACATTCATTTTATCTGAGCCGGGGTTCGGGTATACGCGGATGCCTCTCTCGGCTGAGTGCTCCTTCACCCCAACGTTCAACGGGTACAAGCGCGTAATGAACTTTTGTTCAGGATGGTCTCCACAGCCATCGTTAAAGCCAGCGTATTTTCCACAGATGTAGATGTAGCCGTCCGGAGCCTGTTTGATCTTAAAGAGATACCGATCATTGCCGTTCAACCATGGATCATCGAAAAACCCCGCGCCCGTTCCGGGCAAGTAATCCCAGAGCACATTGCCTGAAGTGTCGATGGCAGCGATGGCACCCATGGGCTGGTCGCCAATGGCATTAAAATCGCCCACCACGATCAGCTTGCCCGGCTCGACCTCCAGATGATCCGTGATCGTAGCGAAGCCGCGGAAATAGGTGTAAGACAGAAAAGGGATCGACGGCCAAGTGGTGTCCGTGCTGCCATCGGGGTTGAGACGCATTACCGCCAGCGTATCATTCGGATACTCGGGGGCCATCATGCGACCGAACACCAGCATCCGCCCGTCCGGATAAAAGTAGAAGTTCCTCGATATCGAACCCCAAGAGATCGTGGACTGGAAGGTGGTGTCCAAATGACCGTCCGGCCAGACACGTAGTACGCCCCCTACCGACCGTCCCTCATATTGCGTGCCGACTGAACTACTTATCAAAAACCGTCCATCGGGGGTTTCCTGTATGGCCGCTAAAGACCCAGGCATGGTGCGCTTGTGGTCGAAAGCCGGGTCAACACTCCCATCAGCCAACACTTGGATCAGCCCATAGCCCTGCTCGTTGCCGATCTGCTGGCCTTCATCGTCATAGAACTGCTTGCTATAGGAACCGGTCCGCCATTGCTTCCCGTTCGCAAAAGTGTGGAAGTCGCTCCTGTGCGATGTTGAAAACTCTGGGTATACTAAGCCATAGGAATAATCAATGGTACCATCGACTATAAAGAACCGCCGAACGCCAGTCGCACCGATGCTGGCAAAGTAAAACTCTCCATTCCTCACACGCACGTCAGCACTACGAAGAATGTAATTAGGTCCAAAGGTGGGGTCAATTGTGCCATCCGGCAACAGTCGGCTCAATCCAGTGACCGCCGGTGGTCCCTGGCTCATCCCCCCCGCCACCAATATCCGGCCATCCGGCATGAAGTCGAAACCGTCAATCTCCCTATGCGTGAAAGGCACTTGGAAGGTGGTATCCACGCATAGTGGCGCCTGCGCCATGGTCGAAGCCATAGCGCAGGTACCACATGCGGTTAGAATAATTGCCCGAAACATGGTCAAGGCTGGATCACCAGCCTTTGAGCATCCACCAATTTCCCACCGTTATGCAATTCCACTGCATACGTCCCGGAAGCTGAACCACGCGTATCCCAGATCAGTTGTCCCGGAGAGGAGGTGACGGCCACCTCATACACCACCTTACCCTGTGCATCACGTACCCGGATCAAGCCCTGTACTACCTTGCCTTTCAGGTCGTGGCTGAAGGCCACCCAAGTACTTGCAGGGTTGGGGTGGACGATCAATGTCGGCGTTGTTGGCTCCACAGCGCTAGCAAGGCTCACTAATCTCATTTGGGGTTGTGTGGACCCACCGGTGACCGGCGGATTGCAGATGCCATAACCGTAACAGAGCGTGTTGCGGGCATAAGAAGCACCGACAGAGGGTTGCCTGTTGGCAATACCAACCAATGCGTTCAGCTCATTGGGTTCCAATTGCATGATGGACCTGTTCGTATCTTCAAGCACAGGACGAACCGTGGCGATCAGTTCCAGCAGATCATCCCGATCCTGTTTACCCTGCTTCTCCAAAGGATAATTAGCTTCCAAGCCCTCCAATAAGCTGACGGCCGCATCGAACTGCTCTTGCTCAATCAAGAGGCCCACCTCCCCGTAACGCGCACGCAAGCTTGGGTTCAACTGCCAACTTGCCCGAATGCTATCCACTGGTTGGTGAATAGTGTCGATCAGCATAGTGCCGATCAATTGATCGTTCAGCCGCTGGTATTCGCCATTGTGCCAGCCCATGTCCGCCTCCAAGCTGGTACGCCAGGTCTTCTGGTCCCAAGAGGCCACGATCTGTGCCACCATGTATTCCGGCAAGGGATCGGGGGCTTCATATTGCACCCATTTAATGAACCCGTCGCGCTGAGTGGCCTCGGGATTGGCCAAGCAAACCTCCAAATACATGGCATGTGGCAGGATGTTCTTCTTACCCGCCTCCACGAGAATATCGGTGGAGAGATAGGGACTCTTGTTCATCAGTTCATTGCGCAGCTCCCAAGCGTCCTGTGGCCAACTTTCCATGATGGTCCCCTTCAGCTCATCGAAATCGCCCCCGTCCAACAGGCTTTCGTATACGTACTTCAAGTTCAGGTAGGCCAAATGCTCCTGTTGGATCAAAGGGCTGAGGGCTTCTTTCATACGCACAACGCTTTTTCCACCACAGAGGATCCGCGTTGGGCAGCTATTGTGGGGTGAGGGGTTGGCATTGCTCTGTACCCAAGGCGCATTATACGCTCCGGTATTCAGGTCGCCTGGGGGCAACTCCCAGAAGTAGGTAATCGGCAATGCCTGAGCCTGATTGTCATAATTATAGTAGACCGAACTTCCATTCTGCTGCGGGGTGAACGTATTGCCAGCCGACTTATAGACGGAACCTTGGAACATCTTGATGCTATGGTTTGAAGGCGGGTTTGGATCAGTGGTCCTCACCTTGAAGTCCTCCTCTCCATTCTGCATGTTTTGATTGCAGAGCAGCGACAAGCCCGTGACCGTGGGGTTTACCGCGTCCACGCAATTCCCCTCTGCCACGTAACCGTAGTCCATGTCATTGGACTTGTTCTTGTAGACCTGGTCGTTGTATGCGCCGGTTTCACCCGCGACCACCCCTTCCGCATAAGCATGGGCTGTTGTGGCTTTGGTGAGTTCGTTCTGCTCCACCCGGAAGGCATTCGCCAAGGTCATGTATATAGCGCGGTGCATTCCATCGAAGTGAGCGTCCTCTCCGCTCAATTCCGCCTCACGACCACCAACAACGAATTTGTTACGGAGGATGCCCACGTTGTCCACAGCTTCGTCAAAGATGCCACACACGTTGTTCTCGAAATAGGAGTCCTTCACTGTAAAGGTGTACCCCCCGACGCCACCGCTGCCTGCCCGGATACCATGGTCCAGTCCGATAAAGCGTGAAGGACGCAACGCTGCCTCCGGGCAGACCGGCTCCGGCTGACCTGAACCATACGCACACAACGGTAGTGATTCTGTGCATTGACCAGTAACACTGTATGTGGCATCGATACTATAGATGCCTTTGCCCAGCGTTTGACTCGCTTTAATATCGGGTGCGGTAGAGGTCATTGCGTTGATAAAGTCGCATTGCTGGAAGCTGATCCCTTTCACCTCCCACATGCGCACATGCGCGTCAAAATCATCCCCGCCCCTGTAATTGTCGTCCACGATGAACTCGGCATGCTTGAAGTAGCTGTTGTCGTTCTTCGTCGCGTGGCTCGGACTGGTCGGATAGTAGTTGCTGTACTTCTCGAATTCCGCCCCTCTCGTGCAATTGCGGAATGTGCCCCCTACCTCTTGAAGTGTTCCTTGGACTTGAAGTACGCCTCCTTTATGCTGAAGATCACCCCAACGGTGGTTGGCGAACCCCACCTGCGCGTGTTCCACTACCGCGCCATTCTTCATAACCACTAAGCCCTGATAAGTAGGGTGGTTCAACGGCTCCTGATGCCTATAGGTGGTGCCATCCGCCATTATTCCATGCCAAAGCTCTCCCTCATGAGCACAGGTCACAACACCACCGTCGATGACCAATTTTGCACCTGGCCTCACCAAGATAATGCCATCGATCGGCATCCGTACTTCGCAACTCAATGTTAGTGTGGCCGGTGCCTCTACTACGATGTCTTGATACATTTTGATCGCGAAATCCCAAGTCTCATCAGTCGTCACATGGTGCTCTCCATAGGAGTATTTTTCCTCAACGTATTTTTGCATTGGCCGATTGTTCAGCCCAAACGAATTTCCATACAAAGACAAGGCCCGATGCATCCTTCCCGCACTCTTCGGGCTTATGTAATTGTTATTCGCCATTCCGCTCATTAGCGGTGGCGTGGCATTGGGGAAATTCGAAAAGAAACAAGGGCCGGTCAAATAGCAAACATTCCCGGCTGCCGGTGTGCATGGTGAATCACTTGGACCGTAGCATGGATTGAAAGGGTCGCTCATCAATGGTTCGGGACAAGTACCAAACAAATCGTCTAAAAAGTCGAAGTTGTTCGTATTTATCACCTCACCGTTATAGGTGTGATTCAACCCAAGTGCATGACCCCACTCATGGGCAACATGCTCCTTCAAATAGACTGAAGAAGATCCCCACATAGCATTTCGCGTCAGCGCATAGCTTTCGCCACCATAAACGCTATAAAAGCCCCACCAGCCACCGCTCCAAATATTCACGTCAGGCTGTGTCCAAATATGGTTGAACGCATTCTTAGACTCCGGTTAGTTAGCCCACAAGTAGTCAAGTATCGCAGACGGTGAAGCCAATGAATTGTAGTTATTGAACGCATCATTGTCCAAGAAATAGGCATGGTTGAACTTGAACCGAATTCTACTATCCGCAAGATATGGAATTGAAGGCGGACAGGTCATGGGCCATCCCATCGTACCCGGATCTGCATAGTTCAGGTTCACTTGTGCGATCAACTCTTCGAAGTCCGCGATCATTGCCGGCGTATCCTGCCAGCCATCGCCTCCCTGTGCATCCCTGCACACGACCATATTGACCAGAATGGTCTTCATCGGTGTCACTTCATCAGGGATCCAATGGCCGGGTGTACGGTAATCGTTCAACCAAGTGGAACTTGAATTACCACAGTCAGCACCACGGTCATTGTCACCTTCCGACTGATGCTCTAAAAAATCATTCCCACAGATCCAATCGGTTTGGGCTGAACAAGTGGTCGTTATCGCGAGTGCCATAACAGCAGCTACCGATAGGGCCGCAATCCGTTCAAGACCAGTTTTCAGTCCATACTCATTGGGCTGCCTTAGTTCGCGGCTGCCGTACGGAGGGGGGGGGGGGGCATTAGGGCTTTCATTGCGATTTGGGGTTAAGATTAACAAAACGTTCACGTCAAATGTATCATTTTTTCACAACCAACAACTCCTCATCATCATTTTTCCGCATGGAGCCCACCGCGCCGCACAGAATGAAGGAATGCCTGTGTTCAAGCTCCTCCCCGCGCTCGATCCTACCTTCGCACCATCAGCCGCCAACTCACATACGCCGCCATCGATATCGGTTCCAACGCGGTTCGCTTGCTGATCGGCGACGTGGTGGAGCGCGATGACCACCCGGTGATCAAGAAAACCTCACTGGTGCGTGTGCCGATCCGCTTGGGCGCGGACGTGTTCAGCAGTGGGGCCATCAGCCCGGCGAAGCGCGACCAGCTTATCAAATCGTTGAAGGCTTTCCGGCTGCTCACCGAGGTGTACGGCGTGCATTACCTGCGCTGCTGCGCCACCAGCGCCATGCGCGAGGCCACGAACAGTGCGGAGGTACTTTCCCGCGTAGAGATGGAGAGCGGCGTCCACATCGAGGCCATTGACGGGCGCACGGAGGCGGACCTCATCATGAGCACCTTCTGGACGCAGGACCTGCTGAAGGACCGCAACTACCTCTACATCGATGTGGGCGGTGGCAGCACTGAGCTCACGTGGATCGAGAACGGCAAGCGCAGGGATTCCTCCTCGTTCAAGATCGGCACCGTGCGTTCCCTGCAGAACAAAGTGGATGAGCAGGTATGGGAGGCAGCAGCGGAATTCCTCGCGGAGGTCCGCAACGCGAACGAGAGTTTGACCGCGATCGGCACGGGTGGCAATATCAACCGCATCTTCAAGGAAAACAAGAATTCCTTTGGCGAACCCTTGTCCCGTATCGACATCCGCAAGCAACGCGACCGCATCGCCGACTACAGTTTCGAGGACCGCGTAAAGGTCCTGCGCCTACGGCCGGACCGTGCGGACGTGATCATTCCCGCTGCGGACATCTTTCTGCGGGTGATGGAGGAAGCGGGCATCGAAGAGGTCTTCGTGCCCAAGGTGGGCTTGGCGGACGGCATCGTGTACGACCTGTACACCAAGCAGTACGGCCGCTCGCGGTACGCGGCGCAGCCTGCGTGAGGAGAAGCTCTCCGAGCCATTCCGCTTCCCTTGCCTCCTTGACTTCCTTCACCTAATTGACCTCTTTCACCTACCAGGGGTGAGGGAAGAAAGGGAGGTGAGGGAAGTCAAGGAGGAAGAGGAACTGGACTAAAAGACGAAGCCCCGACCAAGGCCGGGGCTTCGCAGTGTTAACGATGTTGGGCCTTAGGCCTTGCGCACGTCGATCGCGCTGAGGCCCTTGGGGGTCTCTTCCACTTCGTAGGTCACGGCGTCGCCTTCCCAGAGGGATTCGCTGGTGCCGGTCTTGTGGACGAAAACGTCCTTTCCACCTTCGTCCGGAGTAATGAAGCCGAAACCTTTCTCCGTGTTGAAGAACTTTACTTTACCACTTGCCATTGTACTGTCGTGTTTGTTTTTTTAACGGCGCAAAGGTACTCCTGTATGGACCGGCGCCCGACGATCGAGGAATAATAAAGATCGGGGAGGCTCCGCAGACCGTGACGGTCCTTATTTCTCCCTTAGTTCCATCTCTTCCTTCACCTTCATTGCATTCTTCGCGATCACAGGTAAAGGGGGTAATTGCGGTAAACATGGTAAGTGGGGTATGGGAAGCTACGGCCGGCTCCAAGTGCTCGGATACGATTTCCTCCACCTCCGCAGTTCTTATGGTGGAGGATGGTCATTCCGGACCGGATCAGGGACCATCGACCGCAATAGAACCCGCCCCTCCATGAACCGCCATATCGCCATCAGCATAGTGCTGCTCGGTTCCCTGCAACTGACGGCCTCCACCAGCCATCAGGAGCTGATCGTCCACTTCGAAAAGGATGTTTCCGCGTTGAACGAACAGGCTATCGACGCACTGGATCGTTTTCTTGCCTCGGTCACCGTCCAAGGTGATTACCACTTCGCGGTGGAAGGTCATACGGACAGCGATGGAAGCAACACGTACAACGACACGCTTGCCGCTACCCGTGCCCATACGGTGCAGGACTATCTGCTTCATCACGGTGCCGACCCCACCCTGGTGGACATTACCTATCGCGGCGAACGGAAGCCCGTGGCCAGCAATGCCGACGCGGGCGGCATGTCATTGAACCGCCGGGTGCGCATCACCTTCACAAGGAACGTCTTCGCCGACATGGATGAGCTGCGGCAGTTCTTGCGGGAAGGGACCGTACAGCACTTCACCGTGGCCCCCGGGCGCGACACCGTATTGACGGGCAAGACCGGCTCCACGCTCACCTTCCGCGCCGATGCATTTGAGGATGTGGATGGTCAGCCTGTTTCCGGCCCGGTGGAGATAGAGCTCACCGAGGCATTGGGCGCACCGGACATGGTGGCATACGGCCTCAGCACGCGCAGCGATGACCGCCTCTTGGAGACCGATGGCATGGTGAAGGTGTTGGCCACAGATGCTTCCGGGAACCAGCTTCGGCTGAAGAAGGACGCACCGATGACCGTGACCATGCCGACGACGGGGATCAAACCGCGAATGCAACTGTTCCTCAGCGCCACCGGCACCAATTGGGCCGCAGCTCCATCGACATCGGGCAGCTCCCCTTTATCAGGATGGAATGACACGCCACCGGATCCACCCGTGATCACCTTCAACCTGCCCAAGTACAAGGAAGACCAACATGGCAAGCCCGTCAGGCCCGTCAGGCCCGTGCAACCGGTGTTTCCACGGGTCCCGAAAATGTCGAATGACAGAAGCTATGTGCGCAAGGACCCTTGGTGGGGGTTCCTTCGGCCACGGGTGATACGGACCCGAACCGAAAAAGCGTTCGCGCAGGCGGAGAAACGAAATACATCAAGCCACAAGCGCTACCAGGCCCGGATGGAGCGCTATTACAGGGAGAAAGCGGAATTCCCCGCCGCAGCGGAACGATATACCGTCCGCAAGGCACTTTGGGATGAACGCAAAAGGATGGAAAAGGAGCAGTGGTACGTCGAGGTTTACCGGCCTGCGCGGTGGAAGTACGATTCGATCATCGCACCTCAGCGCGCCCAATACCTCGCCGAGCTGGCAGCGTGGAGGCGCGAACGCAACATCCGGCTGGAGCGCTACGCCCAGTGGGCCGATAGCACACGATCGACCACGGTGAACGGGCTGTCCAACTATGTGCTCAACACCGCGCAGCTGGGATGGATCAACTGCGACCGGTTCTACACGGTGCCCGAGGAGCGCAAACAGGAGGTGATCGTTCAGGGTGGCGTTGAAGACCGGGAAGAGGTGTACCTTGTGTTCACCGGGATGCGGATGCTGCTCAACATGGAGCTGAACGAGGCCAATGAACATGTTTCGCCACCTGCACCCATGGATGAGCCGGCCGTGATCTTTGCGTACACCGTGATCGACGGCCGCGCACACATCTGCGTGCAACCCATGAAGCCGGGTGAAAAACCGAAGTTGCGATACGAGCCGAGCAGCGTAGCCGAGGTCGGCAGAAAGCTGGCGGAGCTGGCCGGCACCTGAACGAGCTGCGCATCCGTTTCTTCTTTTACTCCCCTTACCTCCATCTCTTCCATTTCCTTCTTCACTATTTGTCAGGTGAGGGAGGTAAGGGATGGAAAGGATGTGAAACAGGTAAGGAAAGAACAGTCGGCGGCTTTCATGCTTCCTCCAACTTCAACCACGCCTGCACCATGTGGATCTGCCCATAGCTGTATGCATCACCGAAATGCGTGCGCACGTCCTTGGTGCCCGCTTCGGCGTTGTTCCGGATGTACTCGGCGAGCTTGTCCCGGACACTTTCATCCAGCACCTGGCCGATCTCCACTTCACCGGCCGTGATCCCTTTCGCTGCATGCCCTTCAAGGGTGCTCACGGTGAGACCACGCTCCTCCGCTATGGCGGCCAGGTCCTTCCCTGCTTTCAATAGCTCATAAGTCTTTTGGTAGGTCTCCCCTTTCACCGCCTTGCCTTCGCGCTTCTTTTTCGTGGTGAACACGCCGTCCTCTCCCCTGCTTGCGCGCTTCCTCCCGGTCTTTGTGGTCGACTTCGGTTTGTTCTCCAAGGCCCATTGCGCGATCTCCGCCACCATGCCCGTACGCTGATCGGCCAAAGTCCGCTCGATCTCCGGCATCGGCTTGATGTCCTCTCCATTGAGGATGCTCGTGGTGATGATGCCCGCCTTGGCGATCATGGCGAGCTTCTTCACCAGCATGCCGTCGATCTCACGCAACTCGGCCGCGTATTGCTTGGTGCGGCTTAACAGCTCCACCTGCGCCAGGTGTTGCAGCAGGTCTTTCATGCCTTCGCGCAGCATAGTGCTGTAGTATGCACCGCCCTTTTCAATGCGTACCAGCAGCGCGTCGCGGTCATCGGAGTGAAGCAAACGCAGCAACTGATGTTGGAATGCGTAGGTGTTGGCGGCCTCCGCGTCCAGCTTCTCCGCCAGGCGGGTAAGCGCGGTCTTCATGCTCTCGTCCTCGAACTCGTCCGCATCGTTGTCCTTCCGCACGAAGCCGATCTTCTTGGTGATGTCGCCGAGGTCGAATGTGCTGGCCAGCACGGCCTGCAGGTAGTGGCGCTGCTGTTCCTTCAATTGCTCCGGGAGCGGCTGCTGCGTGTGCTGCCGTTCGCTGAAGGCCATCACGTCCTTGTCGGTGCTCACCACGGAAGGATCGATGCGCGTGCGCAGGATCAGCCCGCCCAGTGTGCGCAAACGCGAGAGCGCCACGTAGACCTGCCCCGGCGCGAAGGCGCTGCCCACGTCGATGATGGCCTTATCGAAGGTGAGGCCCTGGCTCTTGTGTACCGTGATCGCCCACGCGAGCTTCACCGGATATTGCGAGAAGATCCCGAGCACTTCCTCCTTCTGCTCCTTCGTCACCGCGTCCAAAGCGTAGCGCTTGTTCTCCCAGTGCTCCTGCTTCAACGTGTAGGGCGTGCCGTCGTCGAGCATCTCCACGGAAATATCATCACCGTCGATCGCCGTGACCTTCGCCAGCTTTCCATTGAAGTAGGCCTTGTCCTGATCGTTGCGGATGAACATGATCTGCGCGCCGACCTTGAGCTCGAGTTCCGGCAGCACGGGATACAGGCTCTGCGGGAATTCATCCTTGATCTCGGCATCGAATCGGTGGACCTTGCCGGGCAGCTTCGCCAGCGCCTGTTCGTTGATGGCGTCCGCCGCACGGTTGTGCGTGGTGAGTGTGATCACGCCCTCGGCCGCGCTGGGCGGAATGATCGCGCGGTAATGCGTGTTGAGCGTCTCCACGTCCTGCTTGGTCACCGTGTTGTTGCGCAGGTTGTTGAGGATATGGATGAAATCTTCATCCTGCTGGCGGAAGATCTTGTCCAGCTCAATGTGCGCATAGCCTGCTTCCTTGATCGCACGCGCCTCGAAGAAGTGCATGCTGTCGTACCACTTATGCAGCACGCGCCATTCATCGTCCTTCACCACGGGCGGCAGTTGGAAGAGATCGCCGATCAACAGCAGTTGCACACCGCCGAAGGACTTGTCATATACGCCGCGCACGCTCCGCAGGCGATGATCGATGGCGTCCAGCAGGTCCGCGCGGAGCATGCTCACCTCGTCGATGATCAGCAGGTCGATGTTGCGCAGCACGTTGCGACGCACGGCGTTCAGCGGATGCCTGCGGTTCAGCGTGTCGCGATCATGGAATGCGCCGTACGCCGGGATGTCCGCAGGGAGTTGCCGTTCCGGGATGAAGGATCCGAAGGGCATCAGGAATTGCGAATGGATAGTGACACCCTTCGCGTTCAGCGCCGCGATGCCGGTGGGCGCGAGGATCACGAAGCGCTTGTGCGTGCTGCGCGCGAGCTGATGCAGGAAGGTGGTCTTGCCGGTGCCGGCCTTTCCAGTGAGGAAAACGTGCCGCGCCGTGCTGTTGACAAAGCGCGCGGCGAGCGCGGCCATTTCGGTGGTCTCCAAGACGGTGTCGGTGGACATCGCGTCGAAGATCGGGTTTGTGGGGGGAACTTCAGGAACGAGGGTATTGCTGCCTGCTACTTCGTGGTACATTATTTAAGAAGTGAACGGAACGGCTCCGGGGCTTGACGACATCATCGTCACCGGCACGATCACAAGGTAATCATCCGAAGAGTTCCGGTCCGATCACTCGAAGAGGACTCCATGGGGCATTCAATTTCACCATTAGTGGGTATTGTGAAAGGCCTTGGAAGCCCGGACATTTGTATCGAGGAACACAATCACCCCCTACAGATGAAAACCCCGAACACCTCCATCTGCTCCAGTAGCCTCCGTTGCCAAGTAATAACCGTCGCCATAGCCTGTTTTGCGCTACTATCGGCAGCATACGGCCAGAACAAGGACAAAGTGGATATCAAGGGGTCGATGCTGACGGACTCCCCCGAGGGTGCCTCTGACGCCTTGGCGGTGGTGGAACTGGACAACCGGGTCTGCACTCCGTTGGAATTCCACCCGGACGGCAAGTTCAAGCTCTCCATGCCCATGGGCAGCACCGCCTACTTGCGTTTCGAGCAGCCCGGATACTTGGACAAGGAGGTGCTGGTGAACACCGCGAACGCCGACCTGTGCAAGAAGGACTGCCGCAAGAATGAGAACTTGAAATTTGACGTACAAATGACCCCGGAGCTGCCCGACAAGCATTTGCAGTACAGGGGTCCCGTGGGCATCATCACTTTCCTGAAAGGTTCCGGGTTGATGAAAGTACGCTACGACCGCACCCTGACCCGCACCAACGAGGGTGACATCATCGTGATCGACCAATAGGCAGATCTCAGCGCCCCCTCAACGCAGCTCGCGGGCCATGGGGATGAACGATGGAAGGACCGGACTGAACGAGTTCAGCCCGGTCCTTCTGATGGCCACTATGACCTATACCACAATAAGGTGCGCACCGGGTTCGGCAGGTACGTACCTTGCCGTTCTTATTTTCCGTTATGGAAACGATCAGATTATTGGTTGTTGATGCTGAACCTTTAGTAGCGGACGGAATTACAACACGGCTTGCTCAGCAGCCGAAATTCGACATGGTCGGTCATGCACGGACGGGAAGTGCCGTGATGGGGATGCTTGGCGAGCTGTGCCCGGACCTCTTGCTGATGGACGTATCGCTGCCCGAACAGGACGGCATTGACACCATGCGCCAGCTCCATGCGAACAGTCCCGGTCTGAAGGTCCTTGCACATTCCGCACTGAGCGCGATCGAATACGTGAACAGTATGCTGCTTGAAGGCGCACAAGGGTACCTATTGAAAGGCGGCACCACCGAGGAGCTGGTGGAGGCCATGGAATCCGTGCTGAGCGGGGGCCGGTACATCAGCCCGGTTGCCCGGGCCAGCATCGCCCGCGGCTACCAGCATACCGAAAAAAGGCCCGACGGCGAATACATAGGCCTCACAGCCCGGGAACGGGAGATCATCCGCTTGATCGCCATGGAACGCACCAGCGGTGAGATCGCGGCCGCGCTGTTCGTGAGCGAGGAAACCGTGAAATCGCACCGCAAGAACTTGATGGCCAAGTTGAACGTGCGTGGCGTGGCGGGCCTGGTGCGGTATGCAATGGACCGCCGCTGGGTCTGAATCTTCAGCCACGACGATGGTGAAGAACCCTAGCGGACGAATTTGCGTGCGGCCGTTCCGGAAAGCGTTCTCAAGCGCAATAGGAAAACGCCCGGGGCCATGGACCGGAGGTCCAACCGGACCCGGTCCGTGACGGGGCTGCCTTCGCGAAGCACCCGCCCTTGCAGATCGAGCAGTGTGAAATGGCAGGCCGCCGGGTCTTCGATCATGCCCGTCGTTAACAGGCCATCGACCAGCGTGGCCTCATCCAGCGGGGCATGGATGGAATGGAACGACAGGGGGACGGCCTCCGACAGTTTCCACCCACCATCGAAGTCCACTTGGCGCAGACGGTAGTAGTTCATTCCTTCCCGTGGGTCCTCATCGGTGAATCCATAGTGCAGAACTTGCTGGCTATTGCCCGCGCCCTTCACATGGCCCAGTTCGTTGAAGCTGCCGCCGTCGAAACCACGTTCCACGGTGAAATGATCATTGTTCCGCTCCGAGGCTGTTGTCCAGTTCAACTGCACCACCCTTCCTGCAGCATGGGCGCCGAAGGCGATCAGCTCCACAGGCGTGGGGATGGGCTGCATGATCTGCACATCATCCACCGCGAAGGAGGGGTCCGTTCCGGCACCGTCGTTGTTGTTCACCCAGTGGAAAGCGATCCTCAAGGTGGCAATGTTCTCGCATGAAGCGGGCAGCGGGATGCTGATGTGCGTCCACCGCCCCTGCCCGCCGCAGCCGGCGTTGTTGGTCTTGGGCATGTCCAGCAGCGTGGTCCAGGTGCTGCCGTTGTTGGTGCTGTATTCGGAGTAAGCGTTATCAGCCGAACCGGAGCCGTTCTCGATGTAGTCTAGCTCCAATGACAAGGTGGTATAGCCTACCGTGCTGATGGTGGCGGAGGAGGAACGGCGGTCGGTGATGGTGTTGCACAGCCCTCCGAAAAGGCAAGCCAATAAGCCACCGCAGGCGCTCCCTCCGCCAGCATCATAGGCCGCCCCGACATCTCCATAGGCGACCGATGAGGTATGCAGGGTCTTGTCCGTTCCGCATCCTGTACCGCAGCTCCCGGGGGCATTGCCGTTCTCCTGGCAGCTAATGAAGAACGGGTTGGCATTGCACCCCTCGGCGCCGGCAGGAATGTTGAGCGTACCCCAGTTCCCGGTGCCGTCGAAGGTCTCCTGCCAGATCACCGTCTGGGCCACACAGGGATCGCCTGCGCTAAGCAGAATGAGACAGAAACAGGCTATGGGTTTGCATGGGGGCACTTGGCAAGGTAGTCAAGTGTCGAAATTGGATCATGATCTCCGGAGGGTGTCCCATGCTAAAACGAAAAGCCCCCGCCGAAATCGGCGGGGGCTTTTCAAAGTGGGCAAGTAGTGGCTTAGAGGCCGAGGCTATCCTTGAAGTTGCGGAACTCGAGATCCTTCATGGCCTTGTCCTTCAGGCTTGCATCCTGTTGGACCGCTGCGGCGAGGTTGCTGCGTACTCCGTCGCCGTTGTTGGTGCGGGCGGCGATGATGGCGGCGAGGTAAAGGCCTTGGGCACTGTCCTTGTCGGAGCTTGCGGCGAGGATTGTGCCTGCTCCGGCGGCGTCACCACCGAGCATTTTGGCCAATGCGGCGTTGAAGGTGTTCTGCCCGGCCATGTCGCTGTTGGCGCTGGCGTAGTTGCCGTTCTGGATGGCGATGATGCCCTGGTTATACTTCACGTCGGGACCGGCGGCACCGGCTTTGGCGAAGAGTTCGGCAGCCTTCACACGTTCACCCTTCTGGCGGGCGATCACACCAAGGTTGTTGGTGCTTACGGGGTTGTCCATGATGCTGTTGGCCTTCTGGAACTCGGCCTCGGCCTCTGCGCTCTTACCCTGCTGGAAAAGCACGTAGCCCACGTTGTTGGCGGTGCGGTAGTCCTGGGGGTAGAGACGCTCGGCCTCCTTGTAGATGCGGAGCTGCTCGTTGAGGTCGCTGGTGAGGGTAGCTGCCTTGAGCAGTTCCTCCACGGTCATGGTGTCGGGGTTGCTCTTGCTGATGGCGCTGAGTTCCTCGTCGCTGTAACCGTTTACCTCATAGTTCAATTTGATCTCCGAGCGACGCAGCTTGGGAAGGATGTCGTCCTGAAGCTCCTTATAGGTAGCGGCCATGTTCTTGATCTCCTGCTCGCGCTTGTTCACGTCCGGATACATTTCAAGCACGCGGAGCACAAGGTCCTTGTCGGCAAAGCTGCTGGCCTGTACGGCGCTCTTGAAACCGGTCCAGTCCTCACCGCGTGGGTTGAGGGTGTAGAATGCGTCGTCCTTGGCGGCATCGACCTTATTGGCCTTGAGCACGCCTTGGATCCAACGCTTGCCGGTGGAGGCACGCTTGTCTGCAAGATTCTCGTTCATGTTCACCTCGCCTTCAGGCGATGCATAGGCGTCGATGGTGACGCCTTTCCAAGTGATACGCGGATTTTTCATCCCATTCTTCACGAACGTGTTCACGTCCTTCACGTCCTTGTCGTTCAATTCGGAGGGACGGACCACCTCGGAAGCGACCAAGTAGTTGATGGTGGCGTCGGCACTGTGGGAAGTGACGCGCACGAACTGGTCGGCCCCGAGGATGACGCGGTCATCGCTCATTACCAAGTACGGGGTGGTGATCACACCGTCAGCGAGCTTCACGGCATCGAAGGGCTTTTCCTTCTTGCCCTGCTTACCCAGGATCTTCAGCATCAGCTGGCTTTCCTGCATCTCCGGGGTATAGGCCACTTTATCGCTGTAGCTGAAGGACTTGCCGCTTTCGTAGGGGACCACGGTATAGTTGCCCGCAGCCTTCTCACCTTGGAAGCCCGCCATTTTCAACGGGGTCTCCCCGGCGGTGTTCGTAATGGTGGGCGTGAGCTCAACTTGGGCCTTTTTGTAGAAATATTTCCCCGGGAAATTCCCGTTGATGTTCACATGGACTGTGTCGCCCTGCACGATAAGGGGATCGGGGTCCACCGTGTGAGTGATCGTTTTGGCATACTTGTCCATCTTGCCGAGACCGCCGCAACCGGCGAGCACCAAGGCTGCCGCCGTCAATACCGCGACGCCTTTGAGGTGTTTTTGTTCCATAGGTGATCGAGTTTGTTTTTTCTTGATCTCGGCAAACTTAACCACCATCCGTGCCAAACTCCGGCGGTACACGGTCAACAGTTGTTCACAAACGAACGTGTGGGAATGACGCGCCCGCTCAGGGGTCAAAGATGTTCCACATGGTGGCCCGGTTCCCTCACGGCGGTCACCAGGTCCATGAACCGCTGATAGGCCACGGCGTCTTTTAGCAGGTCCTTTCCGTTCAGGTCCACTACCAACACCCGTCCCGCATCGAGCTTCCGAAGGTGGTCCAGGTAGCGCTCCTGAAGTTGCCCGAGGTATTCCTCACTGATGCGCTGTTCGTAGGTGCGGCCCCGCGCACGGATCCGTTCCCTCACCGTGGCCATGGGCAGGTGCAGGTAGACCAACAGTTCCGGCTTGGGCAGCCCGGCGTACATGATGGCGTAAAGGTCCCGGAACAAGGCATGCTCGTCCGGTGGAAGGGTGACCCCGGCGAAGATCAAGGACTTCCCGATGGAATAGTCGGCCACGGTGGCGGGGTGAAAGAGGCTGCGCTCGCCTACCCGCTTGAGCTGATGGTAGCGTTGGGCCAAGAAGGATAGTTCCAAGGTGAAGGCGTGCCGCGTCGGATCCTGGTAGAATTGGGGAAGGAAGGGGTTGTCCTCAAACTCCTCGAGCACCGTTTCGGCGTCCCATTCGGCGGCCAGCCGCTTGGCCAGGGTCGTTTTCCCAGCGCCTATAAGGCCCTCCACCGCGATGTATCCGTAGGGTGGCTTCATCGTTGTTGCAGTGCATCGTTGAGCAGGTCCAGCACGCTGCGGTGAAGCAACGGATGCACAAGGTCCGGTATGATGTCCGCCGCCGGCGACAAGGCAAAGACGCGCTGATGTACACGGGGATGGGGGACGGAAAGCTCAGGCCGATCGATCACCTGTTCACCGACAAAGAGGATGTCCAGATCGATGGGGCGGGAAGCATAGTGGCCATCGGCGGGTCGCACGCGGCCAAGCTCTTGCTCGATCCCCAGCATTTTTTCCATGACCTCTTCCGGCGGCATCGAAGTGCCGACCAGAACGGCTCGGTTGAGGAAGAGCCGACTGTCCTGAAAGCCCCATGGCTCGGTCCAATGGTCCCTGCTGGAGGCCAGGACGCGACCGATGCGGTCCTCGACGAGGGTGGTGGCCCTTGCGAAGGTTGTGTGCGGGTCGTCCCTGTTGGCACCCAACAGCATGGTGATCTCGGCCATGGGCCAAAGTAAAGGAGCAGGGTCGGATGTCGAACGATGGAACGCTGATGACGCAGAAAGAGTGGATCAACGCAGATCATGGCTGGACAACTGCCGACTGCCACTGCTTACTGCCTACTGCCAAGTGGTGATTGGTGATTAGAGGCTGGTGACCGGCGATCGGCGACAGTCCGTTTCATCTTTCAGCTTTCGAGTTTCAACTTTCCTGTGACAGCTTTTCCGTGCGGTCGGCCAATTGCAGTGCATCGATGATGGCTTGAAGGCCTCCGTCCATCACCTCGGTCAAATTATGCACGGTCAGCTCGATGCGGTGGTCGGTGATGCGGCTTTGCGGATAGTTGTAGGTGCGGATCTTGGCGCTGCGGTCGCCGCTGGCCACCTGGCTCCGGCGATGCGCGGTGACGGCCGCCTCCTCGGAACGGACCTTCTCGTCATATAGTTTGTTCCGCAGCATCTGCATGGCCTTGATGCGGTTGCCCAATTGGGAACGGTCGGTCTGGCACATCACCACGATGCCCGTTGGGATGTGGGTGAGTCGCACCTTGGTCTCCACCTTATTCACATTCTGGCCCCCTGCACCACCGCTGCGTGCGGTCTCCATCTTCACATCGCTCTCCTTCACCTCTACATCGTATTCCTCCACCTGAGGCAACACCACCACGGTGGCAGCGCTGGTGTGGATCCTTCCACTGGCCTCGGTGCGTGGCACACGCTGCACCCGGTGTACCCCGGCCTCGAATTTCAACACGCCATAGGCTCCGGCACCTTCCACGTTAAGCACCACCTCCTTCACGCCGCCTGCACTGTTCTCGCTGATGTCCGCCACCTCCACTTTCCAGCCCATGCCCTCGCAGTAGCGGGTGTACATGCGGAGCAGGTCCCCGGCGAAAATACCGGCTTCGTCACCACCGGTGCCGGCGCGGATCTCCATACTGCAGTTACGCTCGTCGTTGGGGTCCTTCGGCACCAGTAGAAGGCGGATCTCCTCCTCCATCGTTTCGATCACCGCGGTCAGTTCGCTCTTCTCCGCACGGGCCATTTCCAGCATCTCCGCGTCGCGCTCCGATCTGAGCATCGCCTCCGCGCCCCGCAGGTCTTCCATGGCACGGCGGTATTTGCCATAGGCTTCGTCCACGGGCTCCAAGTCGCGGTACTCACGGTTCAAGTCCACGAAGCGCTTGCGGTCGGCGATCACGTCGGGGTCGGCGAGCTGTTTGCCCACTTCCTCCCGGCGGTCGTGTATGGCGGAGAGCTTAGTTAGAAGGTCGCTCATGGGTGGTGAATGGGTCCGATACCCATCGGACGCAGATGACGCTGAAAGGGCAGATAGGCGAGGAGCTGAATAAGGTGGACGGCAAAGTCGGAAGGGACGTTGCGGTCCATATCGGCTCAGGCAGTATAGGTGTAGGTCCCTGAGGGCACGGTCAACACCACCTCCTTGGCGGGCGCGTCCTCCACCCTGCCGATCACTTGGGCCTCAACGCCGAAGGTGACCGCTATTGCAATGATCTCCCGAGCGCGCGCCTCGGGCACATAGAATTCCAAGCGGTGCCCCATGTTGAAGACTTTGTACATCTCCTTCCATGGCGTTCCGCTCATGCGTTGGATGGCCGCGAAGAGCGGCGGTATCGGCAACAGGTCGTCCTTGATGATGCGCAGCCCGTCCACGAAGTGCAGCACCTTGGTCTGCGCGCCACCACTGCAATGGACCATCCCGTGGACATCCTTCCGCATGGCAGTGAGCACCTCGCGCACCACCGGGGCATAGGTGCGCGTGGGCGAGAGCACCGCCCTTCCGAAGTCCAAGGGGGTGCCCTCCAACCGATCGGTAAGGTTGGCCTGCCCGCTGTATATCAGATCGTCCGGTGTACCGGGATCGAAGGTCTCGGGATAGGCCGTGGCCAGCGCCTTGTTGAAAATGTCATGGCGGGCGCTGGTGAGCCCATTGCTGCCCATGCCCGCGTTGTAGTTCTCTTCGTAGGTCGCCTGCCCGTAACTGGCAAGGCCCACTATTACATCGCCAGCGTGGATACGCGCATTATCCACCACCTGATCGCGACGCATGCGGGCCAATACCGTGCTGTCGACGATCACGGTGCGAACAAGGTCACCCACGTCAGCGGTCTCGCCACCGGTGCTGTTGATCCCGATGCCGAGGCCGCGCATTTTCTCCAGGAAATCCTCCGTGCCGGCGATGATCGCGGAGATCACTTCTCCCGGGATCAGCCGCTTGTTCCGGCCGATGGTGCTGCTGAGCAGGATGTTGTCCGTGGCGCCGACGCACAGCAGGTCGTCCAGGTTCATCACCACGGCGTCCTGCGCAATGCCGCGCCATACGCCGAGGTCGCCCGTTTCCTTCCAATAGGCATAGGCCAATGCGCTCTTGGTGCCCGCCCCATCGGCGTGCATCACGATGCAATGCTCAGCGCTTCCCGTCAGTTCATCGGGGACGATCTTGCAGAACGCCTTCGGAAAAAGGCCCTTGTCCACCTTGGCGATGGCATTATGTACATCCTCCTTGGCACTGCTGACGCCGCGCCGTTCATATCGGGATGTCCCTTCTTCCATGTGCCGGATGAAAAAAGGCATCCCGCGTACACGGGATGCCTTTTTCCTTAAGTATGATGACTAATTAGACTCCGGCACCATGGGCTCGTTCGCCTTGGGCACGAAGTCGAAACTTTTCACGGTGAATTCCACGCGGCGGTTCTTCTGGTGCGCGGCTTCCTTCTCCTCGGTGGTCGCCATCTTGGCGATCTCAGCATCGGTGATGCGGGGGCGGGTCTCACCATAGCCCTTGGCCACCATGCGCGCGGGATCTATGCCCTTGCTGATGAGGTAATTCACGCAGCTCTGTGCCCGGTTCTGGGACAGGGTAATGTTGCTCTTGTCGCTGCCCCGGCTGTCCGTGTGGGCGGCGAGCTCAATGATGATGGTGGCGTTGTCCACCAAGGTCTGGTACAAGGTCTGGAGCGAATCCTTTCCTTCTGGACGGAGGGCGGCGCTGCCCAGATCGAAGAGCACTTCCGGCAGGGCTATGGCCTTGTCCGGTGCCACGGGCTGCAGGAGATATTCCTTCACGAAGGTGGTGCTCTCGGTGAGGCCCACGGTGGTGATCTGGTCGTTCACCACTAAATATTGGGCCTTGCTCGCACGAACGGTGTAGCTCGTGTTCTCGTTGATGTAACGGTCCTTGCCGTTCTCCTCGAAGTTGAACCCTCCGTTCTCGTCAGTGAGCGCGTTGAAGTTGGAGCCGTCGGTACCCACCACTTCCACTTTGGCGTCCTGAAGCGGGTCTCCGGTCACTTTGTCCTTCACCACCCCTTGCAGCGCGAAGACCAGGTCGGGCACGTAGAAGCGCCAGATGTCGTCCTCACCTTTGCCGCCGGGGCGGTTGCTGGTAAAAAAGCCGCGCTCCTCGTCACCATCGAAGATGATGCTGAAGTCGTCGCCACTGCTGTTCATTGGGGACTTCATGTTCTCCACGTGGCCCCATGTCGCATCGCCTGTTTTCTCCGCGTGGAAGATGTCCATGCCGCCCATGCCAGTGATACCGTTGCTGGAGAAGTAAAGATCACCATTGTCGCGAAGGAAGGGGAACATCTCGTCCTTGGGCGTGTTGATCTCTTTCCCGAGATTGGTAACTGCTCCCGTGGGCATGCCGTTCTTGTCCAAGCCCACTTTCCACAGATCCTTGCCGCCCTGACCGCCATTCATGTTGCTGGCAAAAACGAGCAAGGTTTCATCCTTGGAAAGCGTGGGCTGGCCGATAGTGACCATGGTGGTGTCCTTCTTTCCCTGTTCCGGCTTGAGCGGGAGCATCACAGGATCGCTGTAGTTGTTACCCACCTTCTTGCTCACCCAGATGTCGCAACCGAAGGCCTTCTTCTTTTCGTGCGGGCAACGGGTGAAGTACATCATGTTCCGCTTGTTGTTGAAGGTAGCACTGCCTTCCGCACCTGCCGTGTTGATGTTGGGCTCAAGGCGCACGGGCTCGCTCCACTTGCCGAGTTTGTCGCGGCTGCTGGCAAAAAGGTCCGTGAAGCTTTCACCGACAATGCCGTCGGACTCCGTGCCTGTCGCGGCGGGCCTGCTGCTTACAAAGACCACGTCGGTGTTCCGCTTGTCGGAGAATGCCGCGCTGAAGTCGTACTGCGGGCTGTTCAACAGCACTTCGGGATCCACCTTGTAGCGGGATGGCGTGTCCTTCCAGGTCTGTGCGAGCTGACAGGAGGCTAAACTGGCGTCCGCGCGCATGTCGCCGGGGTTCTTCTCCTTGTACTTGTTGTATGCCGCGATGGCGTCGGCGTACTTGCCTTGTTCCTTGAGGGCCTCACCGATGTAGTAGTAGGTGATGGGGTCCGGGTACTGGGCTTTGTTGGCCTTCTCATACCACACTTGAGCGTTCTCCCCATCGCCCAAAGCACGATAGGCCTGAGCTACCTTGAAGATGAGGACGGCCTTTTCGCCTGCCTTCTTCTCGGTGGTGTACGCCTTCTTGTACATCTCGATGGCGTTGTAGAAGAATCCCTTGTTGAAGGCCTCATCGGCTTCTTCGGCCTGCTTGCTCTGCGCCATCGCGCCGGCAACGCAAACTAAAACGAATGTGAAGCAGGCTACGAACTTCCTCATGCTCATCATCGGGTTGGTGTGTAGTGTCCCCAGCGGATGGGGCCGGGCGAAAATAAGCAAAGTCCCCAATCTTGGACCCCGGCCTTGTTTTTTGGTTTCTCCTCAGGATCTCACGAAATGGACCCTGAGCTGCAAGATCACCGGGTAAAGAGCAGTTCCCGCATTTTCGGCAACGGCCAGAGTTCATCGTCCACCAGAAGCTCCAGCTTGTTGCTGTGGTAGCGGATCAGGTCCAGGAAGGGCTTCACCGTATCGCAGTATGCGATGGCTTTGGCACGTTGATCGTCCAGGACGTTGGCCGTCTTTCTCGCCTCGGTCATGGACACGCTCAAGGCCCGGAGCTGCTCGATATGCCCGCTGATGCGTTGGATCAGGTCGAGTTGTGTGGCAGAGGCCTGTTCCCCGGCCTCCTTGCCCAGAATACCCCGCAGGCCTTGCACGTTCGTGATCAACCGGTTCTGGTAGTGCACGGCCGCCGGCAGTACATGGTTCATCGCCATATCGGCACAGACCCTGGACTCGATCTGCACCTTGAGCGTATAGCTGTGCAACTCAATGTCATGGCGCGCCTTGATCTCTTTATCGGTGAGCACGCCCATTTCCTTGAACACCTTCATCGTGGCCTTCCCGGCCCATGCGTCCAAGGCGCGCGGTGTATCCACCACGTTCCGGAGACCCCGCTTGGCGGCTTCCTCCTTCCATTCCTCCCCATATCCGTTGCCTTCGAAGCGCACTGGCTTACTCTTGGCGATAAGGTCGCGGATGGTCCGCAAAATGGCCTCATCCTTTTTGACGCCTTTGGCGATCAAGGCGTCCACGGAAATCTTAAAAGCCTTGAGCTGGGCGGCGACCACGGTGTTCAGCACCGTCATGGCAGCAGCGCAGTTGGCGCTGGAACCCACGGCCCGGAACTCGAACTTGTTGCCGGTGAAAGCGATGGGCGAAGTGCGGTTGCGGTCGGTGTTGTCCAGTAGTACCTGTGGGATCCTGCCAATGTCCAGCTTCAGTTCGGTCTTGCTGGCCGGGCTCATGGAAGCCTTCACGCTTTTCTCCAGTTCGTCCAACAGCCCCGTGAGGTACTCGCCGATAAAGACGCTGATGATCGCTGGAGGAGCTTCGTTGGCCCCGAGCCGGTGGTCGTTATTGGCGGAGGCGATGCTGGCGCGCAGGACGTCGGCATGATCATGGACCGCGGCGATGGTGCTGACGAAAAAGGCCAGGAACTGGATGTTCTCCTTAGGCGTTTTCGCTGGCCGCAGCAGGTTCACCCCCGTATCGGTGGCGAGGCTCCAGTTATTGTGTTTTCCACTGCCGTTCACCCCGGCATAAGGCTTCTCATGGAATAGCACGCGCATGTCGTGCTTGCGCGCGGTCTTCTCCATAACGTCCATCAAGAGCATATTGTGATCCACGGCGAGGTTCATCTCCTCGTATACCGGGGCACACTCGAACTGGTTCGGGGCCACCTCGTTGTGCCGGGTCTTCACGGGGATACCAAGCTGAAGCGCCTCGGTCTCGAAGTCGCGCATATAGGCCTGGGTGCGCTCGGGAATGCTGCCGAAATAATGATCCTCCAGCTGCTGCCCGCGTGCAGGGCCGTGGCCGAAGAGCGCCCGCCCGGCCATCATGATGTCCGGCCGGGCAAAGTAGAACGACTCATCGATGAGGAAATACTCCTGTTCCCAACCGAGCGTGGCGATGACCTTTCCCACGTTCTTGTCGAAATAGCGGCACACGGCGGTGGCCGCCTCGTCCAATGCCCGGACAGAGCGCAAAAGAGGGGTCTTGAAATCCAACGCCTCACCGGTGTAGCTGACGAAGATCGTGGGGATGCACAAGGTCTGGTTGATGAGAAAGGCCGGGCTTCCGGGATCCCAAGCGGTATATCCCCGGGCTTCGAACGTGTTGCGGATCCCTCCGCTGGGGAAACTGCTCGCGTCCGGCTCCTGCTGCACGAGCATCCCTCCATCGAAACGTTCAATGCTGCGCCCGTCCCCTAGGGGTTCGAAGAAGGCATCGTGCTTCTCGGCGCTGGAGCCATTGAGGGGCTGGAACCAGTGGGTGTAGTGCGTAGCGCCCTTGCTCGCAGCCCATTCCTTCATGCCGCTGGCCACTTGGTCGGCGAGTCTGCGGTCGATCCGTTCGCCCCGTTCGATGGCGGAACGCACGGCGCGGTATGCATCCTCGGTGAGGAACATCCGCATGGCCCCCTCATTGAACACATTGGAGCCGAAATAGTCACTGATCCGGCTACTGGGGCGCTGAACATGCTTGGGTTGCCGACCGAGCACATCGGACAAGGCCTTGAAACGCAAATTGGGGGGGGTCATGTGAAATTGTTGTTTTTCCGCGGCGAAATTAGGTTGGCGAAGGGGTCTGATCCCATATTCCGATATATTTTCTTGTCAACAGGTGTTTGAAAATAGGGGTGGCCGGAATAATCTTCGTTTTCAAGATCGAGATATGCGGATCTAGGCCGAAAGCCTGGCCTTTGCCGGTCCATACTGTTCAGGGTCCCGAAATGGCTGACCGAGGATATCCCGGGACGCGACCGGGCGTGCTGTCTTCCGCACCCGACAATTCAGGCCGGCCTTGAAGACGCCGGCCGGGAAGCTCTACTTCCCCAGTGATCCACCTTCCTCAGAGAGCTTTGCCTCGACGGAGATGTCGATCGGCTCCTCGGGCGTTGGCGGTGCAGCGGGGACCACATGGGCATCGGCCTGCTTCTGGGACGCGGCATGCTCTGGTGGCTCAATGCGAAAGGTCTTTCGCTGCTCCTCGAACCCCTTTTTCACGTCTGAAGCGCCTTTCTCGATCTCTCGTTGCACGTCGGCCGTAGCATCGCGGAACTGGCGGAGCGCACGGCCCATGGTGCGGGCCACATCAGGCACACCCTTGCTTCCGAAGAAAAGCAGGACAAAGAGCAGCACGACGAGCAGTTCGCCGCCACTGACATCAAGAAAAAGAAGTACGCCCATCCGGGGTGCGAAAGTAGGGAGCCTTGGTCGGAAAGGTTAGATGCCCAAAGAGTTAAAGAACAAAAAGGTGAGAGCGTGGGAAGGTGCGAGGGTGCATCCTGGCCCCCTTGCACTATTGCACCCTTGCACGTTGCCCAAAAGAAAACCCCGCCGAGGCGGGGCTTCCAGATCATTTACATGAAGGCACACCGTGCTTATCACTTGGTTTTCACGGGGATCTCGTCCTTGTGCAGGTCCACCACGATGGCACTGGCCACGAAAATGGAGGAATAGGTGCCCACGCCGATGCCCACCAGCATCGCGAAGACGAAGCCCCTGATGGAATCGGCACCGAAGATGAAGATCACCAGCAGCACGATCAGCACCGTCAACGAGGTATTGATGGTACGGCCGAACGTTGAATTGATGGCCTTATTGAACACCTGCCCCCACGGATCACGCCTGTGGTCCTGCAAGTATTCGCGGATCCTGTCGAACACCACCACGGTGTCATTGATGGAGAAACCGATCACTGTTAGGATGGCGGCGATGAACTGCTCATCGATCTCCATGCTGAACGGCATCATGGAGTAGAAGATGGAGTACACGCCCATGACGATGAGCGCATCATGTACCAGTGAGAGCACGGCGCCAAGGCCGAACTTCCAGTTCCGGAACCGCAGCAGGATGTACATGAAGATAAAGACGAGGGACAAGCCCACGGCCCACACGGACTTGTTGCGGATGTCGTCACTGATCACGGGGTCAACCTTCCGGGATTCGATCGGCGGTGCACCGCCTAACTGCGCCAACGCACCGTTCAGCTTGCCTTCAACGATCTGGTCGGCACCCGTAGTGGCCGTGTTGATCATGAAGTTGGTGGTGATCTTCACCTGGTCGCTTCCGCCATAGGTCTTCACGTTCACGGAGCTGCGGGCGGAGCCTTCCGTGTTGAAGGCACCTTCCAAGGCGCCACGGACCTGTTCCACGTCCACCGGCTTGTCGAATTTCACCACGTACTGCCGACCTCCTGAGAAGTCGACGCCGTAGTTGAAGCCGCGGGTGAACATGGAGACCAGACCGGCAATGATGATGACACCGGACACCGCGTACATCACGAACCGCTTGCTCATGAAGTCCATATTGAGGTCGGCGAAGATGTTCTTGTTCCAATTGTGCCAGAAGCTGAGCGACTTGCCCTTCTCCAACCGGCGATCGATGATCAGGCGGCTGATGAAAATGGCGGTAAAGAGCGAGGTAAGGATACCGATGGCCAAGGTGGTCGCAAAGCCTTTCACCGGGCCGCCTCCGAAGAAGTAGAGGATGAGGGCCATGGCGAACGTGGTGATGTTGGAGTCCAAGATCGCGGAAAGTGCGTGCTTGTAGCCCAGATCCACGGCGGTTTTCACCGCTTTGCCATGCCGGAGTTCCTCCCGGATCCGTTCGTTGATCAGTACGTTCGCGTCCACGGCCATACCCACCGTGAGGATGATACCGGCGATGCCGGGCAGCGTAAGGGATGCCTGGATCGAGGCCAATGTGCCCAGAAGGATGAAGATGTTGGAGAGCAGGGCCACGTTGGCCACCCAGCCGGAGCCATTGTAGTAGAGCACCATGAAGGCCATCACCATGAAGATGGACAACAGGAAGGACCACATGCCGCGACTGATGTTCTCGGCACCGAGCGAGGGGCCGACCACGGTTTCGTCGATGATGCGGGCGGGGGCTGGCAGAGCACCGGCCTTGAGCACGTTGGCCAAGTCAGTGGCCTCCTCCAGTTGTTTGTTACGGTCGTCGGCACCGCCCATGGTAATGCTGCTTCGGCCACCGGGGATCTCGCCCATCACGTTAGGCGCGGAGACCACATAGCCGTCCAGGACGATGGCGATCTGCTTCCCTACGTTCTCGCCGGTCATGAGCTTCCATTTCTGGCCGCCCTCAGCGTTCATCTGCATGCTCACCTCGGCATCGCCCTTCATGTCGAAGTCCTGTCGGGCATCGGTGATGTAGCTACCGTCCAACTTGGGCTTCCCTCCGCGCGGGCCACGCAGTGCGTGCAGGGCGAGGAAATCACGATCCTTCCCGTCCGCTGTGCCCATCCGCATCGGCTTTGCGCCCCAGGCCAACTTCATCACCTGACTGGGGTCCGGGCTCTTGGGCGGGGCCATGCGGAGCAATTTGTTCACGGTGGCGGTATCGCTGACTGCTGCATAGCCCACCACGTCACCGCGCACCACCTGGTTGTTCATGATGTTGAGCTGAAGGCGGTCCTTGTTGAGGAGCGGGCTCTTGGCCAAGCTTTCTGCGTCGGTAAGGGCGGTATCATTGCCCAAGCTGTCGGTGGTAAGCGCATCAGCGAGGCTGTCCTCGGACGGCACGACCGTACTGTCCGCCGTTGTGGTGTCCGTCGTGGCCGTATTCAATGTATCCGCAGCCAGAGCTTCCTTCCTTGCTTTTTTGATGCTGTCCTCGCGGGCCATTTCCGGGTGCAGCATGACGGCGAGGCGGTCATTAGCCTCGGAGAGCTTCATGTACACGTCGTTGTTGTCGAAGGTCTCCCAGAATTCCAAGTTGGCGGTGCTCTGAAGCACGTTCCGCACACGGTCCTTGTCCTTCACCCCGGGCAGTTCGATCTGTATACGGCCGCTGAGGCTCTGCTTCTGGATGCTGGGTTGCGCCACACCGAATTTGTCAATACGGGTGCGAAGGATCTTTTCGGTGTTGATCAATGCGATCTGGGCCTGTTCACGCAAAGACGCGATCACCTGTTCGTTGTTGCTTTCGCGCGGGAACATCGTGGTATTGTCCTGCGTGCTGAAGATGGCCGCGAGGCTCCCGTTCGGGGCGGCCTTCTTGAACTCCTCGTCGAACAGGGTGATGAAATCCTTGTTGCTGCTCGTGAGGCGCCTACGGGCGGTGGTGAGGGCATTGCGGAATGCCGGGTCCTCACTGTTGCCGCTCAGGTTGTCCACGAGGTCGGGGATGTCCACTTCCAAGGTGACCGCCATACCGCCCTTAAGGTCAAGACCGAGGTTGATCTCCTTCTCCTTGCACTCCTTGTAGGTATAGCCGAGGCCCGGATAGGCGATCTCCTCGTCGTGCTCACGGATGTATCGGTTCTGATAGGTCAGCAGCACGGAGTCGTGGTCCATGGCCTTGTTGGCCGGGACGGCCATGACCGAATCGGCATATTCCGCCGCCACCTTGCCGGCGTTCCGTTCAAACTTGCCTGTGAAGATCGAGAACGATAACTGCCAGAGGCAAGCGAGCGTCAACAGGATGGTGAACACCCAGAGCGCACCTTTATTCTGCATGATGGAAAACTGATTGGTTTTTCAGAAAGTGACCCAATGGACGCACAAAAGGCCCTCCAACGGGGCGGCAAATATAGAAGGATAGCCATGCGGCCCGACCCTTGCCCTCCGGAACACCCGAAATCGTCAGAAAAGACACGCCCGGTGCTCGGCCTTATGTAGCCGGAACGGGTACCTTTGCGATACCGCCCCCGTCGAGAAATGTGCACGTCCCATCCTTCCCTCCCGTGATCGCCAAGCCCCTCCTCCTTCTCCTCTGCGTTGCACCGCTTTATTCCTTGGCGCAGGCCGACCTCACCTTCAACCCTACGGTCCCTGTGCAGCGCGCGGGCGTCCCGATGCCCATGGCCTGGGCGGGCGGACTGAATTTTCCACAGGTCTCCACCATCGATCTGGACCAGGACGGACTGCTGGACATACTCCTATTGGACCGTTCCGGTGACAAGCCGATCTTCCTGCTCAACACGGGCACCCCGGGCCAGGCCACCTACATGCCCACCCATACCTATGACAACGTTTACCCCTTCCCCTTGCTTCATGATTGGGCCTTGCTCCGGGATTACAATTGCGACGGCATGGCGGACATCTTCGCCTATACAAGCGGGGCCTTCGCAGTATATCGGAATACCAGTGATGCCTCGGGCCTATCCTTCACCTTGGTGGATGACCAGGTGGGAAGCAATTACGTTCCAACGGTCAGCCCGAATCTCTACATCAGTAATGTGGACATGCCCGGGATCGCGGACATGGACGGTGACGGGGACTTGGACATACTGACCTTCAGCATCTGGGGATCCAACTACTTGGAGTTCCACAAGAACCTGAGCATGGAGCTGTATGGCACCTGTGACAGTTTGGCCTATGAGGTCCGGAGCCGGTGCTGGGGCGGCTTTCAGGAATCCATCTCCGGGAATGCCATCACGTTGAACGCACCCTGCGCGGACAACGTGCCCAACCCGGAACTGCCCGTTCATGACGAAGGCAGCAACTTCCCCTCCGAACGCGCCCATTCAGGGAGCACTGTGCTGCCATTGGACCTGGACGGGGACGGGGACATGGATCTGATCCTTGGCGATTTTCTTTCACCCGACCTTACCGGTCTGATCAACGGGGGCACCTTGGCGCACGCCAACATGATCTCCACGGATACGCTGTTCCCTATCTATGATCAACGGGTCTATTTCGAACAATTCTTGGCTCCTTTCTTCGTGGACATCGACGGCGATGGCAAACGCGACCTTGTGGTGGCACCGAATTCCAGTTCGGCCGCGGAGAATGCGCACGGTATCTGGTACTACCGGAACACGGGCACGGACGCGGCCCCCGTCTTCAATTTCCAGCAGGACGATCTTTTCCAAGGGGATATGTTGGACTTTGGCGAGGGTGCGCGCCCCGTGCTTTTCGACCACAACAGCGACGGCCTGATGGATCTGGTGGTGGCCAATGAAGGTTACTATCTGGCCGGTGGCTTCTACAGCGGCAAGCTGGCCTTGTTGGAGAACACCGGCACCCCAACGGCGCCATTGTTCAATTTGATCACCGACGACTATGCGCAGCTGTCCGGGCTGGGCTTCGGTCCGGGCATGCATCCCGCCTTCGGTGATGTGGACGGCGACGGGCATCCGGACATGATCATCGGGGACGGTGACAACAATGGGGATAACTCCGGCAGGCTGCATTTCTTCCATAACACCTCCGGCGGTCCCGTCGCGCAATTCCAACTGACACAGGCACTGATGACCGACGATAACGGGACGGTGATCGACGTTGGCGCAAATGCCACGCCCCAACTTTTCGACCTGGACGGAGACGGGCTTCTGGACCTGATCGTAGGCGAGCGCAACGGGAACCTCAATTATTACAGGAACGCAGGCACTGCACAGGCTCCATCTTGGCATTTGGAGAGCCAGCTCTTGGGCGCCGTCCGAGTGAATGAATACTGGAGCACCACTGGTTACAGCGTACCGTTTCTGTACATGGACGGCCAAGGTCAAAAAAAGTGCATATCGGGAAGTGAGTCCGGCGGTATCCATCTATACGATGGCATCACCGGTAATGAAGGCGGCTCCTGGAACCTGGTCGACAGCGTTTGGGGGGAGCTTCATGAAGGTGGCCGCACTGCCGTGGCGCTGTATGACTTCACCGGCGATGGCCAGCTCGATGCGGTGATCGGCAACTACCGGGGCGGATTGAGCTTCTGGTCCAGCGGCATTTGGACGGGTGTTGACGCAGCAATACCGGAAACCGCGGAAAATGTGTTCAGTCTTGCACCCAACCCGGCCAACAGTACTGTGGACATCCTTATGCACACCCCCTTAGTCCCGAACATGCGGGTTGAGCTCTTCGATGATCTGGGTCGGATCGTCCTCGGGTTCCCTGTTGAGCGCCCACAGGTCCGCATGGACCTTGGAAATCTCGCACCCGGCCTCTACTCGGTACGCTTAGTGAACGGGACGGGGCAATGGACGAAGCGCTTGGTCATCGTGCACTAAGAAAGATCTTCACAGTCCGGAAAAGAAAAGGGCACCGTCATGGTGCCCTTCCCGTTCATTGCAGGTCGTGGCCGCCTATGCAGGCACGTTCATGCGGTCCAGCACGGCCATCACCTCCTTCACGGACTGGGCACTTTCCTGGGTGAGGGCCAGCTCCTCCTTGGTGAGCTTCAGTTCAATGATGCGTTCGATGCCGTTGCGGCCGAGGATCACGGGCACGCCGAGGTACACGTCCTTCAGGCCGTATTCCCCTTGCAACCAAGCGCAGACCGGGAACACCCGTTTCTGGTCGCGGACGATGGCCTCCACCATTTGCGCGGCGGCCGTGCCAGGTGCATACCAGGCGGAAGTGCCCAGCAGGTTCACGATCTCACCGCCACCTTTTTTAGTGCGTTCAACGATGGTGTCCAACTTGTCTTTTTCGATCAGTTCCGTAACCGGGATACCACCAACGGTGGTGTAGCGCGGCAAGGGCACCATGGTATCGCCATGGCCGCCCATGAGCACGGCCTGAATGTCCTTCGGGCTCACCCCGAGCTCCGTGGCCAGAAAGGCGCGGTACCGGGCGGTGTCCAAGATGCCGGCCATGCCGAAGACGCGCTGCGCGGGGAACTTGCTATTGAGGAAGGCGCAATAGGTCATCACGTCGAGCGGGTTGCTCACCACGATGATGACGGCGTTCGGGGAGTGCTGCACCACGTTTTCAGTGACGGACTTCACGATGCCCGCATTGGTCGCGATGAGGTCATCACGGCTCATTCCCGGCTTCCGGGGCAGGCCGCTGGTGATCACCACCACATCGCTATTGGCCGTCTTGGAATAGTCATTCGTGCTGCCCACCGGGCGTGAATCGAAGAGGCTGATGGGAGCGGTCTGCCAGATGTCCAACGCCTTGCCCTCGGCGAAACCTTCCTTGATGTCGAGCAGGACCACCTCGGTCCCGAGCTCCTTGCGTGCGCAAGCGTCGGCGCATGTTGCTCCGACGTTGCCGGCCCCTACTACTGTGATCTTCATGGATGTGTGCTGCTTTTGAAAATGGTCCGTACCGATCGGCACGGGGCGCAAAATTAGGGATCACCGGGGAAACCGTATTGACGTCGGTCAGGCGTCCAAGATCAGGAGCTGCGGCTTTCAGACAACCCGGCAGCCCGGATCACGTCTTACCTTGGAAAGTGTACCTTACCGGCCCGGTACGACCCCCGCTGAAAATGGAACTGGCAACCCTGGAGAAGAACATACGTCTTAGTCCCGCATGGGAACGTATGGAACATCCTTCCGAACCAGTACACGATGCTGTGATCGATGGCTGCATAGCGGGCGAGCGCCGCAGCCAGCAACGGGTATACGAACTCTTCTATGGGAAGATGATGTCCGTATGCCTGCGCTACACGAAGAACCACGATCAGGCGAAGGACATTCTACAGGACGGTTTCATCAAAGTGTTCCGCAACTTGGCCAAATTCAACCGGGACGGCAGCTTCGAGGGCTGGGTCCGGCGCATCATGGTCAACACGGCGATCGATCATTTCCGGCGGGCGCGTCACTCCTATCTGCTCCTTGGGGAAGACCGGAGCATGGACGAGTTCGAGGATCTGGCCGAGGAGGAGGACAACGAGGTGGACGAGACCATGGAGCTGAAACCAGCGGACGTGATCAACGCGATGCAGAAATTGACCCCCGCCTATCGGACGGTGTTCAACCTGTATGTTTTCGAGGAAATGACGCACAAAGAGATCGCCGAAACTTTGGATATCAATATCGGGACCTCGAAGAGCAATTTGGCGAAAGCCAAGAACAACTTGAAGCGACTTCTTAAAAAGGAGCATAATCTCCCTTGAGACATGGCGGGAAGCATGAATGAATTAGACGCCTTTGAGCGCAGGTTGAAGGAAAGCATCGACCAGTATGAGGTGCCGTACAACTCCGCCGACTGGGCCCAGATGGAACGTGCCTTGGCCAGTGGTGTACGGAGTTGGGGCCATGGCCGTGCATTGGTGGTGGGCCTGCTGCTGGCAGGTGGGCTGCTCATCGGTGGTACGGCCTACTTTGCAGGTCGCGACGGAAGCACCAAGGTGATGACAGGGCCGAACCCGTCCCATATGGAGCTCACAACAGCCGCTGCACCGGAGCCTACCGCACAGGTCATGCCTACCTCCGCCCCTGCCACCGGCATCGGCACTGAAAGCACCACCTCCATACCGGAGCCGACCACCGGACGGATCGAGACCCGGACCGCGGCCGTTCATCCGAACGCAGTAGGCTCCCCGAAGACGATAGCACCGGCCACCCCGACCGAAACGGTCAAATCCGCCTCAGGACCGTCCTCGAACAAACCCTCCGAAGGCGATAACATGGATACGATGTTCCGGGCCAGCGCCAAGGAAGCCTGCCCCGGCAATCCCGTGGACTTTACCGTTGAACATATGCCGGAGGACGGCATCTACCTCTGGAATTTCGGTGACGGCAGCTTCAGTAACAAGCCGAACCCCCAGCACACCTTCACCAAGCCTGGCAGTTATCAAGTGATGCTTTCGATGTCCTCTGCGGGCGCGGGTACCATCCGCAACAAGCCGAGTAGCGACATGATCGTGATCCACGACGCTCCCATGGCAAAGTTCAATGTGGCGCCACAGAACTACAAGGGCCAAATACCCAGCGTGCATTTTGAGAACCGATCCTTGGGCGCGAAGTCCTACCGTTGGGACCTAGGCGATGGCACGGTGAGCACGCTGGCCCATCCGGACCATGTTTACAAGGCGAAAGGCGTGTACCAAGTGGAGCTTATCGTGACCAATGAAATAGGCTGCGTGGACCGGAAGATAAAGGAGGTGCGGGTGGAAAACGATTTCAACCTGGGCGCCCCGGCAAGCTTCTCGCCCAACAAGGACGGGAAGGATGACACCTTCATGCCGGAAGCACTTCTCGATCTGACGGCCAAGTTCCAACTGGCGGTATACGACCCTTCGGGAACCTTGGTCTACAACACCAGCGACCCCACCCATCCGTGGTGCGGGAAGGTGAAGAACCAAGGTCCGGTGTGCACCACAGGCGATTATGTATGGGTGGTGGACATAGAGTCCGGCAGCCAAGCCTCGGAGACCTTTACCGGGAAGGTGAAGCTGCTGCCCTGATCCGGTAAATCCCTCATTCTTGGGGCCGTGTCCCCCCTTTTTTAGCCTTGGACCCGGTCTGCGTTCCAAGAATGTGGTTTTCCTTGGCGCACCATCGGTGAGGTGGTTCGGAAATTTCGGGCACCCGGCACCATGCTTTGTGCGTCAATTCCATAATGGGCTTCCTCTATCCAAGATCCATTTTTCGTCTGCTTTCCATAGGGGCCATCCTGATCCCGGGACTCCTCCGGTCGCAAGTGCCGGAGCTGCTGATCTCCCAAGGAGGCACCCATACTTACTGCCATGCGGTGCTCTACGACAGCGGCGGACCCAATGGGAATTATGGGAACAATGAGAACCATTCCATCACCTTCTGCCCCGGCGTTCCCGGGGACAGCATCCAGATCGCCTTCGGCATGCTGGATCTGGCGATCGGGGACGTGATCACCTTGTTCGATGGCACCTCCACATCGGCCCCCGTGCTCGCGTCATCCGTAGGGACGCCGCCCCTTACTGCCGGATATCTTTACACAGCGACCAGCGCAAGTGGCTGCATCACGATCCAGTTCAACAGCAATTCCGCACAGACGGATCCGGGCTGGGTGGCCAATATCCAGTGCAGTGGGGTCTGTCCCCCGCCCACCGCCAACTTCCCCTCGTTCCCCCAAAGCCCATACCTCGTCTGCCCGAATGAACCCTTGGCGTTGGATGCGAGCGGATCCACTGCGGCACCGGGCCGAAGCATCGCTTCCTATGCCTGGACGATAGGGGGTGTCACCACCTATTCAGCCACACCACAGGTCGATCTCCCCACCAATACTCCGGGGCAGTATCCGATCGGCCTGCTTGTGCGCGACGACATCGGGTGCCCCAGTACCAACAGCAGTGTGGACTTGGTACGGATCGGCACGAAACCGGACTTTTCAGGCATCGGGATCGATCCGGGCACTATGTGCGCTGGCGAAACCGCCACGTTGAACGGTGTGGTCCAAGGCACACATTGGTCCAGCGTGCCCGACCCGATCGTATCCGGCCTGTTCCTATTGCCTGATGGCTGCCCCCCTCCGGGAACGTACACCTCAGTGCTGAACGTCTCCGGCTTCCCTGCCGGTACAACGGTGAACGGTCCGGTGGACATCTTGGATATCTGCCTGAACATGGAGCATTCCTACCTCGGCGACATTTCCGTGTCCATGTCCTGCCCCGGCGGGCAAAGTGTGCTCTTGTTCAGCGGATATGGCGGTGGTGGCGGCGGCACATACCTGGGGTCTCCTTTGGACAATTCCACCGGCATTCCCGGAACCGGGTTCGAGTATTGCTTTTCCGCCTCGGCCGCATGGGGCACCATCGTGTCGGAGAACACGGCCGGGAACCACGTCACGGCCGGCACTCCGCCAAACAACAGTATGGCGCCCGGCACATATACGTCGCAGCAATCGTTCAACCAATGGAACGGGTGCCCGCTCAACGGCCCGTGGACCATTACCGTTACGGACAATTTATGCATTGATGACGGTTACATTTTCGATATGTCCATGTCCATCGATCCGTCGCTGTATCCGAACGTGGTGCAGTACACTCCGGTGATCGGACAAGGTTGCGACAGCAGCGCATGGAGCGGCCCGGACATCGTTTCCACAAGCCCGGACTGCAACATCGCAATGGTTGCTCCTTCTGCACCCGGTCCACATCCGTACACCTACACGGTCACCGACGACTTCGGCTGCACCTACGATACAACGCTCACCCTCAACATCACGCCGGGCGTACAATTTGATGTCACATCGGCCCTCCCTGCGGTTTGCGGAAACCCGGTGCTGATGCAGCCAGGACTGATCCTCCCGCTTCCAACAGGTGCGATCACCTACCAATGGTCGCCGAGCACCGGGCTATCCAGCAGCAGTTCCCCTTTCCCGACCGCATCACCAACTGTGCCGACGTGGTACACCCTGCATGCCTTTCCCGCCGGACACCCCCTTTGCGGCATGGTGGACAGTGTGCTCGTGCAGCCCTTGACCACCATGGAAAGCGACAGCGTGGTGACGGACATCTTGTGCCACGGTGATGGGACCGGATCCATCCAAGTGTTCACCACGGGCGACGGCGGGCCATGGAACTACACGTGGACCGACAATACCGGCACGGTCGTGCAAACTACCTCGACCTCGAACGGCGATACCTTCCAAGGCGCTGGCGGGACCTATAAAGTGGTGATCAGCGAAGGCCTGAACGGGAACGGTTGCGCGGACAGCCTGATGGCGACGATCAATGAACCGCCCCTGTTGATGATCGCCAGCTCTGGCACGGACACCATCATCTGCCGTACCGGAACGGCCGTCCTGAATGCCGCAGCAGCAGGGGGTACCGCACCCTTGATCATGCACTGGGACCATGGTGTTGGTATTGGCCCCGCTCAATCGGTCTCTCCATTACAGACCATGGCCTACAGTGTATTTGCCACGGATGCGCACAACTGTTATTCGGATACCTCGATGGTGGTGGTCACTGTTCTGCTTGGCCTGGATGCCGAACTCGTGGACACCGTAACGAGCTGCCCAAGGGTGGATGTCATGCTTCAGGTTGACACGGTCTTTGGCGGCAATGGCCAATACAGCTATGATTGGGGCACCGGGGGATCCCTCGCGGACTCCTTGACCGTGAACCTTCGCAACACGCAGAACTTCTGCGTGACCATACACGACGGTTGCGAAACGCCGGCGATCACCCGGTGCGCGACCGTGGCCATTACGCCCGTGCCTCCGATGGAATTGTCCGTGGACAGCGTGTTGGGCTGTGAACCGTTCACCGTCCATTTCTCCATGAATGACACCACGGGCGGTGCCACTGCGGACTGGAACTTCGGGTACGGGCCGACGCAGACCGAACGGCCGATGACCATGGCCCATGTCTATGCGCAGTATGGGACGTTCGACCTACGGGTCAACGTACACTGGCCGAACGGGTGCTCGATGGACAGCATCTATTCAAACCTGATCAAAGTGATCGACGTTCCGCACGCCGATTTCAATTGGACGCCTTACCCGGCCACCATCTTCCAGAACGAGGTCCACTTTCATGAATTGGCCACCGACATTGCCGACACCTTCGAATGGGATCTCGCCGGCATGGACAGTTCCTTCCTTCCTGACCCGGTATTCACCTTCCCGGACGACCTGGGCAGGAATTATCCGGTGCGGTTGATCGTACGGAACTATCTGGGCTGCGCGGACACCATCTGGAAGTTGGTGAACGTGGAGGATGCCTTCCTGGTCTATGTGCCCACGGCCTTCACGCCGGACGGCGACGGCCTGAACGAGGTGCTGAACGTGGTAGGCAATGACATCGCGGACCACGACTTCCACTTCATGGTCTTCGATCGCTGGGGAGAGAAGATCTATGACACGACGGACCGCCATGCCGGATGGGACGGCAAGATGAACGGGAAGGTGGTGAAGAATGGCGTGTACACGTGGTTGCTGCGAGCGCAGTCGGTGTACAATGGCGTGAACCATGACCTGCAAGGGCATGTGACAGTGGTACGATAGCGACCAATTCCGGTCCGCTCCAGAGCCGCCCGTGCAAAAGAGACGACGTCTTGGAGTTCAATGGCCGCCGCAACACGGTCGGGCAATTCTTTTATTGCGGATTCGTCGTCGAAAACCATTCGTTCGTCCACAGAAAACAGGGAGCGTGTATAAAGAATGGTCATGACACATAATTTACATGCCACTGAGACAGACCTTGTCTCGTCGATATATGTGTATGGTCAGGACCACGACCCTTCCTTTTCTTCTTCCATGTTGGCGATCCTGGCTGCTGGCCGCTTCACTTTCTATGGCGCTCTTGGCAGTTCCTTCCGTAGCATTTGGCCAAGCCTTTCCCATCTTCAACGGCACGACCAATACTTGCGTCGGTGCGTTCTTAGATAGCGGCGGCGAAGGAGCATCAGGCTACTCCAACAATGAGAATTACACCTATACGGTGTGCCCGGACGCACCTGGCGGAGCGATCTCACTGAGCTTCGTCACCTTCAACCTGAGCATTGCGGGTACCGCACCGATCGACGCGATGTTGATCTACGATGGCGATGATATTACCGCCCCCCTGTTGGGGACCTGGACGGGGACCTCACTTCAAGGGCAGGTGGTGTCCGCCAGTGCCGGCAATTCCTCAGGTTGCCTTACGGTGGTGTTCCACTCGAACAACACGGGCACCGGCGTGTTCGCTGCCACTATCACTTGCTACCAACCTTGTGAGCGGCCCACTGCGGTGGCCACCTACGGCTCGGCCACGACCTTGAAGATCTGCCCCGGGGAAGCCGTCACTTTCAACAGCACAGGCTCTTACGCGGCACCCGGCTTCAGCATCACCAACCGCCGTTGGGATTTCGGGGATGGCACGGTGCTGAACGGTGCGCCCGCTTCCGTGAACCACACCTACGCGCAGCCCGGAGGCTACACAGCCCAGCTTTATCTGGTTGACAACAATGGCTGCTCCAGCACCAACCGCGTTGATCTCCTGACGTTGGTGGGCACCACCCCCAATTTCAACGGCACCGAGGGCATCACCGGCTGTTCCGGAGAGACGCTTTGCTTGGACGGCGTAGTAAACCCGACGACTTGGAACGAATTGCCCGGCAGCGGCTTAGGCACAGGTGTGTTCCTACCGGACAATGTGGGTTCCTGCTTCAATACCACCCTTGACTTCACGCAGTTCGCCCCGGGGCAAACGCTCACCAATATCAACCAGTTGCTTGGCATTTGCGTGAGCATGGAGCACTCCTTCATCGGCGATCTGGTGATCAGCATCATCAGCCCCACGGGACAGACAGTGGTGATGCATCAACAGGGAGGATTGGACACGTACTTGGGCGTTCCGGTGGATGATGACGCCACGCCGAACATTCAAGGGATTTGCTGGAATTATTGCTGGAGTCCCACGGCGACCAATGGCACCTGGGTGGATAATGCTGGCGGCACTCTCCCCAGTGGCACGTATGAAAGTCTGAATCCCCTCTCCGGCCTCTTGGGTTCCCAATTGAATGGCACATGGACCTTGCAGGTATGTGACCTGTGGGCCTTGGACAACGGTTACATCTGTGACTGGGGAATGGACTTCGCCCCTTCCCTCTATCCGGACCTCCTTGAGTTCACCCCGGTGTACGGCGCTGGCTGCGATAGTTCCTCCTGGTCGGGGCCGAACATCACCACTACGACCAATGGCTGCAACCATGTCTGTGCGACGGGCCTTGCCCCCGGCGATCATCCTTACGTGTACACGGTGACCGACGATTTCGGCTGTACCTATGACACTACGGTGATGATCACCATCGTGCCAGACCTGGAGGTGAATGCGGGGCTGGACGCCTCCACCTGCGGTACGCCCGTGCAACTAGGGGCAACCACCAGCGGGGGTGTCTCCACCTACTGTGACTATGAGCTATGGCTATATGACATTTTCGGCGACGGCTGGACGAACAATTCCTACGTTACGGTAAGCATTGACGGGATCAGTACGAACTGGACCATGACCGGTGGAAGTGCAGGGAGCACTACCATATCGGTGCCCAGCGGATCCACTCTCGTACTGGGATATAATGGTGCCGGGCTATTCGCTTTTGAACAGTCGTTCGAGTTGCTCAACAGCGCGGGGGTGAGCGTCTATTTCGGGAATGATCCCACGAACGGTATCGTGTGGATCGGGACCGCAGATTGTCCGGGCGGCGCGATGGTGTACAGTTGGAGCCCGACCACCGGTCTTTCCGACGCGACGATCGCGAACCCCGTGGCCACGGTCGCTTCCACCACGCAATACTGCGTCACTGTATACCAGGCAGAGCATCCGGATTGTGTTGCAACGGATTGCATGACCGTTACCGTGGATGATCCAGTGGACGCGGGGACAAACGGGGCGATCACCCTTTGTGGGAGCGCCAGTGCGTTCAGCTTGTTCAGCCAGCTCGGCGGAACGCCTGTTTCCGGTGGGACATGGAAGGATCCCTCCGGAACCGCACATGGCGACACTTTCACGCCCGGGACCGACCCTGGCGGAATCTACACTTACTCAGTCACCGGTGCAGGGGCCTGTGGGAGCTCAACCTCCACATCCACCGTCACCGTCACGATCAACACGCCGCCCGACGCAGGGACTGATGGATCTATCACACTCTGTAGCTCGGACGCGGCCGCTTCACTCTTCGCGCAGCTCGGCGGAACGCCGGACGCAGGCGGAACATGGAGCGGGCCGAGCACTGTGACGGGAGGCCTGATCAACCCCGCCACCATGAGCGCTGGGGCTTACGTCTACACCGTTACGGGAACGGCACCCTGCCCCGTTGAGACCGCGACGGTGAACGTCACGATCAACACGCCTCCTGATCCCGGCACTGACGGTGCGATCACGCTCTGCACTTCCGATGCGGCGGCTTCACTCTTCGCACAGCTTGGCGGAACACCGGACGCGGGCGGAACTTGGAGCGGGCCGAGCACGGTGACCGGCGGCATGATCGACCCCGCCACTATGAGCGCCGGAGCTTATGTGTACACGGTCACGGGAACAGCACCGTGCCCCGATGAGACCGCGACCGTCACCGTCACGATCAACACGCCGCCCGACGCGGGGACCGATGGGGCCATCACGCTCTGTAGCTCCGACGCGGCCGCATCACTCTTCGCGCAGCTCGGAGGAACGCCGGACGCGGGCGGTACATGGAGCGGGCCGAGCACTGTGACGGGAGGCCTGATCAACCCCGCCACCATGAGCGCTGGGGCTTACGTCTACACCGTTACAGGAACAGCACCCTGCCCTGTGGAAACAGCGACGGTGAACGTCACGATCAACACGCCTCCTGATCCCGGCACTGACGGTGCGATCACGCTCTGCACTTCCGATGCGGCGGCTTCACTCTTCAACGCCTTGGGCGGAACACCGGACGCAGGCGGAACATGGAGCGGCCCAAGTGCGGTGACCGGCGGTATGATCGATCCCGCAACGATGAACTCCGGGGCGTATGTCTACACGGTCACGGGAACAGCACCTTGCCCCGATGAGACCGCGACCGTCACCGTCACGATCAACACGCCGCCCGACGCAGGGACTGATGGATCTATCACACTCTGTAGCTCGGACGCGGCCGCTTCACTCTTCGCACAGCTCGGAGGAACGCCGGACGCGGGCGGTACATGGAGCGGGCCGAGCACGGTGACGGGAGGCCTGATCAACCCCGCCACCATGAGCGCTGGGGCTTACGTCTACACCGTTACCGGAACGGCACCCTGCCCTGTGGAGACCGCGACAGTGAACGTCACGATCAACACGCCGCCCGATCCCGGCACTGACGGTGCGATCACGCTCTGCACTTCCGATGCGGCGGCTTCGCTTTTCGCACAGCTTGGCGGAACACCGGACGCAGGCGGCACATGGAGCGGGCCCAGCGCGGTGACCGGTGGCATGATCGATCCCGCCTCGATGAGCGCCGGAGCATACGTGTACACAGTTACTGGAACAGCGCCATGCCCCGATGAGACCGCGACCATCACTGTCACGATCAACACGCCGCCCGACGCAGGGACTGATGGATCTATCACACTCTGTAGCTCGGACGCGGCGGCTTCACTCTTCGCGCAGCTCGGCGGAACACCGGACGCAGGCGGAACATGGAGCGGGCCGAGCACTGTGACGGGAGGCCTGATCAACCCCGCATCCATGAGCGCGGGAGCATATGTCTATACCGTGACAGGAACGGCACCCTGCCCCGTTGAGACCGCGACGGTGAACGTCACGATCAACACGCCGCCCGATCCCGGAACTGACGGTACGATCACGCTATGTACTTCCGATGCGGCGGCTTCGCTCTTCGCACAGCTTGGCGGAACACCCGATGCGGGCGGAACATGGAGCGGCCCAAGTGCGGTGACCGGCGGTATGATCGATCCCGCAACGATGAACTCCGGGGCGTATGTCTACACGGTCACGGGAACAGCACCTTGCCCCGATGAGACCGCGACCGTCACCGTCACGATCAACACGCCGCCCGACGCAGGGACTGATGGATCTATCACACTCTGTAGCTCGGACGCGGCCGCTTCACTCTTCGCGCAGCTCGGCGGAACGCCAGATGCCGGAGGAACATGGAGCGGACCAAGCGCGGTGATCGGTGGTATGATCGATCCCGCCACTATGAGCGCCGGAGCTTACGTCTACACCGTTACCGGAACAGCACCCTGCCCAGCTGAGACCGCGACGGTGAACGTCACGATCAACATCCAACCGAATGCCGGGACTGATGGATCGGTCGCTTTGTGCATTTCCAGTCCCGCTATCCCGTTGTTCCCTGAATTGAACGGTTCGCCGGATGCCGGTGGAACGTGGAGCGGCCCCAGTCTGGTTATCGGTAGCCAGTTCAACCCGGCGACCATGTTACCCGGCGATTACACCTACACGGTGACCGGAACAGCCCCTTGCCCCACGGTCAGTGCTGTCGTGACCGTGAACGTCGTTACGAACCCTGATCCCGGCACTCCCGGCAGTCTGACACTGTGCGCCTCCGATGCCCCCATCGATCTCTTCGGCCAATTGGGCGGAACGCCTGATCCGGGCGGTAGCTGGACCGGTCCAAGCGCCGTGGCCGGTGGCCAGTTCGATCCCGCGGCGATGAGCGCAGGCGTCTATACCTATACGATCACGGTGCCCCCACCCTGTACAAGCGCCAATTCCGCGGTCACGATCAACGTAGTGCAGCCTCCGGATGCCGGAGAAAATTCAGCGCTCACACTTTGCATCAGCAGCCCGGCGAGCAACCTCTTCACATCCTTAGGCGGAAGTCCTGATGCAGGTGGAACATGGAGCGGACCCAGCGCGATCGCCGGTGGATCCTTCGACCCCGCCACCATGACCCCTGGTGACTACTCCTACACCGTGGCCGGCATTGCACCCTGCCCAGCGGATCAAGCGACAGTTTCTGTTGCCGTGGTGACCACGCCCGATGCGGGAACGCCAGGAAGCATCACCCTCTGCGCAACCGATGCCGCGATCGATCTCTTCGGCCAGCTCGGCGGAACGCCTGATGCAGGTGGTGCTTGGGCCGGACCCAGCGCCGTGTCCGGCGGAGCTTTCGATCCCGCGACGATGAGCGCTGGCATATACACCTACACCATCAGCGTGCCGCTGCCGTGCGTGAACGTATCCAGCACCGTCACCGTGGCCGTGCAGGCACCACCGGACGCGGGCAGCGACGGTGCGCTCACACTTTGCATCAGCAGCCCGGCGAGCAACCTCTTCACATCCTTAGGCGGAAGTCCTGATGCAGGTGGAACATGGAGCGGACCCAGCGCGATCGCCGGTGGATCCTTCGACCCTGCTACCATGAACGCGGGTGACTACTCCTACACCGTGGCCGGCATTGCACCCTGCCCGGCGGATCAGGCGACAGTTTCTGTTGCCGTGGTGACCACGCCTGATGCGGGAACACCCGGAAGCATCACCCTCTGTGCAACTGACCCCGCGATCGACCTGTTCGGTGAACTTGGAGGAACACCTGATGCCGGTGGTGCCTGGACCGGGCCCAGCGCAGTGTCCGGCGGAGCCTTCGATCCCGCGACGATGAGCGCTGGCATATACACCTACACCATCAGCGTGCCGCTGCCGTGCGTGAACGTATCCAGCACCGTCACCGTGGCCGTGCAGGCACCACCGGACGCGGGCAGCGACGGTGCGCTCACACTTTGCATCAGCAGCCCGGCGAGCAACCTCTTCACATCCTTAGGCGGAAGTCCTGATGCAGGTGGAACATGGAGCGGACCCAGCGCGATCGCCGGTGGATCCTTCGACCCTGCTACCATGAACGCGGGTGACTACTCCTACACCGTGGCCGGCATTGCACCCTGCCCGGCGGATCAGGCGACAGTTTCTGTTGCCGTGGTGACCACGCCTGATGCGGGAACACCCGGAAGCATCACCCTCTGTGCAACTGACCCCGCGATCGACCTGTTCGGTGAACTTGGAGGAACACCTGATGCCGGTGGTGCCTGGACCGGGCCCAGCACCGTGTCCGGCGGAGCCTTCGATCCCGCGACGATGAGCGCTGGCATATACACCTACACCATCAGCGTGCCGCTGCCGTGCGTGAACGTATCCAGCACCGTCACCGTGGCCGTGCAGGCGCCGCCCGATGCGGGCAGCGATGGTTCGCTCACGTTGTGCATCAGCAGTCCGACCAGCGATCTTTTCACGGCTTTGGGCGGAAGCCCCGACACCGGTGGAACATGGAGCGGACCCAGCGCGATCGCCGGTGGATCCTTCGACCCTGCTACCATGAACGCGGGTGACTACACCTACATAGTAGCCGGAACTTCACCCTGCCCAGCGGATGCCGCAATTGTTACGGTGACCGTGGTCGCCACGCCAGATGCCGGAACACCTGGCAGCATCACGCTCTGTGCCTCCGATGTCGCCATCGATCTGTTCGGAGAGCTTGGCGGCACCCCTGATGCCGGTGGTGCTTGGGCCGGCCCCAGCACCGTGTCCGGCGGGCAGTTCGATCCGGCGACGATGAGCGCAGGCGTGTACACCTACACCATCAACGTACCACCACCTTGCGTGAACGTCTCCAGCACCGTCACCGTCGCCGTGCAAGCGCCGCCCAACGCGGGCAGCGACGGTTCGCTCACGTTGTGCATCAGCAGTCCGGCCAGCGATCTCTACACGGCTTTGGGCGGAAGCCCCGATGCAGGTGGAACATGGAGCGGACCCAGCGCGATCGCCGGTGGATCCTTCGATCCTGCTACCATGAACGCGGGTGACTACACCTACACAGTAGCAGGAACCTCGCCTTGCCCGGCGGATAACGCGGTGGTAACGGTGACCGTGGTCGCCACGCCAGATGCCGGAACACCTGGCAGCATCACGCTCTGTGCCTCCGATGTCGCCATCGATCTGTTCGGAGAGCTTGGCGGCACCCCTGATGCCGGTGGTGCTTGGGCCGGCCCCAGCACCGTGTCCGGCGGGCAGTTCGATCCGGCGA
>Ga0209063_1000128_pt1 | contig 85394 bp, 75 predicted proteins | sample KloWWTmeKNB19Kit_FD_187177 | JGI IMG/M metagenome (GOLD analysis project Ga0209063, IMG submission 187177) | Active sludge microbial communities from Klosterneuburg, Austria, studying microevolution and ecology of nitrifiers - Klosterneuburg... | ecosystem: Engineered > WWTP > Aerobic digester >... | reverse complement strand
TCCCTTTTCAAGGCAAAGTGATGAGTGAAGTAAACAGAGAAGATGGAAACTTTCGCCGCATTATGATAAAATCAACAAATTATCCTGACGCAACACTTACCATCTGGAAATATCTTGATGATCAGGGAATATTACGTTATCAAGCCCGTATCATAAGCTTTACACATGGTGATGCTTATGTATTAGAAAAAAGAGCAACGGGATATGCACTTATCAAAAAAGGTTTTTACGATATTATAAATGAATAAAGATAAATGGCCCGTTTTTCATCCGTATCCTCCAATCCCTATTGAGAAATTTTAAAATCCGACTTGTTATGAAGAATTATTTACGAATTATGCTGTTACTCATTGCAGTGTACAGCTCCAAAATTGCTACAGCTCAGTCACCTATCTTGAGCAGCTTTCCACAATCATCATCTGTATTGTTCCTGGACTTTGACGGCCATACTTTTGATAATACTATCTGGAATTTTGGAAGTCCAATTACCTGTGCCGGTTCCGGACTTAACTCATCTCAGATAACAGAGATATTTAACAGGGTGGCCGAAGACTATCGCCCCTTTGCTTTAAATATAACTACTGATTCTACTAAATACTGGGCCGCCCCATTTAATAAGAGAATGAGAGTGATCATTACAACTACTTACAACTGGTATGGATCAGGAGCAGGTGGCGTATCTACAGTTGGTACTTTTGGAGATGTAGATAATACACCTTGCTTTGTCTTTTCTTCTTTGCTTGGGTATAATGTTAAACAAATTTCTGAAGCAGTATCACATGAAGCAGGTCACACTTTGTGGCTTTATCATCAAGCTGTTTATGATAATAACTGTGTTAAAATAACTGATTATAATACTGGCACCGGCTCAGGAGAAATTGGATGGGCACCAATCATGGGTGTAGGTTATTATCAGAACATGACTTTATGGAATTTGGGGCCTAATTCTTATGGATGTTCTTCTATTCAAAATGATATAGATAAAATACTTACACAAAATGGATTGTCTTTAAGGCCTGATGATTATGCCGCCACATATGCCGGAGCCACCAATATTTCATTTACCGGCAATCAATTCACAACAAATGGAGTAATTACACAGAATACCGATCAGGATATGTTCCGGTTTAATATAGCTTCTAATGGAAGGTTTACACTTAATGCAATACCATATAATGTAGGAACCGGAAATGCCGGATCCGATCTTGATTTGCAGGTATCATTATATAACAATTCACAGGTTCTTTTAAACGTTTACAATCCCGGAGTATTATTAAGTTCTGTAATTGATACTAATCTTAATGCCGGAACTTACTATTTAAAAGTTGAGGGAAAGGGCAATGTATATGCCCCTAATTATGCAAGCCTGGGCTCCTATTCCTTACAAGGTACATTTGGCAGCACCTTACCGTTACGTCGTCTGGAACTGAAAGGTTCAATTAATAACGATTTGCATCAGTTATCCTGGAACATTGATGCCGACGAACAAGTAGTGCAACAGATTCTGGAAGTTTCAACCGATGGTCGTCACTTCACCACTCTAAATGATGCTGCTGATTTGTCTCTAAGACATTTTACATACAGACCTACGGCAACTGGGACAATTCAATACAGACTAAATGTAACATTTGATAATGGCCGTCAATATTACTCAAACATTGTAACCTTAAAGAAAACAGGAAGCAATCCACGTCCTCAACTCATCAGCAATTTCATTACTGATTCAAAAATTGAAGTTCAAAGCCCCGGCAACTACACTTACAGCATATTTGATTATAGTGGCAAGTCCATTAAACAAGGCAACTTAGTGAACGGCTCCAACCTGATTCAAACACCGGGAATTTTATCAGGCAGCATGTATATTATTCGGTTTAATGATGCTGCTTCAGGCATCTGGGTTGATAAATTTATTCGTCAATAAAATCTTTTTTACTCCGTCCAGGAGATTTAATCCCTACCCTCTTTTGCGATTTAAAGGTTTTCCTGTAATTTAGGAAAACCTTTTTTTATGCGTTGGAGAAAATTTAATGGCGATCCTATTGTTTTGCCCATCATTCAGGAAGTTGAAAATGCAATCAAAAGAGAAGCTGCAGCTGGTAATCATTTGAAAGTTTGTATTGGTACCGACTCTCAAGTAAAGGGCCAGGACACAGAGTTTGCAACGGTAATTGTCTTTTTGAGAGAAGGACATGGCGGATTTATGTTTATACATAATGAAAAAACAAAACAGACATTCACTATTAAAGAAAGAATGCTTACAGAGGTTGCAAAAAGCATTGAGATTGCATATGAGCTCTGCGACCTGTTTACAGTTTATGATGTAGATATGGAAGTACATGCCGACATCAATACAAATCCTCAGTTTAAAAGTAATGATGCTTTAAAAGAAGCAATGGGCTATATACTAGGTATGGGGTTTGCCTTTAAAGCAAAGCCGGAAGCTTTTGCAAGTAGTTGTTGTGCAAATAAAGTTGTGAATTAATCTATTTCTAAAATTTTGATCGTCATATATCAATCAAACATTTTTTGGCTTCTTTCGTCTTACAAGGCTATAAACTAATAGCAACAGGAAAAAAATACCAATCCCTATTCTGATATAGGCCGCCTTTTTTTGCTTTTCTCTGTTTCTTTGCTGAAGTTCAATAATAGCCTTGTAGTTGTTATTATTCACTATAGTGAGGTGTGAGGAATTTTCACTTTCCATTGTTTTCAATACACTGTCTTTATATTGAATCATCTTTTTTGCTGCTGTGTCATCTATTGAAAGTTTAGTTGCTTTTTGTTTTGAAACATTTGCCTGAGCAACAAAACTCAATGGGGTCAAAAAAAATAAACTGGCTATAACGAACTTCTTCATAAATGTTATAAAAGAAAATAAAAACTACTTCGTAGGGGTTGAATCCAATCTTTGGATTTGATTATCTGAAATAACAGATGTTGCGCTTTTTGAAGATTGACTTGTAGAATGATCAAGAATTTTTTTGCTGTCTTCCTGAGCCAAAGAAAATGAGATTAAAACCACCACAAATAATAAGATGACTATATTTCTTTCAGATAGGTGCTTTCTCATGTACAGAGTTTAATCGGTGCAAATTAAAAAAAATATCCCGAAAAATGGAATACCCAATTGCTCATTTTTTTTCTAACTCTTTGAAAAACTTGAATTTAGCTCTTTGATATAGCTTAAAATTTCTTTTCTTCCAGTCATTTTCGTTGCAGAAGTTAGAAAAAATAAAGGTGGGGCTTCCCAGGTTTCTTTTAATTTATCTAAGAATGCATCTACATTTCTTATCGTTGCACCAGGTTTATTCTTATCCGTTTTGGTAAAAACGAGCGAAAATGGGATAGCCCATTCACCAAGTTTATTAATAAAAGAAAGATCAATTGATTGAGGTTCGTGGCGGCTGTCAATTAGTACAAATAAACAACGAAGGTTTTCTCTTTTCCTTATATAAGATTCTATCATATTCTCCCAGTTTCTTCTGGCTTTTTGAGAAACTGTAGCATATCCGTAACCTGGCAGATCAACTATAAACCATTTCTTTTTATCTGATGAAGTAATTTCAAAATGATTGATAAGCTGTGTTTTCCCTGGTGAAGCAGACGTTTTTGCAAGCCCGGTTCTGCCCGTCAACATATTGATTAATGATGATTTCCCCACATTGCTTCTCCCAATGAATGCATATTCTGCTTTGTCAGTAGAAGGGCATTGCTTATAAGTTGCACTGCTTATTAAATAGTTGGCAGCTATAATATTCATTTTATTCTTTATTGTCAATTGCGAAGTAAACCCATAAACGGCAAACGGCAAACACTGTTATCTTTGCTGCCCATGTCAACCACATTACCACACGATAGTATTATTCCCTTTCAAGATTCTAAACAATCTAAGAAAGAGCAAGTGGAATTGATGTTTGATAATATTGCCCCTAAATACGATACCATCAATCGTGTCCTTTCTGCTCGTATTGATATTGGCTGGAGAAAAAAAGCAATTGGAATGTTGAAAAAGTACAAGCCAGAAAAAATACTGGATGTAGCCACCGGAACCGGAGATATGGCAATAATGGCTAGCAAAATTTTAAACCCAGAAAAAATAACCGGCATTGATATTTCATCAGGCATGTTGGAAATTGGGCTCAAAAAGGTTGAAAAAGAAGGGCTTACCCAAAAAATTAACCTTTTACAATGTGATTCTTCGGCAATAAAATTTGGCAATAATTCGTTTGATGCGGTGATGGTGGCTTTTGGAGTAAGGAATTTTGAAAATCTGGAATCCGGTCTTTTGGAAATGTGGAGGGTTTTAAAACCGGGTGGCAGGCTTATTATTCTTGAATTTTCAAAACCAAAACTAAAAGCAGTCAGGTCTTTTTATAACCTGTATATGCGGATAGTAGCACCAAAAGTGGTAGGCTGGTTCAGACAAAACAAGGATGCATACCGATATTTAACAGCTTCGGCAAATGCTTTTCCTGAAGGTCAGGACTTCATCAAAATTTTACAATCAACCGGGTATGTAGATGCCCGTTTTAAACCGTTAAGCTTAGGAATATGCTGCATTTACTCCGGAAAAAAATCAGGTTGAATTTTATACGCATCACTTTATTAATTTCTTCTTTTATTGGCTTTCAGGCGCTGAATGCGCAATATACCCTTCCCAATTTCAGTAAAGTAGAACTTAATCAGGCCGACCATGATTCTAAACCCTATTATTTTGGAATCACTTTAGGTGTAAATCTTGCTCGGTTTCACACCAGTTTGCACAACAGGTTTTTGCAATACGACAGTGTGTTGGTGGCCGAACCGGTTAATTCAGGTGGTTTTGCATTAGGACTATCCGCAACAGGAAGATTGTCTGACAGGTTTCAATTAAGATTTAATCCACAACTGATGTTTATTGAACGTGGAATTTTTTATAAACTAAAATATCCTGATTTAATAACTGGAGATTCTGCAGTTACAAAAAAAGTAGAATCAGTAATTGTCAGCTTGCCTTTTCAGATAAAATTTCAAAGCGATCGCATTGGCAATTTCAGAGTATACACCATGGCGGGATTCAAATTTGATATAGACATGGCTTCCAACGCAAGGGCACGCAAAGCTGAAGAATTAGTAAAGATTGACAAGTATGATTTTGGTCCTGAATTTGGAATTGGCTTTAATTTCTTTTTTGACAGTTTTATTTTTTCTCCTGAAATCAAAATAAGTAATGGCTTACGGAATATTCACTCACGAGATGCTAATCTTAAGTATTCCAATGTATTTGACCGCATAAGTTCCCGAATGATCATTTTCAGTATCCATATTGAAGGATAAAAAATGCTCCGAAACTCTTATGAAAGCAGCGGAGCCAGATTTTTCAACCGAGAAAAGTTAAGACTTGGGAAAACCTGGATCTGTTTTGATTTTTTCTATCTTCTCCACCAGACTATTGCTGTAAACCGCCATCACCAAACAGAGCTGATAACAATCAATGTAGCCAAAAGGCATTTCAACAATATGGTTTCTCAAATCCTCTGTTGAGGATTTCATGTATTTGATGTGAGCTGCTCTAAGTGATTTAAAAACTTGTAATGCTTCTTGTATTGATTTAAAATTACTGTAACCCGAGAATAGCGCATTGGATGTATTAATATTAATCTCCGTTTTCTCTACTAAATTAATTAACTGAGCATCGGTTAATTTAATATCCTTTCTTTTATCTGGTGTATCCTGACCTTCCATGGCATTTTCAAATGCTTGCCATAAATTTTTTTCGGCTGCTGCAATTTGAAAGATCACTTCCTTAACAGAGGCAGCATTTTCTGATGATTTAAATTTCAATTGCTGAACGGAAAGATCTTTTACGCTATTTAAAACTTCAATTCTGGAATCTTTCAATAAACCCAATGCAGTTTTTCTTTCAGGTTTTGAAATAGAAGCGTTATGAATTGTTCCAGCCAAACCGGTTATAACCAGAAAAGCAAGTAGCGATAATCCTAAATATCTTTTTAGCATAGCAGGCAATATTGTTATTATGATGGGTGGCTGTCTAAGGGGCTGGAATAGAGTGAAAAGTTACTAAAGCCTTTCTTAATAACAAATAAATTTTTTGCAAAAATTATCAAAACATATTTCAAGAAAAAAAACATCACTCTCTTGCTTGTATCTTTAGCCAATGAAAATAAAAGAGATTACCGGCTTTCTGGAAACAATAGCACATCCTTCCTTACAGGAAAACTATGACAATGCAGGTTTGATTACAGGAAATCCTGAAACCACATGCAGCGGTGTCATTTGTGCATTAGATGCTACAGAAGTTGTAGTTAATGAAGCAATTCAAAAAAAATGTAACCTGATTATTGCTCATCACCCAATTGTTTTTGTTGGTTTAAAAAAAATTACTGGTAAAAACTATGTTGAAAGAACCATTATAGCAGCCATCAAAAACGATATAGCCATTTATGCCATACATACCAATCTTGACAATGTATTGCAAGGTGTAAACGGGAAAATTGCTTCCCTTTTTGGATTATTAAATATTGCTATCCTTCTTCCAAAAGAAAATACGTTAAAAAAACTTTATACCTATGTGCCGGAAAATAAAGCCGAACAGGTTCGTCAGGCAATTTTCAATGCAGGAGGAGGCCAAATAAGCAGTTATAGCGAGTGTAGTTTTAATACCAAAGGAGAAGGCACTTTTAAAGCTGGTATCGATACTAGTCCTTATGTAGGAGAAATTGGAAAACGTCATCAGGAGAATGAAATAAAAATTGAAGCCATTTTGCCATCATTTTTAGAAAATCAAGTTATAGCTGCTATGAAAGCCGCCCATCCATATGAAGAAGTGGCTTTTGAGGTAATCGCATTATCTAATAAACATCCTGAAACGGGTGCTGGCATTACAGGTTATTTGCCTGAAGAAATGGATGAAAAAGAGTTTTTAGATAAAGTAAAATCGGTTTTCAAAGTGCCGGTAGTAAAACACACAAGACTAACTGGAAAAAAAGTCAAGAAAATTGCCATTTGTGGAGGTGCGGGTAATTTTTTGATTTCCAAAGCATTAGCAACGGATTCTCAGGCCTACATCACATCTGATCTAAAATATCATGAATATTTTGATGCCGACAATAGGATTTTGCTAATAGATGTGGGTCATTATGAAAGTGAGCAGTTTACAATTGACTATTTAAGCGAGGTTTTAGGCAAAAAATTCCCTAATTTTGCCGTCCTTAAAACTGAGTTAATAACCAACCCTGTGCATTATTTTTTTTAGCATTTGTCAGGTTATCTCAGCTAAACCTTCAAACAAAGTGTAATCAATGGCACAAGTAAAAGAATTTTCAGTACAGGAAAAATTAAGCTCATTAGTAAACCTGCAGAAAATTGAAAGCAAATTAGATGAAATTCATATTCTGAAAGGTGAGCTTCCTATGGAAGTGTCTGATCTGGAAGATGAAATTCAGGGATTGCATGCCCGCCAAACCAGAATTGAAGAAGAAATAAATGGTGTAACCGAATTTATTGAACAACGAAAACTTGCTATCAAAGAATCAGAAGCATTGATAAAAAAATATGAAAAGCAAAGTGGTGATGTAAAAAACAACCGCGAGTTTGAAGCTATCAATAAAGAAATTGAAATGCAGCAACTTGAGGTAAAACTGGCAGAAAAACATATTAAAGACGCAACTGATGAAATTGGCGAAAAAGCTGTTAATCTTGAAAAAGCAAAAAAGAACATAACTGCAAAAGAAGGTGTATTAGCTACCAAGAAAAGTGAACTTGAAAAAATTATAGCTACCAACGAGAAAGAAGAAAAACACTATAACAAACTGGGTGCCGAAGCCAGAGAACATGTTGAGCCTCGCTTATTAACCAGTTTTGAAAAAATTCGCAAAAATTACAGAAATGGTTTGGCTGTAGTACAAGTTCAGCGTGATGCCTGTGGAGGTTGTTTTAATGCGATCCCACCTCAAAAGCAGAGTGAAATAAAGCAACATAAGAAAATTATGATTTGCGAAAACTGCGGACGAATTTTAGTTGACGAAGAATTGCATAAGAGCATAGAGATAAAATAATTAATTAGAAAAAATATATTTAAGAGGCTGTACTAAAAGTGCAGCCTCTTTTCTTTTATTCAAATGTAAAATATAACTTGCCGGTAATTAAAAGCCCTTGCTCAGTCGTATTATAATACAGAATTATGCAATTATAGAAGATCTGGAAATTTCGTTTTCCAAAAGCCTCAACGTGCTAACCGGCGAAACAGGTGCAGGCAAATCCATCATCATGGGGGCACTAGGTCTAATACTGGGCGAAAGAGCCGACTCCGGCGTGTTATTAAACAAATCAAAGAAATGCGTAGTTGAAGCAGTTTTCCAAAATCCAAAAAAAGAAATTGCTGCTTTTTTAATTGCAAATGATTTGGATTGTCTCGAATATCTGATAATCAGAAGAGAAATTGCAGCCGCTGGAAAATCCAGAGCATTTATAAATGATACACCTGTTACACTTGCGCAATTGAATAGCCTAAGCCACTTGCTGGTAGATCTGCATCAACAATTTGATACACTGGAGCTGACTCAAAATGATTTTCAAAGGAAAGTAATTGATGCATTGGCTGGTAATTCACAACAGTTGGAACAATATGAAACTTTATTCCACAATTGGAAAGAAGTTAAAAAAGAAGCCACTGCCCTGCTGCTTCAAAAACAACAATTTGAAAAAGAAGCAGATTATCATCGTTTTCAATTTACGGAACTGGATGAAGCTGGTTTTAAAGAAAATGAACTGGAATCTATTGATGCGTCTTTGAAATTGCTCACACATTCAGAAAGCATCAAATCTGCTCTGTCTGAAGCACTGTTTCAACTGGAAGAAAGTGACACACCTATTGTACAACAACTAAAGTCTATCTGTAATCAAATAAATCATTTCGCTGCTTATCATCCGCAACTTCCAGAAATTGTGCAACGATTACAAACTGCTCAGATAGAATTAAAAGATATAACCGGAGAAATTTCGCAAATAAGCGATGCAATACAAAATGATCCTAAACAAATTGAAAAGCTAAACGAAAGAATATCGCTTGGTTACCGCTTGCAGAAAAAACACGGCGTAAGCTCAACTGAAGAGCTTATAAAAATTAAAAACGAACTGGAGGAAAAATTGCAAGCGGTACTTCAAATTGACGAAACCATATTGCAAAAGGAAAAAGAAACCGCCCGACATGAAGAAGAATTAATATTCTTATCTGCAAAAATTTCAGAGCGCAGACAAAAGCAAATAAAGCCGCTGGTTGAAAAAGTAAATAAATTACTATTACAAGTGGGCATGCCCAATGCCAAATTGAAAGTAGAAATACAAAATACTTCGCCAGGCCCTACGGGTGCTGATCTTATTGAATTTTTATTTGATGCAAACCGTAGCGGCCAATATCAACCTGTACGCAAAGTAGCCAGTGGTGGAGAACTCAGTCGTTTGATGCTTTGTATTAAATCACTTGTAGCACAGTCAATGGATATGCCTACATTGATTTTTGATGAAATTGATACTGGCATTTCAGGAGAAGCAGCCCGTCAAGTAGCCATCATTATGAAAGAACTGGCAATCAACCGGCAGGTAATTTGTATCACTCACCAGCCACAAATTGCTGGAAAAGCAGAAGCACATCTTTTTGTATTTAAAGAAATCATAAATGATAAAGTGAAAACTGCTGTAAAGCTCTTGTCAGAAGACGAACGAATTACAGCTATTGCCAAAATGCTCAGTGGCGAAAGACCAACAGCTGCCGCCCTCGAAAATGCAAGAGAAATGATAATGAATTAAACAATCAACCTTCTTAAAAAGCAGCTGGTGTAATGATCTTTTCAAGATGCAACATTTTCCCATTGATAGTCATTCCTTCTATCACTACTTTAAAACTTTTACTACGGTCGTTATTGTAGAACCTGACAGGCACCACCGGATTGATTCCTTTAACTTTTATATCGGGTTTCCAAAGCAAAGTAATACGATTATCATCTTGAAAAGCTGGTGTGCTTTTAACACTATAGTCGGGCGAATAAAATTCTTTGATTACTGAATATCCCTGATATCTTATCATATCTCCACGTGATACTGAATTATAAATATCAGCGCCTTTCTTTGTATAGATGGCAAGTACACCACCCGGTGCATTACCATCAGCTCCTGCAAAATTGCTGAATACTTTTACAAGTGCAACCTGATCGGCCGGAATGGCTGCAATAAAACTTGCATCTGTTGGTACTTCATCCAGATACAAGGTCATAGGCATCATCCCCATTGAACTTAATAAAGCCGTTTGTCGATAATAGATACTGTAATCGGGTCCATCATTTGAAATATTGAGGCCCGGTACCCTGCCCATCAAGTAATCAAAAATGTTATTCTGTGTAACTTTTTCATCAGTATTGACCAGATCAATTGTGCGTTCTGACATACCGCTAAACAAAGCACTAGTATATTTATCCTCCAACTGTTCAAGTACTGTTTTCTTTTTGGCTTTTACCGTAATGCCTCCCAGTGTAATCCCCTCTGCTTTATTGATAGCTTCCAAATCTATGGCCAGCTTATTATTTTGAAGCGCATCTGCAATAACACTCTTAACAAAAATAGATTTGTCAATTTTCGAAAGTCCAAAATGCCTTGTAAGCGTATCTCCAGAAAGTTTTATTTCCAGCGGTTCACTTTTTTTACCTCTTATGTCTTTAAACAACATACTGGTTGTTCCAAAAAACAATAATGAATCCAGTTTGAAATTTCCAAACGCGTCAGTAACACCCATCCGCATTTGCTTAGTAGAATCCTGTCCTGTTATAAATATCAGAAAGGGTTTGGAAACAAAAACCTTTTTAGTGCCGGATTTAAAAATGCTTCCCGCCACCTGAATATATCCGGGATCCTGATAAATTGTTTGAGCTCCACTTCCTTTTGCAAGCTCCTCCCATTTAAAACGACGCCATCCGTTACTCATCATCACTAAATCCAACGCCGTTTCTACAGAATCTGACTGATGTGCAAAATAGTATGCAGGATTATGTACATATCCTTTTAAATCAGATGTAAGCATCAGTGATGAAATTATATTCTCCACACTTCCAGTACCCATACTGAAATCAGGATCGGTAACTGAAACAGACAAAGAACCATCTACTGAATCTGCTATAGCCAGATGAAACACATTACTGGCTCTTGACGAAAATGAAACTGTATCTTTCCTAATCTCAGCATTCAGTCTATATTCACCATTATCAACAAAGCAAAGTCTTTCTGCCAATGGGATATTCTCTTTATTAAAAACAGTAACCTGTAAAATACCAGAAGACAGTTTTGAAACATCAAACGTTCCTGAAATATTATCTTTTACGTTTACGCTATCAAAGTTTTTTCTAAATACAACATGGTGCTGCATCTGACCTATCATATATGCAGCATTAAAAGCAGGATTACCCGGTTTTTGTTCTATTTCATAAATTTTAGATTTTCCTGAAGGAATTATTCTGAAAACAATACCAATGTTAACTGCTTCTGGCAATGGAAATCTTTGTACGGAATATTCATTTTCTAAAACTGCAAAATATTTTTTTCCGCTTTCAGGATTAAGGTCAAACATACCCATGCCATCATGATAGGTAGCAAAACTTGTAACGGTTTCGCCTTTTTCATTTTGAATTTTGCCATTTACAACAACTGGCAATCCTGCTTCATTGCTTGCTTTAAATGCAATGGTATTTAATGTACCTTCTACAAAATTTCCACTCTCTGGGAAAAACTCCAATCTCAACGAATTTGATGTTGCCGGTTTTGGCTGTTCAGTCGTTTTTCCAAATACATAAATTGATTTTTGAAAGACAAAATCACCTACTTGACCTGGAGCTGCGTTGAGCATAGATGGTGTATATGCTCTGATGAAATATGCTCCGGAACTAAGTGTATCTGATAATTCAAATTGGCCCATCGTTCTGCCATCCAGCACCGGTATTATTTTTCTGACTATAAGCGATTGATTAGAGTTCAAAAGTTCAACATACAAAGAAGTACTTATGGTATCAGGCTGATAATCGGCTAATAGATATGCTTTAAACCAGGCTGTTTCTCCGGCCAGATAAACCTCTCTGTCAAAATGGAGCCATGCTTTTTCAATGGAATGTTTATCGGACCATTGACGCAACCAGCTAGCAGCTTGTTGTGAGAAACTAATCTGATTAAAAAATAAAAAGATAAGAATGAAAAAAAATTTATGTTTCATAGCGGAGCGCAAAGGTAAATAACAGAAAGTCTTAAATATTAATTTTGGGATTTTACTTTTAATGACCAGGTAATCGTAAAAACAGCTACAGTGGCACCTTCACTATCTGTACCCACCGATTTTGCATTTACGGTTACGGCTTCACCAGTGGCGATTGTGTCCGTTACTGCTTTTTGAAACAGATTTCCGTCCTCGCAAAGAAATTTTGTTTTGCCAATGGCTTTCTTGAAATACTCCGATTCTACTTTTACTACCAGCATACTTATTACAGGGTTACTTTTATATAAATGAGCCATAGCCAAAGCACCTGTGCTTAACTCGGCGGCCATACTCAGACAAGCGAAGTAAGTGGAGCGAAAAGGATTTTGCGAAAGCCATTTATAGGGAACAGTTGTTACACAATGATTTTCATCTATCTCCCTTACCCTTACTCCCGAAATATAGGCAGCCGGTAATTTAAAAAACAGAAACATCCTGAACTTGACAGGATGTTTCACTAATTTGATAAAAGTACTTGTATTAGGATTCATTACTCTGTTTTATAATTTGCCGGATCAATTGCAGCGGGGCTCCAGTTAGATAAGAACTCCATCACTTTAGATTTGCCGTATCCTTTTCCTTCTTCCAGATAGGCTGAGTTTTGAATATGCAATAATTTCCCTTTGCCATCTAAAATCATAAACACCGGAAATCCGAAGCGTTGTGCATAGCCATACTTTGCAAATACTTTGCTGTTTTTATTTTCCTTACTGTAATTCAAATGATAAACAACAAAATTTTTCACAATCATTGAGTCTATGGTTTTATCTGTTGTAATGAACTCATTAAACCTGGCACACCAGATACACCAATTTCCTCCTGCCTGAACAAGTACATGTTTGCCTTCTTTTTTGGCTTGTTTTACAGCCTCTTTAATTTTTGTGGTTGCATTCTCTTCCGGTCTATATAGTTTAAACTTTGAAAGATCCTGTCCGAAAACAACAGTTCCTGCCAAAATAAAAAGACTCATCAAGAATATTCTTCTCATACTGCTAATATTTATTTTTATTGTTTATCTATTGCAACGACACAAGCTATTGCTTTGTTACTGTTTGCATCTACTTTAAAATACATAGTACCATCGTTGGTATTATTAAAACGGGCACCCGATATCATGATACTTTGAATTGCCTCATTTACCTTTCCCTGATATGTGGATTGACGGCTTTGATTAATAGCAGTATTTAACTGATTATAGTCTAATTCATCTTTGCTCACTACTACAGCTATAAAATCCTGTTTCCCCAAACTATCTGCTTCCATAGATTGTGATTTTGGGAATAGTCTGAATCCGGTAATGCCACAATAAGGCGAATGTTTGGAAACTGTTTCTCCCTTTTTTAGATATGGGAATAAGACATAGCTACTGCCATCAGTTTCTTGGCCAAATACATAGATATAGCATTCAGTTGCATTTTTTATTTCCATTTTAAATCGAGTTCCAATTTTTATTGGAGAAACAGTTTGAAACAGATTGCCGCCGGCTGCTCTTAACTTGATATATTGACGTCCCTCGTTGTTGACCAATCCAATTGCACATTCCAAGGGTATATTAGCTACATTGCTTCGCTTGGGAAGTGGATCAATTCCATAAGCTTCTCTTACATAATCTTTAAAATCTCCATAGCGCACCCATGCAATTCCGTTTTTGCCCCAGTTAGGAGTCCAGCTATTCATAATTTGAAAAGCGCCACCAAACTTTTTATCATCATAACCGATTACGCACATAGCATGTCCACCCATACCCATTTGCGAAGCATCCATTTGAGTGGGTTGCCACAGCTCCTGCCCCATCATGTCCTGCATAAAACTTTGACCTACCATCATCCCAATTACAACAGGTGCATCTTTTGCCAAATGCTCTTTAATAGCCCGCGGATTTATTTCTTCATTATCATTGGTAAGACGTGTAAACCCATGTATCTTGTTTTGTTGACCTTCTTTTATTTGTTGCAGATTAGGCTCCCGCTCACAATCCTGATCATCGTAAGGATATTCACTAATCGGTACTCCTCCATTGCGGCTCATAGCTTCCATGGCTCTTTGTACATAGGAGCCCTGACATCCCTCCAATCTTATTTGATTATATAAATAGGATGGACTGAATTTTATCCGGTTCGGATCTTCATGAGTTGCTGCTGAAAATAAAATTGTTTGTGCGGCATAAGCACTGCTCCATGCAACACAACTTCCCTGCTGGCCCTGATCGCCCCGCTCTGGTGCAAACCGAAGTAAGGAAACTGCTTCGGGCAATGCCTTGATGTTGGCAGAATTATTTGGATCCAACTCCTCGTAAATAGAAGCTTTTTGGAAAGTATCTTTATTAAAATTGTACCCGCTTTTAGAAAACAGACTTTGTACTTGTGAAGGATTGCATCCACCGCTTTTATTCAATAAAAAATATCCACCGGCTGCAACTAATAATAATAAAATGGAACCTTTACCCTTGAACAATCCAAGAAGCATGGGCAGCAGATTCATTAAACCGCCGCCTCCGCCTGGCAGGTTTGGTCTTTGTCCACCACCGCCACTGTCGTCCTGTTCATTTGGATCGTAAGGATCATCCGTCATTCTAATTGGCATATTCGTAAATTTTAATTATTTAAAAATAGGAACTAATGATGAAAATCATTCTCAATGGGATGCGGCAAGGGAGATTTTTTTTCAACAATTCTTTAAGTGGCAAATTATTGAGAGAAATCAGATTATTTCTATTTGGTTTTTTAATAAATCATCCAGATCGTCCCTCTTGCGTATCAGTTGTGGTTGATTTTTGAAATATAAGACCTCAGCCGGTTTGAACCTAGAATTGTAATGAGACGACATTTCAAAACAATATGCACCTGCATTTCTAAATACTAAATAATCGCCTTCCCTTACTTCCGGCAACATTCTGTCTTCAGCAAATGTGTCTGTTTCGCAAATATTGCCTACTACATTATACTTTTTAATTTCTCCCGAAGGATTTGAAATATTCTCAATTTCATGATAAGCTCCATAAAACATGGGGCGAATTAAATGATTAAGCCCGCTATTGATGCCAGCAAAAGAAATGTCGCCTGACTGTTTTACAACGTTCACTTTGGTTATAAAATATCCTGCTTCACTCACTAAAAATTTACCGGGCTCGAACCAAACTTGTAAACGACGTCCATTTTGCTTTTCAAAGTTTTCAAATTCTTCTTTTACTTTCTTACCCAGCAAGATCATATCGGTGCCCTGTTCTCCCGCTTGATATGGTACTTTAAAACCTCCACCAAGGTCAATTACTTCCAGCTCAGGAAAATACTTTACTAATCCCAATAGCACTTCAATTCCTTTGGCAAATACTTCTACGTCTTTTATTTCGCTGCCTGTATGTATGTGTAATGTTCGAATGTGCAAATTTGTTTCCCTTTGAACAGTTAGGATTTCTTCAATTGCTTCAACAGGCACGCCAAATTTACTACTGCTGTGACCCGTTGCTATTTTAATATTTCCACCTGCCATAATGTTGGGGCGCAGTCTGATGCCTACAGGATAACTGTGGCCATATTGTAAACCAAATTTTTTCAAATTGGAAATACTGTCAATATTTATGTGTACACCTGCTTCTTTGGCTTCGATTATTTCTTCAAATGAAATATTGTTGGAAGTATAAAGTATTTGATCCTGTGCAAAACCTGCATGCAATGCTAATCTTACTTCGTTGATGGAACTACAATCCACCTGACAGCCAATACTTTTGATAAATTTTAGAATATTAATATTAGTAAGCGCTTTTGCGGCATAAAAAAATCGGACATCTGTATGCTTAAAAGCAGAAAGGAGTTTTTGATATTGTTCATTAATTCTTTCGGCATGATACACATATAATGGTGTGCCATACTGTGTTGCAGCATCAATAAGGTGTTGCCTATTTAATTCTAAAGACATGTATGCGAATATACAGTAAAACAAAAGCGCCGGAGCAGTTTACTCGGCGCTTGTATTAATAATATTAATTTCAAAATTAATTTTCGCTGTTGCTATTAACCACCAGCTCTCCATCTTCAGCTACAGATAATATGTCACCCTCATTGTTGTTCTCTTCATTCTTTTCTTTAGCTCCATTTACGAGTGTAGCTTCTGCCGTTTCTGTAATTATTTCTTTCAACTTAGGCAAATCATCAGATGTATTGATGCCAAAATAATCCATAAAGGTTTTGGATGTTGCATATAACAAAGGTTGACCCGGTGCATGTTCATTTCTACCACTGATAATGATCAATTCTTTTTCTAATAATTTTTGGATTGCATAATCGCAACTCACACCACGAATAGATTCTATCTCGCCTTTGGTAACAGGTTGTTTATAAGCTATAATAGCCAAAGTTTCAAGGGCAGCAGCCGAAAGGCGTTTCAAAAATTTATCGCCATTTAGCTGAGCAACCGTTTTATGAAATTCTTTACGGGTAAGAAACTGCCAGCCACCGCCCGTTTGTTTTACTTCAAAGGGATAAAAATCGGCACTGTATTTTTCTACGATGCCATTAAGGGCTGCTTCTACTTTATCTAAACTGATTTTTTCTTCCAGATCTGGAAAAGTATTTACAATATCTGTTATTTCAAGAGTAGTAAGTGGCTTATCGCTTGCAAAGATTAAAGCTTCTATATGAGGTATCAGGTCGGATGTAGTCATTGTCGTCTAAAATTTTCATTCCAAATGAAGAGGCAAGATAATTATTGGAGCCAAGAAGTTAGCAAGAGATTATTCACACCTTAAACCTTCTACCCTACACCCAATTTCGTATTCCTTCTACCTTCTTCTATCAGCCTCGTGCTATCCCTGCAACGCAGCAGCACCGCTTACAATTTCAGTAAGTTCGGTAGTGATGGCCGCTTGTCTTGCTCTGTTATAAGAAATTTTAAGTGTGCGAAGCATCTCATTGGCGTTTTCGCTGGCTTTGTCCATTGCAGTCATGCGGGCGCCGTGTTCCGAAGCATTGGAGTCTAAAACGGCTTTGTATAATTGTGTGTTCAAAATTTTAGGCATCAATTCGGTAATTAGCTGCTCCTTTGAAGGATCGTAAATAAAATCAGCTTTTGTATCGCCTGCTTTTTTCTCCGATTTAGGAATAGGTAAAAATCTTTCTAACGTAAAAAATTGTGTGGCCGCATTTTTAAACTGACTGTAAACAATTTCCACGACATCAAACTGCTTTTCAGCAAATGCTTTCATAGCTGCCTGTGAAGCTTTTTGAACATTATCAAAAGTCAGATTTAATAAAACATCTTTATAGGTATCAGCTGTGTTGAATTTATTTTTAGAAAAATACTCGTAGCCTTTTTTACCAATTCCCCAAACTGTAATATTTCCTTTCTTCTGTTGTGCAGTATATTTTTCAGCAATTGTTGCTTTTGCAAGCTTAATTACGTTGGCATTAAAAGCACCACATAATCCACGATCGCTGGTAATAACAATAAACAACACTTTTTCAACCGGTCTTTCAACTGCCAGCGACATACCGGCTCCAGCTTCGCTATTGCTTACAATGTTGCTTAGCATATCCTGTAGCTTATTTGCATAAGGACGCATTTGCAAAATGCTATCTTGGGCTCTGCGCAATTTGGCTGCACTCACCATCTTCATCGCCTTAGTAATTTGCTGTGTGCTTTGTACCGATTTGATTCGGGTTCTTACTTCTTTTAATTGTCCGGCCATGTGTTTTGTAATTGGCCGCAAAGGTAAGGCCGGGAGAGGAAAATTCCAGATTTAAAAGGCGCAAAAAACAGGATTATTTTAATGATTTATTCAACCAAAATTCCTTCCTGAGTGTATAAATAATTACCAGTTTTCCACCTTCGGGTGTACCATTTAAAATGGGGCGGTTGTTTTCTTTTACCAATTCCATATTAACGGGGCCCGATGCCAGCTTTGACAGGTCTTCCTTGTTGATTATAATCTTGCCGCCTTTTACTGCCAATTCATGCTCTATCCCATTGCTGCCAAAAACAGTGTCGGAAATTACTACCTGAATCCTGTCGCCGTCTTTAACCCCCAAAAGTGGCAAGCTGAGAGCCCCATTATGAATTGTATCATGAATAGCCTCGGCAAAAGAGAATGGCTGAAAAGTAAATTCTTCTTTATATTTTTTCCCTTTTTGATTTATAAATTCAATAAAATGATTTCCAGTAAAAGTTTCCACAGGTTTTTGCAATTCATAATATGCACCGGTGATGCGGGTACTATCTACTTTAATCGTTTCACCATCTATTGAAACACTTCCCGGCTTGTCAATGGTTAGTGTTGTTCCATTTTCGCCACCAAAACGGTATTGCAACAATGCTGTTACTTCAGGATTTCCAGCCTCTCCCGAAATTCGATAATCAAAGAAAACTGCATCGGCTTCCACGTCATTGGCACTTCCAATTTCTGCATCATTACAGGAAAACAAAAAAAAGGAAGCTATTGAAAGAAAAAATAAAAAAACTCGGCGCATAAAAATATTTCTGGTTAATACTGATTTCAGTTGCAAAGTAAGTTAAAGAAAAGATAATACAGCGGAGACTGGCAATGAAAGAAAAAAATCAATGTATTGAAGTTAACATCCCATTATTTTTTGTAGTTATGAATTTGATGAGCAGGCTTTACCTTTACCAAAATTTCAAAAATATGCATAAACTGTTTCTTGTTTCATTTCTGTTTTTGCTAGCCTCAACATTTTCTCAACTTCAGGCACAAAACGAGAATGACCCACTACCTCTAAACCCAAAAGTAACAACAGGACATCTGACTAACGGCATCACTTATTATATTTTGCCAAATAAAAAGCCCGAGAAAAAAGTTGAACTCCGTCTTATTCTTAATTCAGGTTCATTAAGTGAAGACGACGATCAGCAGGGCCTTGCCCACATGGCCGAGCACATGGCCTTCAACGGCACAACAAATTTTAAAAAAAATGATATTGTTTCATTTTTACAGGATATTGGTGTAGGCTTCGGAAGTGATTTGAATGCCTATACTTCATTTGACAGAACAGTTTATATATTACCCATACCAACCGATAAAGCCGGAAATCTTGAAAAAGGATTTCAGGTATTGGAAGACTGGGCACATAACGTTACATATCTTACTGCCGATATTGAAGGCGAACGTGCAATTATTTTAGAAGAAAGTAGATTGGGTAAAGGCGCAGATGACAGGATGGAGCGCCAATGGCTGCCCGTTTATTTAAATGGCTCACGTTATGCAAGCCGATTGCCCATTGGAAAAGAAGAAATCATCAAAACATTTAATCCCGATAGAATAAGGGATTATTATAAAACCTGGTATCGTCCCGATTTGATGGCCGTTGCTGTAGTTGGTGATATTTCAAGTGATGAGGCATTAGCCATGATAAAAAAACATTTTGAGAGCATAACACCAGTATTAGGTGCACGCAAACTACCAGAAACTGATTTTTCAGCCTACCAAAAAGATATAGCAGCAATAACTACTGATAAAGAAGCAACCGGCTATAGCCTCGACATTAACTGGTCTGCTTTTCCTGAAAAGCCGCTGACAACATTTGGAGATTTTAAGAAAAGCTTGGAAAAATCTTTATTTACTTCTATGCTTAATAGCAGACTTAGAGAAATTTCTCAGAAACCAAATCCCCCATTTATCTATGCCGGGGCTTCTTTTGGCACCTGGGTTCGTGGCTACGACCAGTTTAGCGTCAATGCCGGAACAGGTAGCGAAAACCCCAACAAAGCTGTAGATGCATTGGTAGCAGAAATAGAAAGAGTTATCAGATTTGGCTTTACTGAACCAGAATTAGAAAGAGCAAAAAAATCGTTACAGGCATTTTATGAAAGCGCATACAATAATAGAGACAAAACACAATCATCACAATTAATAAGTGAGTTTATTGATTTATATCTTGAAGGCAATGCATCGCCAGGTATCGATAACGAGTTTAACTATGTAAAAACAATGATGCCGACAATTAATCTTGCAAGTGTAAACGCAATCGCTAATCAATTAAAAGGAGATCAAAAAAAATTCATCAACATAACCGGACCCGAAAATGCCGCTGTAAAACTGCCAACACCTGATGAGTTGATAGCATCAGTTGAAAAAGCAACAAAGCAAAACGTAACACCTTATGAAGAAAAGGCAATAGCTACCGAGCTGCTGAGTAAACAACCCAAACCGGGAAAAGTAGTTTCTAAAAAGAAAAATGCTTTAACTACAGCAACCGATTTGGTTTTAAGCAACGGCATTACTGTGACTTTGAAGCCAACTGACTTTAAAGATGATGAAATAATTATGCAGGCACAAAGAAAGGGTGGAACCAGCAACTATGGTTTACAAGATTATTTCAGCGCCAAATATGCAGGTGGTGTGCAAGCTGCACAAGGTTATGGAAATTTTACACCTACTGATTTGCAAAAAGCTTTGAGTGGAAAAAAAATAGCGGCGGGTGGCTCTATGGGTGAAACGAGAGACTATTATTCAGGCAATGCTACAGTTAAGGATTTAGCAACTATGTTTCAGTTGCTCTATTTGAAAATAACTGAACCAAGAAAAGATACCGCATTAGTTAATTCCTTTATCAAAAAACAAAAAGCAGCAATGGCAATGGCAATGGCTAATCCACAAACTGCATTTATAGATACATTGGGAAAATTTATTTACAATGGCTCTATCATGGCGCCACTATCGGTACCCAAGCCTGAAGATTTTGATAAAATAAATGCTGAAAGGGCTGCTGCCATTTTTAAAGAAAGAATGGGCGATGCCACAGGAATGAATTTTGTTTTTACTGGGAGTTTTAAAGAAGCTGAAATCATTCCTTTGATTGAAAAATATATTGCATCATTACCCGTGAGTGGTAAAAAAATTACTTTCAAGGATAATAAACTAAGACCGAAAAGCGGCAATCATACTTTTGTATTTAATAAAGGAAAAGAAGAAAAAAGTTTGGTGCTGGAATTTTACAATGGCTCCATCCCTTTCTCTGAAGATATGAATCTAAAAGCGCAGGCAATGGCCGAAGCATTGAACATACGTATAATAGAAGAATTGAGAGAAAAAGCACAGGCGATTTATGGTGGCGGCATCAGTGGTGGGTTGGAGAAAGAGCCTTATCCATCTTATCAGTTTATAGCTTATTTTCCAAGTGGTCCTTCAAAAATAGATACGCTATTAACCGGAATGCAAAATCTTGTTTCTGAAATTCAGAAAAAAGGGCCATCTGCAGAAGTATTGGACAAAGTAAAGAAACAATGGCTGGAGCAACATCGTGAAGAGTTGAATGATAACAGTGCATGGGCATCTGCATTAATGGAGAATAAAGTGGATAAAGCAAACTTTAGCCGATTCCTCAATTATGAAAGCTTTGTAAAGAAAATAACTCCTAAGGATGTGCAACTGGTAGCTCAAAAATTACTGACCAATAAAAATAAAATTGTAGCTATACAAATGCCGGAGAAAAAAGAAGAGCAGGAAAAAAAGCCGTTTTAGAAAGAGTGTAGCATCAAAATTGAAACATTAAAACGCCGGTTTAAAAATTTTTTAACCCGGCGTTTTACTTTTTATAAATTTTTTTTTATGACATTCATTTTTGCTTTCAGTATAAAATAATGTTTGAAAATGTTTAAATCCAATTGAGCAACTACCAGTCCCCTTTTATTAAATTATCGTATAAAATATTTACTGTTTTTTTAATTACAGTATTATAACCATCGGTATAACCGGGCTTGCTGCCACTACTGATAACTACTATTCCAAATTTTTTTTCTCTGTTAAAAAACATAGCGCTGGATAATCCATAGGCTGAGCCTGTGTGACCTGTCATTTCTACACTGTCAATCAACCTGGTTGTTTTTAATAATGCCAATCCATATCCCTCTTTTTCTGTTAAAGGCGTTTGCATAATGATGGCATTTTTCTTTTTAATAATTCTATTATGAGCCGCTTTTCCAAGATTCATATGCATAATCATGTATCGAGCCAGATCGGCTGCCGAAATCTTCATGCCTCCCGTTGGAGAAAATATGGGTGTACTGTAGCCCATTACATAGTTAGCAATTTCCTGCCGGCGAGGTGCATAAGCCATTGGCTGAGGCATTAGTTTTTTTAATGAATCGTTGTAATCGTATAAGGTAACAAAACGGGTACTATCCAGTCCATCAACCCAATAGCCTCCATAGAGACCCAAAGGTTTAAGAATATGATTTTGAACATATCGATCAAACCTTTCACCCGAAAATTTTTCAATGATTGTTCCCGTCATATTAAAATTGAGATTGCAATACTGGTATCCGGTTCCTGGTTCATAATTATTATAACCGTTTTTCCAATTCGGATTTTTATCAGGATTGATAGCATCCAGTGTAAAATATCCTTCCTTATCATTCAGACTAGAGCGATGCGATAATAACATTCTCAATGTGATTACTGTACTCGGAAAATTTGGGTTTCTTACTTTAAATCCTATCAAGCTGCTTACATCATCATTCAATGACAATTTTTTTTGCTGCACCAGCTGCATTATACTGGTTGCAGAAAAAGATTTGGAAATAGATGCTATTCTAAAAATATCATTTTCAGAAAGTGAGATTTGCTTTTCTCTGTTCTTATATCCAAATGAATGAGTATAAACAAGTTTCCCGCTTTTTACAACAGCCACTGATATGCCAGGCACATCAAACTGCTTCATTACCGACGTAATGTCGGTTTCGGCTTTTTGGGTTTGTGCATTTATATATCCCTTAAAGGCAAAAAGAACAATAAAAGATAATGTAAGACAAATAGATTTTCTCATAAATGTATATTACTTAGTGAGGGTTACTTATGATAATTTGGTCAGCTTTATTGAAATAAAAAACACTTGAAAATTAATTAAACAACCTTAGAAACAAGGGAATTTCCAAAAATAAAAATATTACTGAAAATTAGTCCGATTCTTTAATTCTGTAATAAATGTTAACCATTTAAAGGGCACACAAAAACCCCCAAACTAGCCTTATCTTTGCCCACCCATTTAAATAAAGCAGATGGGTTTGGGATAAAGGCTGTCAATTTGACCTGTAAACTAATTTCAGCATTTTTTTTGACAATATCTTTCCCTATTTAAATAATCAACTAATCAGCTTCTCATGTTAGGTTTTTTTTCCAAAATGTTTGGTGGCAGCAAATCTGAAAAAGATGTAAAGAAAATAGAACATCTTATCGTAAATATCAATCAGCACTTTTCTGCATTTCAATCTTTAAGTAATGATGAACTCCGCAATAAAACTCAGGAGTTTCGTGCCAGAATAAAAGAACATCTGGCAACTATTGATCAAGACATAGTTTCTAAAAATGAAGAAGCCGAGGCATTGAATTACAATGACCTGCTGGGCAAAGATGCCATCTATCAACAGGTAGATAAGCTAAAAAAAGATCGTGATAAAAAAATTGAAGAGGCATTGAATGATATTCTTCCGGAAGCTTTTGCAGTAGTAAAAGAAACCGCAAGTCGTTTTAAAGAGAATGAAACCATCACTGCAACAGCCACCCAGCACGACAGAGATTTAAGTGTAAAAAGAGATTATATAACGATAGAAGGAGAACAGGTTCATTTCAAAAATTCGTGGCTTGCCGCCGGTGGCCAAGTTACCTGGAATATGGTTCACTATGATGTACAGCTTATAGGCGGCATAGTATTGCATCAGGGAAAAATCTCGGAGATGGCAACCGGAGAAGGTAAAACCCTGGTTTCTACTTTGCCAGCATATCTTAATGCCTTACCTGGAGAGGGAGTGCATATAGTAACAGTTAACGACTATCTGGCCCGACGTGACCAGGAATGGAATGGCCCCATCTTTGAATGGCTGGGATTGAATGTTGACTGTATTGACAAGCATCAACCCAATAGTGAAGAAAGAAGGAAGGCCTATCTGGCTGATATTACATATGGTACCAATAACGAATTTGGCTTCGACTATCTGAGAGATAATATGGTGCATAATGCAGATGAAATGGTACAGCGTAAACACCACTATGCAATGGTGGATGAAGTGGACTCTGTTTTAATTGATGATGCCCGAACACCATTAATTATTTCGGGGCCTGTGCCAAAAGGTGAAGACCAGCAATTTCATATACACAAACCCAGAATACAACAACTGGTTCAGGAACAGGAGCGCATCGTACGAAACTGCCTGAATGAAGCCAAGAAAAGATTTGCCGAAGGCGATGATGACCCTAAGGGTGGCGGTCTTTATCTCTATCGTGCTTTCAGAGGATTACCCAAATACGGACCTGTAATTAAATTTTTGAGTGAGCCAGGTGTAAAAGTGAAAATGCAAAAGGCAGAAAATTATTATTTGCAGGATCAGGAGCGTAATATGAAAATTGTAGATGAAGAATTGCTTTTTAGAATTGATGAAAAAAATAATTCCGTAGATCTTTCTGACAGGGGTTTAAATATGATAACCCGCAGTGGAGAAGATCCTGAATTCTTCGTACTTCCTGATATAGGGGTTAAACTTGCAGAAATAGAAAAATCTGAAATAGGCACAGAAGAAAAACTTCAATCCAAAGAAAGCATTTTAAACGAATATGCTCAAAAGGCAGATCGCATTCATACCGTTCAGCAATTATTGAAAGCTTATACGCTTTTTACAAAAGATGTGGAATACATCATTGATAATGGTGCTATTAAAATTGTAGATGAACAAACAGGTCGTGTGTTAGATGGCAGAAGATATTCAGATGGTTTGCATCAGGCTATAGAAGCCAAAGAAAATGTGAAGATAGAGGCAGCAACTCAAACCTATGCAACTGTTACACTGCAAAACTATTTTCGTATGTATCACAAGCTGGCTGGAATGACCGGTACAGCCGAAACAGAAGCTGGTGAATTATGGAGCATATATAAGCTTGATGTGGTATCCATTCCTACCAATTTGAAAATGATAAGAAAGGATAAACAGGATCTGGTATATAAAACCAAGAGAGAAAAATACAAATCTGTAATTGATGAAATTGAAGCTTTGCGCAATGCAGGTCGTCCTTGTCTGGTAGGTACTACATCTGTTGAAATAAGTGAATTGCTGAGCAGAATGTTGCAACAGAAAAAAATACCACACAATGTACTAAACGCAAAACAACATGCAAAAGAAGCACAGATAGTAGCTGAAGCTGGCTTGCCCGGTGCTATAACAATAGCTACGAATATGGCGGGCCGTGGTACAGACATTAAACTGGGTGCTGGAGTTAAAGAAGCAGGTGGTCTGGCTATTATTGGTACAGAAAGACATGAAAGCCGGCGTGTGGATCGCCAGTTGCGTGGTCGTGCAGGCCGCCAGGGCGACCCCGGTTCATCACAATTTTATGTTTCATTAGAAGATGATTTGATGCGTATGTTTGGTAGCGAACGTATAGCTTCTATGATGGATAAGCTGGGTTACAAAGAAGGTGATGTGATACAGCACAGCATGATCAGTAACAGTATTCAACGTGCACAGAAAAAAGTGGAAGAAAATAATTTTGGCATTCGTAAAAGATTACTGGAATACGATGATGTAATGAATCATCAGCGAAATGCTGTTTACAAAAGAAGAAATCATGCTCTTTTTGGTGAGCGACTTGCCTTAGATATTGATACATCTTATTTTAATATGTGCGAAGGCATTGTAAACTCATTTAAAGAGCAGGACGATTATGAAGGCTTCAAAATGGCCTGTATTGTAAACTTTGGTGTTGATTCCAATATAAGTTCAGAGTTATTTCAAAAAACAGATAGTAATAACCTGATCGATAAACTGTATGAAGAAATTTCAGCCAAATACAGTGTACATAAAGAAGAAGTTAATAAGCAGGCGATTCCCGTTTTCAAAAATATCAGACTTACGCAAGGCAGTCATATAGAAAATGTGGTGGTGCCCTTTACAGATGGCAAAAAAACAATGAATGTATTGGCCAATCTAGACAAAACAATAAAAACAGCGGGAGCCGAACTTTCTTCAGCTTTAGAGAAAACAATAACACTGGTAGTAATTGATGATGCCTGGAAAAATCATTTGCGATCAATGGATGATTTAAAGCAAAGTGTTCAAACCGCTTATCTGGAACAAAAAGACCCCCTGGTAATTTATAAAGTAGAAGCCTATAAACTTTTTGAAGGAATGAATGGCGAAGTTAATCGTGATATTGTGTCATTCCTCTCACATGCTACTTTACCAATTCAAGATGAAAACACCAACTTGAAAGAAGGACGCCAGCAAAAAACAGATATGAGTAAAATGCTTGCAAACAAAGAAGAAGTGGATGCATCAGGTGAAGATTATGCAGCAAATGAAAAAGATAAACCCGTACCTGTAACTGTAGGCCCAAAAATTGGAAGAAATGACCCCTGCCCATGTGGTTCAGGCAAGAAGTACAAAAACTGCCACGGCATTGAGGCTTAACGGGTTAGGGAGGAGTTGATATTCATTTTTAGAAAAATTTTCTATGAGTAAGCTCTTTTGTAAATAGATATGCACCTATTAGTGCAAAAACTTTCATTTATTAAAAAGAAAAGATTAGGTTTGTTACTCATTTTGTAAACCTTAAAACCAAAAAAGAATGAAAAAAATTTTTGCGTTGCTTGCTGTTGCAGGCATCATGGCTTCCTGCGGTGGTAAGAAAAAAAGTGATAAACCCGCTGATGGAAAAGACACAGCTGCTACTACAACCACTACAGAAGTAGCACCTACTACAACATCTACATCAGCTTCAGACGGTGTACCTACATTCTCAGATCCTGATGTACAAAAATTTGCGAATGAATACAACGCTTTTATGCAGGAATACAAAGCTGGAATGAAAGATCCTGCAAAACTTGTTGAACTGGGCAAATCAATGACAGATTGGAGTAAAAAAGCTCAAGATATTGGTATGAAGCTTGCTTCAAAGCCAGATGAGGCTAAAGCATGGGCTGATTGGGCAATGAAACTTTCACAAGAGTTAATGCCTGCTACTAAATAATTAGTTTGCTATTTTATTAGTCCCCTCGTATTGAGGGGATTTTTTTTGTCTTAATTGTATCCGAAATATTTATTCACTAACTTAGGCAACCAAAATCAAGGGTAGATGTATCGCAAGACAAAAGAAAAAGTTCATGGCCTCCTGCACCCGGAAATAATTGGCGATAAGCATTGGGACAAGATCATTAATATTTTCATAGTTACATTGATTATTCTCAATGTAATTGCAGTTATTATTGAAACTGTAGAGCCAATTCACAGGGAGTATAAAGAATTCTTTTACTATTTTGACTTAGTTTCTGTCATCATTTTTACTGTGGAATATATCCTGAGAGTATGGAGCAGCAATCATGAAAAAAAGTACGATCATCCCGTATGGGGAAGATTAAAATATATGGTGTCTGCTCCTGCCTTGATTGATTTGATTGCATTTCTGCCATTCTATATAAGCAGGATGTTTGGTGTTAGTATAGATCTACGTGAAATTCGTATTCTGAGATTACTTCGTGTGCTCCGTTTATTTCGTCTGACGGCTTACACCCACTCAGCTCAGATGATTTTGAATGTTTTCAGAAAAAGAAAGAATGAGCTTGGATTAAGTTTTGTTCTCACTATTTTCCTTATAGTGATTGCATCTTGTATTATGTATTTTATTGAGCACCATTATCCCAGTGTTCAGGAATCTAAGTTCACCAGTATTCCAGCTACATTATGGTGGGCAGTTGTTTCGCTTACCACAACAGGCTATGGAGATATGTACCCTCTCACCGATTTAGGAAAAGCAATAGGTATGATCATCATGCTCTCTGGTGTTGCGCTATTTGCTTTGCCAGCCGGTATTATCACGGCTGGATTTATTGACGAGTTCAGAGCAAACAGAGTAAATAAGACACACCGATGTCCGAATTGTGGAGAACATATTGAACTGGAAAAGTTGGAAAATCATCATAATGAAGAATAATTCAAATCTTGAATTATCATCTTCAATTTATGGTTCGTATAGTTCTTTTCGCAGCAACGGCCCACCCATTTTATTCCACGAATAGCATTAGTAATAAACAATTCATCTGTTTCCAAAATATCATTGACAGTTATTGTTGTTTCCTGCACCCGCATGCCTTTCTGCTTCAAAAGTAATATCAAATGTGCCCGCATTACACCTGCAATACATCCTTCAGCAAGTGATGGGGTGTAGATTGTATCCTCTTTTATCAGAAAAATATTTGCTATTGAAGTATCCGCTACTCTGCCAAAACTATTTAGTACGATACAATCTTCCAGTTTTTTTTCTTTGGCAAAAGCAGCCGCCAAAACATATGGTAAGTGACTGGCTGATTTTAGATTTGCAAAAAGATCACAAGACTTCCTGACATCCGTAAAAAAATCAATATGAATGCCATTTTCATTAAAAGAAGTGCTGGTTTTATCGAGAGGCCAACATTCAATTATAAATTCGGCAGGTAAATCTATTTCATGCAAGCCTCCATTTCCACGAAAAACTGTAAGCCGGATACGGCCTAACGCAGCACAATTATTTTTTTGGCATAGCAGTAAAGCATTTTCTCTTAAATATTCTGGAGTAAATAAATCAGGCAATTGAAATTTCAACAACTTTAATCCATGAAACAATCTTTCGAAATGCAATTTGTCCAAATGAATCTGACCATGCACAATTTTCATAGTTTCAAACAATCCATCGCCATATCGAAACCCTCTGTTTGACGAAAAGAAAACAGGCTGATCCGATTTCATCATATTTCCGTTGTAACAGATGTGTGCCATTAAATGAAAGTAGCAAAAAAAGCCACTCCGAAGAATGGCTTTGATTAAATATATTCAAATCGGCATTATGCCTGTTCTACAATACCTGCCTTTACTGCATACAATACAAGACCAGCCATTGATTTAGTTCCTGTTTTTGTTTTCAGTTTATCACGAATGGCTTCCACTGTTCGTGGGCTAAGGTCAACCATATCAGCAATTTCTTTTGTGCTTTTTTCTTCGCACATCAATTTCAGAATTGTAATTTCTTTTTCATTAAGATGTACATCCTGTGGCATGGATGATTCATTAGTTCTTTTTGTCCTCAAGCCACTCAACAATGCTTTATTGGTAAGGTCATTGAAATAAAAATCATTTTGAAATACGCCTTTAATTGCATCATATATCATATCAGCACCCGATTCTTTTGTTATATAAGAATTAGCACCCAGTTCCATCATTTTAGAAATAACTGAATGATCATTCAAAAATGACAACATGATTACTTTTACATTTGGATAAAGTTTTTTAATCTCTGGCAATGCAGTAAGTCCATCCATTATCGGCATTTGAATATCTAGTAATACAACATCTGGCTGAATATGGCGTAGCAGATTCATCAACTGCATTCCGTTTTCAGCTTCAGCTACCATTTGAATGTCTTTGCGTTGTGAAAGTGAAGTTTTTACTCCTGTGCGAAATAATGTGTGATCGTCAGCAATAGCTACTTTAATAACAGCGTTAGTGTCTGGGCTTTTCATGATTTTGGATATTTAATAAATTAATAATAACAGTAAAAATCTTCATGCAAGATGGGAAAATTCTGAAACAAATACTATGGTAGTACTACCTCATTTTTAATTTGCAGAATTTACTGCCAACTCAATCGCAACTTTCCGATGGTTTGCAGGAGTTATTACGAATGCAACCGTAAAATTATCGTTTTATAAATAGGGCAGTTATCCTCTTGTTAACATTAGGTTGTGCATATATTTTTGTTTCAGAAAGTTGATTGACACGGATGATCTGTTTACACTCTCGTCCAATGTCCAAACCGTCCAGAAAAAAGAATTTCCAAATCCATTGAAAAACCGAACCCGGTCTTCACCGGGAGCACTTCACCGGCAATCAACTTTCTCTTTTTCTTTTTAGAAGAGAAAACAATTTGTCCTTATGAAACGCAAACAATATTAAATTTTCTCTTTTCATAACAGTAACGTGTAACGCCCCGGTCCTCATAACGCCGGGGTAATTTTTTGCTTCAATCTTAAATAAGTGTTACATCTTTTTTGCAACAATATATACACGAGGGTCGCCCAGTGCAAATTTCTTTTTTCCGGGAATACTAAAAACTTCTTCGATCTTAAAACCGGCAGCAAGCAACAAGTTTTCCATTTCATTCAAAGAATAAATATAATCGACTCCGGCTTTTTGCTCCATGATGCCTTCAGCAGTAATCGTAGTACTGTCCGATTCTAATCTTGCAGGAAAGAAAACCAAACGGCTTTCTGTCAAAAATTTGATGCCGTTAATTTCGGACCAGGTGCGACTTGAAAAATTTTTATAAACTATTTCTGCCAGCGACCAGCCGTTAATAAGTAAATAACCTCCAGCTTTAATTGCTTTGCTGGTATTTCCCAATATTGTACCTACATCAGTTGCATTAAAAAAATTTAGACTATTGCCCATGCAAATGGCCAGATCCATTTCTTCTTCACATTTAAAATGCAGCACTCCCTTCTGAAAAGTTTTTACAGGAAGTTTTTCTTTTTGTGCAAACAGTTCTATTTCTGAAATATATGCAGGTAGATTATCAACCGCTGTTACTGCTATTCCCTTTCTGCCCAAAGCAAGGGCATGACGGCCATAGCCACACATAAGATCCAATACACTGTTGCCCGTTTGCAGTTTGAAATAACTTATTAAAAAATCGGTTTCACGATTGGTCAACTCTTCAGGAATGATGGCTTTCCAGATGTCTTTATAATATCCGTCAAAAAAAGTATCGTTGATGTTTGACATAGTTAATCCAGTTATAGAATATAAAGCAACCAGAAAAATAATTTATTCCAGCATTTTATTTCGCATACCATACATAACCAGACCCGCAATGGTTTTTGCCCCCACTTTTTGTTTCATGTTTTGGCGAATGGTTTCTATTGTACGCGGACTCAAAAAAACTTCTTTAGAAATTTCTTCAGTCGTTTTGTCTTCGGCAATTAGTTTTAAGATTTTCAGCTCTTTTTCAGAAAATTTTACCGGGTTAGGATAAAACTGTTTTACAGTTTTCTTGTGTTGTAGTTTTAGCAGTACGGCTTTATTCACCAGGTCATTAAAATAAAAATCATCATTCATGCAAGTAAGTATGGCCTGATAAATTTCTTCGGGGTCAGTTGTTTTTGTAAGATAGGCGTTGGCTCCCATTTCCATCATTTTGGTAATCATCTCCTGATCATCATACATGGTAAGAATAATGATTTTGATGGATTCAAATTCTTTGCGAATGATGCTAATGGCATTAATGCCGTCAATTTCAGGCATACGAATGTCCATTAAAATCACATCGGGGAGTTTGATTTTTAGCTTGTGCATCAAATCTTTTCCATCCTCGGCTTCCCATACAATTTTCAGAAATTCTTTATCCTTCAACGCCATGCGAATGCCATCTCGAAAGATTTTGTGGTCATCGGCAATTGCCACACGAATTTGCTGGTCGGTCATACAATTGGTTTTACAGTTAGTTTATAACGGGTTAGGTATGCGTAAATATACGCTATTCTAATATTGAAACATTTGAATTTTGGCAAATAATCTTACTACAAATCCATTACATTTATAAAAATTTAATATATGCAAGCCACGCTGGTAGATTTTGCCAAAGACAGGGTAATCTATAATATTACCGGTTGTACATCTGAAGAGCTGGACAATAAGCTCAATCTTTTCTTTAGCTCGGAAGGTTATAAATTAAAATCGACCGAAGGTGAAGTAAAGACCTACGAAAAGGGAAACCGGGTATTGCGAATTCTCTTAGGTGCATTTGTCAAATATCACAAACAGGCAGTAACAATAAAGCATCAGGGTGAGTTGTTTTCTTTATTGCTGCAAAAAGATTCGTCTGGCATGTCGGGCGGCCTGATAGGTATGAATCAGGTAAAAAAAGAATTTGCAAGACTGACGGAGGCATTTAAATTGTATATAGGAAGTTAGCATTTGAAATAATAAAAGATCTTCCAATTTGGAATATATGTGGAAGGCCTCTCATTGCTTTTATTGTTTTGTGAACTTTACTCTTATATGGAACACTAACCGTTTGCATTGAAGAAATATTTTTTATCATTCATCATTATTAACTTGGTTACATGCAATTTATTTGGGCAAAAGACCAATGAAATAATTATTGGGAAAATAGGTTACAGTGCAACTAACATTGTGTTTAAAGAAGCAAAAGAGCCTACTGCTCAAATCTTTGGAATCAATTTTAAAACCGGAAAAACATTTACCGGCAATGGAATGGAACTTGGAGCAGGTAAGTATATAAACAATAATCTGTTTACCGAATTTAGCATTACCACTTTTAATGGAAAAGAAACAAAATTGAAAGTAAATAATAACGAGCATTATTACACCTTAAAAGGTTATCAAATCCCACTTTCTATAAACTATCTTTTAAGAGATTCGTCAAAAAAACTCAGAATTAATGCAGGTGTAGGTTTTCAATATTTAAATGGGAAACTGGAACAATTTGAAAAAAAAAATAATACCAATGGGCAGACTGTAAATCAAATAACCAATATAAAAGTTTCTGAATTACAAATTTTGCTAAGGCCGGGCATACAGTTCCGAATAATGAAATATTTATTTTTATCCTTTACTGTCAAAGTAGCTATTTCTACCAATGGCAGGTATTTAGACAACCCTTGCCTCTCCCTTAATTACATTTTTAAAAAAAAATAGGGAAACTTGGGCGAATGTTAATTAAGTTGTGATGAAAAAGTACAAAACATCATCCGTGACTTCAAATTTCAATAATATATCAAAAAAAGATGGAATTATTTACAAAATTATTTTTCCAGCTTCGTTGAAGGCGTCTGACAGTTTTATTAATAGATTATTGACTTAAAGAATAAAATGGCAAATACAAACCTGATAAAATATTTAATCATCGGAATATTTTCAATTACACTTGTAGATACATTGGGAGCAGTTGCATCCAGAAAAATGAATTTTAAATATATCTATTTAAGCATTTTTTCATTTGCGATTTATATACTGGTTGCCTTTTTTGTTTCCAAAGAATATATTTTAACAAATGTACTTCTTACAAATGCTATTCTTGGATTATATGATTGTACAATTGGTTTGTGGTTATCAATAGTTCTCAGGGCGAATAACGGACTTACGGCTGAACAAATTAAAGAATTGTTTACTTTAAAGTCTTCAATAGCCATGATCGTAATATCTGTAATTTTTGGATTGATGGGGTTTGAATTATCCAAGATTTGATCTTCCAGAAAGTTACACTACATCTATAATATTTTAATATAAATGAAAGTTTATATAAAATAAGATTTTTTGAAACTGCCGTTTATAGTATAAGTGCTCCGAAAATATTTTCTCATTAAAAAACTAAAACATATTATAACCTGTCATTTATTCCCCCCAAATCCTTCAACCCATTCTCAATCCCTCTCCTATCTTTGTTCACAATTACAGCACCATGGGCACAGCAGAAATAGAACTCCAAAACATCATCATTTATTCGCACATCATTACTTATGGCCATGCGGCCAATCCGGAAATAACAGAACAATTACGAGATGAAATAGAAACGATGTGGAATGAGCCCCATGCAATGATACAATTAGAAGAAAAAAACTATCGTGTCGTTTTCAATATTACGGCTGCTTGTATGCCACAACTTGCAGATATAGATATTTATCAGAACCTGGATCCACGAAATAATTATTTCAGACTTGAAGAATTTGCAAGAGGCAATATTTCTTTTGTGGACGGGCTAGGTTGCAACAGTGGCTATTTTAAAATGGAAAACCTGTACAATGGTTCTACTACTGCGGCACATGAGTATGGCCACACGCTGGGGCTCGATCATCCTGAAGACCTGGACCTGAGGGGCAAAGGCGTTCCGGGCATTATGTACCCCCGCGGCACACTGGTAGATCCACCATTTCAATACGACCCAGCTAAACCTGCCGGTGTAACAGGCGGCACCATGCATCCCATGTATCGCAAAGTGTTGACAGCAGATATTCTTGCATTAAAACTGCATCGTAGAAACTATGAAAATGGAAAAACCATCATAGGCGAGTTTACTAATTTCTGGCATCCCGATCATGCATCACTACAACCTGGCGATATGCCCTGAATTTAGTTTTGTGTTAACTGTATTCCTTACTACTTTTATCTGCAATAATTTATAATGACACCAGTACTCTCGGTAAAAAACTTAAACAAACACTACGGCCCCGTTCATGCATTAAACAATGTTTCATTTGATGTGCCTGCCGGTTCTGTATTTGGCATCTTGGGCCCTAATGGAAGTGGCAAAACCACGCTGCTGGGTATTGTAATGGATGTATTGAAAGCAAATAGTGGAAATTTTTTGTGGAATGGCGCACCCGGCAGCGAAGTGCAGCGAAAACAAATTGGCACTTTGTTGGAAACACCCAATTTTTACCATTATCTATCTGGCGAAAAAAATTTAAAAATTTCTGCAGCCATTAAAGAAAGAGGAGTTGATGATATTCCCACTGTTTTACAAAAGGTAAATCTTTATCAAAGAAAAGATTCAAAGTTCAGCACCTATTCATTGGGCATGAAACAAAGGCTGGCAATAGCCGCTACCCTTTTGGGCAATCCTGATATTTTGGTTTTTGATGAACCTACCAATGGATTGGACCCAGCTGGTATTGCCGAAATAAGACAGCTGATAAAAGAACTGAACCGTCAGGGCAAAACCATCATCATGGCCAGCCATATACTGGATGAAGTAGAAAAAGTATGTACGCATGTTGCCATTATTCAAAAAGGCGTTTTAAAAACAACGGGCACAGTACAGGAGCTTTTATCGGGCAGTACCGTTACAACCAGTACCCATACAGTAGAAATTGAGATTGCAGCAGCAAATCTTCAAATGCTTGAAGCGGCATTATTGAAATTTTCTGGCATTCAGTTCGTTCAAAAATCTGAATCCGGATTTTTAATTGAATGTGCAGAAGAAATAAAGCCCGATTCCATAAACAAGTTTTGTTTTGAACAGGGTGTGGTATTAAGTCAACTAAATGTTAAACGCAAATCGCTGGAAAAAAGATTTCTTGAAATCACCGGAAATCAAAGTGACCGCTAAAATTATTATATGCTCAAAAACTTGAAAATTGAATGGATGAAGATAAAGAACTACCGGGTGTTTCAAGTCTTCTCGGCTCTTTATCTAATGGGGTTGTTACTGGTCGTATATATTTTTTATAAAGTATATCTGAATGTGGTAGGAAGTGTGCAACAAACCGTAACCGGAACACAGGGCAAAGGCTCCGATGTGTTGAATCTTTTTTCTTCAGAATTTTTAATGCAGACGGTTTGTTTCTGGACAGGGTTTTTATTGTACTTGCCAGGAATGATTATCATCAGCCTATTTATAAATGAAGTCAATTTTAAAACTAACAGACAAAACATTATTGATGGCTGGAAAAGGGAAACATATATTTTTAGTAAAATCGGATTGATTGCGTGCATGGCTGTCGTTATTGCAATTGTAAATCTAATAGCCGGGTTTATCATGTCAGAAGTTGTTGGTGTATCTATGTCAGCCGATGCATTAAAAATGGTTGGATTTTCTTTTGTACAAGCAATGGTCTATTTATTATTTGCACTGTTGCTAGCTACTTTTTTCAGACGCAGTGGTGTTGCTATTATTGTTTTCTTCATTTATGGTTTGTTGCTGGAATTTTTGTTTATGTGGATTGCCGGAAAAATCAGTCCGGGTTTGCAACATTTTATGCCATTGCAGGTAGCCGATTCACTTACACCTTTTCCACGATTAAGAGATTTTTATATTGGGCTCCCTTCAGAAACTGTTATGTTATTTGCCGCAATGGCATTTGGTGGATTATATGCATTTCTTACTGTAAGAAAATACAAGTATGACGACTTGTAAAAGTGCTTTATAAAACTTTCAGGAATATTCTAATAAAATAAACCCCCCGATAGAAATCGGGGGGAACAACTAAAAAACACTAGCTTAACGCTTAGGTTTCATTGGAACGAACTATGCTTAGTCAGGTTTTTTACCGTCTAAAAAAGTATTGAGTGTGCTGAGGTTTGCCTGCTTACTATCGCCTGCCTTTACTTCGATATTGCTGTAGAAATTTTCAACGGGAGTTGTGTTGCTGTGCAATTCCATTTTGCGGCGGATAAATGCCGGCACAGTCTCAAACTCATTATTGGGGTCGGCACCGTTTACGTTAAAGGATAAGTTTCTCAACTTATGCAAACGTTCGGCCGCCTTACGTTGTTGCTCTTCGGTTTCGTTCGTCAGCGACGCATCCTCAACCTCTTGTTGCAACGGTGACTGAGCCTGATAGGCCAAGGGCATATCCGCCGCAGGAATGTCATCCCTTTCTACAATCTGCATTTGCAATTCCAGAAGTTCTTCCTGTTCATTGCTGGCAGAGGATTGTACAGGGACCGGCTTTTCAACAGCAACGACGGAGGTTTTTTCCTCTGCGTTGGACGCTGCGTAGATATTGGATGGCCTGGCCAGATAGCCACCCGATGCTGCAGACACGGTTTGGCTATTATCTTTAAAGCTGAGGATTAATTCAGCATCAGTTTCTTTTATAGCAGGCAGTGGTTGTTCTTCCACCGAATTTATACTAACCGTTTCTTCTATTGATTCTATTTTATCAACAGTAGAATTACCTGCTATTTCCTCAGTAGAACTACTAAGTATATTTTCTAAATCTGGTTTCAATTCATAATGAATAACTTCATTTGCTTCTTCTCTGATGTCGGTAATATCAATTACAGGAGCCAGCATAACCGGTATTTGATTAACAGTGGATACCTCAACCAACTTGGGGGCCAGATAATCTTCTTGCTGCTCAGTTTGTAAAGCCGCTTCCATCACTTCCATTTCTTTATTGGAAACTTCAGCCAACAATGTTTTGCTTTCTTCAGTTTCTTCTTTTGCAACACTTACAACTTCGGGCTGTTTTAACAGGCATGTTGTAATAGGTTCTTCTTTAGTCGTATCTAATACCATTACAATTTTTTCTTCAGGCTTAGGCTCTTCTTTTTTAGGAACGGCCTTTGCAAAAGGATCTTTATGTTCAAATCCGGTAGCAATTAGTGTGATGCCTAATTTCGAACCAAGTGTATTATCGTAACCCAAACCTAAGATTACATCTGTATTATCGCCTGCCTGTTCTAAAAGATATTGTTGTATCACTTCTACTTCATCCATCGTATGCTCATGTTCACCCTGTGCCGAATTGATGTTGATGAGTATCCACTTGGCACCGCGAATGTCATTGTCGTTCAGCAAGGGAGAGTTCAGCGCTTCTTCAATTGCTTTTTGTGCACGGTCAGTCCCTTCTGCTGCAGCATTACCCAAAATGGCAACACCGCCATTTCTCATTACTGTACACACATCGGCAAAGTCAACATTAATTTGCCCTGTACTGTTGATTACATCAGTTATACATTTTGCGGCAGTAGCCAGCACATTGTCTGCTTTTTCAAATGCTTCACGCATTTTTAGATTTCCAAACTGATTGCGTAATTTATCATTACTTATTACAAGTAAAGTATCTACATACTGCTTCATCGTTTTAATTCCTTCTTCAGCCTGCAGTTGTCTTTTCTTTCCTTCATAAGCAAAAGGAGTTGTAACTATACCTACAGTAAGAATACCAAGGTCTTTACAAATTTTTGAAATGATTGGCGCACCACCTGTTCCGGTACCACCACCCATACCGGCAGTTATGAATGCCATTTTGGTATTTACTTCCAGTATTTTCTTTATCTCATCAAAAGACTCTTCTGTTGCCTGTCTTCCAATTTCAGGATTGGCACCTGCGCCAAGTCCCTGCGTAAGATGAGGCCCCAGTTGCACTTTATTGGGAATATTACTAGACTGCAATGCCTGGGCATCGGTATTACAAATAATAAAATTCACACCATCAATATTTTGGCTGTGCATGTGGTTTACAGCATTGCCGCCACCACCACCTACGCCTATTACTTTTAAGATGGATGATTTCTCTTTTGGCAGATCAAAATGTATCATAAGCTTTGAATTTTTGTCCCGCTTTACTCCTTTATAAGCCTTGGATTTTCGGGACTGTTGTTGATTGGGTTAGTAGTATTTTCTTTAAACAGTTTATAATAATTTCAAATCGAGTTATAACGTTTTATCTTCTTCTTCTTTAAACAAATCAATTATCCTGTCTTTAAACTTGCCCCAGAAGCCGGTAAGATTTTTTCTTCTCACCATTTCTTTTTCGTTTACAATTTCTTCTGGCAAGACTTCACTTATTTCTTCTTCTTTATTTTTTAATAACTCCGGAACTTCCACATTTTTGAAATCCATTTCAAATTGCTTGCGGTCGTGCTCATAGTCATCATATCCTTTTAAAATAAGACCAATACAGGTGGAGTAAGTGGGTTTTGCCAATTCATCAATATGTCCAGCTGCCAGATGTTCATTTGGATATCCAATACGTGCAGGTAAACCGGTTGCATATTCCGTTAATTGAATCAGGTGTTTTAACTGAGAACCACCCCCTGTTAAAATGATGCCACCATTCAGCATACGATTATCCAAGCCTACTTGCTTTAGATGATAGGTCACAAAATCCATTATTTCGCTAATTCTTGCCTGAATGATATTAGCAAGATTCTTTACGCTGATTTCTTTAGCAGGCATTCCACGCAATCCGGGAATAGTGATAAATGCATTCGTTTTTGCTTCATTTGCCAATGCAGAACCAAACTGAACTTTCATTTGTTCTGCTTGTGTTTTTAAAACACCCAGTCCGGTTTTGATATCATTAGTAATATTTTCTCCTGCAAAAGGAATGACAGCAGTATGTTTTAATATGCCTTCATAAAAAACTGCCAGATCGGTAGTACCTCCACCAATATCAACAATGGCCACACCTGCTTCAAGGTCTTCTTGTCCCATTACAGCAGCTGAGGAAGCTAAAGGTTGCAACACAAGATCTTTGGTTTGCAATCCTGCTTTACCTACACTACGGTTAATATTTTTAATAGCATTCTTATCGCCTGTGATGATGTGAAAATTAGCTCCCACTTTTACACCACCATATCCAATAGGGTTTGGTATGTTTTGAAAATTGTCAACAGTAAATTCTTGTGGAATAACATCAATTATCTGATCACCAGCAGGAATATAAGTTTTATACTGATCTGCCACCAGCTGATCAATTTCTTTTTGAGCAATTTCTCCATCGGTATTCTGTCTGACGATATCACCTCTGGTTTGCAAACTTTTTATGTGATGTCCTGCTACACCAACATATACTTCTTTTATATTAAGATTTGGGTTAGAAGCAAAGCAGTTATCAAGTGCTGTTTTTACCGCTTTAATAGTTTCATCAATGTTAAGCACCTGGCCGTGCTTTACACCGCTGGAACTGGCTTTTCCAAAACCTAAAATTTCTAATTTGCCAAATTCGTTTTTGCGACCGGCAATTACAGCAATTTTGGTAGTCCCAATGTCAAGACCGACAATAATGGGTTTTTCGTTGTTCATAGTTGTAATTTTTAGTTGTTTTATTGAAACCTTGTTTAGTTGTTTACATTTTTCTTTGGCATCAGCGTTTTTGGCTTTCGTTCTTCAATCGGATTATCCTGTTTCTTTTCCTCTGTTCTTAATTCTTCTGCTGGCAGCTCAGGCTTTTCTTCTCTTGCCGTATCTAATGGTATTTCATATCTACCTTTAATCTCAACCGGCTTTATTAAAGTATCCATCTGCGATTGCCGTGCTTCTTGCAAAATTTTTTCTACATTTCTTTTCAACTGAACTGAATCAATTTTAGAGTTTTGAGCAAATTTTGAAGCAACAACCTGTCGTTCATACTGGACATCTATTACTTTATATTTTTCAAATCCTGTTTTACTTAGTATCTGCTGATAAAAAATCATCAGTCGTCTGAATTTTTGATCAATGTTTTCTGCTGTTCCCAGTTTTACCAGGTGGTTGCCCACTACAGGCACCATTTCCATACTGCCATTTTCCGCCAGTTCAATTTGCGCCACCTGTGCCATCCAGAAATCATCATGTAGAATAAACGTTGCTACATTTTTTATATCATCAAGTATTGCACTATCTGCTTTCGTAAGTTTTGCTGCATTGCTAAATCCTGTAAATACGGGCACCCTCGCACTTAGTTTCTCCGACAGTGGCAGCCGGTGTGCTGCACTGTCTATATAAAATGAAATTCCTTCCAGTGTAAAAATTCTTGCAACAGGCTCCTTTTCTGTAACTGCCACATGCAACATATCCTGATTGTCAAAATATAACTCAGCACGACTCACCCAAACACTTTTCTTCAACTCCTGTTCCAGTTGATTCAGGTTCACCTTTTCAATAGACTGGCCTTTTATTACCCCTCCAGCATTTTTTAAAATGAGTTTTTCAATATCCTTTTCATCAATAAAACGATTTTTTTCTCCGCCCTTGATTGAAATTGTGTAACCCTTGCAAAGTCCCTTGTTTTTATTGTTGATGGCTGCCAACAATAGTGTAAGCATACCACCCCCAATACAAAGCCACAGGCTTATAAATAATACTTTTCTTATCGTTTGTTTAGCTCCCACTTTATATTTCTTTCAATAATTTTTTAATCGGTTCCACCATCATATCTATATCCCCGGCACCTGCTGTTATCAGTATTTCACCAAATTCTTTATTCAGCTTTTCCGCATATTCTTTTTCAATCCACTGCATCAATACTTCTTTGGTCTTTACACTTTTTCTATCAAGATTCATTTTATCCATTATCATATTACTGTCCACACCTTCTATAGGCAACTCTCTTGCAGGATAGATAGGCAGCAAAATCACTTCATCAGCAAGATCAAGCGCAGCAGCAAATCCATCTGCCAGATCTCTTGTTCTTGAGTAGAGGTGCGGTTGAAAAATCACCGTACACTTTTTTGCTCTGAACAATGTTTTGGCTCCTGTGATTAAAGCTTTCAACTCCTCGGGGTGATGGGCATAATCATCAATAAAAACCAAGCGGTCATTTTTAATGATGTATTCAAACCTCCGTTTCACTCCTTTAAAACTTGCAACTGCTGCTTTAATTTTTTCAGGATCAATTTCCAAAGAACTTGCAACTGATATAGCCGCTACTGCATTTTCAACATTGTGCATACCGCCCATATTCAGTCTTATATTATCAATTCTATCCTCTTTCCATACTACATCAAATTCATAACTACCATTCATCATTTTAATATTTTCAGCATATACATCAGCACTGTCATTCTGCAAACTGTAAGTAACCTTTCTCTCGCTGTTCAACTCTTCTGCACGTTTCAATCCAAACCGGCTGATCAACAACCCTTTTGATTTTATCTTACTACTAAAATCAATAAAGGCTTGCTCCATTGCATTTGCTGTGCCATATATATCCAAATGATCGGCATCCATAGCAGTAATGATGGCCACATCAGGATTTAATTTCAAAAAACTTCTGTCATACTCGTCAGCTTCTACCACACATACCTTATTATCACTTGCCCAAAAATTGGTACCATAGTTTACAGAAATACCACCCAAGAAAGCATTACAACCAAAACCACTATCCCGAAGGATATGCGCAACCATTGTGGTAATCGTTGTTTTGCCATGTGTTCCGGCAATACAGATATTAAAAGAACTTGCTGTTATGATTTGCAACACATCACTTCGCTTTACTACATCAAATCCATTTGTTTGGTAATAAACCAACTCCTGATGTGATGCCGGAATAGCAGGTGTGTAAACAACACAATCTGCACTCTTAGGAATTTGTGATACATCTTCTTTATAATGCACCGGTATTCCTGCTGCTTCCAGTTCACGTGTGAGTACTGTTTCTGTTTTATCATAACCACTCACATTTATTCCCCTGCTTTTAAAGAACCTTGCAATTGCACTCATTCCTATTCCCCCTATTCCAATGAAATAAACAGTCTTTATATCATTCACCGATTTGTTCATTTCATTTCATTTCAATTTTCAACATTTCGTTTTCATATCCCCAAAAAGGGGAGCTTCATAAGGACAGTCTTAGAATTATTTTAAACACTTTTTACTTTCTCCTTTCCACCTTTTCCCTCTTAAATCAATCTCAATATTTCCTTCGCTACTATTTCATCCGCATTCTTTTTTCCCAATGGTGAAATATTTTTTATTAACTCCTGCTGCATAGCTTCATCTTTTAACAGTTCCATTGCCATGATCACCAATTTTTTTCCCGCTTCACTGTCTTTGATCATCATCGCTGCATTTTTATTTACCATCTGCATAGCGTTTACTGATTGATGATCTTCTGCAGCAAACGGATACGGAACAAATATGACCGGCTTTTTTGCTACACATAACTCAGCTACTGTTATGGCACCCGATCTTGCCACTACCACATCGGCTGCTGCATAAGCGTATTCCATTTTTGGAATAAACTCATTTACCCAAATCCTGTTGTTGCCAGCAGCTCGGCCTTTGGCTATCTCTGCATAAGGTTTGCCAGTTTGCCAAATCAATTGCACATCATTTCCTGTCAGCATATCTAGTCCGGCATTAATGGCTTCATTTATAGATTTTGCGCCCAGACTACCTCCTACAATCAACATCACCTTCTTTTTTTCATCTAAAGAAAAAAAACGAATGCCCTCATTTCGTGTAACCGTAGTATTTGAAATGGCTTTTCTCACTGGATTTCCGGTTACGATAATTTTTTCCGCTGGGAAAAATTTTTCCATACCATCTGTACCGGTAAAAATCTTTGTTGCTTTTTTCCCAAGCAGGATATTTGATTTGCCGGCAAAAGAATTTGACTCATGTATAAAAGTTTTTATTCCTTTCGCTTGTGCATATCTTAACACAGGAAAACTTGAATAACCGCCCACACCAATGGCAGCATCCGGCTTGAATTTTTTAAAAATGTTACGTACTTGAAAGAAACTTTTTAACAGCTTTAATGGCAAACCGATGTTTTTTATCAAAGAGCTTCTGTTGAGTCCCGCTATATCAACTCCTTCTATCCGATATCCTGCCTGAGGTACTTTTTCCATTTCCATTTTTCCTTTCGCACCTACAAACAGTATTTCAATATCAGGATCCAACTGTATTAATGCATTTGCTATCGATATCGCAGGAAAAATATGTCCGCCTGTTCCACCTCCTGCAATTATTATTCGCTTGCTCATGCACAATCTTTTTTTTACCCTGATTATTCTATTTCAACACTTTTACCGTTTCCCTGTTTACCTTCCAGACTTTCAACATTACTGGCCACACTCAAAATAATACCTACTGCCAAACAGGTAAATATGAAACTGGTACCTCCCATACTCACTAAAGGCAACGTAACACCGGTAACTGGAAATAAATTTACCGTTACCGCCATATTTGCTACTGCCTGAATGGCCAGTGTAAAACTTAAGCCTAACGCCAAAAATGCTCCAAAGGCATAAGGACATTTTTTATAAATTCTGATACACCTGTATAGAAACACCAGATAAATAAACATGATGAAAGCGCCACCTGCTAAACCATACTCTTCAATAATGATGGCATAAATAAAATCATTGTACGCCTGTGGTAAATAATCTCTGGTAGTGCTGTTGCCAGGGCCTTTCCCAAAAAGCCCTCCATTTGAAATCGCAATTTTAGCCTGATTTACCTGATATGCATCATCTTCCGCATTGTCTTTGCTACCATAAATAAAACTTTCCATTCTGCCAATCCAAGTATCAACTCTTCCAAATAAGGTTGAACTTTTCTTAACCGGTGCAACTACTGTGTCAGGATTTTCTTTTCCATGACGAACCACAGCAGCCATAATCAGGAAAATAAAAGGAATGAGTGCTACACCAATGGTAAGTAATAAATGTTTTGTATTTACCCTTCCAATAAACATGAGTAATAAACAACAGGCACCCAAAAGCAATGCTGTAGAAAGATTGGCAGGAGCAATTAAAATGCAAACAATAACCACAGGAATAATGATTGGAAGAAACCCTTTCTTAAATTCTTTAATAACATCCTGTTTTTTACTGATGAGCCTGGCCAGATACATAAATAAAGCCAGACGTGCAAAATCTGAAGTTTGCAAAGTCATATTCAATATCGGAAGTCGAATCCAGCGACTACCTTCATTCATCTTTACCCCAAAGAATAAAGTGTAAATCAGTAATGGAATAGAAATCAAAAATGCAATTTTTGCAACTTTGGAATAGTTAAAATAGTTAACCAGATGAGCAAAATAAATTACCGCTATACCCACTACTATAAAAATGATTTGTTTTAGTAAATACACTTCAGTATTACCCTGATAATTTTTATAGGCTAATGAACCCGTGGCACTGTACACTGCCAACAGTGAAACCAGCGTAAGTAGTACTACTAGCGCCCATATTACCCTGTCACCTTTCGTTTTACTGATTAAGTTATCAGTATTGAAAGTGTTTTTTAAACCTGACTTTATTTCTTTTACTGCATCCATCAAAGTTCTTTTACTGCTTTTTTAAATTGTTGCCCTCTGTCTTCATAATTCTTAAATAAATCAAAGCTTGCACAGGCCGGACTAAGCAATACCACATCACCTTTTTCGGCAAAATGAAATGCCATATGTACTGCTTCATTTGCCGTTCCTGTATCCACAATCGTATCTACCAAATTTCCAAATGCCTCATGAATTTTTTTATTATCTGTTCCCAAACAAATAATGGATTTTACTTTTTCTTTTATGAGGTCTTCAATCAGAGAGTATTCGTTTCCTTTATCTACTCCTCCTAATATCAATATCGTCGGTTTCGTCATACTCTCTAAAGCATACCATACTGAGTTTACATTAGTCGCCTTGCTGTCATTAATAAACTCTACACCTCTTATAGTGGCAACATGCTCCATTCGGTGTTCAAAATTTTGAAAGGTTTGAACAGCCTCTCTTATTTTCTCTTTACGAATGTCCAATGTGGTTGCTGCTACGCAGGCCGCCATTGTGTTATATTGATTGTGCTTTCCTTTCAATGCAAAATCAAAGACACTCATGCGAGTAAACTCTTGTCCAGTTCTTACATACATATCCCCGTCTTTAATAAACGCTCCATTTGGTAGTTCTCTTTTCATACTTATTGGCAGTTGTTTTGATTGAATATTGAATCCAAAAAAATTTTCTTTGTTTAGGTACTTTATAGTTATTTCATCATCGGCGCAGTAGATGAACGTATCATCCGGCTGCTGGTTCATCACAATACGGAACTTGCTCCGTATATAATTTTCAAATTGGTAATCGTAACGATCCAGGTGGTCTTCGGTTATATTGGTAATAATGGCAACATCCGGTTTGAAATGTTTTATATCATCCAATTGAAAGCTGCTGACCTCCACTACATAAAGTGGCTTTGGATTTTCGGCAAGCTGTCTTGCAAAGGATGTACCGATATTTCCCACCATAGCTGCATCAAGTCCTGCCGTTTTGCAGAGATGAAAGGTTAAAGCGGTTGTGGTGGTTTTCCCATTACTTCCAGTGATGGCAATAATTCTACTATCACCTTTGAAACGGTAAGCAAATTCAATTTCGCTTACAATGGGAATTCCTTCTTTTCGAATCCTTTTTACCATAGTTGCTTTTTCCGGAATACCAGGGCTTTTCATTACTTCGGATGCATTCAAAATTTTTTCTTCTGAATGTTTCCCTTCTTCAAATTCAATTCCTGCATTCTGCAACTCGTTACGATACACGTCTTTCAAAGAACTTTCATCGGAGAGAAAGACCTCATACCCTTTTTTCTTAGCAAGCAAAGCAGCACCAATGCCACTTTCACCTCCACCGAGTATGACAAATCTTTTGCTCATAATGTTCGACACTTTCACCTTTTGTGAAAGGTTGGTTGTACGGAGTTTGGTTTTTCATAAGTATTAGTTTCCAATACAACTGCACCACAATTCGGTTTTTCAATCAGCATAGGTTCGGTTTGCCGTTTTCAAATGATCTGGATTTTTCTGTTTGTTGCTTTTGTCAATTATGGGTTTTTCAGAAATCAATTAATATCTTAATCAACTTTTATACTACCTCATCTTCAGCGTTACAATACTCAACACCACTAGCAATACCGTCACAATCCAAAATCTTGTTACAATCTTTACTTCATGCATCCCTTTTACCTGAAAATGATGGTGCAAGGGAGCTTTTAAAAACACACGTTTTCCAATTCCATATTTTTTTCTGGTATATTTAAAATATCCCATCTGCATCATTACACTCAGTGCTTCTACAAAAAATACTCCGCAGAATATCGGTACCAATAATTCTTTGTGTACAATAATGGCCAATGAAGCAATGACTCCACCCAACATCAAACTACCCGTATCGCCCATAAAAATTTGTGCAGGATAGGAGTTGTACCATAAAAATCCAATACAGGCACCAATAAGCGCCGCAATGAAGATGGACAACTCTTCCAATCCCGGTATGTACATAATGTTTAGATAATCGGAAAACACCATATTTCCACTAGCATATGCCAATATGCCCAGCAATGAACCTATTATAGCTGAGGTTCCTGTTGCCAGTCCGTCTAATCCATCAGTAAGATTTGCCCCATTGGAAACTGCGGTGATAATAAATATCACAATCGCTATGTAAAGAATCCAGGTATAATCACGCCAGGAAGCCGGCAGCAACTTTGAATAATTAAACTCATGATTTTTTACAAATGGGATGGTTGTTACCGGTGTTTTGGATTCCACAAAATATTTCACCTTGCCATTTATATTCTTTTCAAAGACCGTTGAATCTGCTTTTGGATTTTTTCCGACATACTCTCTCCATATTTTCACATCACTATTAAAATATAGTGTAGCACCAACGAGAATGCCTAAACCCACCTGACCCAAAATTTTAAACTTACCTGCCAACCCATCATTTCCAGATTTCTGATATACTTCACCTTTCTGTTTTGCAATTTTCTTTCCTCTCAGTTTCAGATAGTCATCTATAAAACCAATGGCTCCCATCCATACTGTGCTAATCAACATCACTTGTACATATACATTCGTAAGATTAGCCAGCAACAATGTTGGAATGATTATCGCAAAAACGATGATGATTCCTCCCATTGTAGGTGTTCCTCTTTTGCTTTCTTGGCCAGCCAGCCCCTCATCTCTTATACTTTCTCCAATCTGTCTTTTTTGCAAGAACTTAATCAACTTCTTTCCATAAAATGCTGTAATGAATAAAGACAACATCACTCCTACCAATACCCGGAAAGTGATGAAGTCAAAAAGCCTCATACCCGGTATGTGTATCCCCTCTTGTTCAAGCCATTTATATAAATGGTACAGCATTTCTGGCCTTGGTTATTTATTTAATAATTCAAAAAATTCTTTTACTTCTTCTTTATCATTGAAGTGATTTCTCACTCCTTTTATTTCCTGATAATATTCATGTCCCTTTCCTGCTATCAGAATAATATCTTCTGGCTTTGCCAAACTGATAGCAGTTTTTATAGCTTCCTTTCTGTCCACAATTGAGATATACTTTCTTCTGCTCGCTGGAGGCAAACCTGCTTCCATATCCTTAATTATTTGCACAGGGTCCTCGCTTCTCGGATTATCACTGGTAAAAATCACTTTATCACTATGTTCACATGCTACTTCAGCCATTACAGGTCTTTTTGTTTTATCCCTGTCTCCACCACATCCTACAACCGTTATTACCTGTTCAAAACCTTTCTTCAGTTTTTTAATCGTAGCCAGCACATTCAGCAAAGCATCAGGTGTGTGTGCATAATCTACAATGGCCATCACTCTCTCATTAGTTGAAACGAAATATTCAAATCTTCCAGCTGCACCATTTATTTCACTTAATACTGTCAGCACTTTTTGTTTTTCTTCACCCAAGCAAATGGCAGCTCCATAGACAGCAAGCAAGTTGTATGCGTTGAACTCTCCTATCAACCTGAAATGAACTTCAACTTCGTTTACCAGCATCATCAACCCACTCAAACTATTGTCTAAAATTTTCCCTTTAAATTCAGCAACCGTTCTCAGGCTGTAGTAATATTTTTTTGCATTGGTATTCTGCAACATCACTTGGCCTCTTTTATCATCTGCATTACTGATAGCGAAGGCTGTAGCAGGTAATGAGTCAAAAAAAGATTTCTTCACCCGGATGTATTCGTCAAATGATTTGTGATAATCCAGATGATCATGTGTGATATTGCTAAAAATACCGCAGGCATACTGCAATCCTGTAATCCTGTGCTGATGCAATGCATGTGAGCTTGTTTCCATAAACACATGTGTACATCTGGCATCAACCATTTGCTTCAAAAGTTTATTCAGACTCACCGCATCCGGTGTAGTATGTGTAGCTGCAATAACTTTATCTGCAATTAAATTTTCTACAGTACTGATTAATCCGCAGGTATATCCCAAACTTGTAAAGAGCTTATATAATAAAGTCGCTATTGTTGTTTTTCCGTTTGTGCCGGTTACACCTGTCAGTTTTAATTTTTCTGATGGTCTTTCAAAAAAATTATGTGCCATTTGCCCTACAGCGGCGGCACTACTAGCTACTTCCACATATACTACCTGCTCATTTTGCAAAGCAGGAAGTTGCTCACACACTATAACCGATGCACCTTTTGCCACCGCCTGATCAATAAACAAATGACCATCTGCCGCCAAGCCTTTCATCGCAACAAACAAAGAGCCTTTCTCAATTTTTCTTGAATCCAATTCAACCGCTTTCACTCTCACCGATGTGCTTCCCTTCACAGACCTAATCGCCACTTTGTATAAAACATCCTGTAATAGCACACAATATTTTTTTATCAACTTAAATCTAATATGACTGTCAATCCTTTTGCCAATGCTGAACCAGGAGCTAAAGACTGTCCTGTCACTTTTCCTTTTCCACTAATCTTAATCTTCAATCCCATATTTTCCAGCAGATACACAGCATCCTTCAATCCCATCCCTTTTACATTTGGCATTAGCTGCTGCTTCACATTGTTTGTTTTTATTACCGGTTGGTAATTGCTTGCATACACCATTCCCCATTTATTTTGCTGCACCGAATCTGTGTATTGCATATTTAAATCAGCAAAAACTTTTCTTATATCATTTGAAAGACCTGCATAGAAATAATTGGAGCTGTCTTTTACAACAGCATACTGAGTGGCATTTTTCTTTTCTACATAAAGCGGAAAAATCTTGCTTGCAATTTCTCTGAAAACAGGAGCTCCCAGTGATCCACCGTAATGCACCGGATCGTGAGGATTTGTTCTGATTACAACAATACAAGTGAATTGTGGTTTATCGGCCGGGAAATATCCAACGAAAGTGGCCTGATACACTCCATCAGCATATTTAATTTTTCCATCAGAGACATGTGCTGTTCCAGTTTTACCTGCAACTGCAAATGGCATTCCTTTAAAAGCTTTTCTTGCTGTTCCTTCTGTAACTACCATTTCCATTGCCTTGCGGGCATTGGCAGCAACCGATGGTTTGCAGATACTTTGTTCTAAAACTATTGGTTCAAATTGCTTGCGAATGATACCATTACTCTGAATGCTGCTAACCAAAAAAGGTTTCATCATTTTGCCATTATTGGCAATGGTGTTGTACAGGGTAAGAATTTGCAATGGGCTTACCTGTATGCCATAACCAAAACTCATCCAAAGCATATTACCCAACGCACTTCCTTTTTGATTGAGCGGTGCCATGGTGGGTCTGGGTACATCAGTAAGATCGATTGGAGATTTGATATCAAGATGATACTTGTGTAAATATTCTTTCAATGAAGCTGGCTCATCGCCAAAAGCTTTCAATGCCAGTTTGCTCATACCAATATTGGAGCTATGCGCAAAACATTCCTGCACAGTAAGAAAAGGTTTTGGAGATCTTTCTGCATCTGTTACCATTTTATTTCCTACTTGAGCTCTTCCAGCTCCACCTATTTCCACCATATCCGTTGGCTTACTGCTTCCTTTATCTAATACAGAAAGTAAAGTGGCCAATTTAATAGTTGAGCCTGGTTCAGTTGCCCGAAGTGCATAATTATCATCTTCCCAGTAGCTACCATCTTTTTGTCTGCCGAGATTAGCCATTGCTTTTATCTCTCCGGTTGTGGTTTCCATTACGATAGCAGTGCCATAAGGGCCTTTACATTGCTGCATCATTTTCATCAATGCAGTTTCGGCTATGTCCTGAATGTTTACATCCAGTGTAGTGTATATATCTTGTCCGTTTACAGGATCTGTTTCTGAACCTTCAATTGGAATAGCAGTACCACCTGCAATAAAACGAACCAGTTTTTGCCCGTCGCGGCCGTTTAATACGGTATCATAACTTTTTTCAAGCCCTACGTTCTGGCTTTTAGTTTTTTTATCAGCATCTACAAACTGACGTGATAGACCAATCGTTCTGTTTGCCAATAATCTAAAAGGAGTCAGTCGCTTTGAGTTGATTTCAACAATCACACCACTTTTGTTTTTGCCCAATTTTACTAATGGGAAACCACGCAAGGCTTTGTAATCTTCAAAAGCAAGTTTTTTCTTAAGAAGCCAGTGTCTGTTGTTTGGCTTTTTATATGCTGCCAATAACTCTTTTTTGTATTGGGCTGCTGTTTTATCATTAAAATGCTTTGCTAGAGAAGTTGACAATGAATCTATATTTTCATAAAAGCGCTTTCCCTTTTTATCTCTTAAACCTTCAGCATAAAAATCTATATAGATATCAAAAGTAGGAACTGAGGTACTGAGCATTTCACCTGCTTTACTATAAATGGTACCTCTCTCTGCTATAAGCGGAATGAATCGCTGATGAAGACTGTCGCTCATACTGCGCCAGTGGATGCCTTCAAATCGCTGAATATATAAAGCACGGGCGAACACACATACACTCAGCACTACAATGCCGATAAAACTGATGTAAACTCTCCACAATATGTCCCGTTTAACGTCCAATGCCCGTTACTTTTTAGTTGTTACGTTGTACTTTTTATATACAGCGTGATTATGGTTTCATCAATGCCGTCCAGAGCAATGATTAGTTTATTTCGTTGTTGCCACTACAGCTACCGAGTCTTTCAATATTACCGGCGATTGATTCGTTTCATTCAATCCCAATGGCGCTACAGCCTTTATCACTTCACCGGGTTTGCTCAAAAACATAACTTCACTTTTTAGATCGATATACTCGTATTTCAATTCCTTCACTTCTTTTGCCGTACGGTTGATACGGCGAATGGTATTATCAGCATTGTGGCCGTTGTAGATATACACTACTGCCAGAAAAGTGAGTAACAAAAAGAAGCGCACCTGCTTTACCACCGACTGATAATTAAGCCAGCGTTTCCATCCAGCCTGCCCAGTGCTTATAATTCCCTGAGCAGGTTGTTCACTTTCATTTACATTTTTCATTTTGTCTGCCATGATGCCTTCAATCTGATTTTCAACATTTGGTTTTTCTTTCCCGCTATTGCGAGATGGAATTCAAGGGATATAGACTTTCCAATTTTTATGCCCTCTATATTTACAAACTTTAATGCTTTCGTTAATTCACTTTTATTTACACCAACATTCGCTTTTCAACTACTCTTAGTTTTGCGCTTCTGCTTCTTGGATTTAATCTTTGCTCGTTTTCCGAAGGCACTAACGGTTTTTTCGTTATTACAATAAGCTCATTCACTATTTCGGTATTGATAAAAGGATTCTCCTCCGGCTCATCTAATGAACCGCGACGAAAGAAATTTTTCACCAGCCTGTCTTCTAATGAATGAAATGTGATGATGGCAGCCCTGCCTCCGGGTTTTAATAAGGATGGAATTTGTTGCAGCATCTCTTTCAATGCGCCTAACTCATCATTAACCTCAATTCTCAAAGCCTGAAAAACCTGGGCAAAGTACTTGTTGGGATTTCCTTTAACAATTTCCCGGATTGCATTTTTAAAACCATCAATTGTTTTCATAGAACTGCTGTTTCTTACTTCCACAATTTTCTTAGCCAACGTTTTGGAATTGGAAACCTCACCATACTGCTCAAACAACTTGTGCAACTGCTGTTCAGAAAAAGATTGCACTACGTTATAAGCTGTGAGTGTTTGCCGTTGATCCATACGCATATCCAAATTTGCATTTTGCCTGATGGAAAACCCTCTGTCGGCTTCGTCAAACTGATGACTACTTACTCCCAGATCAGCCATGATGCCATCCACGGTTTTCATTCCCTCCAATCTTAAAAAACGTTGCAGGTGCCTGAAGTTTTGTGAAACAAAAATTAATCTTTCGTCATGTGGCAGGTTTCTTTTGGCATCAGCATCCTGATCAAAAGCAACTAAACGGCCATTGGTGCCCAGTTTTTCCAATATTGCTTTTGAATGTCCACCACCTCCAAATGTGCAGTCCACATAGGTACCATCAGGTTTTATACTGAGCGACTCAATTGTTTCTACAAGCATAACCGGTGTATGGTATTGCTGTTTTTGATCATTTGACAAGTTGAAAGGGACCATTTCTTTTTTAGACTTTCCCATAATTTTCAACCTGTTAGTTTTTTAACTGATCACTACTTCCTCCCAAAACCTGATTTCCCAGATCACTTAATGCATCCGAAGAAATTGAATCAAAGAACTGTTTGTACTTATTACTATCCCAGATTTCTATTTTATCGCCCGATGCCATCAGCACAATATCCTTTGTCATCTCAGCATAGGCCTTTAGCGTGGGCGGCAGTAAAATGCGGCCTGCAGCATCCGGCTCTACATATGTAGCACCGTTAAGAAATGCCCTTTTAAATTCTCTTTGTTTTGGATCAAATTCATTGAGTCCATTCACTTTGGCAAAGAGCGGCTCCCATGTACTTAGAGGATAAAGAGCCAGACATTTTTCAAAACTTCTGTTGATAACAAACTTCTCTCTTTCTGATTCCTGTATTTGGTTTTTTAAACCTACTGGAAACAGAAAACGTCCTCTTACGTCAAGCGTAGCTGCATATTCTCCAAGAAGCGTTGTCATTTTCAATTAGTTAAACAATTGTAAGTTGTTCCCACAAAATAACCACTTTTCCCATTTATTGACCAATTTTTTTTAAAATCTTTTATCCCCACACCAAAAACCCACCAAAAGCCCTACAGACAAGGCTTTCGGAATAGTAGTACAGCCAAAAAATGAAAAACGCCTGAATAAGCTGTGGATAAACGTGGATAAGCTGTGGATAGTAGACGACTTCTCTTGGAGATTACTTATTCTTTGAAAAAGAAAATCGGAATAAAAATCTTAACTCACGCCTTGTACATTTGCTGTTTAATACAACAGTTAGTTGTGTAATGACAGATCCAAAAAACATTTCAATTTTAGACTACACTTATCATCTATCTGATGATAAAATAGCCCATTTCCCTCTTCAAAACAGAGATGATTCAAAGCTGCTCATCTATAAGCATGGAGATATAGAAGTAGATTGCTTTAAAAATATTGCATCGCATCTTCCTGAAAACTCATTTCTCATTTTTAATAACACAAGAGTTGTAGAAGCCAGATTGCTTTTTCAAAAACCAACCGGCGGAATTATTGAAATTTTTTGTTTGGAGCCCGATGTACAATATGCTGATATTACAACTGCGATGTTGCAAAAAGGCAAAGTGTATTGGCAATGCCTGATAGGTGGAGCATCTAAATGGAAGTCAGGTCAACTATTGGAAAAAAAAATCAACTCTGGCTCTAAAGAAATAAGTCTCTTCACAAGGTTTGTGGAAAAACGAACGGGTTTTTTTATTGTGGAGATGTTTTGGGATGATGACGGTCTCAGCTTTGCTGAAATATTACATTTTGCAGGTGCGATTCCATTGCCACCCTACATCAAAAGAGAGGCCTTAGCTACAGATAAAGAAAGATATCAAACCGTTTATGCAAAACTTGATGGCTCAGTTGCAGCACCTACTGCCGGGCTTCATTTTACAGATAATATTTTCCAATCACTAAGTAAGAAAAATATCCAACGGGATTTTATAACGCTTCATGTTGGCGCAGGTACCTTCAAACCGGTATATGCACCCGTAATGCATAAGCATGAAATGCATGCTGAATGGATTGATGTATCAAAAAGTGTTATTGAAAATATTTTGAACAATTTATCTAAAAAAATAATTGCAGTAGGTACTACTTCTTTAAGAACCATTGAAAGCCTTTATTGGCTGGGGGTAAAATCATTGTCGCAAAACGAATTGCGGCTTACACTCAATCAATGGGAAGTTTATGAAATGGAGCAAAAAGATATTTCGCCTGAAAAGGCTTTACAGGCACTGCTTCTTTGGATGCAAAAACGTAATATAGAAAGACTGATTACCAAAACACAAATACTGATAGCCCCCGGTTATCGTTTTAGATTAGTAAAAGGTTTAGTTACTAATTTTCATCAACCACAATCCACTTTGCTATTGTTAGTTGCAGCGTTTATTGGCAATTACTGGCGCCAGGTTTATGAGTATGCCCTGCAAAAGGATTTCCGTTTTTTAAGTTATGGAGATGGTAGTTTGTTTTGGCTGAACGAAAAAGCATTATGATTTTGTCAATGGAAATTCTACTGTGAAGATGCTTCCTTTACCCAATGTACTTTCTACTTTTATTTCGCCATCATGTGCTTCTACCATTGTTTTTACATAGCTAAGCCCCAATCCAAACCCTTTTACATTATGCAAATTGCCGGTATGAGCACGATAAAATCTTTCAAAAATTTTCTTTACCGTTTCACGGCTCATACCGATGCCATTGTCCTCAACTTTTAATATCAACTTTTTTGCATTGGATTGCGTAAACACTTTTACTACAGGCGGTACATCTTCTTTACAATACTTTATAGCATTATCAAGCAGGTTGTTTATCAAATTGGAAAAATGTACCTCATCTACATCTATCAAATCATTAGATGCATGCAGAAATAATTCTATACGACCTTTTTTATCTTCCAATTGCAATCGAAAATTGTCGGCAACATCCTTTATCAACTCATGTACATGATGTGGTGTCAGTGCCAGTTCAACTTCCTGTCTTTCTAATTGCGATGCTTTTAAAATAGTCTCAACCTGCCGGTTCATCCGCTGATTTTCTTCTTTTATGATGCCGCTGAAATAGCCAAGTTTTTCCTTATTGCTGATGACCTTATCATTTCGCATAGCATCCACCGCCAGCGAAATAGTTGCGATAGGCGTTTTAAACTCATGCGTCATGTTGTTTATAAAATCATTTTTGATCTTAGCCAGTTTTTTTTGACGCAGCATAGTGATAAACGTGAGATAAAAAGCAGCCAATATAACAAGTGTAAAAAGTATTGCTGACACGATGCGCCATATCAATGATTTATAAACCAAACTTTTAATTTGTGGCACTACCACAAATAATGCATTTTTTCCAATCAGGTTTTCATCAGCTGTGCCACTAAGGGCATCAATAATAAAATTGCAGTGGTAATTATTTATTTTGTCTTCACTTTGATATAGTGTGAGAAAATTTTTGGTTGCATTTTTAAAACTGTTGTCGTCAAATGAAGCATAACCCAATTCTATCTTCACACCTTTTACATTTGCATCTTCCAGTATCTGGTCAATTTTTTTGCGTACATCTTCCAGATTAATGTCTCTTGCCGAGTAAGAAAATTTTTGAAAATCTTTAATATAGGGGTCTTTTAAAAAATTATTCTTTTGCGGAGCGGAAGCAAGGCTGTTTTTTACTGAAACCTGACTGGAAAGTTCATTTGCAACTTTTTTAGCAGCATCATAAATTTTTTGTTTGATGATGTCCTCTTTTACCAATGCCAGATTCTTTATCCAGGATACCTGAATAAAGATGGTTCCGATAAGTGAAAGTGTAATCAGGATAGCAATAAGTGGGAAAATTCTCTTCATGTATTATTTAGCACTGCCCAAAATAAAAAAATTGTACCAGTTGTAAAAATACACCGGACAATTGGCATTCTTTACTCAAAAAAGTATAATTCGATTCTTTTAACGGCATTTTAAAATCTTTCCCTAAATTAGAAAAATGATAGTACCCACAGCCGGGGTTTTGCTGATAGCCGACCCCTTTTTAAAGGATCCTAATTTTTTAAGAACGGTTGTTTTCTTGTGCGAGCATAAAGAAGATGGCAGTTTTGGATTTGTAATTAACCGTCGGTTTGAAAATACACTTGACGAACTGGTAGATGGGTTGGAAGGTTATAAAATTCCAGTATATTATGGAGGGCCAGTGGAGCAACACTCCATTCACTTGCTACATCAATACGGAGATGCAATTCCCGAAAGTCAGGAAATTATGAGAGGCATATACTGGGGTGGAGATTTTGCAACTGTGATAAAAATGATAAAAAATGGATCAATGGATTTTTCAAAAATTCGTTTTTTCATTGGCTACTCAGGCTGGGGTGAAGCACAACTTGATGAAGAAATGAAAGAAAAAACATGGCTGACCGTTGCGGCAACTCGCAAACTTGTTTTTCATCCAACTTCAAATGAAATATGGAAAGATGCAATCAGGCAATTGGGAGGAGATTATGAAATAATGGTCAACTTTCCTATTGACCCGCAGTTGAATTAATAATCCACTTCTCTTCTGTGCATATTCCATCTAAAGCCGAATGACACAACAGAAGTATTTGACGAAGTGATGGGAGCAGTTTTTGTGTCTTGCTTTCTATAAACTGCATTAAATTCCAAAAACATATTCTCCTTTAACTCATAAGAAACCAGCAATGAGCCATAAAAAACATTTGTCTTCCACCCACTGCCTATAGAGTATCCATAATCACCTGATCTAAATGGCGCCTGATTGGGCAAAAAGATATTGCTGCCAAAACTCCTGCTGCTACTATCTCTACCCTGTTTATAAGCGATGAGCTTTGCTACTACCAGCCATTTTGCTGCCGGCTGATATCTTGCAATACCAATGTACTCGCTAAAATTGGCTCCCAGCGGATGCGCCAGTGGTTGATTGTAATGTGTAAAATTGGCTACCGAATCATTATGCGACCAGGTAAAAGGCCGGGCTCGGTTATGTTCTAACTGCAAATCAAGATTACTGATGCCAAATGCATCAATATATTTTACACCTGCCTGTATGGCCCATTTGTTAGCCCAATAACCGCGGTTTTTAGTTATTTCAGAAAGTACAAACTCATCCAATACCAACTGACCATAAAGCTGAAATTTCTTTGCCACATTTGCTTTTAAATCAAGCCCTGCGAGTGAATTGTCAAAACTTCCATTTTGAAACTCAATAGAGCGATAAAAGATAATGGGGTTGAGGTATCCAAATTCAAAATGATCTTTGCGGCCAAAAATTACCGCTTCATAAAGACCCAAATTCAACCATTTGGTAATGGCAATATCCAAATGATGAATGGCCGCATACTTTTTCCCAATCAATCTATCACCTGTTCTTTTTTCGGTATTGTGCAGTTCCATAAAAAGATTCTGATAATTGATTTTCCAGATGCGGGTATTGAGTTTTAAAAATAAATTACCGTTACTCTGATCGCCCAGCATCATACTACGATAACCGTTGCCGATAAAATTGCGGTCGTAGCCAAAAGCCACATCAATATATTTAGTTACATTAAATGTAATACCGCCACGGGCATCAAAATAATCGTAGCCTGTTGTTTTAAACGTTTTATAATTACCAGCTCCAGGTACTGCTTCTCTGGCATTTACCCAGTTTCTTACAAAGAATGGATCTTTTTCCTGATTATCGGTCAGATAAGTATAGAAGCCGATTTTATTGGCAATTTTTCCCCGAAGCGATAGTCCTCTTGAGTTCAGATAAAGTGTTTCATCATTATCTTTTTCCTTTGCCACTACAAATTGAATAACCGGATTCACTACCAAATCAAAGTCCTTAGTATGTACTTCATAAAGATTTGCAGGCGTTTTATAAAAATTTTTCCAGATTGATTTTTTAGAGGCATATTTTATACGGTCTGCAACAGGAACGTATTCCAGATTATTCAACATCACCCTTTGTGCATTGAAGGCATCTACTGAGGAAATTTTGTTATTCCCAGCCTGTTGCAGGTAATGGTTCACAGCATTTACAGTATGAAACCGGGTAAAAGGCTTTGTTTTTGAGAAATTGAAAAACGAATCGGTACGGCTTTTTATTTCCATCCTCTCCATAAGTATATTGGCTTTATCACCTTGCGGCAAAAAAACAGATTGAGAAAAAACGGAGCAGGGAAACAGGATAAGTATCACCCTAAGAACGGTTTGCTTAATTTGCATGGGTATTGGCTTAATTTCAATTGACAAGATATGCAAAAATACCTGATCAAAGATATACAGGTGGTGAATGAGGGAAGGATTTTTAATGCAGATGTGTTAATAAAGAATGGCAGAATAGAAAAACTTGCCACACAAATCGCTAATGTTAATTCCAATTGCGTTGAAATAATTGGTACAGGAAAATATTTATTTCCCGGATGTATTGATGATCAGGTGCATTTTCGAGAACCGGGTCTTACACATAAAGCCACTATTTATAGTGAATCGAAAGCGGCTGTGGCAGGGGGTGTTACCAGTTTTATGGAAATGCCCAATACCATTCCCAATGCACTGACACAAGAACTGTTGGAAGATAAATATCAGATAGCTGCTCATACATCGCTGGCCAATTTTTCATTCTTCATGGGTGTAAGTAATCAAAATATAGAAGAAGTGTTGAAAACAAATGAAAAGAGGAATGAGGTATGTGGCATCAAAATTTTTCTGGGAAGCAGTACCGGCAATATGCTAGTAGATAATCCTGGTACTTTAGATACCATTTTTCAAAATGCAGAACTACTGATAGCTACGCATTGTGAAAATGAAGCTAACATTAAAAAAAGTCTTGAAAATCTGAAGCAACAGGGAAAGATATTAACGGCAGCAGATCATCCAATCATACGAAATGAAGATTCCTGTTATCAATCTTCATTATATGCCATACAAATAGCAAAGAAATACAATACTCGTTTACACATATTGCACATCAGCACCGAAAAAGAGTTGCAATTGTTTACCAACCTCTTCCCTTTAAAAGAAAAACGCATAACGGCGGAAGTATGTGTGCACCACTTACATTTTACCAGCCATGATTATGAAAGACTGGGTAATCTTATAAAATGTAATCCAGCAATAAAAGCACCACACAACCGAGAGGCACTTTGGAAAGCATTGCTCGACGATAGGCTGGATGTGATAGCAACCGACCATGCACCGCATACATGGGAAGAGAAAAATACAGATTACGAAAATGCACATGCCGGTTTACCATTAGTGCAACATCCGTTTCTATTAATGCTGCATTACTATACAAAAGGGTATATCCATTTGGAAAAAATTGCTGAAAAAATGAGCCATGCAGTTGCAGATTGTTTTCAAATAAAAGACAGAGGCTATATCCGCGAAGGTTTTCATGCTGATTTGGTAATTACAGATTTAAATACACCCTACACAGTAACAAAAAACAATATTTTATATAAATGTGGCTGGAGCCCTTTAGAGAATTTTACATTTCCTGCATCTATAACACATACATTCGTAAACGGCAATTTGGTTTATCAAAACGGAACATGGAATGAAACAACAAAAGGACAACGATTAATATTTAACCGCTAAAGTTCAAGCATAACCTCAAACCCTCCACTTGTAACCCTGCAATGCAAATAGATAAAACCAGTTTCAATGATATTTCCATCTTCCACCACGAGGAAGAATTTTCTATTTTTCATAAACTCAACTTTACACGCACTGTAGGCGGAAGTGATTGGCTACGCAAATTTTTTAGTGAACCACACGATGATCTAAAAAAAATAATCGGCACTCAAAAAGTCATTCGCACTTTTATGGAACATGTAAACGAATGGCCTACCGATATTAGTAACGGAACCATTCTTGTAATGGAAAAGTTTATGGAGTATTCATTGGATCCCATTAGCGAATCGCCTGCTTCGCTCAATAATTTATTTTACAAATGGTTACACAGCGAGGATTATGCAATGGTAAAATATTCGGTTCCGCATTTTGCAGATTTTTACCGGGGCATTCGTAAAATAGCAGAACTGTTAGAAAATGTGGACTTGCCTATTCATATAAAAATATATTTAGACAGGATAAATGGAATATTAAAAGAAGGGCCATTGCAAAAACTAGCCGTAACAGAACCGAATCAACAATTTTCCACTCGACAAAATTTATATTTTGCCTATCACCTTAGAGGCCGATTTAAGACCAATACTTTTGAATTGATAGACACTTACAGCCGGCTGGATGCTTGGTACTCAATGGCCGTTGCTGTCAAAACATACAAACTTAGTTTCCCTGAATTCAAAGAACAGGATAGCCCATTGGTAGAAGCAAAAGGTTTGTACCATTTATTACTACCACAACCTGTTGCTTATGATTTACAAATGAATCCCGAACATAATTTTCTTTTTTTAACGGGAGCTAATATGGCTGGCAAAAGCACATTAATTAAGTCGATAGGAACAGCCGTATTTCTTGCACATATTGGAATGGGTGTGCCGGCTGCACATTTAAAACTCACTTTATTCAATGGGCTGCTTAGCAATATTAATGTGGTAGATAATATTGCCAAAGGAGAAAGCTTTTTCTTTAATGAAGTTCAAAGAATAAAAAATACCATTGAAAAAATAAATGATGGGAAAAAATGGCTGGTGCTGATTGATGAACTTTTTAAAGGGACCAATGTGCAGGATGCAATGAAATGCTCGTTGACAGTGATAAAAGGTTTAATAAAAATCAAAAACTCACTTTTTATCCTCTCCACTCACTTATACGAAATAGGTGAAGATTTAAAAAACTATCCAAACATTTCATTCCGTTATTTTGAAACCAATGTAAACAATGAGCAATTAGAATTCAGCTATCAACTCAAAGAGGGCATCAGCAATGATCGCATTGGTTACGTAATTTTAAAAAGAGAGAAAGTGGTGGACATGCTGGAGAAATTATAGTTGATTCTTCGCTATAAAATTTGGTTAATTCATGGCAGAAACAGGTGTCAAATAATCAGGAATTCAAACCCATATTTTGTATATTTACAGTACAGAAAAATGAAAAAGGAAAGACCACATATTATCAACCCTGCATTACTTTGGGAGTATGATTTGGAGACTTTTAATTATGAAAAATCTTACAAAATTGTGATTGAAAGAATCCTTCAAATGGGCAATCTGGAGGAATGGCGAAACATGGTGAAGTATTATTCAAAAGAACAAATATTAGAAACAATTGAATGGAGTGCTCAATTAGACAAAAGGGATAAAGATTTTTCAAAATTTTTTCTCACTTCCGGTTTTCTATATGCTGCATAAAGACCCGTTTATTATTGCCCCAGCTACATTAAAACTGATAAAGGAATTACAAAAATTCCCTGAATTGAAAGAATTTCATCTTGTCGGGGGCACTTCCCTCGCATTACAATTAGGTCATCGCAATTCAATTGATATTGATTTATTTTCAGTAAATAAATTTGATGATTCAGATTTACTTAACATATTAAGAAAGAAATATTCTATAAACGAAATATACAGGCGGAAGAATGCAATTATTTGTTTAGTCAACAACATCAAAACTGATTTCATTCGTCACGATTATAAAATTCTATTTCCGCCACAAACAGAAGAAGGCATCCGTTTTCTAGGGTTAGAAGATATTACTGCTATGAAACTGCATGCCATCGTACAAAGCGGTAAACGACTGAAAGATTTTATTGATGTCTATTTTTTAATGGGACATTTCAGCTTCAATCAGATGCTCGAATTTTATGCAGAAAAGTATCCCCATTCAAACCCAATGATTGCCATTAAAGCAATGAACTATTTTGATGACATTGATGAAAATATAGACCCACCCAAACTACTGAAGCCATTGCCCCTTAAAAAAATTATTGCCCGCATACAGCTAGCAACCCAGCACCCTACTAAAATATTTAAACCTGAAGCATGATAAAAAACTGTCTTTCGTTTTTACTGTTTATAATAGCCCCAACAGTCTCGAACGCACAAAATCAAACAGATATTCTGCACTATAAATTCAATCTGCAGTTAAACGACAAGAACGATTCAATTTTTGGAACAACGACTATCCGTTTTATTGCTCAAAAGCAAACGCAGTCCATTTCTCTTGACCTGCAAAATATTAATGCATCCGGAAAGGGAATGATAGTAACCCAGATAAATGATGATTCAAACAGCAAAGACAAAATCTTGTTTTCACATCAAAACAATAAACTGATTTTGAACCTTACAGATTATAAACGGACTAACGACACTTTACAGCTTAACATTTTTTATAAAGGCATTCCTGCTGATGGCCTTATCATCTCAAAAAATAAATACGGGAATCGAACTTTCTTTTCAGACAACTGGCCCGACAGGGCGCACTACTGGCTGCCCTGCAACGACCGGCCTGATGATAAAGCGTCTTTTGAGTTTTTTGTAACAGCACCCGATCATTATCAAGTAATATCAAACGGTGTATTGGTTGAAGCATCCAATTTGAAAAACAATTTAAAGCTCACACATTGGAGAGAAGAAATTCCTTTACCCACCAAAATAATGGTGATAGGTGTTGCTTCATTTGCGGTTAATTATATCGGCAACGTTAATGATTGTATTCCGGTTAGCAGTTGGGTTTTTCCAGAAAATAAAGAAGCTGGTTTCTATGATTATGCAATGGCAAAAGATATATTAAATTTTTACATCAATTATATTGGGCCTTATCCATACAAGAAACTGGCAAACGTGCAATCCAAAACAATCTTTGGTGGAATGGAAAATGCAGGTGCCATTTTCTATCACGAAAACTCGGTAGTGGGTAACCGCGAAGAAGAATCATTATTTGCACATGAAATTGTGCATCAGTGGTTTGGCGATATGGCCAGCGAACAAAACTTTTCACACCTCTGGCTTAGCGAAGGGTTTGCCACCTACCTTACACATATTTATTACGAGTCAAAATATGGAACTGAGGAGTTTCATACAAGATTGATTGCCGACAGAAGTGAAGTGATTTCCTATTTAAAATATGCAAACAAACCCATTGTAGATTCCATTACTCCAAGAAGACAGTTAATAAACACAAATAACTATGCCCGTGCCGGATGGGTGTTGCACATGCTGCGTAATAAAGTGGGTGATTCGGCATTTCATTCAATCATCCGCACTTATTACGAAAGCTATAAAGGAAAGAATGCATACACAAAAGATTTTCAGAAAGTAGCAGAAAAAATAAGCGGCCAATCGCTTGATAGCTTTTTTGATCAATGGCTCTATCAACCAGTTATTCCAAAACTTGCCTTCATCTGGAAATACGATTCAAAAAGCAAGCAAATCATCATTACTGTTACGCAAAAACAACAAACAGCGCCATTTCAATTTCAGCTAGAAATATCATGGCCATCAGGCAACAAGTCAAACACTATTCAAAAGCTGGAGATCAGTAAGAAAGAAGAAACTTTCACCATTCCTGTTCCCACAAAACCACAGCAGATTTTAATTGACCCTCAAATCAAATTATTATTTGAAGGCAATGTGACTGAAGACAAATAAAATAGTGAAATTTTGTTCAAAATTGTAACTTAGGGCATATAAGTCTATGCCATGTCAGACAACCCCCGATTACCTGAAAATAATTATAACAGTTCATCAACCCGCGGCAACAGTGGGCAAGCCAATCCACCTGGATCTTCGCAGCAAGGACACTACATTCCTCCTCCGGTAAATAATCCACCACCAAAAGTTCATGTAAAAAATTTAGCTATTGGAGCTATTGTTACAATCATCACTTCTACTATTATTTTTTTGATAACTCAAAATCTAAGAAAACCTGAAGGAAATAATTTTCAAAAGAAAAAAGAAGCCACCGTAGAAACCTGGAAATCATTTGTAGGATATGAAAATGCGTATTTCAGAAATATGATGTCTTATCAAAATCCGGCTGCAACTGATGGACTCGATGGCTTTTTAAATTCAATAAAAACCGAGTCTGAAAAATTTGTAAAAGATGTAGAAGACTTAAAAAGAAGAAAAAATATAGATGAAGACCTCATTAAAGTTTTTAATAAAAGAATTGAAAACGAGAAAAACTCCATCCCTCCAGTTGAAAAATATTATCAAACATTGACTGCGATTGCCGATAGCAAAAAACCGCTTAAAGAAATAAAAGAAGCATCTACAAATGAAATGATTCGCTTTGCCACACTTACCAATGGCATGTATGAAAGAAGTATGAACGATTTAAAAGAAATAGCCAAAGTACTTGCAGATAGATACGGCGGCACTTTCTCTATGGATGAATTTTTAATGGTACAGCAAGCACCGGGTTTAATGCAGAAAAACGATTCATTAATTCAATTTTTGCAAAACATCGTTTTAGACAGTAGTGGAAATATCATTGAAAATAAAAATTTTGTAAAGCAAATCAATCCCGATCTCATCATAGGCAAATGGTCCACTGATGGTGCAATAGTTACACTTTCAAAAAATAACAGTGTAAACTGGATTGAAACAGAAGGGATCTCAGCTACTGGGAGCTGGAAAATAGACAAAGACAAACTGGTGATTATGGCAACCAGTAAACCTTCTGGCGAAATCATTAACTGGCGTTTTAACCTTACAAATGTTTCTGTAAATGCCTTTACACTAGTTCAGGATGGCGCTCCCTATGAAATTTATCAAATGATACGCAGCAACTAACCTCAATTCAAAACTTTTCTTATTAACTTGCTCCTCTAAAAAATCAAACTATGGCCGGTGTTCCTCATGGAGAAAATATTTGGAAAACCATCATTCTCGGTATCCTTATAACAGTTGCAGGTTATCTTATCGTTCATTTTATTACCGATAAAAAGGATCATAAGAAAGAAGTAAAAGAGAAAAAAGAAGCAAATGAAAATGTATGGAAATCGGCTAATGATTATGTTAAAAGTGCTTCTAAAAAATTTGAAAATATTGCTTGTTTCTCCTGCGACTATTCCATGATGAAAACTGAGATGTTGCGGGAGCTGGATCAGGATTGTAATAGCCTGCGCAATCTCAAAGAAGAAAAATTAATTGACGAAAAACTTAAAACAGTAATTGACAGAATCATCAGTCGTTTTGAAGGGATGAAACCCGTGTTTTCAAAATTCATTGATAGTGCAATTGCAATTTCAAATGATAATCCGGATGCAGAACGTATCAGTTTGGTATATCAAACATACATTTCACGCAAAATTAGATTAGACACTGCAGATAACGAGGAAATTGATCGTTTACTTGGCTCCATAAACAAAGAATACAAAATAGAATTACAAAGACAGATAGTACTTCCTGAAAAAGAATATGATAAATTGCCCGGCAACTGGTTGGTCGAATGTAAGTCGAGCTTTCATTTTTATGATGACGGAAAAATAAATATTAAAATTGACGGAGAAGAAATTAATGGTACCTGGAGCAGAGATAAATATTCTTTATCAATTGAACTTGAAAATGGTGAGAAACTTGAGTATGAAATTCTCCAGATCAATAGTAACATTTTACAATTACAGCCGGATATTCCCAATTCGCCTCCCATTGGTCTTTGCAGGTCTAAATAATTAATTTTCTCATTATCTTCAATACATGCTTGTAAAAACATTTGGCAGCGCCGTTTATGGAGTAGAAGCCATCAACATCACCATTGAAGTAAACTGGTTGAACCAATCCGGCAAGGATATGATGATTGTAGGTCTGCCTGATAATGCTGTAAAAGAAAGTTTGCAACGCATTGAAAGCACATTTAAAACAAATGATTATACGGTGCCTCGTACAAAAGTGGTGGTGAACCTGGCTCCTGCCGACATTAAGAAAAGCGGAACAGCTTTTGATCTTCCCATAGCTTTAGGAATATTGGGTGCATCAGAACAATTGAAAAATTCGGATACAATTTCAAACTACGTCATCATGGGTGAGTTGAGTCTTGATGGAGAGATCAGATCCATCAAAGGTGCATTACCCATTGCCATACAAGCAAGAAAAGAGGGCTTTAAAGGATTGATAGTACCCAAGGCCAATGCTAAAGAAGCAGGAATGGTTAACAACCTAAATGTTTATGGTGTTACGCATATAAAAGAAGTGATTGATTTCTTTGAGAACGAAGAAAAAGGACTTGAGCAGGTAGTTGTAAATACCAGGGAAGAATTTTTTAATTCGCAATACGATTTTGAAATTGATTTTGCCGATGTAAAAGGACAGGAAAATATAAAACGGGCTTTAGAGATTGCTGCAGCAGGTGGGCATAATGCAATATTGATAGGCCCGCCAGGTGCTGGAAAAACAATGCTTGCAAAAAGATTACCCACCATTCTGCCACCATTATCATTACAAGAAGCATTGGAGACTACAAAAATTCATTCAGTAGCAGGCAAGTTGCCTGAAAATTCTACATTGGTTTCTAAGCGTCCTTTTCGTTCACCCCATCACACCATTAGCGATGTGGCATTAGTAGGCGGTGGTGGTGTGCCTCAACCCGGCGAAATTTCATTGGCACACAATGGCGTTTTGTTTTTAGATGAACTACCCGAGTTTAAAAGGACAGTATTGGAAGTAATGCGACAACCTATGGAAGAAAGAAGGGTGACGATTTCAAGAGCAAAAGTAGCCGTCGATTTTCCTGCCAGCTTTATGCTCATAGCCAGTATGAACCCCTGCCCCTGCGGATTCTATAATCATCCGGAAAGAGCATGTACCTGCCCACCGGGAACAGTACAGAAATATTTAAATAAAATTTCGGGACCGCTACTTGATAGAATTGACTTGCATGTAGAAGTAACTCCGGTTGCATTTAGTGAACTGTCGGCCATTCGTCCTCAGGAAAATTCTGCAACCATTCGTGAAAAAGTAATAAAGGCCAGAGAAATGCAAGAGCTACGATATCAAAATAATCCTGGTGTTTATTGCAATGCGCAGATGAGCAGTAAGATGCTAAAAGAAATTTGTGTCATTAATACCGTAGGAGCAAATTTGCTGAAAGCAGCAATGGAAAAACTTAATTTATCGGCCCGTGCTTATGACCGGATCTTAAAAGTATCAAGAACCATTGCCGATCTGGCCGGTAGTGAGGATATAAAACCGGAACATTTAGCAGAGGCAATACAATATAGAAGTTTGGACAGAGAAGGATGGGCTGGTTAAAAAATTTATCTCAATCATGCGACAGGAATTATTTTCATACCTCAATTCTTACTACGATAAAATTTATGTACTCAGCGTAGCCGCAGCAACAGAAAGAAGAAAACTTTTTGAGCAAAGATTTCAGGGACTGCAATACAGTTTTTTTTATGGGGCCGATAAAAACAAATTCAGCATTGAAGAACTTATCAGCCACGGAACTTATGATCCTGAACTTGCAAAAAAACATCATCGCTTTTCGAAGAGTATGAAGCATGGTGAAATTGCCTGTAGCTGGAGCCACCGTCTAATGTATGAAGACATGATTGCAAATGGATACAATCGAGTACTGATAATGGAAGATGATACAGTACCCAATGAAAAACAATTGCAACAACTTCCGGCAATTTTGTCTGAGATTCCCGAAAACTGTGAACTATTATTCTGGGGTTGGGATAAAAACGGAGATCGTAACTGGTTTACACCTGTAAAACAATTGATATATCATTTGCAACACAATCTGGGAAAATTGAAGTGGGATCATACCATGATTAAAAATTTATATGCCCGCCCTTTTTCACCACATCTTAAAAAAGCAGGATTTCACGACTTTACTTTTGCTTATGCCATAAACAAGAGTGGCGCTAAAAAGTTGATTGAAATACAAACACCCCTGCGATATATTGCCGATAATTTACTGGCGCATGCCGCCACAAAAGAAGTTTTAACCGCTTACATCTGTTATCCCGCCGTTTTCCTGCACGATACCCTGCCTGATGGCAGTCCGAGAGATTCGTATATTCGCTGATTATTTTTGCAGGCACCCGGCCGCATTAACTATACAGAAACTATCTGACAACAAATGAAAATCTTATTTAAATACCTGAAACCATATAAATGGTTGGTCGCATTAGTGCTTTTTCTTGCGGCAGTCAATATTGGTTTTTCTTTAATAGACCCTATCATTTTTGGTAAACTTGTCAATCTGGCGACTTACCATCAATCAGTAAAAGAATTGGGCAACAATGATTTTTTCTTTTCCAATATTACCATCCCCGGAAACCATGGCAAGCCCATTGTATTGTATGGTGTAGTATGGTTATTGGTTGCTTCTATCTCAGTAGCAATGATTAGCCGGATAGCAAAGGCATTTCAAGATTATTTTTTAAGTCTCATCACACAAAAATTCGGCGCCACTATTTTTACTGAAGGATTGCAACATGCAATGAAGCTCCCTTATCAAGAGTTTGAAGATGCACGAAGCGGCGAAACATTAAGCATACTTCAAAAAGTAAGAATTGATACGGAAAAATTTGTAACCTCATTTATCAATGTTTTGTTTCCGGTTATTGTGGGAATTGTTTTTGTCGCTATGTATGCCACCTCAATACACTGGAGCCTTCCATTTGTATATTTTGGCGGTATCTTTTTTCTTACCATTATTTCTAATTTACTAAGTAAAAAAGTAAAAATTATACAGAAAAAAATTGTAGGGCAAACAACGGCACTTGCAGGTGCTACTACTGAATCGCTTCGCAATATTGAACTGGTAAAAAGCCTTGGATTAACCCAGCAGGAAGTAAGTAGGTTAAACAAAAACACTTTTAAAATTTTAGGATTGGAATTGACAAAAGTCAAGAGAATCCGCAGTATCAGTTTTGTTCAGGGCACCTTTGTAAACACTCTACGTCAAATTATTTTATTGTTGTTGATGATTTTTGTGTATCATAAAGAAATGGATGCAGGCCAGATAGTGACCATGCAAATATTTTCATTTTTTGTATTTGGGCCTTTGCAAGAAATCGGGAATATCATTCTTTCTTATCGTGAAGCCCAGGCATCGCTTGAAAATTTTGGCGCATTGATGAAGAAAGAGCCGGAGTTACAGGCAATTAATCCCAAACATCTGGGGAAGATTCAAAACCTGCAATTTGATCATGTTGCTTTTCAACATCGCACAGCTTCTCATAAAGCCATAAACGATATCAGCTTTTCGGTAAAGACAGGGGAAACTATTGCATTTGTAGGACCCAGTGGCAGTGGTAAATCTACATTGATGAAACTTTTAGTAGGATTGTACCGCCCTCAATCTGGAAAAATTTTTTACAACGGACTGGATGAAACTGAAATTCATTTTGATGATTTAAGAAACCAGATCGGGTTTGTAACGCAGGATACCAATTTATTTTCCGGCACTATCAGAGAAAATCTGATGTTTGTTAACCCTGAAGCTACTGAATCAGATTTAATAGATGTGCTCAATAAAGCATCTTGTCAAAATTTACTGGAAAGGGCCGAGAACGGATTGGAAACGATGATTGGTGAAGGAGGTTTGAAACTTTCTGGCGGTGAAAAACAAAGGCTTTCAATAGCAAGGGCATTATTACGCCAACCCAAACTCCTGCTTTTTGATGAAGCCACTTCTGCATTAGATTCCATTACAGAAGAGGAAATTACAGACACTATTCGTGAAATTTCGTTGTTGGGTAACCAAATTACTATCTTAATTGCCCATCGTTTATCTACAATTATGCATGCAGACAGGATTTACGTGTTGGAAAAAGGAGATGTCGTGGAAACGGGCAATCATGATTCATTACTTTCGGAAAAAGGTTTGTATTTTGCAATGTGGCGTCAGCAGATTGGTGAAAGGAAAAACAAAATAAGTGTTGCATAATTATGGGACTATTTGCATTTTTCAAAAGAGACAATAATAATATTTTAGAGGCCTTACAAAACGGTGCATACATTATTGATGTAAGAAATCCTCATGAGTTTGACAACGGCAAACTCCCCAATTCCGTGAACATACCTTTAGACAGGTTACCCTCTCAGGCCGATCGGCTGGCAGATATGAACCGACCTATTATCTGTTGTTGCTCCTCAGGATACAGAAGTAAAAAAGCTGTAAAGATTTTAAAAGCAAAAGGCAAAAAAGATATTTACAACGGCGGAGCTTGGAGAAGCGTTTTTTTACAAATGAAAAAAGTGATGTAATCGGCGTATTATCAAGTTAAAAATTTCAATTCCAGCTATTTATTCGCAATACCAATTTACACAATAAACCTTTACACTTCCACTAAGTCCAAGAAAGAATCTTTCCCTGAGTTTCAAAAATCTTATATTAGATAAGCCAAAGCATTAAACCAATGAAAAATAGACTGCTTTATTTATCTGCATCAATTTTATTTCTGGCTTCATGTGGCAGTAAAGACATACCGCCACCCGATCCATGCATAGGCATAAATTATGATGTTGAATATTTTAAAACCGCGGCAATCGGAACTTCCAATAATGGAACAATTACGATTAACTTTCCAGTGGGCGACACTATCAGCTATCAATTAAACAGCGGCGCTTTTCAGGCAGAGAATTTCTTTACTAATTTGGCTCCGGGAAATTATGTGCTTACTGTAAAAAACAGTAAAGGATGTACTGATACAACACAATTCACCATTTTAAACTACGGGCCAAAATATGCTTTGGTAAAACAAGTAATTATGGGCTATTGTGGCCCCTGCCATCTTAATGGCACCGTTACAGCCGGAAAAAATTTTGATACAGATTCAAATATTATTGCAAGTTGGGATAGAATAAAAGCAAGAGCCGTAGATAATATTCCAACTCAAATGCCTCTGGCTCCCAATGCTCCCTTAACGCCGGTTGACAAACAAAAAATATCTGATTGGGTAAATGCGGGTCACCGGCAAACCGATTAACTTCTAAGGATATTCAAATATTTTTTCTAAAGCAATCCATTAAGTCAAGATTCATTGGCTGAAAACATGATCTTCATCAGGTAATCAATATTTTTCCAAAAATCAAAAATGTAGTTATCCCCACAATAATATTTTTGAATGAATATTAAGTTGTAATAACTATTTAAAGGAAATATCATGAGTACTGCCCAAATAACAGGAGAAGAACTTGATGTAAGAACACTAATTCCCATTAAAAGACACGAACTTCTTATCAAGTTATTTAATGAATTGCCAGCGAACGAGAGTTTTATTTTTATAAATGACCACGATCCACTGCCTCTCTATTATGAGTTTCGCTCAATTTATGGAGATGTGGTTGGTTGGGATTACCTGAACCGTGGCGGAAGAGAATGGAAAGTAAAAGTAACCCGTACAGCCGATTCAATGGCAAGAGCGTTTAAAGACATAGCTACGATGTTAGATCTTCGTAAAGCCGATAAAAAAGATTGGAAGCAAATTGTTTTTCACCGCTATGGTATGATGGAGCCAAATACTACTATGGAGTTGATTGCAAAAGAAGACCCTGTTGAGATTCACAGTATTTTTATCATGAAGTTTGAAGGGCAACATTCATGGATTTACAAAATCAAAGGGCCGGATGAATATGTTGTGCATATTACAAAGAAAGACAATAGCGGACTGGGTGATGATGGATTTTCAGTAGTAAATGAAATGGATATTCGACCTTTTCCACCCACAGAAAGACATGAAATGTTTTACAAGGCTTTTGCCGATATCAAATCTGGCGAAGCATTTGAATTTATAAACGATCATGACCCCAAACCACTTTATTACCAAATGGAAGCCGAAAGTAAAGAACCATTTCGTTGGGAGTATCTGGAAAAGGGCCCTGAAGTATGGAAAGTGAGGGTGGTAAAGGTTAAAGAATAAAACACAGGTACTTCATCAGGCAATACCAAAAAATTAAATATTATTTTGTCGATCTATTTACTTTGCCTCTTTTGAAAAAAAGCAAATTAAATTTGTGCTTCATCAAAAACAGGCCTGACTATGCTTTGCATTTATCACGAATCAACCGATCCCTTCTTTAATGTAGCAACAGATGAATATATTTTAAAGCAGCTGAAAGAGGATTGTTTTATGTTGTGGCGCAATGACAATGCAATTATTGTAGGGCATTATCAAAATACATTAGCTGAGATAAATTATGATTATGTAAAAGAGCACAACATTGCTGTCGTAAGAAGATTGTCAGGCGGTGGAGCTGTTTACCATGATCTGGGAAATCTCAATTTTTCTTTTACTGAAACCGGAAAAGATTCCAGCCTATCTGATTTTGAAAAATTCACACAACCGATTATAGAGGTCATCAGAGAACTGGGAGTTGATGCAAAATTTGAAGGAAAGAATGATTTGATGATTGATGGCAAAAAATTTTCTGGAAATGCTGCTCATATTCACAAAAACAAAATCCTTCATCACGGTACTATTTTATTTTCTTCAGAGATGCGGAATGTAAGCGAAGCACTGCAAATCAATCCTGTAAAGTATATTGACAAAGCTGTTAAATCAATTCCTAAAAGAGTAACCAATGTTTCTGAACATTTGAAACAGCCGATAACACTGGAAGCATTTACGCAAAAACTAATGAACCATGTATTGGCAAATTATCCAAATGCACGACTATATGAGTTTTCGGAAGAAGACATAAAACAGATTCAAAAACTAAGAGACGAAAAATACAGTACTTACGAATGGAATTTTGGCAAATCACCAGAATATAATTTTAAAAAAGCCATCCGTACACAAGGAGGTGTTTTGGAAATGAATCTTGATGTAAAGAATGGTATTATTGACAAAGTAAAAATATTTGGCGACTTCTTTTCAGAAAAGGGCATCAGCGAAATTGAATCAGCTTTACACAACATTCCACATGATGAGTATGCCATTCGTCAGGTTCTTTCCAGTTTTCAAATTGAGAAGCATTTTAAAAATATTAATGAAAATGAAATAGTAGCTGCTATGTTTTGATGTCTCCACACTAAAAAAAGTTGATGAATCATATTTCAGAATTTTCAAAACAAAAAGAATTGGCAGAAAGATTTCATGCTTTGCATCATGCTGCTGATATGCTTTTACTGATTAATGCATGGGATTGTACCTCGGCAAAAATTTTGGAGTTAGAAGGATTCCACGCCGTTGCCACTAGCAGTGCAGGAATGGCCTGGTCATTAGGATATCAAGATGGTGAAAAAATACCACCTCAGGAAGTTATCAATTGTACAAAAAGAATAACAGCTGTAGTCAAAATTCCGGTTTCTGTTGATATTGAAGGTGGCTATTTCAGGGATGATGTAAATATGTTTTCAAATTTTATAGCACAACTAGTGGATGCCGGAGCCGTTGGCATTAATCTGGAAGATGGCTATTCACATTCTGAAAAACTCAATGAAATAGATAAACAAATGGCTTTTATTAATGCAGCAAAAGAAGCGGGTGCAAAAAAGGGAGTTCAATTTTTTGTAAATGCCCGTACAGATGCCATGTTACTCAAAGCAAATTTGGAAATCAAAATCCAACATAGTATTGAAAGAGCAACTGCATTTGCTGCTGCCGGCGCCGATGGCATTTTCATTCCTTTCATAAGAGATATGGAAACAGTAGCTACACTTAAATCTGAGATAAAACTTCCATTAAATATTTTATTAACCGATACTTTAAATATCAACAAACTAAAAGAGCTAAAAGTAAACAGAGTGAGCACCGGGTCCCGACCTATGATGGCTATGTTGAAATCATTCAGAGAAATGGTTTCAAAAATTAAAACTGAAAAAAACATGAGCCCCCTTTTTACTAGTGAAATTTCATACAATGAGATAAACAATTGGTTTTAGATATATTTTGAAAAAAATTTAAATAAATGGATAAAGAATTAGACGTTGCTTTTTGGAACAATCGCTGGGCAACGGGTCAAACAGGATGGGATATTGGCTATGCTTCTCCCGCAATAACAACCTATTTACAACAGTATGAAAACAAAAATGCAGCCATTTTGATACCCGGTTGTGGCAATGCTCACGAAGCTGAATTTTTAATCTCAAATGGCTTTACTAATATTACGCTGATTGACATTGCTTTTGAAGCTGTGTCCATTCTTAGAGAAAAGTTTAAAACCCAGCCGCAGGTGAAAATTATTTGTGACGACTTCTTTAATCATCAGGGTAAATACGATTTAATTATTGAGCAAACATTTTTTTGTGCCCTTTCATTAGAGAAAAGAGCAGCTTATGTTCAGCACATGGCATCGCTGCTTAATAATAATGGGAAACTGATTGGACTTTTGTTTTCCTGCTATTTTGAAAAAGATGGTCCCCCCTTTGGCGGTACAAAATCCGATTACCAAAATCTTTTTGAGCCTCATTTTAAATTAATAACAATGGAACCCTGCTACAACAGTATTCCTCCCCGTAATGGTAATGAATTATTCTTCATACTCAGAAAAAAATAATTCTGAAAATAAAAAAGGCTCCAATGAATTTCATTGAAGCCTCGGAATTAATTTCTTAAAAATTGCAAATAGCTATTTCAACTTTACTTATTAAAACACCTGAATAGTTTTTGTCTCCAACACTTTTTCATTATTAACCAGTGCTACTCTGTAAGTACCTGAACTCAATGAGCCGGGTAAGGTAATCAACTGATTAATATAGTTGGTCTGCACATTTATATTATATTGGTAAACCAATTGACCGGAACTGTTGAAAAACAGTACGCCATAATAACCAGACTGTAAATTATTTTTAGTTATTCGTATAGCGCCACCTTTTTCAGCAGGGCTGGGATAAACAGCAAAACTATTACCAACAGATAATACAGTAAACGATTGTTGTGCGCCATAGGAAGTACCGCCATTATTAATTGCATACGCTTTATAATAATAGGTAGCACCTTGTACAAGACCGTTTAATGCAACATTGAAATTTCCGCCAGCAATATTGCCTGAGGCAACCTGTGTACCAGTGCCATTTGTAAATCCATTTATGCCACTGAACTCAATTCCATAAGCAGTTACTACAGAACAACCAATATCTGAAATAGAACCAGCCAAAACTGCCGACTGAGTAGTGATGTCAGTTGAACCTCCGGTTATAACAGTTGCCATTGTATTTACACCACTTCCAGATGCTGCAACATTGGTAGTAGCTGCACCACCACCATTTACAGGAATATTTCCATTATAAGTCAGAACAGCTACAGGAGAAAATTTAACATAGATTGTTTGGCTATAAGCACCACCCGGCTGTGTCAAACTTAATGATGCTGTATAGGTGCCCCCGCTTGTAGTAGCAAAGCTATAACCTGCAAGAGGCCCCACATTCACGTTTGCATTAGTCAATCCTACACCGGTAATTGTAAATGAATTAGCAACTGAAGTAGTATTGATACATACACCGCCAAAGGGGAGCAATGATGATACAGATAATGTAGGCGCAACTGTTGTAAAACTCAACTGGCTGCCATAACCCGTACCACCACCATTCGTTGCATATGCTCTGTAATAGAAAGTTGTGCTAGGTGTAAGTCCTGTCAAATTAGAACTAAAATTGCCAGCAGCCAAATTGCCAGAGGCAACCTGTGTACCTGTGCCAGGCGTAAAATTATTTGTTGTACTATATTCAATACCATAAGCACTTACTGCAGTACAGCCTGTATTTGAAATAGTGCCTGCTGCTGAAGCAGTAGTTTGAGTAATACTGCTCGCTGCTCCTGTAACTAAAACCGGCACAGAGTTAACCCCTTCACCTGTTGCCGCTACATTAATAGCTGCAGCCCCGCCGCCACTTACAGAAATATTACCATTATAAGATTGAACAGCTATTGGGTTAAATCTAACAAATACTTGTTGTGTATATGCTCCACCGGTCTGAGTAAGATTTAATGAAGCAGCATAAGTACCACCCGATGTTGTAGAGAATGTAAACCCAGTAAGTGGCCCTACAGTTATGTTTGCAGCAGTAAGGTTAGTTCCACTTATTGTAAATGAATTGGGACCTGCGGATGTATTGATACATACATTACCAAATCCACTTAGGGTTGTTGCAGAAAGTAACGGACTCAGACTTTGTGTTGTAAACTGTTGCTGTGTGCCGTAGCCAGTGCCACCACTATTCGTGGCGTAAGCCTTATAATAATAAATGGTACCTGGAGCAAGACCTGTGAGATTTGAAGAAAAATTTCCACCACTTAAATTTGACGAAGCAACCTGTGTACCAGTGCCATTAGGGAAACCATTGGTAGTGCTATATTCTATACCATAAGCGGTAACTGCAGAGCATCCAATATCCGAAATACTTCCGGCTGCAGTTGCTGAATTGATTGTAATTGCGCTGGCGCTACCAGTTGTAACCGTAGGTGCAGAGTTTATACCTGCACCAGAAGCTGCAGCATTAACTGGAGTAGAAACGCCGCCGCCGTTCACTGCAATATTTCCATTGTATGATTGAACTGCAGTTGGATTAAATCTTACAAAAACCTGTTGGCTAAAGCTACCGCCCGGTTGTGTTATACTTAATGTATTTGTGTAAGGACCGCCTGAAGCAGTTGCATATTCATACCCTGTAAGTGCAGCAACATTCACATTTGCTGTTGAAAGATTCGAGCCGGAAATCGTGAATGAATTGGGGCCTGCTGTAGCATTGATACATATATTGCCAAAAGCAGTAAGTGGCGATGAAATAGAAAGAGATGGTGTAGCACCGCCGGGTGTTACATCGGCCCAAGTGGTACCTACCAATATTGCATCTACCTGTGGTGTAGCTGCGCTGCCAGCGGATCCCTGCCTCAGGAAAACCGCAGATATTGAAGTAGCATCAGTACTTGTCCCTGTTATATTGGGAATCGTAGCAGTTGTTTCAGTTCCGCCCAATGCGGGGTTTACCCAAAGGTCAACCACATCATCAGTAGTTGTACCAGTATTAAATGTATATTTTGCAACGACTAAATAAGTAGTATTCAAACTTCTGGCATTTGCTTCATAAGCTGCAGTAGAATTTCCTTTACTTGCACCAAAATAAAATCCACCTGCGCCATCTGTTTTTGCATATACTCTTACTGGGAAGATAGAAGTTGATTGGAGTACGCCAATAAAATAATCACCCCCTTGAACCGCACTTAAATTAACTAAAAAAGAAAAGTAAACTGAACCACTATTGGTTGAAGTAAATGTGCGGTTGTCGTCTTCGCCAGAGGTAGTCATAGTAACTGCATTGCCTACACCTGAACCCGGATGACCTGTATAAGTAAGACCAGGTGAAGTAACTGTTATTGCATTTGTTCCAGCAGCGGAATGGGCTGTCCACCCATTAGCTGTAATTGCTTGACCAACTGTATAGCTAAAATTTTCAGTTAATAATTGCGCCTTAGCGGTAAAAACAAAAGCACAAAAAACAAGAAGTGTAAAAAATTTTCTCATATCTGTAATATTTACATTGAAAAATGAAAACCGGTTGTTAATCATAATAACAACCGGTTAGTTATTTTTATTAGTTCCAGCTAAATTTCACATCATCAACTGCGGTTGAGGGCCTGTTGCCACCACCGATTGTATTATTTAAGGTTACAATTCTTATCCATATTGGTTGACTACTGTTATTCAAACTACTGCCAAAGTTTACATTTACAGTGGCATTGGAGTAAACGCCATTTACTGTGATTAAAGAGGCAGGTGAGGTAGTAACCGTTGAAAACAATCCGGGGTTTAATCCGGTAGCAAAATCAACTTTCCATGTTGTAGTACGTCCGGGAGCTGCTACAGCATCCAGCGATTGTAATTTAAACTCCAATTGCAGATTTGACTTACCGGTTGTATTAGCAATTAAAAATACAAAGGCAGCACCGGGATCACCTGATGATCCTGTTTGTCTGAATCCCAATGCACGGTTTGTTGACGTATTTTGCGTAGTTGATGTAGCAGAAGCCGTTAATCCGGTTGCCGATGCAAAGTTTTTAAACCCTGCAGAAGACTGATTCCAAAGTGTACCGTTATCAAAATTAGTTTGATAAACAAATCCTTCATTTCCTATGTAAGAGCTGGATGCACCTTCTTTTACATAAACTCCTGAAGGGAGACCCGCCGTACCTATATTATCAAAATTGAAACTAAGTGGAGATGAAGTCAGTGTTATCTGCCCATCACCACTTGCCGTAGGACAACGGGGATCATAAAATTTTACGTCAGTCGTATCTCTGATGGTGAATTGTTTTGTAGAACTGAAATAAGAATAGATACCAATTATTTCTCCATTGCCTTGCGCAACCGGCAGCGTTGCAAAATTTGAATAATTGCTGGTGCGCAGGGTTATTTTATGTGAGGAAATATTGGAGCAATCTTGTAAAATTCTGTTACCTGATTGGTCATCATCAGCATAGTTTTTATTTCTGTCGCTTGCTGCAAATTCATAACCCACCAGTTTAACCAGAGTGCTGATGTATTTATTTTGAATATTGGTAGTTAAATCAGCCACAGTAACTAATTGCGGCACTAATGGTTGATTCAGCGCTCCTTTTAATACATGTTGATCAATTAGATTTGGGGCAAGTAAAGTAACGCCACCCTGGCTTGCATAAGCAGCATCAATACCACCTCCAAATTGTAGCGTGCCATTGTATTGACCCAGATAAAGTCCTTTCAGTTTTACATATATCATTCTTCCAACAGGATAATTGAGATAATGATTGCTACCTGCTAATCTCAATAATACACCACCTGTAGCGTCTTGTATGGCAATTTGCTGATAATAATTTCCGCTTTTGTCATCGCAGGAAACCACTCCTTCAATTATTATATCATCAGTTATCAATACAGGGGCACCAGAGGTATAACGTGCTTTTACATCTTTTATACTGATATTGGCCACCACACCTGGATCACCTGTAGGTGGTGGATCAGAAAATTTCTTTTTACACGAAACCATTAATAAACCCGATAACAATACCAGGGCCGTTATATTTATCTTATTGAATATTAATTTTCTTTGCATAATATTTTATTTCAAAAGTTCTTTATACGTTTCTATTGAATGTCAGCGGCATTGCGAATACTAATTTGTGTGGTTGTATTATATATTGTAATATAACCAGTAATGGATGTGCCGCTTGTATTTACAGTAATTCCTGATGTATTTCTTACAAACATTGATAATGTACCTGAGGCATCTGTAACATTATACGTTGTTCCAGTTGCATTTGTTGAAGCAACAGAGATCCCTGTTACATTGTTTATTTTCACCAAGGAAGATGCCCAGATGTTTCTGTTAATTACAATATCTGCAATAGTGGCCACTCTGGGTGTAATGGTAATGGCACCACCTACCTGTGTAACATTTACCTGTGGCACACTCATCAACTCCAGGTCTCCATTATATAAGGTAAACTTTCCCCCATCATTTGGGTTGATTTCCAAAACTGCACCTAATGGATAAACAGGTGAACCAATCACAGAATAAAAATAAATACCAGCGCCACTCTCGTCCTGCAAACGATAACTGCCAACAGCTTCATTGGTATTATTGGATATCACCTGGCCTCTTATTCTTTTTGTACCCGTAGGAAAAACAAAAGTACCACTGCCGGGATATAAAGCTCTGAAATCAGCAAAGCTCATATAATCGCCCGGGCCTAAAGGATCAGGTCCTGTTGGGCCAATAGGTTCCTTATCGCAGGATGTAAGCATCACCATTGCTGCACTCATAGTAAAGAACAACAATGAAATCTTTTTTATTTGATGAAGTCGCATATAAATAAATTTTCTCTTTTTAATTAATTAGAATCTTAAAGTCATACTGGCAAAAAAGTTCAGACCATAAGCATAATACAACTTAGGAGGGAACTTATTCACTGTTACAGGATCTGATGAAGCAGTTTGTGCATCATATCGTAGTTGTTCATACCCACCTGTGATGATGTCTTTGTTGTTCAGCAAATTATTTACACCTACATTGAAAACCAAAAAGGTGTTTCTTTTATTAATTTCAAAATCTCTGGGCAATTTCCATGAATAACCACCAAAAAAATCAATTGTGTATTGCGCATCAAACTTTGTTTGATTAAAGATTTCGTTGTACTCAGCACTCTTTGGGGCTACATATTGTAACGCATCCCAGGTGCGGCGCAGCGGATTCATACTCAGATATGATTCATCAAAATAATTTCCTGTAAGACTCACAAACCAAAACTTAGGTGAACGATAGCTTAAACCAAGACTATAAGCTTCCATTGGAGTAGAAGGTACTCTGAAATTTTCAGCATAGATTGTCTGTTTACCTAATACAGATGCACTATTATCTACAGTTACTACTGCATTCTGTTTGCTGTCGTAATAATAACGGCCCAAAGCAGCAGCAGCATTTAAAGTAAGCGTTGGAGTTATTTTAGCTTCAACACCAAACTCGCCACCAAAATGTAGTTTGTCAATTCCATTAATAGCATAGTTTACAAAATTTTGATACGCATCATGGTAGAATGACATTACATCCATTCCATCCAGAAAACGTGTATAGTATCCGCTCAGTCTGATTTTTAAATTAGGTGCATTCATTACATAACCTGCTTCTACTGTTTGAATAGTTTCGCTGGTTATATTATCCTGCTGGCTGTTTCTGGTACGAGGAGAAATATATACGTTCTCAAAATAGGGAGCTCTTGTCAGATAAGCTCCATTTGCAAACACATAATTTCTACCATCAATTTTATAGGTTACACCACCCTTCACTGCATAATCAAAAAAATCGTTTTTTGTCCCTTTCCCTTTTGAGTTAGTAGGGAAAAGGCCCACTCTCGTATTACCTTTTCTATAGAAAGATGTTTGAGATACATTACCTGCAAGGAAGAAATCTACTTTGTTAAATTTAAAAACTCCCTGAGCCCATGCCGCCACCTTGGATATATTAATATTATAATCGTAGCCAAACTTATCTCCTACTTTCAAAATTTTATTAGGATTATCCAAATCGTATTGATTAGATAAATTATCAGCTGGAAAATCTCTTTCGGCAAACTGATTTACGTTTACATAAAATTCACCACCCAGCAAATCATCAACTTTTTTATAGTAGTGATTGTTTTGTTGTTGAAAAGAAGCTCCTCCTGTAAAATCAATATGATTACCAAATTTTGTATTGATTACAGAATTTGCATTTAAACGAGTAGTGTTAATTATTCTCTCTTCAATTATATAATGTGAACGATGCCCGCTTACTGTGTTGCCGGCAACTCCGTTTGCATCATTAATAGTTGCAAAGCTTGCACGGTTGGCATCATATAAACGTTGCCAGTTTATCTGACGTGTATTAATGTCGCTCTTCATTAAATCATAAAGCATTTGCCCCTGAATGGGATCAATTGTGCTGGCCCAGGTAGATGTATAACTCGGCAAATAGCGGTAATAATCCGGACGAGGATCTGCCGCATTATACCAGTCAAGTGCAGTTACACTTCTATCACCAATGGAATATCCAATAGCCGTAGTAAGTGTGGTTTTATTATTTACTCTGAAATCATGCGTAAGTATTGCTACAGGCTGATTGGTTTTACCAATACTTGCATTTCTTTTCTTTCCGTTTTGATATCCCCAGTTGGGATTATAATAATGTGTACCTGCTAAGTCCAGCATCTCATTTACAGATGCGCCTTGTCTTCCATTTTCGGTAGGAGCGCCAAATACAGCTAATGAGAGCAGGTGATTTTGTCCTATGCGTTTATCCACTGCAAGAAAATAACCCCATCCATTATAATAGGTGCCCGGTACATAGCCTTCATCTGCCCAGCGCCGGCTGCCACTAAATGAAAATGCCCAACCTTTTTTACTTACTCCTGTAGAATGAGTAATCATCAGACGATTATTATAATTTCGGTTTGAAGCAGCATAGCTAAAACTCGTTTGTGCCCGTTGTTTACTAGCCCGAGAATCAATACTGGTATTTCCACCAATGTCACCAAAAGTATAGGTATTGGTTTTCAATCCCCAGGATGCATCGCGGTTTCTCATCACATCATTCAATCCACCCCACAGGCCAAATGGTGTAAATCCATTATCAAGATTATCCATTGGAATGCCATTCATAAAAGTGCTGAATTGATCATTATCATATCCGCGAATACGGAAACGAACAGCACTGAAATTAAATGAAGCAGCTGAATAGAAAGGATCTCTTCCGGCAGTAAGTAATGAAGAAATATTCTGACTTCCTCCATCTCCCAGATCATTATCATCCAAAGACACAGTTGGCATGTTATCCAGCATAGCGTCTTTAGCATCATTAATGATTGAAGTATCTCTTTTTAAAGTAGAATCTACTTGTGCAGATGCAAATAAACCTGTACACAAGCACAGTAAAAGCAATCGGGTTTTAAGCATGATTAAAATTTTAACAAAGGGCAAAAGTACAAATGATACCCATACAGAACGAAAATAATATCAACATCAAAATATTATTTTTTTCTCAGCAATAAACCATTTCTCTTGCCAAAACGTCCAATGTTTCTGTAAGTTTGCTCTTTATGTTTAAATAAGAAATAATCCTGAATGTTTTTTAGACTATCATAATGTTCACTTAATATAATACATGCAAATGAAAAAAATTTTTGGAATTTCACTCTTGACGATACTCAGTCTTTCACTTTTTGCGCAAAAAACTGAATATAAAGCAGCCGTCGTTGCTTTTTATAATCTTGAAAATTTATATGATACAGTAGATAATCCTATAAAAAACGATGAAGAGTTTTTACCGACAGGTGCCAGAAATTACAATACCAAAATTTATTTTGACAAATTGGGTAAACTTTCAACCGTAATTTCTCAAATTGGAACTGATGTTAGCCCGGATGGGCCTGCCATATTAGGCGTAGCCGAAGTGGAAAATGATACCGTGTTAAACGATTTGATTAAAGAACCACTGATAGCAAAAAGAGGATATAAGATTGTACATTATGATTCAAAAGACGTAAGAGGTGTGGATGTAGCCATGCTTTACAATCCCAAATATTTTGAAGTAGAATCAAGTGATAAACTTTTTGTTCAACTACCTGGCGGATCAAAAGATGCCTATTTTACACGGGACATACTATGGGTAAAAGGAAAATTAGGAGGAGAAACGATACATATATATGTAAATCACTGGCCAAGCCGTGTAGGTGGTGAACAAAGAAGCAGACCAGCAAGAGCTGCAGCGGCATTGGTTTGCAAAAATCATATGGATAGTATTGCCAAAGCAGACGGTCCTCAAAAAGTAATTATTATGGGCGACTTAAATGATGACCCAACTAGCCCTAGTGTAACCAAAGTTTTAAATGCAAAAGGAAAAAAAGATGATGTAGCTCCCGGTGGCCTTTTCAATCCTTGGGTTGATTTGTATAAAAAAGGAATTGGTACACTTGCTTATCAGGATGCCTGGGGTCTTTTTGATCAAATTCTGGTTAGTTTTCCTTGGTTAAATAAGCACCAGGATGGTTTCTTTTTTTACCAACAGCATATTTTCAATAAAGAATTTTTGGTAGAAAATAAAGGACGTTATAAAGGCTATGGAATGCGTACATGGGATGGGAATACATACCGAGGTGGTTACAGCGACCATTTTCCTACCTTTATTGTGCTGCTAAAAAAGATTACGGATGCCAAAAAAGCATTTTAAATCAATGTTTTAGTAAATATTTTTAAGCCTTTTGTGTTTCTTAAAATTTACACTGATTTAGGTTCAGAAAATCAGCATTTTACTCTTATCTTTGCCGCCCGCTAAATAAATGATTTAGCGTCCCAAATCTTGCCGGTAGCAAGATTCTTTTTACCTGATGGTGAACTGTCCAATGGGAAAAAACAATTATTTAACCATTCTCACTCAAATGTGGGATAAAAAAAAATCGCAATGAACAATTACGAACTGATGGTGATTTTCACCCCGGTACTTAGCGAAGATGAGTTCAAAGCCAGCCAAAAAAAATATACCAAAATGGTAACTGATGCTGGCGGCTCAATTGTCGCTGAAAATGCGTGGGGCCTTAAATCACTGGCTTACCCCATTCAAAAGAAAACAACAGGATTGTATTGGGTACTCGAGTACACAGCAGCTTCTGATTTCAATGAAAAAATGAAAATACAAATGCTGCGTGATGAATCCGTTATGAGAGACCTGTGCACCAAACTGGATAAATACGCCGTCCAGTATAATGCTAAAAAAAGAAGTGGCGTAGCAACCGGTAACGAAAAAGCAGTGGAGGCTTAATACAATGGCAAAAAACGAAATCAAATACCTTACCGCCTTTAAAAGCGATAATCGTGTAAAAAAATTCTGCCGCTTTAAAAAATACGGCATACGCTATATCGATTATAAAGATGTAGAATTCCTGAAAAAGTTTTTGAACGAACAAGGCAAACTTTTGCCCCGCCGACTTTCAGGAAACAGCCTGAAGTACCAGCGCAAAGTTTCTGATGCGGTAAAAAAAGCCCGTCAAATGGCGTTGTTACCTTATGTAACAGATCTTTTGAAATAAATTATTCATCACACCCTCTCTAACCCATTGTGAACACAATGGAGACAGCAGTAAATGCTGGGAAGCGGAAGGTGACAAACAAAAAACAAAATGGAAATTATCTTAATTCAGGATGTCGATAATCTTGGAGCTAAAAACGAGGTAGTATCAGTAAAAAACGGATATGCCCGTAACTTTTTATTGCCACGCCATCTGGCTTTAGAGTGCACTCCTGGCAACAAAGCTCAATTGGAAGAAAGAATGAAGCAGGTGCGTAAGAAAGAGGCTAAAATGCTTGAAGAAATCAACAGCGTTATAGCCAAACTTAAAGAAGCTCCTGTAAAAATTGGTGCTAAAACCGGAACAAGTGGTAAAATCTTTGGTTCAGTTACTGCATTGCAAATCAGCCGTGCTATACGTGAACAAAAAGGCTACGAAATTGACCGTCGCAAAATCAGTATTGTTGATGACGTGAAAGAACTTGGCGCTTACAAAGCCAATATTGATTTCGGAAGCGGGCACAATACAGAAGTAGATTTTGAAGTAGTTGCTGAGTAATCAGTCAAACATAACTAAAATCAAAAGGCCGATTCAAATGAATCGGCCTTTTGATTTGAATAGCAATTTTATTTAATCTCCCCAAATATTATCCTTTCCTTCTATCCAAAGTTTCACCAAATCAGTTGTTACAGACTTTG